>Ga0075423_10001313_pt1 | contig 21661 bp, 21 predicted proteins | sample SoiMethybrSBSTD2_FD_80114 | JGI IMG/M metagenome (GOLD analysis project Ga0075423, IMG submission 80114) | Bulk soil microbial communities from a Populus tree surrounding site in Tennessee, USA - Soil MetaG P. TD hybrid SBSTD2 | ecosystem: Environmental > Terrestrial > Soil > Tree plantation... | reverse complement strand
GTGGTCTTGGCGTTACGATGAAGTCTCATTCGGAGGCTCCTCCAGAAACGTTGGGTTGGCTTGGCAGCGCCCATTGTTTCCAGAGACCTCCGAATGAACAACGTATTTAGCACTCACAACTAGGGACCAAGGACGGACCAAGCACCAAGTACTAAGTACCAAGGACCATCAGAGCGCGCTCAACGCCTCCTTGGCATGCGCGAGAGCACGCTCGGCGTCTTCAACCGCTTGTGCCGCTGTCTCTGCTTCGACGGCGAGACGACGTGCGGTCTGCCGCGCCGTGTGCGCTTCCTTGGCAACTTTTTCGAGTCGCTGTTCCGCCTCGATCATTTCCTGCTCGGTGTCCTTCGCGTACGCAGCGGCCTTCTTGAGATCGGCCTGAGCTTGTTGTGCAGTCGCGCGCGCGTCCTTCAACGCGCGATCGGCTTCGTCCGCGTGCGCCTTGGCTGCGGCCAGTCGTGCCTTCCGTTCCTCTTCGCGCTTCTCCTCGTCGTCTGCTGATTTCGCCCGTCCTCGTGACGGTTTCTGCGGGGTTGCTTGCTGGAACGTCAGCACGCGCGTCGGAGCATCGCCGCGTTCGGGGCGTTCGCTCGATGGCACGAGTGCGGCGAGTGTTTCGAAGCCGGGCGGATCGACTTCGTCAGAGAGGCGTCCAGGCTGTGGACCGCCGTCGACCAGACCAATTGACGCGAGTGCTTCGAGCGTCGATGTGACGCGGCGCATCTGATCCGGTGTGGTGCTACTGCCTGACTGACGCAGGCGATCTGCAGCCAGATGGGTCAGCTGCGACAGCGCTTCGCGAAGTGCGTCGAGGGCACCGCGGATATCGCCCGCCTGGCCGGCGAGCTTCGACGCCTGCGCCTTGCGCAGCCGATCGCCGCTCGCGATCAGCCGATCGAACAGATCGCGATGCTCCCAGTACAACTGGTTCACCGCCCACGCGGGAGCCGACGGCTTGTTGAGCCCTTTCACGCGGTTGGCTTCGTCCGTCTTACCGGCTTTCTTGAGCCGCCCGGCCAACGCGTTGCGCGCCGCAGTGAACTCCGACAACGGGAGTTTGTACAAGGCTTCGACGTCCGGCACTTTTCCCTTAGTGCCTTCGGCCTTGTCACTGGGGCTGCCCTTGCCCCCCGCCCCCTGTCCCCTTGCCCCCTTCATGAATGCGTCTGACCTAGTCTGTCACACCTCCTTCGTAGAGTGATTCCAGACAGGGGATGACTCAGATGGCTCACACGCTAGCAAACACCGCGCATGCGCGAGCGAACACTGCGCATGCGCTTCGGCATCACGAACACGATCGGCAACTGGCTCTCTACGGCCGAATCACGCCAACCGCACGACGGCCCTTCACGCCGCACACTCCGTTGTGTGCTGGTTGTCGAGCGCGCGAGGCGCGATACGGCTTCCGCGACGAGGCCGAACCGCTTGCCGATCGGCCGCGCACGCTGTGCTTCGATTGCTTCAGGATGGAGATCAATCACCGGCAGCAGGTAGCCGCACGCCTCGCACGAGGGTGGAATGCCCAACAGGTGAGCCTGCCGCTCGAGGACACCCTCAGCGCATTGACGAAGCGTCGTCGCCGCGCACAAATCGCCGCGCGCCATGCATTGGAGCGCGCTTGACCAACTCAAAACGCAAAACTCAAAACGCAAAACTCAAGACTCGAGACTCGAGACTCGAGACTCGAGACTCGAGACTGAGGAAAGAACACCAGCGTCGAGCTGCCTGCGACACGCCGTCTGTTTTGAGTTTTGAGTTTTGAGTTGTGAGTCGATCAGTTTCCTCGGAACGTCTCCGCCGCGCCTGGCGCGCTGAAGTTGATCTGGCGCATACCGGCGCGGCCAGTCACCGTGTAGTTGCCCCGCATTTGCAGGAAGTTCAGGCCGTTACCAAGCACACCGTTGTTCATGCGGGTGGTGACGGTCGACATCACATCGAACGTCAGATCGAGCTCGAGCGAGCTGCTGCGCGCGCGCACGGCAATTCGCCGCGGGCTGCCGGTGTCGTCATTGGTCTCGGTGATGTGCACGTCGGTGGAATAGCCGAGCGGACCATCGGGGCCCAAAGCGCCAACAAAACCTGGGATCGTCTCGGGATCGGCCGCCTCGCGCGGCGGAAACACGCGGCCGTAGATCAGCGACAGGTCGCCCTGCTGCGCCTGTCCCCACTGCCACGACACGCCCTGCCAGAATCCCCAGTTGTGATCGTGGTAGCCCGATCCGCCGGCGAGCGAAATCTGCTCGCCGTCGATCGTCAACGTCCCCTCGAGCGCGCCCGACATCACTGGCACCACGTAACCTGTGCGCCATCCGCGCGCGCCCGCAATCTCGACTGGCGGCACGAGTTTGCCAGGCGACGCCTCGAGCGTCAGGTCACCAGTTACGCGTCGCTTGCGCGCGTCGGTCAGATCCAGGTGGATGTGATACCGCATCCCTTCGAGCCGCACACTGCTTGTGCCGATGGTGAGATCCGGTGCTCGATCGATGTCGGCGTTCGTGGCCTCCGCTGACGCGCCAAACGTGTCCATCGTGCCGTGGCGCTCGATCTGTAAGCGCACGCCGGCCACGCGCGTGTCGCGCGCCGTGCGAGGCCCAGCGAGAAACGTCAGATAGAAACGCGCGCCGGGCGATCGTCCGTTGAAGTACAGCCACTCGGCCCACGAGCTCGCCCAGGCCGGTGCGTCGGGGACCCCGTGAAAACGATCGATCTGGCGAAGCACGGTGGCCGGTGATTCATGCGTCCACGCCGCATCCGCTTCGGTGTCCCGCCACGCGGCCACTTGCAGGCTCTCGGGATCGTTGACGGCGCGCTCGAGACTTGGAATGCCGCCATGCGCGTCGACGCGAACGGACCGGCCGTCGTGCAGGAGATACAGATCGGTCGAACGCGACGCTCCGGCGGCGCGCACCCGATGCCGCAGCGCGTCCGATTGCAGCGTTCCCGCGAGCACGATACGAGCCGGCACTGCGAGCGGCAGCGTGATCGTGACGTCGCCGCCTCCGGCAAGCGCTGGTGATTGCGCTTGCTCGAGGACGATGTCGGCGATGCCGAGCAGGATCGCCATCACGCCGACGCCGATGCCGAAGCCGGCCGAGAGCACCGCACTGCGAACCGGGTGCGTCGTCAGCGAGCGCAGCGCCAGCCTGCCGATCATGCAGTGGCCTCGTGCTCGATCGCGCCGTCGCGCATCATCAGCAGTCGCCGCGCGCGGCCGGCGAGCGCTTGATCGTGGGTGACGATGACGAGGGCCGTGCCGTCGGCATTGACGCGATCGAGCAGCATCGCGATCTGCTCGCCCGTCGCGACATCGAGCTCGCCGGTTGGTTCATCGGCGAGCAGCAGCTGGGGTTTGTTGGCCAGTGCACGCGCGATCGCGACACGCTGCATCTCTCCGCCCGAGAGTTGCGATGGCCGATGATCGGCGCGGGCGGAAAGGCCGACGTAGTCCAGCAGTTCGGTGACGCGAGTACGACGCTCGGTCTTGCCGACACCCGCTTCCGACAATGGCAGCTCCACGTTCTCGCGTGCCGTGAGCATCGGCAACAGGAAGAATCGCTGAAACACGAACCCGATCTGCTTGAGGCGCAGCGAACTTCGCTTGGCATCCGACAGGCGCGAGACATCCTGGCCAGCGAAGAGCAGGCTGCCGCTCGTCGGAGCATCGACGCACCCGAGCATGTGGAGCAAGGTCGACTTGCCGCAGCCCGATGGCCCTCGAATCGCGATGTGGTCGCCCTCGCGAATCTGCAGCGTGACGTCGCGCACGGCCACCACCGGCCCGGCGGGCATCTTGAATAGGCGGGACACGTTCTGCGCGTCGACGATCATCCGATCACCTCGTCACGCAGTGTGGCCGCGATCGGGAGCCTCGACACGATTCGCATCGGATAGGCGGCGGCGAGGAGAGCGGTCAAGACCAGCAACGACACATGAATGGCAAGGGCCTCGCGCTCGAGCACGAAGAAGTGAAGTTCCGCTGGAACCCCCGGCATCGCTTTGAGGATGTCGTCGAGACCAGCCGCCAGCAGCCATCCAAGCGGCAGCGACAGTAAACCGCCGGTGCCCACGATCAGCACCGACTCGGAGAGCACGTCCTTCACGACGCGCGAACGCGAGAAGCCGAGAGCGCGCAGCGCCGCGATTTCACCCAGGCGCTGGTTCACCGACACGGTCAGCAGCACCGTGATGAGCAGCACCGCGAACGACACGGTCACCGCGGTGAGCACGCTGGAGATCTGACGGAAGTAGCTGAACCCCGCCTGTTGGAATCGGCCGACCACTTCATCGTTGGTCATGGCGTTGACGCCGAGACCAGCAGCGCGAATTGCCGCCGCGGCTCCATCGGCATCGCCATTCGACGTCACGAGGAGCAGGTCGACCTCGTCCTCGACGTTGCCGCCACAAGCGGTCTTCAGCGTAGCGAGCGTGCCCCCGACGACGTATTCGTCGACCCCGGAAAACGGAAACTCGGCGACCCCGGTGACGCGAAGCGTCGTCGGCGGGAGCGCTTCGCGCTCGGCGACGCACAACGCTCGCAGGGTGAGTGTGGATCCAGGCGCAACATGTGAGGCCGAGGACAAGGGTGTGTTGATCACCACCTCGCCGGCGTTGTTCACGTCGCGGCCCTTCACGATCGTCCATGGAGGGCTCGTGCGCGTCGCCCGTCCGGGCGCCGACCGCACTTCAACTCCCACGAGTTGCGTGGTCAACGGCGGGCCGCTCGGCCGATCGATTCGTGCATCGGCGATGCGAAGAAGAAGCGCCGCGCGCACCGAGGGAAGACTGGCGATGGTGTCGGCGGTCTTCGACGCGTTGCGGATGCGCGGCCCTTGCAGCGGCAGGTCGCCACCCGCCACGCGGATGTCCCATCCATATCGATCAAGCAGATCGCGCATCGACAGCACGAGGCCGTTCGACAGCATCAACATGTCGAACAGCAGCGCGCCTACCGCGGCGACGCCAAGCACTCCAAGTGCGGCGCGCGCCGGCTGGCGCACGAGGCTCCTCCACGCAAAGCCCACCGCGTTCATCGTCGAACCAGCCGCAGTCCGCTGCGGCGAAGCAGTGCCCACGATGCGACGACGGTCGCGGCCGCACCAAGGGGTACGGCGATGGCAGTGCAGGTGAGCGCGACATCGCGCGTGATGCGGACGAAGATCAGCGCGGTGTCGTACTTCCACTGGAAGAAGGCGTTGATCAGGCGTTCGGATCCGGACGCGAGGGCGAGACCGAACAGCGCCCCTGCAAGCGCGACGAGCAGACCCTCGAGCAGGATCTGCAGCAGGATGCGGCGAATCGGAAGTCCGATGAGTCGCAGCACGCCCACCGTCTCGCGCCGTTCCTCGACCAGCATGATGGTCAAGGCGAGCAGAAATACAGTCGCCGCGACGATCGTGACCGACGCAATCGCCAGATGGAAGCGTTCGAGCACGCGGAACGGCCCGGCCGAACCTGCGGCCTCGCTGGACGACCGCGCAACGACGCCTGGCATGCGGGCGTTGACATCGCGCGAGAACGCGGCGGCGTCATTGGGATCGACCAAGGCGATGTTGATCGTCGACACGTACTCGGTCCCAGGCACCTGACTCGGCGGTCGAATCAGATTGAGCAGATCGGGCAGGTGCATGCGAACCTCGCGCGGCACGGCCCCCAGGCGCGACGGGTTCGGCGTCGGTTCGTAGACGCCCGCGATGCGGAACTCGCGTGAGGTCGTGCCAGCCGGATCGGTTGCCAGTCGCACGATGCTGCCGACCGCGAGGTGTTCAGACTCGGCAAGCTGCCGCGAGACGATGATGTCCGGATGCGTCGGGTCCGGCTTTGGCCGGACCGTCTGCGGTGACGCAACGGCGGGAAGCGACAACAGGAGAACAACGAGCGCGCCGACCCTCACGAACGACTCATTGCCTCGATCTTTGCCCACTCCGCGTCCGTAACCGGCATCACCGATAAGCGCGACATCCGCACGAGCGGGAACGAGGCAAACGCCTTGTCTGCTTTGATCTCGGCCAGCGTCACCGGTCGCCTCAGCTTCGTATCGGGGACGATGTCGACGACCGAGAGCTTGCCGCTGCCATCGTTGGGATCGAGATACGCGTCGCTCGCGGCCTTCGCGGTGGCGACGACCGCTTTTTCTTTGCCGGTGTGGTAGTAGAAGATGCGATCGCCGCGCCGGATGCTGCGCAGATGCTTCTGCGCCAGCGGATTCCTCACGCCGGCCCACACCGTTTTCCGGTCGCGCACGAGTTGGTCGAAGGAGTAATGATCGGGCTCTTCTTTCACCAGCCACTGAGCCATGTGAGCAATGATAACGTGCCGGAACCGTCCCAATCTTTGCATAACAAAGGACTTTGACCTATGCTGTCTGGAGTGCCCGTTCCCGCCCTGCACGAGCGTGCCGCGGAATCGCTCGAGTTCATCCGCGACACCATGGCGCGGAGCGCCTCGTTCACGGCCGTGCCTGGACGCGGTGGCGTGGCCATCGGCGTGATCGGCGTGGTCGCGGCTGCGGCTGCGTCGCGGGCGACGACGGAGTGGGTGTGGCTGGGCATCTGGTTGGCGGCCGCTGTCGTGGCCGCGCCCATCGCGCTGGTGGCGATGCACCTGAAAGCGCGCGCCTACGGGTTCACGTTGTGGGCCGGTGCGGGCCGTCGCTTCATGCAGGGCTTCGTGCCGGCATTGGCGGGCGGCGCCATCCTGACGTGGGCGATCGTGCGCGCCGGCGATTTCGACATTCTTCCGGCGGCGTGGCTCCTCGCGTATGGGGCGGGCGTGCTGGCGGGTGCGACGGCGAGCGTGCCGGTGCTCACGTGGCTGGGCAGCGGGATCATGCTGCTGGGGGCGGCGGCGGCGTTGTCGGTGGGGCATTGGGGCGACCTGTGGCTCGGCGCCGGGTTCGGTGTACTGCAGATCGTGTTCGGCATCATCATCGCGAGGAAACATGGCGGCTAGACAGAGCACGGCGCGCAAGCGCGATCAGATTCCAGCCCGTACGGCGGCGCGTCCCGCGCCGCACGCGCCACGACCGTCCGCACTCGATCGCCTCATCCACGATCGCACGCGCCTCGCCATCGTCAGCGCGCTCGCCGCGAACGCGACGCTCAGTTTCACCGAACTCAAGTCGCTGATCGGGTTGTCGGATGGCAACCTTAGTGTGCACGCACGCAAGCTGGAAGAAGCGGGCTATCTCACGTGCCTCAAGGCGTTCGAAGGCCGCATGCCGAAGACCGAGTTCAAGCTCACCGAGGCGGGCCACCGCGCGCTGCGTCAGTATCTGGATCACATGGAGGCGATCATCCGCCACGCGCGCAGCAAGACTCGCACATAACGCCGTCCCTCCCTTGTGGTAGCGCCCGGACGGATAGATGTGCTGCAATGCACATCATGTTCAGGCGGATGTGGTCGTGCACCTGCAGTGTCGTCCTTCTCACCTCGATTCTCGCCAGCGCCGCGCAGGCGCAGGGGACGCCGCTGTCGCAAATACTGCCGGTGCTGCTCGGCAACACCATCACGCTGGAGCCTTCCAATCTCCCTGACCAGCCCAATCACGTCGCTCACTTTCAGCCCGGCCCAAATCAACTGAAAGTGCCGGCGCAGGTGAACGAAGCTGTCTTGACGCTGCTCTCCACCTATCCGATCGGAACGCCGGGCGGCGGCTTCACTTACCTCTTCGACCCCGCACTCGGAAGTCTGACGCGCAGCAGCGACAGTTTCGGTCCTTCATTTGCCGAACGCGCGCTGACGACGGGACGTGGAAAAGTCAGCGTCGGATTCGGCTATCAACGCGCGACCTACGACACGTTCGAAGGCCTCAACCTGCGGCAGCGCGACATCGTGTTCTACGTGCAGCACGCTGATTGCTGCAGCGCCGGAAGCGCCGGCGCCACGATGCCGGACGGCAGCAGGCTTACGCCGCCCTTCGAAGGCGACTTGATGAAGGCCTCGCTCGGCCTCGAGCTCGTGAGCGACACATCCACGGTGTTCGCCACTTACGGTGTCACGAATCGATTCGACATCGGCGTGGCGGTGCCGTTCGTCCGCGTGAAGCTCAATGCCAGCGTGCTCGCGGACATTCAGCGACTATCTACCGCGCCGGAGCCGACAACCCATGAGTTCGCGGGATCCAATCCGGACGAACACCTGTATACCCTCAATGGCACTGCCGCGGGCATCGGCGACATCGCGTTGCGCGCGAAGTATCGGATGCCTGCGGGCCGATTCGGTGTGGCCGGGCTCTTCGAGGCGCGCGTGCCCACTGGAGATGAGACCAATCTGCTGGGCACGGGTGGGGTTCAGGCTAAAGTCGTGGGCATCGTCTCATACGAAAGAGCTCGATTCTCGCCACATCTCAATCTCGGGTACACGTTCTCGAGTAAGGGTCCGCTCGCGGATGGTGCGGTTGCCAGTCTGACGAGGCACGACGAAGCGGCGGCAACCGCCGGCGCAGATTATGCGATGACGTCGCGCATTACGATGTCGTTCGACGTGCTGAGTCGCGTGGTGCTCGATGCCGGCCGCATGCGTCTCACCGACAAGGTCTATCAATATGCGCTGTCTGGCGGCGGCGCCGGCGGCGGTGGCGGCGGTGGCGGTGGTGGGGGCGGCGGCGGGACCCGGCCACCCACGCCTGTGGACATACAGACGACGACACGCACCGAGCTGCAGTTCTATTCAGGCAATCTCGAAATGTATCTGGGGGCAGCAGGTCTGCGCTTCAACCCGTGGCGCACGGTGCTCGTCAGCGCGAACCTGCTGTTTCCGCTGACGAAGGCCGGCCTGCGCGATCGCGTGACGCCGACGATCGGGTTGGATTACGTTTTCTAGTCCGGTCCTCTGTCGTCAGCGCGCACGTACGCCGACGATCACCCACTCGCTGCCTGAGCGCTGAAGCCGGAACTCGGTAGGGGTGTCGTTCGCGATGGGGAGCCCGACGCGTGGTGACATCCGTCTTCCGACTGTCGCCTGTGCGACGGCCGTATCGCCGCTGACGTCGACACGCGTGATGCGGGTGTCCATCTCGTACGCCGACATGCCCGCAAACGTGCGTCGCAATTGATCCACTTGATCGCGTCCGAGCGAGGGAAACACTTTCACGAGCGCGCCGACATCGAGCGTCTTGTAAGCGGCGTCATAGGCACGCAGCGTTCTCGCGATCGATTGTTGGTCGGTCGGCGTTTCGATTGGGGGCGTCGTCGGTTGAGCGACCGGTCGATCGACGACGGCCGATGATGGCGGCGTGGGCGTTGGCGGAGGCGCCTCCGCGACCACCGGTGCCGTCGCCGCGGGAGGGGGCGTCGCCGCTGCGGGTTGATCTGAGGGTGCCGACGGCTGCGGCGTGGTAGCTGCGACGGAAGGCGCAGAAGGGCTAATCGCCGATGCGGCGTAGAGATCAGCCGCCTGCCAGAGTGCGCGAATCGAATCCAGAGTCCGTCCCGAGGCGGCGAGTCGATCCGCACGCGCGAGCTGTTCGTCGGCCGACCGATACTTCTGAGTCCCGGTGACACCCGCGGTCGCTGCAGCCGTATCGCGCGCACGCTGAACGGTGCTGCGCACAGTCTCGATGACCGCGCGCGCCAGTGCGGGGTCGGCATTGCCCTTCGTCAGCCAGTCGATCACTCCGGCTCGATCGCCGCGCGCCAAGCGACGCCACACCTCGTCCTGCGGTTGTACGGTGGGTGGTGCGACGGTCGCGACAGGCGGGTTCGTCGTCGCCGTGGGTGGCGATGCGGCAGGTGTCGGTGCGGGCGGTGCGGACGTGGTCGTGTCGGCGTGCTGACGGCCATTCCACACGACGAGCGCCACGGCGGCGATGGCGGTAACGATCGCGAGGCCGATCCCGATCCGCCATCGTGTGGACCATACCCTCTGTCGACGGATCGCGCGGCGTGAAGGTGTATCGGCGTCCGCATCGTCATGCGTTGAGATCGCCTCGGGTATCGCCGAGACGTTGACGACGTCGTTCGCGGGATCGATGCCCATGCGCACGCGCGCGAGCTCGGCCCGCATCTCTTCCAGATCGTTGTAGCGATCGGAAGGCTCGAGCGCCATCGCGCGCCGGATGATGTGATCGAGCCGCCGATCGAACTGCGGCGAGACGTCGGTCAAGCTGGGAATCGGGCCGACCGCGATCTGCGTCACGATCTCCTTCGTGCTGCCGCTGAATGCCGGCGCGTACGAGATGAGCTCGAACAGCGAACAGCCCAATGAGAACACGTCGCTGCGATGATCGAGCGGCTTGCCTTGGACTTGTTCCGGCGACATGTAACGCAGCGTCCCGGCTCCTTGCGCGGTTCGCGTCTCGTTCTCAACGACGCGCGAAATCCCGAAGTCCAGGACCTTGACGACCCCGGTCTCGTCGAGCATCAGGTTGTCGGGTTTGATATCCAGATGGATCACGCCGGCGCGATGCGCGTACGCGAGGCCATGGCAGGCTCCTTCGATCAGTTCGATCCGCCGCCGCAGCGTGATCGCGGCGCGCCGACGGATCATGCTGCCGAGCGTTTCGCCGTGGACGTACTCCATCGCGATGAACGAGCGTCCCTCGAACTCGCCGGCCTCGAAGACGGTGACGATGTTCGAGTGATGGAGGCGTCCGGCGGCGCGCGCTTCGCGCATCAGCCGCTTGCGTCCGTGATCGCCCTCGAGTCCGCTGCCAATCAGCTTGATGGCGACCATGCGATCGATCACCGGATCGCGGGCCAGGTAGACCTCGCCCATACCGCCGCGCCCGAGCATCTTCGTCACCGCGAAGCGGCCGATGAGGTCGGGGAGGCTCGATGTGTGAGGACGGATCTCGGACGCGTGCGTCTGGGACGTCGTCTCGTCGAGGAGCGACCGCTGCGCCGACGCGACGTATCCCTGAAGCGAATCGCCGGCCTCGTCGTATTCGAGCAGCGACTCGACCTCGGCGCGCAGCGCCTCGGGCACCTGCTCGCGCGCGTAATACTCGCGGCGCTCTTCGGGCGAGCGGTCCGCAAGTTCGCGAAAAAGTGCCGTAACTTCAGGGCGCATACGTGATTGGCGCTCAAGCGTTATTGTACGTGGTGCCCATGCCAGCACAGGTCACGCGACTGTTGCAACGCCTCCGTGACGGCGAGCGGACCGCACTCGACGAGCTGATGCCGATGATGTACGTGGAGCTGCATCGCGCCGCGCGTGCGTTCATGAGCCGGCAACGATCCGGCCATACGTTGCAGCCGACGGCGCTGGTCAACGAGGCATACATTCGGCTGTTCGGCGACGTCCAACCGCAGCTGGCCAATCGGTCGCACTTCATGGCACTCATGTCGCGCATCATGCGGCAGGTGCTCGTCGATCATGCCCGTTCGGTCGGCGCCGCCAAGCGCGGTGGAGCCGAGGAGCGGATCCCGATCGATACGCATGTCGAGCTCGTTGACGCGCGCGGCAGCCAGGAGCTGAAGGTGCTCGATCTGCACGAGGCGCTCGATGCGCTCGAACGCGAAAACCAGCCGCTCGCGCAGGTCATCGAGATGCACTACTTCGGCGGGATGACCGCGGAAGAAGTGGCGCAAGCCGTCGGCCGGTCCGTCCACGTGATCCGACATGAAATCCGGCTGGCGCGCGCATGGCTGCGCCGCGAGCTGGCTCAGCTTCCGCCCGGATAACCCTGGCCCAACGGGGCAACGGGGGGAATCACAGGGGGAAACGGGGGAAACGGATCGTCGACAAAAAAGCCCGTTCCCCCCGGTTTCCCCGTGTGATCGATCCCCCGTTACCCCTCCCTCCGAAATAGTTCGCCCCTCCTCGCCAAATTCCCCGCGCGATTCCGTTGATAGGGGTAAAGGCCGACCGCCACGTGGGCGGGGCAGCCGATAGCTCGGGTCGGCGGGAGGACCCGGAACTGCGAGGACGTCGATGCCGCCACTACTTCAAGACGCGCTGATTGAGACGTTACTCAGGGTCGAGCCGAGTGTGCCTCGAGCCTGGGTCCACAAGAGCTCGCTCGACAACGTCCTCATGACGGAGATTCGAGCCTGCTCGGACGATCACTTCCTGTGCACCGGCCGGCTGCCGACGGCACATGGGTTTTTCAACGATCCCGGCCGGCGGCCGCACACGGACATTCTCTTCTACACGGAACTGGGTCGGCAGGCGAGCCTAGCTGTGTCGCACGCCTTCCTGAACGTCGCCCTCGACGATGCGTTCATCTTCGAGGGCTCGAGCGCGGCGGTGGCCGACAGCGTGTGGCGTTCCGCCCGTAGTTCGCACGATTCGGTCGCCATCGATATCCGCATCCAGGATCTGTCGAGGCGGAAGAACAACGCCGTGTCCAGAGTGGTGGCCGAGCACACGATGTGGATCGGCACGCAGCCGGTCTTCCATGGCACCGGGGCATTCACCATTCAACCGGCAGCGGTGTTTCAGCGGCTGCGGAAACGAAGCGGCGCACTCCCGGTCGAACACTGGAACGAGAACATTCACGAGCGGTCGTCCGCCGTACCCCACGTCTCCGGCGACAACGTCACGATCTCCCCGCCACGCGGCACTGGGAACCCCAACGAGTTCACCGCTTCCGTGATCGTCGATCCGATGCACCCGTACTTCTTCGACCACGCATGCGATCACGTGCCTGGCATGCTGCTGCTCGAGGCGTGCGCGCAGCTCGCCGTGGTCGGCTATCGCGAGGCGACCGGTCTCAAGCCTCTCGGCGTCTCGGCCTACGCCGCCAGCTTCGCGCAATTCGTCGAGTGCGGCGTGCCCGCGACGCTGACCGCGCAAGTCAACGCGCACCAGACCGCGAACGGCATCCCACCGCTCTCCGTCACCGTCACGATGTCGCAGATGGGCGTGACGTGTGGGACGACGACGATCCTGCTTGCTCTTCCGGCGGGCGACTGATTCGTGAGAGGTCCCATGTCTTCGAGCGCGCCGTGGATCATTGTCGGTGGCGGAGCCTCCGGGCTGGCATCCGCCTTCTTTCTGAAGCAGCTCGGCCTCGACTCGATCATCGTCGAACGGCGAACGGTGGGCGGGCGCATGGGGACGGTTCGTCTCGGCGATCGCATGCTCGATTGCGGAGGCAAGAACATCGGACGTCAGTACACGCTGTTCCGCCGGTTTGCCGAGTCATTGGGTTCGCATCCGCTCGAGCACTTCGGGTTGAACTCCTCGCAAGTGATCGACGGCGAGGTTCGCACGTTCGACGGCAATGCCCGCTGGCGGACCATGGCTGGCCTCGCGGCGGGGCTCTCGGCGAAAGACATCGTGCGATTCGGCCAGTTGCTGTGGCGTGCAAGGCGGGACGACACCGCGGGGTATCTGGGTACTGCCTATTCCCAGACACTGTCGGAACGACATGACTCGAAGCCGGTGAGCGAGTACTTCTCGCCGGCGTTCTGCGAGCGGATTCTGCGGCCGATGACCGTTCGCATGAACGGCGCCGAACCGGACGAAGTGTACATGGGCACGCTGACGTCGAACGCCCGCATGCTCCTCGATACCTACGATCAGTTCACGAACGGACTCGCGCCGCTGCTCGACGCGTGCCTCGCGACCTACGACGTTCGGATGAAGACGTCGGTGCAGGAATTGCTGATGGAGCACGGCCGCGTCACCGGCGTGCGGGTCAGGGATGCGCTCGGCGTCGTCAGTGATATCCGCGGCGCCGGCGTGATTCTCGCCACACCAGCGCCGGTGGCCGCCACGCTCACGGCTCCAGTCCTTCCGCACCTGGCCGCGCAGCTCCGGACGGTCGCCTACTACCCGGTCACGCTCATCCTCGCCGAATACAACCGGCCGATCTTCTCGCCCGCCGTCAGGGCATTTGTCTTCGACCGCCGCGAGATCGTGAGCAACGCGGGCGCGTACGGCGTCAACGATCTCAATCTGGTGCGCTACACGTTCAGCGGACGTGCATCGCGGCTGATCTCGGATGCGCTCAACGTGGACGCGCTGCTCACCCGCGCCGAGGCGACGCTGTCTCGGTACGTCGGTGTCGATCGGCGCTGGCGCCGCAACGTCGTGGCGCGGTACTTCAATCCCGGCCTGTGCGCATACAGGCCGTACCACGCCGCGTTCCTTCAGCAGATCACGGCCGAGGCGCAGAAGGTGGCCGGCCTGTACCTCACGGGAGATTACGTGCAGGGTGCGTCGATCGAAGGGTGCTTCCGATCGGCATCGGCATGCGTGCGGCAGCTGGCGACCGAGCACAACTCACTATTGGACCGGTGCGACCAGCGCACCGTGGCCTGAGAAACGGAGATCGTCATGAGCAGCTACTACTTGGGCGACGCGCCGAGCAACGACATCCCGTTTGACGATCTGCAGACCATCCAGCACTTCATCGTCCCCAACTTCGCGACGATGACGTGGGAGCGGATTGGACATCAGAGCGCGCTCAACAACTTCACGCGCCTGAACGACGACAGCGACCCGGTGTACGACGACATCATGTTGTACGTCCACGTGCCGTACTGCCTGTCGATGTGCCACTACTGCAACTTCAACAGGTTTCAGTACCCGTTCCATCAGGAGGAGTCGCTCGGCGTCTACGTCGACTACTTGATCAGGGAGATCGATTTCTATCTGCGGCTGCCGTACGTGCAGTCGCGCCGGCTGACCGCCGTGTATTTCGGCGGCGGTAGTCCGTCAGTGCTCGGGCCGAAGTACGCCGCGAAGATCTTCGACCACCTGTCGCGCGTGATTCCGAACTGGAACTCGATCGAGCGCACGTTCACCGGCGAGCCGCGCACGTTGAAGAACCCCGATCTGCTGCAGCAGCTGGTCGACTACGGGTTCAACCGTGTCACGTTCGGCGTCGAGAGCTTCAACGAGGAAATCCGCAAGCAGATCGGCCGGTGGGACACGCTGTCGGATGTCGCCGCGGTGTTCTCGAATCTCGAGAAGGTGGGATACAAGGGCGAGAAGGACATCGACCTGATGTTCGATCTGCCGGGCCAGACGCTGAAGGGGTTCCAGCACGAGCTCGATGTGATGATGAGCGACTTCCGTCCCGACGAGCTCGATGCCTACGGGACGGTGTATCTGCCGTATCGCGCGCTGCACAAGCTGATCGTGCAGGAGAAGCGGCCGCAGCCGGGCAACATGTGGCAGCTGCTGCAGATGCGCGAGTATCTCTACGACTTCATGACCGCGCATGGCTATCACAACACCATCGCCGAAACGTGGTCGGTGAAGAAGGAGCGCACGCAGTACCAGACGGCACATTGCGCACGACAGAACATCATCGGCGTCGGAACAGCCGCGCGCAGCAACTTCAAGGACATGGTCGGCATCAATCCCGATCGCATCGACACCTGGATGAAGAACATCGACACACACGGCGTGTCGACCGAAACGCTGCAGAGCATCGGGCGCGAGGGCGTGCTCGAGCGCGTGATGGTGATGTTCCCGCGCTACAAAGAGCTGAGCAAGGCCTATCTGTCCTCGTTCAGCGATGCGAAGAACTACAAACAGATGCTCAGCATTCTCCGCCGGCACATCGACGCCGGACTGGTGGAGGAGCACGACGACCGGTATACGATCAACAAGCTGGGTGTCATCTGGATCTGCAACCTGCAGACGGACTACATGCGGCCCAGCTTCAACATGCTCGGCAAAGTCCTGATCAAAGTGTTGAGCGACAAGCCGAAGAACTTCGGCTGTGAGGAACGCTTCAAGGTGAACCCGCTCACGCAGTTCATCGCCAACAACATCGACCGCTATCCGAAGCTGATGAAATAGATGTCGATCTGCGCGCTCTTCGAGGCGCAGCGCAAGGCATTCGCCGCCGATCCGCCGTCGTACGGGCGACGGATCGATGCGCTGCGCGCCCTCGAGGGCGCGATCGTCGCCCGCCAGAACGATCTCGCCGCAGCGGTCGCCAAGGATTTCGGCGGCCGTCCGGCCGAGGAGACGCTGGCGCTCGAACTGGCTCCGCTGCTGAATGAAATCAGGCACGCGAGGCGGCACCTGAAACGGTGGATGGCACCACAGCGCGTCGGCGCCGGATGGCAGTTCTGGCCGGCGTCGGCGCGTATCGTCTACCAGCCGCTTGGCGTTGTCGGAATCCTGTCGCCGTGGAACTATCCGTACTTCCTCACGCTGACGCCGCTGGTGAACGTCCTCGCCGCAGGCAATCATGCGCTGGTGAAGCCATCTGAGCTCGCACCGGCCAGCGCGAGTCTGATGGCTGACATCGCGTCTGCGATCTTCCCGCCCGAGTATGTGTCGTTCGTGCTCGGCGGAGCGGATGTCGCTACGCAGTTGACCACGCTCCACCTCGATCACCTCGTGTTCACCGGATCGACACGCGTCGGCAAGCTGGTGATGAAGGCGGCGAGTGAGAACCTTGTGCCGGTGACTCTCGAACTGGGCGGCAAGAGTCCAGCGATCGTGCACGCCGACTATCCGATCGAACGTGCGGCCGAACGGATCTTGACGGGAAAGCTGTACAACGCTGGCCAGACGTGCGTCGCTCCAGATTACGTCCTCGTGCCAAGGGCTCGTCGCGACGCGTTCGTGGAGGCGGCGCGACGAATCGTGCTCCGGATGTTCCCCTCCGATACGGGCAATCGCGACTACACGCGAATCATCAACGCACATCACTACGACCGGCTGACACAGCTGCTCGACGACGCGCGCGTTCGGGGCGCCGACGTCGCGCCACTCGATATCGTTGGACCGCGATTCGATCAGACGCGCGTATTTCCGCCGACGCTCGTGACAAACGTTCGCGACGACATGGCGATCATGCAGGAGGAGATCTTCGGTCCCCTGCTGCCGATCGTGGACTATGGATCGCTGGACGAGGCCATTGCCTACGTCAATGCGCGACCGCACCCACTTGCGCTCTACTACTTCGACGAGGACCGGACGCGCGTGAACGACGTATTGGAGAAGACTGCGGCCGGTGGAGTGACCGTGAACGATTGCCTCTTCCACGTCGGCCAGACCGGTCTGCCGTTTGGTGGAGTCGGCCCAAGCGGGATGGGCCGCTACCACGGTGTGCACGGCTTCCGCACCTTCTCGAACAACGTCGGCGTTCTGCTGCAGCGACGATGGTCGCCGCTGGCGGCGCTGCGTCCGCCGTACACGCCGCGCACGCGTCGCCTGCTCAGATTCTTGATTCGCTGATGGACGGTCGTCCGTTGCCGCCGCTGCGCGATCGCATCCGGCCTGGCGTTCGCGTGCTGTTCGTAGGCATCAACCCTGGCGTGCGATCGTCGCTCACCGGGCATCACTTCGCCGGTTTTTCAAATCGATTCTGGAAGCTGTTGTTCGAGTCGCGTCTCGTACCTGAGCGCATCGGGTACGAAGACGATGACCGGCTGCCCGACTGGGGATTCGGCATCACCAACATCGTCGCCAGGCCGAGTGCCGGGATCGATTCGCTCGAGCCGTGGGAATACGTCGAGGGGCGCGTGCGCCTGCGACGCAAAGTGGGCCGGTACAAGCCTGAGGTCGTCGCGCTGGTGGGCGTCACGGTGTTTCGCGCGATGTTTCCCGAGCACAAAGGCGCGGTCACACTCGGCCTGCAGCGCAAGCGGATCAGCGACGCGCTGGTGTTCGTGCTGCCGAACACCAGCGGTCGCAACGCCAACTTCACCTATCTGGAGATGCTGACCGCGTTTCGAGCACTGACGCGCTTCTGTCGCGCATCGGCAGTACGCGCTCGCTACGTTGAGTAGCTCGCCTGGCCGTGCACGAAGAATGAGCCCGTCGATCGTACGGTGCCGCGCCATCCCAGCGACGTGAGCCGCTGTTCGAGATCGAGCGGGTCGTAGAAGACCTTGACGATCTGAAACGCGCGGCCGTCGTTGAGTTTCCGGGAGATGACATCCGAATCGCCGGGCGGTTCGTGATTAATGGCTGTCGACAGCGGCTCGCGAAGACTGTCGATGAAGAACACACGTCCGCCCCGCCGCAGGCGCTCGTGCAGCGCGAGCCAAAACCAGTCGAATCGATCGGAGGGGACGTGCGAGAGCCAGAACGCGAAGAACACCGCGTCGAACTCGCCCTCGGGCATGGACGAGAAGATGTCTGTGATGCGGTAGTCGACGTTCGCGGCATGCACGCGCCGCCGGTTGATCGCGATCGCTTCTGGTGACGCGTCGACGGCGAGCACGTTGGCGCTGATCGAGGCGAGATGGCGCGTCCAGAGGCCGGTGCCACAGGCGAGCTCGAGCACACTGCCGAACGGCGCCGCCGCACGCAATGCCTCCTCGGCAACACCGAGTTCACGGGACCACTGCTCCCGATGCGCCGGTCCGCGGTCATACCGCCCCTGGCGGTTGAACCACTCGTCGTACTCGGGCGCGCGGGCGCGATAGTAGGCAATCTGCTCGTCGAGCAGAGAACGATCGGGACGAACGTTTTCAGCCAAGGCACACACTCCTTCCGTGTACCTCAGGCCTTTTATGCCGTCAGTTGTCTCACGATCAGGTGAGAACGATCGTGAGTGGCGCCGCTCGGTCGTGGCCTCCGGCGCTGAACCGGAGCGGAACCCTAGGCGCAATCAAGCCACTCTTGATCTGCGAGTCATGACGTGTCAAGTCGTCACCAGCATCCGGCGCCCCTCCGCTGTCCGCGCTAACTGGACCGACCGCTCCTGCGTCTCACGTCAGGCACGTCAGTCCGCGTGTGCGCTAGAGAAGGAGGTCGGTCATGTGGTCGGACGTTGCCCACGATCTTCGCTATGCCTGTCGCACACTCCGACGTGAGCCGCTCGTCGCGCTGACGATCATGGCGACGTTAGCTGTCGGTATTGGGACGAACGCCACCATCTTCAGTGCAGTTGACGCCGTTTTCTTGCGCGATGCGCCGGTGTTCGATCCAGACAGCCTCGTCGAGGTCTACACGTCATCCGCGAACAACGTCTACTCGAGCTCCTCCTACCCGGACTACTTCGATTTGCGCGACAGCGGAACGTTCGCCTCGCTCGAGGCCTACACGGCTGTTTCGATGACGCTGGAGGTGCGTGGTCGAGCGGAGCCTCTCACGGGACAGCTCTGAGCGGCAACCGGCGCGCTTCAGCCTGAAGTCGATCCGCCGGCCGCGTCGGTGCGGCGCGCGCGCGGCCATTCGGCGATCTTCGATCTCCGCCGGTCCCGCGGTCTGAACCTCGTAGGCAGACTGCCGCAGGGCACGAGCATCGAACAAATGCGCTCGCGCGCCGAGGTCGTGTCCAACCGCCTTCAGATCGCGTACCCGGACACGAATCGCAATCGGCGTTTCACGATGGCGCCACTGGGAGAGGGCCGAGGTCTCCGCGCTGCCACGCGGCCGCTGCTGCAGCTCCTCGCGGGAACGGTTCTGATGGTGCTGCTGGTCGCCTGTGTGAATGTCGCGACCTACTGCTTTCGCGGGCCGTGTCGCGTGAAAGGGAAGTCGCAGTGCGCATGGCGATTGGAGCGCCTCGCGGGCGCCCTCGTACGGCAGTGGCTCACCGAGTCCGCGCTTCTTGGCGGCCTCGGTTCGATCGGCGCACTACTCATGGCTGGTCTGAGCGCGCCCCTTCTGCATGCGTTTGTGATTCCCGACAGCATCGATCTCTCGGTCAACCCTCGCGTCTTCGGCTTCACGCTGGCTGTTGGTGTTGGATGCGGTCTGATCTTCGGGCTCGCACCCGTCCTCTACGCGGTGCGACGAAGCACACACGCATCGCTTCGCAGCGAGGGGGGAACAATTGCTGGCGAGGCTCGCGCGGCGGGGCTTCGCGGTGCGCTCGTCGTCGTTCAAATCGCCGTAAGCTTCGTGCTCCTGGTCGGTGCCGGTCTGTTCGTCCGTACGCTCGCGAACGCGTACTCCGTCGAGGTGCAGTACCCAATCGATCAGACACTCGTCGCCAATCTCAATCTCGAGCCACGCGGCTACTTCGAAAGAGGCTCACGCGGCCCGGAAGCTGGGCTTGCTGTGTACGAACAGACTCTGTCGCGCGTCGAAGCGCTGCCAGGTGTTGTTGCTGTCGCTGCCGCGCGGATGACGGTCAGACGGCCCGCAGACGCCGCGCGTCACTGTCGTCAGCACCGCCCTCGCGACCCGGTTGTGGCCACATGAGGATCCGATCGGCAAGACGCTCCGCGATGAAACCAACCGAGTGCAGGTGGTCGTCAGTGTGGTGCCGGATACGATCTACACGACCACCGTGGAGCGCGAGCGGCCTCCCGCGTACTACCTTCCGCTGACGCAGAACTATGAATCCGGCGTCGCGCTGCACGTGCGCACTGCGGGCAGCCCGATGTCACTCGTCTCGGCGATTCGCGATGTCGTCCACGAGGTCGATGGCCAACTTGCAGTCGAACGCCCGCAGTTGCTCCGCGATGTTCTCGATCGAACGCTTGGTCGGCAGCGGATGATGGCGACGCTGGTCAGCGTCTTTGGTGCTGTCGCGTTGATGCTGGCCGGTTTGGGGCTGGATGGGGTGATGGCATATACCGCGACTCAGCGCGCTCCGGAGATCGCGATTCGTCTTGCGATTGGCGCGCAACCGGGAGAAGTCGTCAGCCTCCTGATGCGACGAGGACTTCGGCTGCTTGTCGCCGGACTGGCCATTGGTGTCATGGTCGCGCTTCGGGGAACTTGGTACATCCAAGCCCAGTTGTTCGGCGTGACCGCAACGGATCCGCTCACCTTCGTCTCCGGATCCGTCGTGCTAGCCAGTGCTGGGTTGTCGCGTCGCTGATCCCGGCCTTGCGCGCGAAGCGCGTGGAGGCCTTTGCGGCGCTCCGACGAGGATGAAATGTCGTCCATTACGACACGCGCGAGACGCGGACGTCCGCAACCGTTGAGAAAGTCGAGTCGAAATGCGAACGAGTGTCGCGCCTGCTCCGGCAGCTTCATTGCACATGAATGAACGCCCGAGGGGGTTTTCATGGCCAAGCGAAAAGCGGCGAAGCGAAAGGCGGCGAAGCGCGAGCTGATCAACACCGGAACCGACAAGCGCTACGTGCGTCGGCGATCGGGCGGGCAGTTCGTCGAGAGTGACGATGTCGGACGCTCGCTCGCGAATGATCGCCGTCGGCGGGCACGAACGAAGGCGAAGAGAGGTCAGGGCGATCGCGGCGATCGATGAGCCTGACCGCCGAGGTGCTCGCGTCTCGGCGTCACGGACTTGATCACGACGCGTCCCCGTCCGCTCCGCGGCAATGGTGTGTCGCCCTCGGCGATCGCCGCGGCGAGCAGCGCATCGATCTCGGGGCGATTGAGCATGGCCGCCGACTCGAGGCGAACGAAGCGACCCTGGTTGCCGCTGCCGAGCAGCAGGTGATGCGGATCGTCCAAGGCCATGCCGTACATGAAATACAGTTTGACGCCTCGGGCGAAAACGGCCAGAGAGACGATGGTGTCGGACATGCGCTCTGAGGAGGCAAAGCCGATCGCGACCGCTCGCCGGTTTTCGTAGACCAGTTCGAATGCGCTGGGCATGCGTCGGCGCAGCGTGGTCCTCGCCTCGCGTACAAGCCTGCAAATCTGCGGATCGAATCGCCGAAGTAGTGCGGTCAGTTGAGTCGCCGCGGATACCGGAGCCGCCGAAGGGATTCGCTTCATGCGTGCGCGTCGTGTCGCTCGAGCAGCGTGATGGCGTCGCCGGGTCTCAGGATTCCCGCTTCCGTCACCGAGGCGTAGAAGCCGCTCAGCGCCCAGCGCGGCGACCCGGCGTCACCCGCGTGCACGCGGGCATCGTACATCGCCGCCTGCACGCCCG
>Ga0075423_10001311_pt1 | contig 21669 bp, 15 predicted proteins | sample SoiMethybrSBSTD2_FD_80114 | JGI IMG/M metagenome (GOLD analysis project Ga0075423, IMG submission 80114) | Bulk soil microbial communities from a Populus tree surrounding site in Tennessee, USA - Soil MetaG P. TD hybrid SBSTD2 | ecosystem: Environmental > Terrestrial > Soil > Tree plantation... | reverse complement strand
GACCGAGAAGAACGTGCTTCACCGGGATGACGATCGGGGTTCCCGCAAGAGCGAGCGCCGCCGCGGGGAACCGCCGCGCGGCACGCCGCCGCGCCGGCCGCCGCTCCAGGGCGGACGACCGTTCCGCACGCTGGCGTTCTGGGCGTTCGTGGCGCTGCTCTCGCTGGTGGCGTTCCGCATGTACCAGGGGAGCTTCATGGCGCCGCAGCGAATCGAGATCTCCTACACGCGCTTCATCTCGGAGGTCGAGAAGGGGAACATCCTGGACGTCCAGATCATCGAGAAGCTGGTGACCGGGGACCTCAGGAACGAGTCCTCGATCAAGATCGGGACGCACGACGTTCCCTTCAAGGCGTTCAAGACGAACATCCTGGGCGACGGCTCCGACCTGCCCGACCGGGTGTGGAAGGCAAACCCGGGGATCGAGATCGAAGTGCGCAACCCGAGCTTCAACTGGGTGAGCGTGCTGATCGGCTGGCTCCCGGTGGTGTTCGTGCTGGTGCTGTGGCTCTTCATGGTGCGCCAGGTGCAGTCGGGTGGGAGCGCCGCGCTCAAGTTCGGCAAGACCAAGGCGCGGGTCGTGCTCGAGAGCACGCCCAAGGTCACCTTCAAGGACGTGGCGGGCTGCGACGAAGCCAAGCAGGAGCTGCAGGAGGTCATCGAGTTCCTGAAGGAGCCGCAGAAGTTCCAGCGCCTGGGCGGACGCATTCCGAAGGGCGCGCTGCTGCTCGGCCCCCCGGGATCGGGCAAGACCCTGCTCGCGAAGGCGGTGGCCGGCGAGGCCGGCGTGCCGTTCTTCTCGATGAGCGGCAGCGACTTCGTGGAGATGTTCGTAGGAGTGGGAGCGAGCCGCGTACGCGATCTCTTCGAGCAGGGAAAGCGCAACGCACCTTGTATCGTCTTCGTCGACGAGATCGACGCGGTCGGGCGTCACCGCGGTGCGGGGCTCGGGGGCGGGCACGACGAGCGCGAGCAGACGCTGAATCAGCTGCTGGTCGAGATGGACGGGTTCGAGTCGAACGAGGGCGTCATCATGATCGCCGCGACGAATCGTCCCGACGTGCTCGATCCGGCGCTGCTCCGGCCGGGGCGTTTCGACCGCCAGATCGTGGTGGACTGGCCCGACGTCCGCGGGCGCGAGGGCATCCTGCGGGTGCACACGCGCAAGATTCCGCTCGCCGATGACGTGGATCTCAAGTACATCGCGCGCGGCACGCCCGGGCTCGCCGGCGCCGATCTCGCGAACATCGTGAACGAGGCGGCGCTGCTCGCCGCGCGGCGCAACCGCAAGAAGGTCACGCAGCGCGACTTCGAGGACGCGAAGGACAAGGTCATGCTGGGCATGGAGCGCCGCAGCCTGGTGATGACCGAAGAGGAGCGCCGCAGCACCGCCTACCACGAGGCGGGACATGCGCTCGTCGGCTGGCTGCTGCCGGGCTCCGATCCGGTGAACAAGGTCACGATCATCCCGCGCGGGCGGGCCCTGGGCATCACCTCCTGGGTGCCGCAGGAGGAGCGCCACAACCGCTCGAAGGAAGACCTCGAGCGCATGCTGGGCCACATGATGGGCGGGCGCGCGGCCGAGCTGCTGGTGTTCAACCACCTGACGACCGGCGCGATCAGCGACATCGAGCAGGCCACCGAGACCGCGCGCAACATGGTGTGCCGGTACGGCATGAGCGAGGCGCTCGGGCCGCTCACCTTCGGCAAGAAGGAAGAGATGGTGTTCCTCGGCAAGGAGATCGCGACCCACAAGGACTACAGCGAGCAGACCGCAGTGCTGATCGACCAGGAGGTGCGACGCATCATCGAGACCTCGTACAACTCGGCGATGCAGCTCCTGCGCGACAACATGGACAAGCTCCACCTGCTCGCGAACACGCTGCTCGAGCGCGAGGTGCTGGACGGCGACGAGATGGACCGCGTGCTGCACGGCGAGAAGCTGCCGCCGATGCGCCCGGCAGTCGAGCCCGAGCCGGCCGAAACGGCGGCCTCCGCCCAGGATCCGCCCAAGGACGCCGAGGGCGAGAAGTTCGGGTCCTTCCCGCCGCCCGCGCCACGCCCCGCCGGCGCCTAGCCGGGTCGATCCCGCGGTCCGGGGGAGGTGCGGCACGCACCTCCCCCTTCGCATTTGCGCCGGCCTTTGCAACTTTTCGGGGGGTTGCGGGGTCTATACATGTGTCACGTGAGGGATGCAGCGTGACTGGGGTGGCGACGACCAAACCAGTCGCCGAGTCTTCACAACTAGGATGGGTATCGGGGCGTGGGCATCCCCCGTAGCCCGGCAAGATTCGCCCGGCGACTCACCGCCGGGCGTTCTTGTTCTGGGGGGCGGCCCTAGCTCGCGGCGCGCACGGCATTGGGCTCGCGCGCGGGGCCGTCGCCGAATATGCCGCCGCGGGCGGCCAGCGTCTCGATCAAGGTCGTCGGCTTGAAGCGCTCGCCGCCTTCTGCGCGCATCGCCGACATGCGCCCCTGGATGCCGGCCGCGCCGATCGAGTCGGCGTAGCGCAGCGGCCCGCCCCGGAACGGGGGGAAGCCGGCGCCGAACACCATCGCCAGGTCGAGCGTGCCGGCGTCGGCGACGATCTCCTCCTCCAGGCAGCGCGCCGCCTCGTTGATCATCGCGAGCACCATGCGCTCCGCGAGGTGCGGGCGGCCGAGCGGCCGGCGCGCGCGGCGTAGCCCTAAGAAGCGGCGCAGCCCGGGAGCCTCCTCGCGCTTCTTCCCGGCGTGGCGGTAGAAGCCGAGCCCGCTTTTCTTCCCGAGCCGGCCCGCGGCCACCATCTTCTCCAGGAGCGGCGAGGTCGTCATGCGGCCGGGGAACGCGCGGGTCAGCACCTCGGCGGCGTTCTTCGCCACGTCGAGCCCGACCTCGTCGAGCACCTCGAACGGCCCCATCGGCATGCCGAACTCGCGCATCGCGGCGTCGATCTCGAGCAGCGGGTAGCCGTCCTCGAGCAGGTGCATGGCCTCGCGCAGGTAGGGCATGAGGATCCGGTTCACCACGAAGCCGGGCGAGTCCTTGACCACCACCGGCGTCTTGCCGAGCCGGCGCGCCAGCGCCACTGCGGTCACGATCGTGGCGTCCGAGGTCTTGCGGCCGCGCACCACCTCCACCAGCGGCATCCGGTGCACCGGGTTGAAGAAGTGGAATCCGCAGAAGCGCTCGGGGCGCGCGAGGCCGGAGGCGAGCTCGGTCACCGAGAGCGAAGAGGTGTTGGTGGCGAGGATCGCCTCGGGCCTGAGCCGCACTTCGAGCTCGCCGAACACGCGGCGCTTGACGTCGAGCTTTTCGACCACCGCCTCGAGCGCGAAGTCGGTGCGGCGCACGCCGGTGAGGTCGAGACCGGGGAGGATGCGCGCCATCTGCGCATCGCGCTCGCGGGCGCCGCCGCGCCCTTTGCGGGCGCGCTCTTCGGCCAGCGAGCGCACGGTCTGGAGTGCCTTGGTGAGGGCGTCGGGGCTCAGGTCGCGCAGCCGCACGCTCATGCCCTGCCGGCTCGCGAGCGCGGCGACGCCGCCCCCCATCACGCCGGCGCCCACGATCATCAGGGTACGCACCGGAAGCGGCGCGGGCGCGGGCTCTGCCACCGGCGGATCCTTCTTCGCGCGCTCCGAGAGCAGGAAGATACGCACCAGGTTCTTGCACACCGGGCCGACCGCGAGATCGCTCACCGCGTTCGCCTCGATCACCAGCGCCTGCTCGAGCGGCTTGCCCGCCGAGCGCTCGATCACGCCGAGCGCTGCGAGCGGCGCGGGATAGTGGCCGCCGGCGCGCGCGCGGGTCATCGCGCGCGCGCGATTCAGCACCATGCCGCGCCCCATCCGGCTCGAGTCCATGAACCAGCCCGCCACGCCGCGCGCGCGGAAACGGTCGCGGCGGCGCTTCGCCGGACGGTTCTCGAGCTCCGCGATGCGGCGGTGCGCGTGGTCGATCATCCAAGCGGCGGGCACCGCGCGCGCGATCAGCCCCATGCGCTCGGCCTTGCGCGCGTCCACGCTGCGCCCGGTGAGGATCAGGTCGAGCGCAGCGGTGAGGCCGATCAGGCGCGGCAGGCGCGTGGTGCCGCCGAAGCCCGGGATGATGCCGAGCATGGTCTCGGGCAGCCCGATCTGCGTGTGCTCCTCCTCGGTCGCGATGCGCGAGTCGCAGGCCAGCGCGAGCTCGGTGCCGCCGCCGAGGCAGGTGCCGTCGATCGCGGCGACCGTCGGACAGTGGAGTGCCGCGAGCCGCGCGAACACCGAGTGGACGCGGCGCACCAGCGCGTAGACCGCCTCGCGCTCGGTGACCGCACCGATCTCGTTCACGTCGGCGCCGGCCACGAAGGTGCCGGGCTTGCCGCTCATCAGCACCACGCCGCGGATCTGCGCGTCGCTCTCGAGCACCGCCACCGCGCGCTCGAGGTCGGCGATCGCCGCTTCGCCGATCACGTTCACCTTGCGCGCGGGATCGTCGATCACGAGGTGCGCGACCCCGTTCACCTGCCGCTCGACGCGGAAGACGCTCATCCGTCACGCTCCAGGATGAAGGCGGCGCCCTGCCCGCCGCCGACGCACAGCGCGGCGCAGCCGAGCTTGAGCCGCTGGCGCCGCATCTCCACGAGCAGCGTGAGCAGCAGCCGCGCGCCGCTCGAGCCCACCGGGTGGCCGAGCGCGATCGCGCCGCCGTTCACGTTCAGGATGTCGAGCGGGATCTCGCCGAGCGCCCGGTCGCGGCCGAGCTCGGCGCGCGCGAAGGTGTCGGAGCGCGAGGCCTCGAGGCAGGCCAGCACCTGGGCCGCGAACGCCTCGTTGATCTCGAAGCGCTCGATGTCCGAGAGCGTGAGCTTCGCGCGCTCCAGCGCCCGCGCGATCGCGAACACCGGCCCCAGCCCCATGCGCCGCGGCGAGAGCCCGGCGAACGCGAAGGCGCGGATCCGCCCGAGCGGCGGCGAGGCCCAAGACTTGGCGGTCGCTTCGTCCCCCACCAGCAGCGCCACCGCGCCGTCCGTCACCTGGCACGAGTTGCCGACCGTGACCGTGCCGTTCCTCCGGTCGAAGTAGGGCTTGAGCTTCGCGAGCGCTTCCAAGGTCTGGCCCTCGCGCGGTCCGACATCGTCGCGCACGATCTCGTGGCGCGGCGGCGGGAACAGCGGCACGATCTCCTCGCGCAGCTTCTCGCGCGCCGCGATCGCGCGCTGATGGCTCATGAGCGCGTACTGGTCCTGGCGCTCGCGCGTGATGCGGAACTCGCGGCTCAGTACCTCCGCGGTTTGCCCCATGTTGAGCCCGCACACGTAGTCCGTCAGGCCTTCCGCGATCCCGATGCGGGGCGTGAGCATGCGCGGCTTGAAGCGCGAGAGCGCCGCGGCCTTCTGGAGCCCGTTCTTCGCGCGCATCAGGCCCTCGAGCCAGGTCGCGTACTCGAAGCTGTAGAGCAGGGGGATCTGGCTCATCGACTCGGTGCCGCCCGCGAGCACCAGCTTCGCGTCGCCCGAGCCGATGCGGTGCGCGGCGCTCGCCACCGCCTCCATCCCGGAGGCGCAATTGCGGTGCACGGTCGCCGCCGGCACCGGCTCGGGGATTCCGGCGCGCAGCGCCGTGACGCGCGCCACGTTGGCGGCTTCGGCCGGCCCGGCGCAGTTGCCGAGCACGACCTCGTCGAGACGCGCGGGGTCCAGCTCTTCGCGCGCCAGCAACTCGGCGATCGCGACGCGCCCCAGCTCGTAGGCCGGAGTGTCGCGGAAGGCCGCCCCCGCCTTGACGAACGGGGTGCGCACGCCGCTCAGGATCCAGCTCGTGGATTCGCTCATCCCTGATCCGGACGCGGGAGCCGCCCAACGGGCTGGCACGGCGTCCGTTTCTCTCCTTCCCAAAACCGGCGGCAACGCCGGCGACGTCGAATCTGTCGCAGCGCTCCCGCCGCTGTCAATCGGTGGAATGTTTCATCGCTGTTATCGGCAAGCGCGCGTGATCCTTGCGGGGCGCGTTCAGCGTGGCAGCGTATCCCGGTCGCTGCGGGGCAGGCGGGCGAGCAACGCGCGCGCCTCTTCTTGGTAGTGCGGGTCGCGCGCCGTGGCGCCGGGCGCCAGCGCGACGGCGCGCTCCAGCTCGCGCCGCGCATCGTCCTTGCGATCGAGCTGGAGCCAGGTGCGGCCCAGCTCCAGGTGATGGTTGATGTTGCCGGGGTCGAGCGCGACCGCGCGCTCGAGGTCGTGCACCGCGTTCTCCATCGATGCGCCCTTCGGCACGCCTCCGAGCACGGTGTTGGCCGCCATGCGCTCGACGAAGTTGAGGCTCGCGAGCTCGCGATTCCAGATGGCGCGCACGTGGTAGGCGCGGGCGCTCTGCGGATTCAGGTCGAGTGCGCGGTCCACCTCGGACTTGATCTCGCGCGCCAGCGCGAGCTTTTTCTTGGGGCCCTCCTTGAGCGCCTTCCGGCCGAGCGTCACGGCCAGCCATTCGTGACCCAGCGCGCTGTCGGGCGCGACCCGGACGGCGGCGCGTGCGTGCAGCACGGACGAGCCGATCAGCTCCTGCTGCTCCTTGCCCCTGGCGTCCTCGCCCAGCTCGGATTCGACCCGGGCGAGCCGCCACAGCGCGGGGAACGAGTCGGGCGCCGCGAGGGCGGCTTCGTAGCGCGATCGGGCGGCGGCCAGGTCGTTGCGCGTATATGCGGAATCACCCTCTGCGACGGCGCTGCCGGGGTCTGAGGCCAGGCCCAAGGCCAGCACGATGAGATGCATTCCCAGCGTTCCCAACGGCAAAGACCTCCGTTCTGTGAGGAGCCGGCGCAGAGCGGCCGCCCGGCGATGGATTTTCGCGGCGGGACCCGGGTATGTTAAGCCTTCCCGTCCGGTCTCCGCCCTTCGGGAGGCCGGGTGCCCGGAGGCCCCGATGCCCGAGACGCTGGTCCAGATCTTTCTCGATTCCGTCGCCCGCTACCGCAAGCCCGCGCTGTTCATGCGCCGGGTGAACGGCCGCTGGGAGTCGATCTCCGCCGAGCGGGCGAAGACCGACGTCGAGAACCTCGCCCTCGGACTGCTCGCGATGGGGATCCAGCGCGGCGACAAGGTCGCGATCCTCTCCGAGAACCGTTACGAGTGGCCGATCGCCGACCTCGCGATCCTGTCGCTGGGAGCGGTCACGGTCCCGATCTACCCGACGCTCACCGCCGAGCAGTGCGGATACATCCTCCAGCACTCCGAGGCCAAGGCCGCATTCATCTCGACACCCGCGCAGCTTGCGAAGCTGCGCTCGGTCGCCGCGCGGGTGCCGATGCTGCGCTCGTTCATCGCGATGGACCCCGGAGCGCCGCTCTCGGCCGCGGACTGCCCGTTCGAGCGCGTCGTGGCGCGGGGCCTGGAGCAGAGCGCCCGCGAGCCGGGAACGCTCGAGCGCATGGCGCTCACGCTCGTGCCGGGCGAGGTCGCGACCGTCATCTACACCTCGGGCACCACCGGCGAGCCCAAGGGTGCGATGCTCACCCACGAGAACGTGGTGTTCGACGTCGAAGCGTGCCTCAGGGTAGTGACGCTGTCGCCCGACGACCTCACGCTTTCGTTCCTGCCGCTGTGCCACATCTTCGAACGCATGGCGGGGCTCTACGCCATGCTCCGCGGCGGCGTGACCATCGCATATGCCGAGAGCATGGACACGGTGGCCCGCGACGCGGTCGAGGTGCGCCCCACGATCCTGAACGGCGTGCCACGCTTCTACGAGAAGGTGCACGCCCGGGTCATGGAGAACGCGCTCGCCACGCCGGGCCTGCGGAGGAACCTGTTCCAGTGGGGCATGAAGGCGGGTGGCGAGGCGGCGCGCGCGCGCTTCGCCGGGCGCAAGCCCTCGTTCTTCACCGCACTTCAGGCGCGGATCGCCGACCGCATCGTGGGGGCCAAGGTGCGCGAGCGCATGGGAGGTCGCCTGCGGTTCTGCATCTCGGGCAGCGCGCCGCTCTCGACTCAGGTGATGGAGTTCTTCTTCGCGATCGGTATTCAGGTGCTCGAGGGCTACGGCTTGACCGAGACCTCGCCGGTCATCTGTCTCAACCGCCCGGGCCACGAGAAGCCGGGCTCGGTGGGCTTCCCGATCCCGGGCGTCGAAGTCCGGATCGGCGCCGAGGGCGAGATCCTGACGCGCGGACCGCACGTGATGAAGGGCTATCTCAACAACGAGGCGGCGACCCGCGAGGCGCTGCGCGACGGCTGGTTCCACACCGGCGACATCGGGCATCTGGACGCCGACGGGGCGCTCACGATCACCGACCGGCTCAAGGACCTGCTGGTCACCGCCGGCGGCAAGAAGGTGGCGCCGCAACCGCTCGAGGCGCGGCTCAAGGCCAGCAAGTGGATCACGGAAGCGGTGTTGCTGGGCGACCGGCGGCCGTACGTCATCTGCCTGATCGTGCCGAACTTCGGAGCACTCGAGGCCGAGGCCAAGGAGCGCGGCTGGACCGCCGCGAGCCGCGAGGATCTCACGCGGCGGCCCGAGGTGCGCGCGCTGTATGCTGCCGAGATCGAGCGGCTGAACGCGGACCTCGCGCAGTTCGAGAAGGTGAAGAAGTTCGACCTGCTGCCACGCGAGCTGTCGCAGGACACGGGCGAGCTGACGCCCACGCTCAAGGTGAAGCGTCGCGTCATCACCCAGAAGTTCTCGGACACCATCGAGCGGCTGTACGCTGCCGGGGCTGCAGCCGCCGGTGCGTAGCGCACCCACTCCCACGAGGAGATCCCTCAGATGAGACTCGGAAGGTCCTGGCTTGCCCTGGCGCTGGCCGGGCTCGCGTTCCTGCCCGCGGTCGCGAGCGGCGCGGGCTACGGCATCTACGAGCAGGGGGCGGCCGTGCTCGGCATGGCGGGCGCGGGCACGGCGTCGGTGAACGATGCCTCGGCGATGTTCTTCAACCCCGCCGCCATGACCGGGATTCCGGGCACGCGCCTCTACGCCGGCGGCTCGCTGATCCAGGTCTTCACCAGCTTCGCGGGCATGGCGCCGTTTCCGGGCTTCGGCGTGACCGAGGAGATGGAGCCGACGCGCGCGTTCCCCGGCACCGCGTACCTGACGCACCGCTTCGAGGGACCGTGGGCGATCGGCCTCGGCTACAACTCGCCATTCGGGCTCGCCACGGAGTGGAAGAACGTCGATCAGTTCACCGGGCGCTACATCGTGGTGCGGGCGGATCTGCGCACGTACAACTACAGCATCGGCGCGGCGCGGGAGCTGGGGAAGAAGAAGAAGCTGAGCATCGGCTTCGGCGGCAATCTGGTCTACTGCCGGGCGACGCTCGTCAACCGGCGCTTCATCGCGGATCCCGGCGGCGGCGGCGGCCAGCTCGAGGTCGCGCAGTTCGGCCTCACGTCCAACGTCGCACCGGGCTATGGCTGGAACGGCGGTCTCACCTGGACGCCGGCCAAGGACTGGAAGGTCGGTCTGACGTACCGCGGCCGGGTCGTGAACCACGCCGACGGCGACGCCGACATCACCCAGTATTCGACCGGCGATCCCCAGGTCGATGCCGCGGTGACTGCCTCGCTCCCGCCCGATCAGCCCGCGAGCACCGTGCTGATCCTGCCCTCGATCGCTTCCCTCGGGCTCGCGTGGCACTGGGGCAGCGCGTGGACCTTCGAGGGCGATGCCGTCTACACCGGATGGAAGGCGTTCAAGGACATTCCGATCTACTTCCAGAACACGACCGCGGCCAACACCCGGACCGTCGAGAACTACGACAACTCGCTCGCGATTCGCGTCGGAGCCGAGCGGCGGGCTGCGATCACTTGGCGCGCCGGGTACTACCACGATCAGGCGGCGGCGCCCACCGAGTCGGTGAGTCCGGCCATTCCCGACGCCGATCGCCACGGCGTGACGGCGGGCTTCGGGATGGGGCTCCTCGCCGACAAGCGCCTGACCCTCGACGTCTACCAGCTCGCGCTGTTCGTGCAGAACCGGAAGACCGATGGCGTCAACCGCGACGGCTACGAAGGTGAGTACAAGTCATTCGTCAGCTCGACCGGGCTGAGCCTCGCCTACCACTGGTAGGCCCACACGGGGAATCCATGACGAACCGGAAACGAACTTCAGTGCTCCTCGTGGCCGCAGCCGTGGTCGCGGTGAGTTGCAGCAAGATCGAGCCCATCACCGCCCCCGCACTGTCCCCGGGGCGAGCGAACTTCAGCGTGATCGCGGCGCTCGGCACCAGCATCACCGCGGGCTTCCAGTCGGGCGGGCTGGTGGACCGGCACCAGGTACACAGCTATGCGGTGCTGTTCGCCCAGCAGGCGGGGGCGCGCGCCATGGACCTGCCGCTCATCGACGGGAACGGCCTCCCGCCGCTGCTCGAGATCCAGCACTTGTTCCCGCCGCCGGTCCGGATCGGAAGCATCGCCGGGCCGGCCGGCAATCCAACCAATCTCCTCCTGCCGACCGCGTACCACAATCTGGCGATTCCCGGGGCGCGCGTCTCGGACGTCATCGATACGACCAAGTACCTGCGGAATCCGTATTTCGGCCTGATCCAGCGCACGCATGGATCGCTCGCGCATCAGGTCGCGGAGCAGCTCAACCCGCAGCCCACGTTCCTGCTGTTCGAGTTCGGCGCGAACGAGCTCCTCGGGCCGGCCCTAAACGGCACCACGCTGGGCCTCACCTCGGTCGCCGCCTTTGCGGACTCCTTCGGGCGCGCGCTGGACACGCTCCAGGCCCTGCTCCCGAACGCGAAAATGGCGGTCGTCAATCTGCCCGACGTCACCCGCCTGCCGTTCTTCACCACGGTCTCGAACAAGCAGCTCGACGCCCGGGGGCAGCCCGTCGTCATCAACGGCCGTACCCAGTTCCTGCTCGGCCCCAACAACGCCCCGCTGACCGCCGCCGACCAGGTGCTGCTCAGCGCCGCGCCCGCCGTCGCGGCCGGCTTCGGCTATCCGCAGGGAACGTTCTCCTACCTGTCCGGCGTGCCGGTGTCAGGGAACGGCATCGGCCTCACCGACGGGCAGGTACTCTCGACCAGCGAGGCGCTCACGATCCAGGACCGTGCGCGCCGGTTCAACGCGATCATCGACACCACTCTCAAGTCGGTCACGAAGCCGCGCGACTACGCGATCGCGGATCTGGCCGGCCTGCTGCACCGGGCGGAGAGCCCGGGGATCGAGCTGCGCCGCGTGCTCTACACCACGAAGTTCGTGACCGGCGGGCTGTTCAGCCTCGACGGCATCCACCCCAACGACATCGCCCACGCGCTGCTGTGCAACCAGGTGATCGACGCCGTGAACAAACGCTACGGCTCGAACCTGCAGCCCGTCGACCCGCTCGAGTTCGCGACGCTCAGCGCATCCTCGGCGAGCGCCGCGCGCGCCGGGCCCTGAGGTCAAGGGTGCGCGGCCCGGTCAGGCCGGCGCCGGGCTGAGGCGGTCCCAGATCTCCGCGTCCATCAGGGCCGGCGGGATGCTGCCGCTCGCCAGCACCGCGGAGTGGAAGTCGTAGAGGTTGAAGCCCGGTCCCATCCGGCGCTTCGCCTCCTCGCGCAGCTCGAGCAGCATCAGCTTGCCCACCAGGTAGCTCATCGGCTGGGTTGGTGTCGCCGCGTAGCGCTTGACCTCGATCTCGGCGTTGACCCGCTCCAGCATCGCCTGCTCGACCAGGTAGTCCACCGCCTGCGCCAGGCCCATCCGCCCGGTGTGGAGCCCGACGTCGATCACCACGCGGCACGCGCGCCACAGCAGGTCGCGGAGCTGGAAGACGCGCGCCAGCGGGTCCGCGTGGTAGCCCTCCTCGAACATCAGCTCCTCGCAGTAGAGTGCCCAGCCCTCGCACAGCACGCTGCTGTCCGCGATCCGGCGCAGCCGCGAGCCCGCGCGGTTCGCGTGGAACACCTGCAGGTGGTGTCCCGGGTAGGCCTCGTGCACCACCGTGAGCGCGAGCGACACGTGACAGTGGCCCTCGAGCTGCTGCTCCTGCTCGGCGCGCGGGCGCGACAAGTCGATGGGCGTCACGTAGAAGTAGCCGATCTGCTCGTGGTCGAACGGCGAGGGCGGAAGGTAGGCCGCGTAGGGCGTGGTGGGGCGCTCGAACACCGGCGTGTCGATCACCTCCATCGAGCCGTCCGCCGGCGGCGTCAGCCGCTTCTGCTCGAGGAAGCGCCGCGCGCGCTCGACCTCCGCCACGTAGGCCTCGCGCAGGCGCAGCGGCTCCGGGTGGCGCCGCTTGCCTTCCGCGATCAGCTCGCGCCACGAGCGCGCCGGGTCGACGCGGCGCGCCGCCGCCTCGAGCGCCAGGCGCGTGCCCTCGACGTGCTCGCGTCCCAGCTGCTCGAGCGTGCGGCAGTCGAACGGCAGCAGGTGCTCGCGCTCGAGCTTGTAGTTCATCCAGCGCTCGCCGATCGCGTAAGTGCCGCCCACCCGGCCGCGGAGATCGCGATCCAGGAACTCCTGGTACTGGATGAACCCGACCCGGGCGCGCGAAGCGGCGTGCTCGATGCGCTCGGCTTCGCCGGGGAAGGCGCGCAGCAGCTCGCCCGCCAGGCTGTCCACGAATTGCGGCCCGCTGGCGTTCACCTCGGATGCGATGTCGCGGTAGACCGCGGGCACGGTCGTCAGGTTGGCGCGCGCCGCGTTCAGGTAGTCCGGAATCGCCATGAGCCGCGCGAGGATCGGCTCCTTGCGCTCCTCGAGCGGGGCGAACGGCCGCGCCATGAGCAGGAACAGGCCGGTGAGCGCGGCCTCCGGGTACATCGCGGGATAGTGCGTGTGCCGCTGGATCTCCTCGAGGTCGGCGCGCATCGATGCCACCTTCGAGCGCATCACCGCGTAGTCCACGCGCTGATCGACCGGGAGGTCCTGCCACGGCACGGCCGCGACCAGCCGCTGGTCGAAGTCGAGCAGCCAGGCCCCGCGCTCGCGGATGCCGTCGGGCGTGTCGTTGGGCAGCAGCGCGTCGTAGTCGTGGATGCCGGCCATCGTCGCGGCCACAGGATTGTGGCGCAACGTGATCTCGACGAACTCCTCGCGCAGTGCCCCGAACTGCCGGATGTTCTCGATCGTCGTGCTCCGGTGGCGACGGAAGGCCCCCGCGCCGTCCGCGCGGAGGCCTTGGGTCTAAGCCACCTCGGATCCCGGCGTGTCCATCCGCCTGTCGGGCGGAGACTAGCCGATCCGCGTTACGTTCGCCGCCTGGTTCCCTTTGGCGCCGGGCACCACGTCGAACTCCACGCGTTCGCCCTGCGTCAGCGACTTGAATCCGTCCGACTGGATGGCCGAGAAGTGAACGAACAGCTCCTGGCCCCCCTCGTCCCGGATGAAACCGAAACCCTTGGTCTGGTTGAACCACTTCACCACGCCCTGCATCCGCACGCCGGCCACATTCGCCGGCGCCGCGACCGCGGCGGTACGCGGAGCGTGGGAGCGGACCGTCTCGGCCCGCCCGCCCTCGCCCCGGGTCGGCCGGTGCGAGGGATAGCAGTTGCGGCAGTAGATGGGGCGACCGGGCGCGGGCAGGAACGGCACCTGGGTCTCGCTGCCGCATTGGGAGCAGACCGCCGGATGCAGCTCGCGCCCGCGCACCCCTTCCGCCGGCCGCGACGGCGGCCCGGCCTCTGGGCCCCGTGAGCCCTTGCGGTTGGTGCGGCAGCGCTTACAGCGGGTCGGGGCGTGGGTGAGGTTGTGCTCGCGGTAGAAGACCTGCTCGCCGGCGGTGAAGAGGAACTCCTCCCCGCAGTCCACGCACTTGATGCGTTGGTCCTCGCCGGACGTCATCGTGCGCTGAGCGGTCCCCTCGGCGCTCCGCCCCATGGTCCTCAAGACGACAAAGCCCCCGCAGCACGAGGCTGCCGGGGCGACTCCAGCGTCGAGACGGCCGAAGGAAGGCGGAAGCGGAAGGAAACGATGAATCCGAAGGTGCTCACAACCACCACGCAGGATGAATTCACACTGGTGCGAAACGCGGTCAGTATTATAGGTCGGCGCGGCCCGCCGAGTCAACGCCCGGCCCCGCCGGGCGCCCCCTAGAAGTCCCCCAGGCTCAGGCTCCTGCCCCGCTCGAGGGTCGCGTCGGCTTCGCACAGCGCCCCGAGGATCTCGGCCATGGTGATGACGTCGAGCATGTTGTGGTGGAACACCGGGATCAGCCGATAGGGATCGCCGTTCCGGACGTAGTCATGATAAAGGCCCGGCACCTCCTCGCCCGGCACGTCGCCCGAGCGGCGCCGGCGGCACACGTGGAGCTCGAGCGTGGTGAGGCGGAAGTCGGCGAGGCGCTCCTTCCAGCGGCGCCGCGCGGGGTGGAGCAGGTCGAGGTGCTTGAGCGGCAGCGCGATCGGAACCGCGTGCACCACGGCGCGCCCGGCGAGGAAGGGCGCGTCGTAGGACTTGCCGTTGAAGGTGACGAGGAAGTCGAAGCCGCGCGCCTGCGCGGCCACCGCCCGCAGCAGCGCCGCCTCTTCGCCGTAGTGGCGGGCGAAGTACTGACGCAGCACGAAGTCTTCGCCGTTCCAGTGCATCGTTCCGGCCAGGAACACCGGGCTCGACGCCAGGCCCCCGGTCTCGAGATCGAGGAACAGCGCGCGGGAGAGCCCGGCCGCGGACAGCGCGCACAGATCCGCCTCCGCCTCCGGAGGCTCGCCCAGGCGTCCCCAGCGGGCGGTGCGCCGCTCGATCTCGGAGCGCATGCGCTCGTGCACGAACACCGCGCCCCGCTCGTCACGCCACTCCCCGCCGGGCAGGAAGGCTTCGACGCCCACCCCTTCCCCGCACCGGCGCCGGGCGCGGGCCGGGCGCGAGTCGCCGGTCTCCTCCGGCGCCGCGCCGCCTACGCGCGCGCGGTCCGCCGGCCCTCGATCGATGGCGCTATCGCCTGCCGGATCGCCCGCGGCATCGCCGGGCTTCATCTCCGCCGCGCGGCGCCCGCGCGCCAGCTCGCCGAGCCGGGCCTTGAGGCGCTCGTTATCCAGCATGCGCCAGCTTCTCCGCCAGCAGGACCAGCCGCCGGCTCGCAGCCGAGTACTCGCTGCGATCGGCTCCGCCCCACACCTGGCGCACCACGAGCCCGCTGCGGCGCAGCAGGGCGGTGAGCTCCGCGCAGGTGTATGCGCGCAGGTCGAATTGCTTGACCGGCCCCGCGCCCTTGTCGGGCTCGATCAGGGTGAGGCGGCTCGTGACCCGTGACGTCCGGGGATCGAGCGAGACCTCCTCCATGAGCAGCGCGCCATCCTCGCGCTGGCTCCACGTGCGCTGCTGGGGGACAGTGAGCAGCCAGTCGCGGTTCATCATGTCGAGCAGCAGCCGCCCGCCGGGCTTGAGCGCGCGGGCGATGCGCTCGAGCACCGTTTCGTTCTCCTCGTCCGAGTAGTAGCCGAAGGAGGTGAAGAACGAGTATGCGCGGTCGAAGCGCGCAGCGAAATCCAGGGCGCGCATGTCGCATGCCACCCATTCCACCGCGACGCCCTCGCGCCGCGCTTCGGCGGCCGCGATCTCGAGATAGCGCGGGTTGAAGTCAACTCCGGTCACGCGGTAGCCGCGCTTCGCCATGCGGATCGCGTGGCGGCCGCTCCCGCACGCCAGGTCGAGCACCGCATTGCCGGCGGCGGGCTCGAGCGCAGACTCGATGAAGCCCACCTCCTGCTCGGTGCGGGCCGGGGTGAACTGGTGCAGGTAGATCTTGAGGTACTCGTCGTCGAAGAACGCGACCGGCCACTCCCCCTGCGTCTTCATCCCGCGGCCCCCAGCCAGTGACGGAGCAGTGCGCGCGCCGCGTCCTTGCCGGGGATCGCGCGCGCGTGGCCGAGATCGGGATCCTGCTGCTGCGCCGGGCGCAGGATCGGAAGCCCGACGCACGACGGGCAGCCCGAGCCGCACTCGCAGGCCTCGAGGTGGGCGAGCGCAGCCGTCGCCAGCTCCTCGAGCCGCGCGTAGCCCTGCTCGGCGAACCCCAGCCCGCCGGGATAGCGGTCGAACACGAACAGCGCCGGCCGCCCCAGGTTCGAGGAGTCGATCATGCCGCCCAAGTCCGATGGATCGCACATCGCGAGCATCGAGAGCAGCGTGAGGAACAGGTTGCGCACACCCGACAGCCCCTCGATCGGGTTCAAGCCCGCGCGCGCCACCGCGCTCCACGCCGCTTCCGACGGCGCGAACCAGAAGCCGGTGGTCTCGAGCGTGAGCTTCGGCAGCTCGAGCGTGTGATAGCCGATCGCGTCCAGCGAGTGGAACTTGATCTTCTTCATCGCCACCGTCTGCCACGCGTACGTCACCTCGCCGAGCGTCACGCTCTCGCCGCGCCACTCGCGCTTCTGCAGCTCGCCGCGCACGCGGATCTGGGTCTCCAGCACCGGCTGGGTGTAGTAGTCGACCGCGCGCGGCTCGACGTACGCCACCTTCTGCTTCAGGTCCAGCTCGCGCACGAAGCAGGTCTCGCCCTCGTGCAGATAGATGGCCTCGGGGTAGACCAGCTCGAGGGCACTGATGGCGTCCACCGTTCCCACCACCGCGTTGTTCCGCGTGGCGTCCATGATCGTATACGTGTCGTTCGAGATGGTGCGCAGGTTCACGCTCGCCGCCGGGAAATCGGTTTTGGCCCAGTAGGCGCGCCCGTCGATCGAGCGGGTCTCGCCGGCCTCTTCCAGCGCGCCGAGGATCGCCTGGGTCTGGGGCCCGAAGGCGGCATCGTCCTCGGCCGAGAGCGGCAGCTCGTGCGCCGCGCAGGCGAGCTGCTGCGCCAGAATGTAGGGATTATGAGGGTCGATGCACGCCGCTTCCGGCGAGCGCCCGAAGAAGTATTCGGGGTGGCGCATCAGGTACTGGTCCACCGTGTCGTTGTACGCGACCAGCACCGCCAGCGCCGGCGCGCCCTTGCGCCCGGCGCGCCCGGCCTGCTGCCACGCGCTCGCCAGCGTGGGCGGCGCCCCGATCATCACCACCGCGTCGAGCCCGCCGATGTCGACCCCCAGCTCGAGCGCGTTGGTGCTCACCACGCCGCGCAGCTCGCCCGAGAACAACGCGCGCTCGATCTCGCGCCGGTCCTCGGGCAGATAGCCGCCGCGATAGGGGCGGATGCGCTCGCCCAGGCCCGGCGCGATGCGGTCGAGCCGCTCCCGCGCGTAGCGGTACACCAGCTCCGCCGCCACGCGCGACTTGGTGAAGGCGAGGCTCTGGGCGCCCTGCTCGATCAGCGTGGTGAAGAGCGAGCAGCCTTCGACGTTGGAAGAGCGCCGCTCGATGCGCGCGTCGTCCGCGTAGGGCGGATTCCAGAACACGAAGTGCTTCTCGCCGCGCGGGGCGCCGTCGTCGTCCACCACCGTGACGTTCCGTCCGGTCAGTCCCGCCGCCAGCTCGCCGGGATTGCGGATCGTGGCGCTGCACAGCACCACGCGGAACTCACCGCCATGGTGCGAAACGATGCGCTGGAGACGACGGATCACGTTCGCCACGTGCGAGCCGAAGATGCCGCGGTAGGCGTGCATCTCGTCCACCACCACGTAACGCAGGGCGCGCAGGAAGCGCCCCCATTTCGCGTGCGAGGGCAGGATGCCCTGGTGGAGCATGTCGGGATTCGAGAGGAGCAGGTTCCCCTCGTCGCGCAGCTTGCGGCGCGTGGTGGGCTGCGTGTCGCCGTCGTACACCCCGGCGCGCAGGCGCTTCAGGATGTCCGGATGTCCCGCCGCGAGCCGCATCAGGCCTTTGAGCTGGTCCTGCGCCAGAGCCTTGGTCGGGTAGAGGTAGAGCGCGGTCGCTTCCGGCTCCACGAGCTGGCGCTCGAGCACCGGCAGGTGGTAGCACAGGCTCTTGCCGCTCGCGGTCCCGGTCACGACCACCACGTCGAGCCCGCCGCGCAGCGCTTCGATCGCCTGGACCTGGTGCGTGTAGAGCCGCTCGATCCCCTGCGCCGCGAGCGACTCGGCGAGCGGCGCGGGCAGCGGGATCGAGAGCTCGCCGTGGCGTGCCGGGCGCGCGGGCAGCGTCTCCCAGTGGGCGACGGCGCCGCGGTTCTCGGGCCGCTTCGCGAGCGCGGCGATCCAGGATGCGACGCCTTCGCCACCTTCGAGGGTGGCGCGCGGCTCCTCGAGGAAGCGGGCGGGTCTGGCTTGCATGAGGCGGATCCTCGCGAACCGCGCGCATCGCGGTCCTTAAGGCTTCAAGGCGGAGCGCTCGGGACGCTCGCGAATGATCACCCGCCGGCGGGGCGGGAGTGCGCAGTATAGCCGGGGCAGGCGGAGCGAGGGAAGCTGGAACCACGGCAGCTGGAACCACGGCAGCATTGTAACCCGATACGTTACGTGTTACAATGCCCGGGTGTCGATCCTGAAGTTCAGGCACAAAGGCTTGGAACGCTTCTTCCTGCGCGGCACGACCGCCGGGATTCAGGCACAACACGCCAGAAAGCTTCGCTTGATTCTGGGTCGCTTGGCTGTCGCGACGGAACCGAGGGACATGGGGCTGCCGGGACTGGGTCTCCACCCGTTGAAAGGGGACCGCAAGGGCTCCTGGGCGGTAAGCGTGAGCGGCAATTGGCGCATCACGTTCGCCTTCTCGGGTCCCGATGTGGTCGACGTCGACTACGAGGACTACCATTGAGGAGCGCCATGAGAATGCACAATCCGCCGCATCCCGGAGAGGTATTGCGAGAGCTCTGCCTCGAGCCCCTCGGGCTGACCGTCACGCAGGCCGCGAAGGCGCTGGGCGTCAGCCGTAAGACGCTCTCGAGCATTCTGAATCGCCGCGCTGGAATCAGCCCCGAGATGGCGATTCGACTCTCGATCGCCTTCGGGACGACCGCCGAGAGCTGGCTCCACCAGCAGCTTCAATACGACCTGGCACGGGCCGAAGCCAAGCGCCGCTCCCTGCGGGTGAGAAAGCTCGCGGCAGCGTGAACCGAGCCTGGCTCGCGCCGGCGCTACTCGATCGACGAGGTCGTGGTGCGGAATCCCGAGATCAGCCAATCGCCGCCGCGCTGCTCGAAGGTGACGCGGTAGGCTTCGCGCGGGCCGCGGAAGAACACCATCTCCTCTGCATTCTCATCCGTGGTGCCGGGGGCCGCGCGCCACGCGCCCACCGGCTGGTTCCAGCCCAGGCGCCGCGCGGTCTCCACCCACTCGCGGTCGATCACGAGGTCCTTGGCCTTGTCCCAGTCGCTGGCGGCGATGGCGTGCGCGAACTGGACGAACGTGGCGTAGGGCGAGGCCACGGGCTGCTGCGAAATGCGCTCGAAGCCGTACGGCTCCCACAGGAACTTGCGCTCCTGCCACACGTGCGGGCAGGTCGCGCATTCGGTGAAGCCGGGCGTGGGCCGATAGGTTTTGGTCGAGAGCTGAACCGTGCCGTCCTCGATCGGCGCGAACTGGCCCTGGCCCACGCCGCCCAGCGAATCGGCGCCGAGCGTCTGCGACATCTTGGTGTTCCCGCCGGCGAGATCCCACACCGTGAGCAGTAGCTGCTGTCCGCCCGAGGAGCGGCGTCCGAACAGCACGGCGACCGAGGGCGGCCCGGCGGGCGTAGGCGGATCACCCCACAGCCCGCGGCCCGCGAGCGACAGGAGCTTGAAGCCGTGCGCTTCGAGCGGCTCCGAGAGAATCGTGTTCTCGCCGCACCAGAACAGCCACGGCCACGCGCCGCGCTCGGGATCGGAGCGCGAGAAGAAGTTGACGATCAGCGCGCAGCGGTCGCTCGCGACCTCGCCGCCGAAGCCGAGCGAATCGAGGACGGTGCGCGCACGGTCCTCCCACGAGAGCGTGGGCTCGATGCGCGTGCGGAGTGCCAAGTCGTTGAGCAGGAGCCGCGCGCTCACGCCGGCCGCCGCCTCGCCCTGACCGTCGGCGTCCCACAGCTCCTGCGCGTTGCGCACCAGGAGCTCGAGCGAGTCCACCGGCACGGTGGCGGTCGAGTCGGTCTGCAGCGGCTGATACTGCGGCTTCCGCACGCAACCCGCGCTGCCCGCGAGCGCGAAGAGCAGCGCGGCCGCGAGCAACTGGGCGCCGCGTCTCACCGGCTCTCCCGCGGCTGCCCGCCGCGATTCACGCGAATGGTGTCCGCCGCCTCGGGGGGCGCTGGGTGGGTCGTTCCACGATGATCTTCCGACAGCCAGTCCTTGATCACCCATCGGCCTTCCTTCTGCGTGAAGTGGACGACCCAATGCTGCTCTCCCTTCGGCGCACGGAACCGCACTTGAAGCCAGCTCGGCCACGGCCGCTCCGTCTCGACGCTCTCCACCTTCCATAGCCCTCGCCCGCTCCCCGCGCCCCAGCCCAGGGCGATCGCGCGATCCACCTTCGCAGGATCCTCCAGCAACCGCCCCGCTGCCACCCGGTTCTGCTGGCGCAACAGGCGGACGAAGAGCAGGAACGTCGAGCTCGTGTTCGGCAGCATCCGGCTGTCGTCGAGCTCGTAGCCTTCCGGGGTGAGCGTGTACAGGCGCTCGTTCAGCAACCCCGGACAACCCTTGCACAGCTCGAACAGCGACTCGGGCTCGGCCCTGGCCCACGCCAGGAGCTCGGGCCGCCCGTCGCGGTTCACGTCCATGAACCCGGCCTCGACCGCGTCCCGGAGATCGGGCCCCAGGCCCTCGAACTGGTCGGCATGCCAGTAATAACCCTGGGGGTCGAGTCGCAACAGAGTGAAGTTGTAGCCCTCCTTCCCGGGAATCCGGTCCAGCACCGCCCATTCGTACGGAGCGCTCGGTGTCGCCGCGTACCACACCTTCATCACCGGCTCGTGTCCGCCCGAGAACGAGACGCCCTGCACGCGCAGGTCGTCGCGGCGGTACCAGTAGAGCCAGCCCACCGTTCCGGCGGTCACACGAAACGGATTATGCACCATGACCAGCACGAACGTGGGCTGCGCCGGGTCGATCGCCACCTCGACGTCGAGGCCGAGCGAGTCGATCGCCGGCTCGATGGCGTGCGCCTGGAGCATGTGGTCCCTCCCGAGCGCGCGCAGCATGCGGCGCGCGATCCGGTTGACGCGCTCGTAGGCCTGCGAGTTCTCGCCCACGACGCTGTCGCCGGCGTTGGTGTGAAACCGCGCGCGCGCCTCGGCAGCCCACGCGATCAGCGAGTCGGAAGAAGGCGGGGTCCACGGCCGGATCGGCTGCGCGCCGGCCGGGGCGAAGGCCGCCGCCGCGAAGAACGCGAGACCGGCGCAGGCGGCGAACGCCGCGAGGCGTCTCATACCGGAGGTGCGGAGCATGGCCGCAGAGTGGACGCGAACGCCCGACCCGAGGTCAAGCGGGGTCAGCCGGGCGCGGCAGCCTCATGGAATGGGCGCGGGCGCGGCGGTCCGGTAATAGTAAAGCGTGAGCCGCGGGCCATCCAAGCCATAGGCCGGCCCCAGGAAAAACACGCTGAGGCCCGCCCGCAAACCGAACCCATAGACCGGCCCGGATCGCGCGGCGGCTTCGACGCACGCGGTGAGCGTATCGGACTCGAAACCGATGTAGGGCGTGAGAGTGACACGAACCGCGCTCGCGAGCCTCGTGGCCTCCACCACCGGAACCATCGTGGTGTAATCGCACGTCGCCCACGGCTGCTGCACCGAGTAGATCGCAGGCCCACCCGAGGTCGGATTGGAGGACGTGCCCCACATCACGATTCGCGCGCGGGCCAGCTTGAGATTCGATGCGGTCTCACGCAGCGGCCAGTGGATGCCACCGTTGTACCGGGAGCCGGCGTAGATGAACTCGCCCTGGCAGGTTTTCGTGTTCAGCGTGCGATCG
>Ga0075423_10001310_pt1 | contig 21682 bp, 22 predicted proteins | sample SoiMethybrSBSTD2_FD_80114 | JGI IMG/M metagenome (GOLD analysis project Ga0075423, IMG submission 80114) | Bulk soil microbial communities from a Populus tree surrounding site in Tennessee, USA - Soil MetaG P. TD hybrid SBSTD2 | ecosystem: Environmental > Terrestrial > Soil > Tree plantation... | reverse complement strand
GCGCCGTGCTCGTCGAAGAACAAGAGCGTGGGCGTGAACTGCACCTTCAGCGCGGCGGCGAAGCGCTTCTCCGGAAGCCTGCGGCCGTCGGCGAGCGTGACCTCGCGGTCGCCCCAGATATTGATCGCCACCGGCACGAAATGGCGCCGCGTCTTCTCCACGATCTGCGGCTCCCGCCAGTTCACCGTGACGAGCCGCCTGCAGTACGGGCAGCCGTCCTGCATGAAGTACAGCATGAGGCGCCTGCCGTCCCTCGCCGCCTCGGCGGCGTCCTCGCGCACGTCGAGAAACGTCTCGACGAACCATTCGGGCGCCTCCTGCGCGGGAACCGGCAAGGCCCAGATCGCTCCTAGGAAAAGTAGCCACTTCATCGAGCCAGTATAGTAATCCGCATGCTGCGCCTTCTCGGATTGCTCAGCCGGCGCCGCGCGCGTGCCCGCGCGGCGCTCTCGATCGCCGGCATCGCGCTCGGCGTGGCGCTCGGCTACGGCGTACACCTCGTGAACCGGGCCGCCGTGGAGGAGCTCGCCGCCTCCGTTCGCACGGTGGCCGGCGAGGCGGACCTGCAGGTGCGCGGCGGGCGCAGCGGCTTTCCGGAGGCGCTCTTCCCGCAGGTCGCGCGGATCGCGGGCGTCGCGTGGGTCAACCCCGCGCTCGAGCTCGACGCCGGCATCGCCGGGAGCGACGAACGGACCCTCCGCGTGATCGGCGTGGATGCTCTGCGAGAGGGGGTGCCGCAGCTCCTCGCGCCGGACAAAGTGCTGCTGTCGCCGCTCGCTGCCGCCGCGCTCGGCGAGGGGCCGCTGCGCCTCGTGGTGGGGCAGCACGTGGTCGAGCTCGAAGTGGCGGGCGTGGGCGAGCTCAAGGGATTCGCCGCCCTCACCGACATCTCGACCGCGCAGTGGCGCCTCGGGCGTCTCGGCGAGCTGAACCGGCTCGACGTGCACCTCGCGCGCGGCGCGAGCCGTGAACGGGTCCTGAATTCCATAAGGAACATGTTGCCGCCCGGGGTCCACGTCGCCACCGTCGACTCGCTCGAGCAGGCGAGCGGCTATCCGTCCCGCGCCTACCGCGTGAACCTGAACGTGCTCGCCATGGTGGCGCTCTTTACCGGGGGCTTCCTCGTGTTCTCGGCGCAGGCGCTCGAAATGGCGCGCCGGCGGGGCGAGCAGGCGCTGCTGCGCGTGCTCGGCCTGAGCTCCTCCGGGCTCGCGCGCCTCTGCCTCGCGGAAGCGGCGGTGCTCGGCGTGCTCGGCGGCATCGCCGGGGTCGCGCTCGGCTACGGTTGCGCGCTCCTCGCGCTGCGCTATGCGGGCGCGGATCTCGGCGCCGGCCAGCTCCGCGGGATCGCGCCGCACCTTGCCTTTCAGCCGATCCCGGCGAGCCTGTACGTGATCGCCGGCGCGGCGGTCGCCGTGCTGGGCGCGCTCTTGCCGGCGCTCGACGCCGCGCGCACGCCGCCGGCGCGGGCGCTCAAGGCGGGCGACGAGCAGCGCATGTTCCAGCGCGCCGGGCGCGCCTGGCCGGGCCTCGCCCTGCTCGCGGCCGGTGCGGGGCTCTCGCAGCTCGGCCCGGTGAACGGCCTGCCGCTCTTCGGCTATGCCGCCATCGGCTGCCTTCTCATCGGGGCGGTCGCGTTGATGCCCCGCGTTTCAGGCTGGATTTTCGAGCGGATCCCGTTCACGTCGAGAACCTCCTTCGCCCTCGCCGTGGCGCAGCTTCGCGGCGCGCCGGGACAGGCGGCGGTGAGCCTCGCCGCGATCGTCGCCAGCTTTTCGCTGATGGCGGCGATGGCGATCATGGTCGCGTCGTTTCGCCATTCGCTGGACGCCTGGCTCGACGCGGTGTTGCCGGCGCAGCTCTACCTGCGCAGCACCCATGCCGGCGACACGGGGTATCTCGAGCCGGGCTTCGAGGCGCGAGTGCGCGCGCTGCGCGAAATCGAGCGCGCCGAATTCCTGCGCAGCGGCCGCATCATCCTCGACCCGGCGCGCCCGGCGCTCGCGCTCCTCGCGCGCGACCGGGCGGAGGGCGCGTTTCCGGTCGTGGGGGCGCGCCACCAGCGCCAGCCCGGAGAGCCGCCGCTCGTGTGGGTCAGCGAAGCCGCTCACGACATCTACGGCTTCGACGCGGGGAAGACGATCGAGCTGCCCTTGAACGGGAAGAGCGTACGGGTGACCGTCGGAGGCGTCGTCCGGGACTATGCGCGGCAGCATGGCGCGATCGCGATGGAGCGCGCCGACTACGTCGCGCTCACCGGCGACCGGCGCGTGAACGACGCGGCGGTGTGGCTGCGCCCAGGCGTGACGCCGGCGCAGGCGATGGAGGCGATCCGCTCGCTTCCGGGCGGCGCCGGCCTCGACGTCGCCGCGCCGCCCGAGATCCGCGAGGTGTCGCTCGCCATCTTCGACCGCAGCTTCGCGGTGACGTACGCGATGGAGGCGGTGGCGGTGCTGGTCGGGCTGTTCGGGCTGTCGTCGAGCCTGGGCGCGATCGTGCTCGCGCGCCGGCGCGAATTCGGCGTGCTGCGCCATCTCGGCGTTACGCGCTCCCAGGTGCGCGCCATGCTCGCCGCCGAAGGCGCGCTGCTCGCGCTCATCGGCGCGGCGGCCGGCCTCGTCGCCGGAGGTGCCATCAGCCTGGTGCTGGTCTACGTCGTCAACCGGCAATCGTTCAACTGGAGCATGGAGCTCCATCCACCCTACCTGCTGCTCCTTGCCTTGGCGTCGACCCTGATCGTGCTCGCGATCGCCACGGCCGTGGTGTCGGGCAGGGAGGCCATGGGCATGGGACCGGTGCGCGCCGTGCGGGAAGACTGGTGAGGCGGCGTCACTTTCTTTTATCCCTTCCAGGATTGCTCGCCGCGCAAGGAGTGCATGCGGCTAAGGTGACCTATCCGCAGGTGAAACCCGGCTACCGGTTGCACTTTCCGCGCGATCATGGGGCGCATCCCGAATACCGCGTCGAGTGGTGGTACGTCACCGGCTGGCTCGACGTGCCGTACGGCTTCCAGATCACGTTCTTCCGGGCGCGGCCGGAGGAGGAGAGCGCGAACCCGAGCAGCTTCAACCCGCGCCAGATCCTGTTCGCTCACGCCGCGCTCTCCGACCCGAAGCGCGGACGCCTCGCGCACGACCAGCGCGCGGCGCGCGCCGGCTTCTCGCTCGCGCAGGCCGAGACCGAGCGCACCGGAGTGTGGATCGACGACTGGAGCCTGGTGCTCGAAGGCACGCGCTACCACGCGCGCATCGCGGCGCGCGAGTTCGATTTCGACCTCACGCTTTTCGCGCGCGAGCTCGTCCTCCAGGGCGACGCCGGGTTCAGCCGCAAAGGGCACCGGCCGGAAGAGGCAAGCTACTACTACAGCCGGCCGCAGCTCGACGTGGCGGGCAAGGTGAACGGCGCCGAGGTGACCGGAACCGCGTGGCTGGACCACGAATGGTCGAGCGCCTACATGGCGCCGGAGGCGGCCGGCTGGGACTGGGCCGGGATCAACTTCCTCAACGGCGCCTCGCTCATGGGCTTTCGCATGCGCGACAAGAACGGCGGGACGCACTATGCCCCTCCGGGAATCTCGATGAAGCCGCTGCGCGTGTGGAAGTCGCCGCGGACCGGCGTCGAATATCCGGTTTCGATGCAGCTCAACGACTTGAGACTCGAACCGCTGATGGATGATCAGGAGCTCGATTCGCGCCTCTCGACCGGCACGATCTACTGGGAGGGCGCAGTCAGAGCCTTCCAAAACAATAATCAAATCGGGCGCGGCTACCTCGAGCTCACCGGGTACTGGAAGCCGATGAAGCTTTGAGCGACGAGAGCGTGACACCGGCAAGAATGAGACCGATGCCGGCGAAGTGGTACCAGCCCGGGTATTCGGCGAGGAACAGCGCCGACAGGATCACGCCGAACGCCGGCATGAGGTGCATCGTGATGCCCGCGCGCACCGCTCCCATGCGCTTCACTACGTAGCTCCAGCCTGCATAGGCGAGCAGGAACGACCCGATCGCGGAGTAGAGCACGGCGAGATAGCCGCGCGCGTCCAACTCGATCTGCGGATTGAAGACGAGCTCCCAGGCCGCCCACGGCGTCATGAACAGGAACCCGAAGAGGCACACCAGGACGAGAAGCTCCGTCGTGTCGAGCGGGTCGCGCCGCAGCCGCAGCAGCACGGTGTAGCCGGCCCACATCATCATCGAGGCGAGGGCCATGAGGTCGCCGATGTTGAAGGACAGCCGCGCGGGCTCGCCGCGCGTGGCGATGAGGAACACGCCGCAGAAGGACACCACTACGCCGAGCCACTGCCGCGCCCCGACGCGCTCGCCCAGGGGCACCGACATCAGCATGATGAACAACGGGGTGGTCGACAGGTAAAGGATGCCGCTCGTCGCCGTCGTGTAATGCAGCCCGAGCCACTGCAGGCCGAGGTGCACGCCGCCGCCCGTGAAGCCGAGGGCGGCGATGATCTTCCAGTCTCTGGACCGAAGCTCGGGCAGCTTCGCCTTTAGGTTGGAGAAGGCGAACGGCAGCAGGATCGCGAGCACGATGAGAAGCCGGCCGACCGTGGCGAGGCCCGGCGCGATGGCGTCGCGCACCGCGCGCGCCACGATCCAGTTGCCCGACCAGAGCAGGAGGGTCGCGACGAGGACCAGCCAGGCGGTCCGGCGCACCGTGCTCGAGCGCCGCCTACTCGATGCTCACGCCGTAGCGCGCGACGAGCGCGGTCCAGCGCCCGACCTCGTCCTCCAGGAACCTGCGCTGCTCGGCGGGAGCGATGGCGAGGACGCGGCCGCCGTCGCGCTCGATGCGCTCGGCGAACTCGCGGTCCTGCAGCACCTCGGCGAGCGCCGCGCGCAGCGTGCCCACCGCTTTCGCTGGCGCCGCCGCGGGCGCGAACAGCGCGAACCAGCTTTCGCCTTCGAATTGCGCGAGGCCGGTTTCCATCACTGTCGGTACGGACGCGAGCTCGCGCGAGCGTTGGGCGCCGGTGACCGCGAGGGCTTTGAGCCTCCCCGCCTGCACGTGCGCCTTCGCGGCCGAGAGGTTGTCGATCATCACGTCGAGGCGTCCGGCGAGCATCTCCTGGTGCGCGGCGGGCGCGGACTTGAACGGCACGTGGACCAGGTCGAGCCCGAGGCTCTTGAAGAGAATCGCGCCCCAGACGTGCTGCAGCGTGCCGATGCCCGCCGAGCCGTAGGTGAGCCTGCCGGGCTTCGCCCTGGCATAGTCGACGAGCTGCGCGAGGCTCGACGCGGGAAGGTCGCTGCGCGCGACCAGCACGAACGGATACGCGGAGACGTAGCCCAGCGGCACGAAATCGCGCAGCGGGTCGTAGGGCAGCGACTTCATCAGCGCCGGATTCATCACCATGTTGAAGATGCCGCCGACGAGGAGCGTGTAGCCGTCCGGCGCGGCCTTCGCCGCGTACTCCGTGCCGACGAGCGAGCCGGCGCCCGGGCGGTTCTCGACGATCACGCTTTGCTTCAGGCGCTCGCCGAGCTTCTGCGCGACGTGGCGGCCGAGGATGTCGGTGCCGCCGCCCGGGCCGATCGGCACGATGAGGCGCACCGGCCGCGCCGGATAGTCCTGCGCGAGCGCCGCGGCGGCGAAGAGGACGCCGAACGCGATGCAGGGAAGAGCGCGCTGCGGGCTCATGGGGCCGCATGCTAACCTCGCGCATGCCGGTTGTGAAAGCGGCCGGGCGCTCGCTCAGCTACGAATGGATCGAAGGCGACGCCCGGGCCAGGCCGACCCTGATTTTTCTCCACGAAGGGCTGGGCTCGATCCGCCAGTGGCGCGACTTTCCGCCGAAAGCGGCCGCCGCCACCGGCTGCCGGGTGCTCGTCTACGACCGCTACGGCTACGGCCAGTCCGAGGTGCTCGCCGAGCCGCGCCGGGATGTTCGCTTCATGCACGACGAGGCGCTCGTCGCGCTGCCGGAGCTGCGCCGGCGTCTCGCCATCGAGGACGCGATCCTGGTAGGGCATTCGGACGGCGCCTCGATCGCCCTCATCCATGCCGGCGCGGGACATCGCGCCCGCGGCGTGGTGGCGATGGCGCCGCACGTCTTCATCGAGCCGATCTGCCTCGGTTCCATCAGGAAGGCGGCGAACACTTTCGAGTCCACCGATCTGCCGGCGAGGCTCGGCCGCTATCACCGGGATGCGCGCAAGACCTTTTACGGCTGGGCCGACGTGTGGCTCGATCCGGGCTTCGAGCGCTGGGACATCCGCGACGACTACCTGCCGGGCGTGCAATGCCCGGTGCTCGCGATCCAGGGGTACAACGACGAGTACGGCACCATGGCGCAGCTCGACGAGATCGCGCGCCGCGTGCCCGGGCCGTGCGAGCTGCTAAAACTGGAGCGCTGCGGCCACGCGCCGTTCCGCGATCAACCCGAGCAGACGCTGGCCGCCCTAACGCGCTTTATCCAAACACTGAGCTAGCAAAAACGAAAAACAGGGACAGACCACGTTTTCCGGAAAAAAACGTGGTCTGTCCCTGATTTGGGGTTGCTACTCCGCGTATCGGACGCCGCGGCGATCCAGCATCCTGAGCAGCGCCGGCCAGTCCTTGTGGTGCGCCGGGCGATCGGGGCGGTTGAACTGCTGCGTCGAGGTGCGCGCGGCAGCCTCCGACATGAGCTGCACGTTGTGCATGCCCGCCGAGCAGGCGTCGATCTGGATCTGGCAGGCGCAGTCGAGGTAGTACATGACCTCGAAGGCTTCGCGTACCGTCGCGCCGAGCGCGAGGAGGCCGTGGTTGCGCAGGATCATCGCCTTTGCGCTCTTCCCGAGGTCGGCCGCCATGCGCGCCTGCTCCTCCCTGTAGAGCGCGATACCCTCGTAATCGTGATAGGCGACGTCGGCCTGGATCATCATCGCGTGCTGGCTGATCGGCAGCAGGCCGCACTTCATCGCCGAGACCGCGACGCCGGCGCGCGTGTGCGTGTGGATGACGCAATTGATCTCATGGCGCGCCTTGTGCACGCAGCTGTGGATCACGAACCCGGCCTCGTTCACGCCCATGCCGAGAGGATCGTCGAGGATCTTGCCGTTCCAGTCGATCTTCACCAGGCTGGACGCGGTGATCTCGTCGAACATCAGGCCGTACGGATTGATGAGGAAATCCTCGGTGCCGGGCACGCGCGCCGAGAAATGGGTGTAGATGAGGTCGGTCCACCTGTAGATGTGCGCGAGTTGGTAGCAGGCGGCCAGGTCGACGCGCGTCTGCCACTCTTCCTTGCTCACTCGATCGCGAACCGACGTTTGGATCTTTGGAACGGCGCTCATGGGGGCTCCCGGCGAAAGAGGGATGTTAACGCATGGCCGCAACCGGGGTGAACTCCCGGTAGCCCGGCGCCTCGACCGCCTCGAGCGCCTCCAGCAGGAGCTCGGGACGGTTCGGCCGCAGGCGCTCGGAGTCCGACAGGAGCCGGCGCCAGAGCCGGGCCTTCTTGTGGCCGTGGTACAGGCCCAGCATGTGACGCGTGACGTGGCGCACCGATTCCACGCCCTTCGCGTACTCGTACATCGCTCGCACCACCTGCGCGCGGCTCCTGCCAGGGTCGGCGAGCAGCCACGGATTGTGGTACGCGGCGCGCCCGAGCATCGCGCCGTCGACGTAGGCGAGATGGGTCGTGATCTCGGCCCAGCTGGTGATGCCGCCGTTGATCACGAACTCGAGCGTGGGGAACTCGGCCTTGAGGCGGTACACGTACTCGTACTTGAGCGGCGGAATCTCGCGGTTCTCCTTCGGCGAAAGTCCTTTCAGGACGGCGTTGCGCGCGTGGACGATAAAGGTGCGGCAGCCCGCCTCCGACACCGCGGCGACGAACTCGCGTACGAAATCGTAGCTCTCGATGTCGTCGATTCCGATGCGGTGCTTCACAGTGACAGGAAGCCTCACTTCGTTTTTGATCGCCCTTACACAGGAAGAAACCAGCTGAGGTTCCGCCATCAGGCAGGCGCCGAATGCGCCCTTCTGCACGCGCTCGCTCGGGCAGCCGACATTGAGATTGATCTCGTCATACCCGGACTTTTCTCCCATCCGCGCGCAGGCACGCAACTCATCGGGATCGCTCCCTCCGAGCTGCAGCGCCAGCGGATGCTCTTCCTTGCTGAACGCGAGATGCCGCTCGACGTCGCCGTGAATCAGCGCGCCGGTGGTGATCATCTCGGTGTACAGGCGAGCCCTGGCGCTGATCTGGCGCATGAAGAACCGGTAGTGCCGATCCGACCAGTCCATCATCGGTGCCACGCAGATGCGGTGAGGTGATACAGTCACCCGCTGAGTTTACTGCACGACCTTTTATACCCGTCCTATGGACGACCGCCCGGTCATTGGTCAGCGCCTGAAGGAATTCCAGCAGCGGGAGATCGACCGCATCCTGGGCGCCTGCACCGCGTGCGGGAAGTGTTTCGAGGTCTGTCCCATGGCGCAGTACTCTAAGGCGCCAGCAACGGACGGCAAGCAGGTAGTGCCCGGCGTTCTCGCCGTGTTGCAAGGCGGGCAGGGCTCGCCGGAGGCGCTCGGCTGGATCGGTGTCTGCACGCGGAGCGGCGTGTGCGTTCCGGCGTGCCCGGAAAACGTCGATCCGCGCATGATGATGCGGCTTGCGCGCATGACGGCGCTCGGCGGGCGCGGCTTGCCGAAGCAGATCGAGGCGAAGGAGGACCGCGACTACTTCGATCGCGTGCGCGCCTTCGCGAAGCTGCAGCTCACCGACGAAGAGCGGAAGGACTGGACGTGATGGATGAGCGCGTCACCTTCTGGTACGGCTGCAACGTGCTGAGGCACGGCGACATCATCCACGCGTGCCTCGACATCCTGCGCGCAGTCGGCTACGAGCCTCATCCCGTGGGCGGGCCTGACTACTGCTGCGGCACCGTGAAGGACGCGAACCAGGCCGCCGCGGGCGGCATGGCGACGCGGACCGTGGGGCGCCTGAACGAGCGTGATGCGCGCGTCGTCGCCTGGTGTCCGTCGTGCCATTCGCACATGCACGACTTCATGGAACAGGCGAACGAGCGGCACTTCGACATGAGCTACATGGTCGAGGTGCTGCACGAGAGGCGCGAGCGGCTTGCGCCGCTGTTGAAAACCCCGGTGCCGATGAGAGCGATGCTGCACCGGCACGTAGGTTTCAACGACCTCGTGCCGGTGAACCGCATGGTGCCCGAGCTGCTGTCGATGATTCCGGGCGTCGAGGTCGTCGACGGCGGCTACACGGCGCCCGGCTACATGTGCGCCTCGTTCGCCGGCCTGCCAAACGCGCTCCACGACATCCACGCCAATACGATGCACGCTGCGAAGGCCTCGGGCGCCGAAGCCGTGGTGACGACGTTCCACCAGTGCTACCGCGAGATCCTCGGTCTCGACGCCGCCGGCGCCATCCCCGTGTACAACTATATCCACCTCATCGCCCGCTCCATGGGGCTCGCCTACGAGGACGAGTACAAGGCATGGAAGCGGGCGGGCGAGGGCGCGGCGGCGCTCATCGGTCCCGAGCGCATCGCCGCGGTCGGCGTGACCTTCTACGAGCGCGCCATTCTCCCCGAGCTGAAGAAGCGGCCGAAGCTGGGCTGAGGCGCGAGGCGGGCGCTTCTCCTGCATGGGCGCAAATCACCGCCATCACAGCTCGCCTGCGGCCCGTTAGGTCGGGGTGTCAACTAAATCGGGAAGATTGGCGTCGGACAACAACGCGCTGTTAGGTGCCACGGTGGAGTCTATTTTGAACATCCGTCCGCCTTGTCAATTTCGGCCTGATCCGGTGCGTAAAGGTAGACAGGGCTAACCCCAGGACCATCAATCCATACTCGCGCGCAGTCTCCGACGGAAATACTCTCTCGCTTAGATCGAAGGCTAACCTTCTCCCCCATTTCTAGTTGCACGGTATAGCGCTGGTACTTGGTGCCATAGGTCGACGTTAAGCTCTCGACAATTGGTGCACCCACGACGCCGAACGTCGCTTGGTTCTGCGCGCGGACCGAGGGATCTGGGTTTGGCCGCGCCAAGTCGACGTCCGGCGTCTTCTCTATAACGCGGCCGAGATAGCTATACGCGCTCTGTTTAGAGCTGACGCTGCAACCGGCGATAGCAGTCAAAGCAGCGACGGCTACAACAACAGCTGCACACTGGCCGGAATTTGTCGCGGCGCCCACGATATGCCTCCGACGAAGTGACATAGCGCTGAAACGCGTCAAGTGTAAACAGCATGTGGCAAACCAACGAGCGCGAACATCGAGCTACCAACAATGATCAAGATACCGGTCATGCTCAACGCGAAGTCTCAGGCAGCTGCTCGAGCTTGAGTTGCGTCGCGCGGGCGCAGTTCTCTGTCACCTTGAAATAACGCTGCACCTGGCCGGCGCCGATCTCATATGGGTGCGGCCCATCGCCGCGGCCGGCGAGCATGAGGTTCTTCTTCCACGCCTCGTCGAACTCCGAATGGTTCGACAACAGCACGGTCGCGCCGGCCTCCTTAGCCTTCGCGGCGAGGTGGCGCTGCGACTCTATATAAGTCTGCAGGTTCTTGATGCTCCATTCGCGCTGGTTCCATTCGTAGACCAGCGCGGTGCCGCCCGAATAGACCACGTTCACGGGACGGCCGCGGTCGAGCACCTGGAACGTGAACGAGATCGTCCCATCCGTATGGCCGGGCGTGAACCAGATGTTGACCGTCGATTCACCTAGCGTGAGCTTCATGCCGTCGGTCGCCACAACGTCGCGCTTCGGGACCATGGTCTTGAAGCGATTCGGCAGCTTCTCGACCAGCGCCCAGTCCGGCTCGGACATTACGACACGCGAACCGTAGCGCTTCTGGATCATCTCCGCCCCGCCGATGTGGTCCTGATGGGCGTGCGAGATAACCACGTACTTGATGTTCTTCGGATCGAGCCCTACCTTTTTCATCCCGCCGACGATGAGCTCTTCCGAGTTGTAAGGGTAGATCGTGTCCAGGAGAATGATGCCCTCGCGCGTCGTGAGCGCCCATGCGGAGTGGACCTTTCCACCCACGAAGTAGAGGTTGTCGAAGACCTTACGTGGATCCGCATACCACGCCGCCCGCGGCGGCGCCGTGCGCGGGTCCGTCACATACGGTGCGGGAATATCGCGGAGATCCTCGCTCCTGCTCGGCGGCAGGAAGCAGGTCCGCGCGAGGGTGCCGAGAAATTCGAAGCCGGCCGCGGTCTTTGCGGCCTGCTGTGCCACTTCCACGTCACTCACTGGCCTCGCTGATGCCGGCGCGACCTGTTGCCCGGACGCCGCTCTTGCGACGGTCAGGGCACCGACAATGAGCGCCGCAACCGAAACGGCCCGCACTAACGTTCTGTCAGGCATCGCTACTCCTTCCGGCCAGTTCTGACGGCGTCGGACAACAACGCGCTGTTAGACGGCATGTTTGTCCCCTTACCTAGACCGCATATGGAATCCCGCGACGAAGAACGCGGCTGCCAAGGCTAGCCAGATGCTGCCGCTTAGGATATTTGCGGCTTCCGGGCTAACGAAGCGCGCTGTGAGATCGTGGATCCAGCACAGTCGACGACAAGCACCAGCGCCGCCTGCAGTAAATGACGCCAGCGCCGAGAGGAGTAGTAGCACTCCCGTCGCCGTGAAGCAGTAGCCAAGAAAGTGGGCGCCGAACATTTATGCCGTCTGACGTGGAGTAGATGACAAAATAGATGACGAAATAGGTGACATCTCTTCCTGCCTTGGGACCGCTGCGCCATTAATTTCGTGTCGGTACGTTACGCCGCGGCCGCGGCAGGCGCAAACTGCGCTGGCAAATCGGTCCGGTAGGACGGTTCGGCGGTATTCATCCCGCGTCGGGCACGGTAAACCGCTGCGGCGGGAGCCCCTGGAGGGAGCGTTCGTGCATCGTCGCGTAGGCGGCTTCCATGTGGCGCGCAAAGAGCGCGGTGTCGAAGAGGGGATGCGTCGGGATGTTCTCGTTGAGCTTCCTTCGGATTGCCGCGAGGCGTTCCGGCTCGGTGGCGAGCGAAAGCGCGAGACGCTCGTAGTCTCCGCGTGAGGCTGCGATGAGCTCGGGGAGGCCGAGGGCGTGGAGAAGGCTCGCGCCGACCCGGCTGGCGAACGCCTCGCCCGGGCAGGTGAGGACCGGAAGGCCGGCCCACAGGGCGTCGGCCGCCGTGGTGTGCGCGTTGTAGTAGAACGTGTCCAGGACCAGGTCGGCTACGCGGTGGCGCGCGAGATGCGCCGAGGGTTCGAGCTGCGGCGCGAATACCAGGCGCGTGGGCGCGATACCGCGCGCCTGCGCTTCGGCGCGCAGATTGCGAGTCGCCGCGGCGTTATGATCGAGGAGCCAGAGGACGCTGCCTTCGACCGCCGCGAGCAGGCGCATCCACACGTCGAGCGCGTCGGGCGTGATCTTGGCCGGGTTGTTGAAGCAGCAGAACACGAAGGCGTTTTCCGGCAGGCCGGCCTCCGCACGGCTCGGCGTGCGCTGCGCGATCGGCCTTTTCGAATCGCTCGCCCAGTAGGTATGCGGCAGCCAGACCACGCATTCCGAGTACTGGCCAAGCTCGCCCTCCGGCACGACCACCCGGTCGGCGATCAGGTAGTCGATGTAGGGCGCGCCCATCGTTCCGGGGTAGCCCATGTAGTTGACCTGCACCGGCGCCGTCCTGCGCGCGAAGATGCCCGTGCGCGCGTAGCCGCTCAGGCCCTTCAGGTCGACGGCAATGTCGAGCTCGAGGTTGCGTGCGAGCTGCGCGATCTGGTCATCGGTTTTCTCGCTCACGTCCAGGAAGTGCTCGAAAGCGGCTTCGACGCGCGTGCGCATGGCGTCGATGACCTGCGGGCCGAACGAGAAGGCGAACAGCTCGAATCGGCTGCGGTGGTGTTGCTCGAACAATCCCGCGAGCAGGTAGGACAGGGCGTTGTTGCGGAAATCGCGCGAGAAATAACCCAGACGGATTCGTCGGGCGGCAGGACTGGGACGTGGCGCCGGCGAGGCACGGGCGGGGAAGAGCTCCGCGATGTAGGTCTCCGCGCAGCGCCGCTGCTGGGCGGGCGAGGAAGGAATCGCGAGCAGCGCGAATGGGCTCGCGGCGCGCTCGCCGGCGTCGACCGCGGCGAGGGTGCGATCGCACGCCGCGTCGAAACCGGCCCAGTCGCAGACCTGCATCTTGGTGCGCAGCCAGTCGCCGAGCGCGAAGGGCGGCGATCCGAGGGCGATTGCCTTCTCGTAGCACGTCAGTGATTCGTCATGGCGGCCGAGGTCTCCGAGCGTCACGGCGAGGTTCGTCCATGCCTGTGCCGAGCGAGGGTCGAGCCCGGTCGCGTGACGATGGCTTTCCACGGCCTCGTCGAAGCGTTGCAGTGTGTTGAGCGCCAGGCCGCGGTTCGACCAGGCCTCCGCGTGGGCGGCCTGGAGCGCGATCGCACGATCGCAGCTCTCTAGCGCTTCCTCGGGGCGCTGCAGCTCGAGCAGTGCCGCGCCGCGGCTCGACCAGCCGTCCGGATGCTGCGGCCGCGCGGCGATGCTGCGCTCGCAGCAGGCGAGGGCCTCGACGGGCGCTCCCGCGCGCTTATGGCAGAAGGCAAGGTTGAGCCATCCGTCCGCATTTGCGGGATCGAGCGCCACCGCTCGCTCGGCGTACCGCGCCGCTTCGGCCGTCCGGTCCTGCCGCAGCAGCGCCGCTGCAAGGTTGGTCAGCACGGAAACGCGCTCGGGGACGAGCCGGTGCGCCTGCCTCAGCCGTGCTTCGGCGCCGGCGTAGTCCTCGCGCGCGAGGCATTCGAGCGCATCGGAGAAGAGGCCCCGCGCCTGTTCTTCCTCCTTCTGCCCGGGGCTCACCCCGTCATCTCATGTCCAGCGCGCGGCGGCGCGTGAGCTCGACCATGCACGCGGCGTATACGTCCTCCGGCGAGGCGCCCTTCGCCGCCGCCTCTCGGCGCCGCGCGCACTCGGCGTCGCGGTATTCGCGCCATTCGTCGTTCGCCTTGCGGTAGGCAGCGAGGCTTTTCTCGCCGCGCTCGTTTGCCTCCTGAAAGCGGTACGCGTAGACCTGTGAGAGGTCCTGCTCGGCGGTTACCAGCAGCAGCTCGAGGCAGGCCTGCTCCTTTCCGCGCAGGCTCTGGCTGCGGCCGCACTGCGCGAGCGCGGGAACGTTCGGCCGTGCCTGCCATGAGAAGAACACCGGCCGCTTCTCGTCCGCCAGCAGGCAGATGAACGAGAGCTCGGCGCTCGGCGCGCCCTCGTAGACCACCGCGCCGTTGCCGGTTAGGACCGAGCTCACCGGCTGGTTGCCGACCTTGCCGCTGTAACGCTCGAGGCTGAGGCTCCCGTCGCGCTCGAGCACGACCGAGTCCGCGCTGCCGCCGCCGCGCTGCAGATCCTTCAGCGCATAGGCGCGGCACGCCTCGACCGCGGGGCCGCTGTATTGCGCATTGACCCAAGAGGAGACCAGGTTGAGCGTAACCAGGAGGGCGATTTTCGAAAGGACTGCTTTCATCTCATCGGTTGATACTGACCGGTGGAGATGGCGCGCGCGCGGACCAGCCCGAAGAGCGTCTGCGTGCAGGGCGCCGCGACGCCGGCCTTGGCGGCGATCTCCAGCGTGCCGGCGAGAAGCCCGTCGATCTCGAGCGGCTTGCCCGCCTCGAGGTCCTGCAGCATCGAGGTCTTGAACCGGCCAAGGACTCGCGCCATGTCGACGCGCGCCTCGGGCTCGATGTCGGCGTCGACGCCGACCGCGCGGCCGATCGCCAGAACCTCGCGCATGATGGCGACCATGTAGGCCTTGACCTCGCGGTTCTCGATCAGGCTGTCGGCGGTGCTGACCGTCAGCGCCGAGACCGGGTTGAAGCTCACGTTGCCGAGGAGCTTGACCCAGAAGTCTTTTTCGATGAAGTCGCTGACGGTGACCTCGAAACCGGCGGCGGTCAGCGCGTCGGCGATGTTCTTGGTCCGCAGGCCGTTGCGGCCGCCGGGCTCGCCGAGGATGAGCTTGCGGCCCATGTTGTGGCTGACGAGCCCGGGCTCCGGCAACGAGGCGGCGAGGTGGATCACGCAGCCTACGATGCGCTCGGTCGGCATGGCCCGCGCCAGGTTGCCGGCCGGATCGAGCGTCTCGAGCCTGAGCTTCCCGCCGCCGAAGGGCAGGCGGTCGAAGAACCACCACGGCACGCCGTTCATCGCTGTAATGATCGAGGTCCCGGCGCCGACCAATGGCGCGATCCGCTCGGCCACCCCGCAGAGGCCTTGGGCTTTCACTGCGACGACGACGTAGTCCTGCGGGCCGAGGCGCGAGGGATCGTCCTCGGCGCGCAGGGCCTGGGATTCGACCGGGCCGGCGGCGCCATCGCGCACCCGCAGGCCGCGCGCGCGGATCGCTTCGAGGTGCGCCCCGCGCGCGACCACCGACACCTCGTGGCCGGAACGCGCGAGCCGGCTGGCGATCAAACCTCCGACCGCGCCGGCGCCGTAGACACAGATTTTCATGGTGTTATTCTAGTTTGAGGAGCTGCCATGTTCGGATTCATGAAGAAGTTGACCAAGCTGCTGCCGAAAGAAGCGACGCTTCCCGGCCGCAAGGAGCGTATGCACGTTCCGGAGAGCCACTTCGTGAACGGCAACCGCATCGTCCCGCCCTTTCCGGACGGCCTGGCACTCGCACAGTTCGGCATGGGCTGCTTCTGGGGCGCGGAGCGCGTGTTCTGGCAGACGCCAGGCGTCTACTCGACCGCCGTCGGCTATGCCGGCGGCGACACGCCGAACCCGACCTACGAAGAGGTCTGCACCGGGTTCAGCAACCACACCGAGGCGGTGCTGGTGGTATTCGACCCGAAGCAGGTGAGCTACGAGGCCCTGCTCAAGAAATTCTGGGAAGGACACGACCCCACCCAGGGCATGCGCCAAGGCAATGACGCCGGCACGCAATACCGCTCGGCCATCTACGCCTACGGCGAGGAGCACCTCCAGGCGGCGCTCAAGTCGAAGGAAGCGTTCCAGGAAGCGCTCAAGAAGAGGGGCTACGGTCTCATCACCACGGAGATCCGCCCGGCGCCCGAGTTCTATTACGCCGAGGATTATCACCAGCAATACCTGGGCAAGAACCCGAACGGCTACTGCGGCCTCGGCGGCACCGGCGTCACCTGCCCGGTGGGCGTTCTCGCCAAGGCCTGACTTGCGGCTGGACAAGTGGCTCTGGGCGGCGCGCTTCTTCAAGACGCGCGGCCTGGCGCAGCAGGCAATCGAATCCGGACGTGTCACGCTGAACGCGCAGCGGGTCAAGTGCTCCCATGCCTTGAAGCCGTCGGACGCCGTCGTCGTCCGCGTGGGGGATTACCAGTGGCAGGTGATCGTAAGGGCCCTGTCTGACAGGCGCGGACCGGCGGCCGAGGCGAGGAAGCTCTACGACGAAACGCCGGAGAGCCGCGCCGAGCGGGAGCGGCGCATCGAGCTGCGCCGCTGGAGCGCCGAGCCCGCGGCCGGCATCAAGGGCCGGCCGACCAAGCGCGACCGCCGGCGGCTCGACGAGCTCACCAGCGACGATTAGCGCGATTCCAGGCGTAAAGCAGCGCCGCGAAGGCGTTATAGGCGCAGCGCGAAAGCCAGTTCGCGAGCGGCAGTCCGGTCAGGCGGGCGAGAGAGCGTTGTCCGCGCGTGTGCGCCCATAGCGCGCGGAATGCTTCCGCGCCGACGCGAAGCTCACCCTTCTCGTCGAGGACATGCAGGCGCTCGCGCACGAATTCCTGCGGCGCACCGATCTCCTCCAGCGCCTGCGGCTGCTTATGGATGTCGATCCACTGGATGTCGAGCGCGCATCCGGCCATGCGCTCCCTCTGCCCGCGAATACCGGCATCGCACACCGGACAGGCGCTGTTGTAGAAGACCTTCAGCTTCGCCATACGCGCCTTACGGTGCAGAGCATGTTCGATGCCGCCGGGGCGCCGCCGGTCATGCGGGTGTGCAGGGTGGCGAGATCGCGGCTCGGAAGGTGAGGGTAGAGGTGGTGCTCCCTGTGATAGTTGAAGTTCAGATCGTAGAGGAGCAGGCGATCGAGCCAATGCGGCGCATGCGAGCGCACGTTGCCGGCCATGGCGCCGCCGGCCTCTGCCGCATGCTCGGCGATGCCGCGCAGCTGGCTGAAGAAGAGGCCGAAGGTGGCGGCCGATACGAAGGGGAGCGCGGCGAGCGCCGGATGCGCGCCGCCGCCGGTCGCTATCGCGAGGACGGCGAGCTGGATCGCGACCAGCGCGGAAAGCTCGCCACTGCGCGCGGCGGCGGCCACGTTGCGCGGCCGCACGACGCTTTCGGCGAGCGCGTAGCGCAGATTGCAGCCGAAGAGCGGCCGCAGCAGATGCCAGGCGAAGGACGCTCGCGTCGCGCCCTTCAGCCCGAGATAGTGGAACCCCTGCGGGTCGCCCGCGCGTCCGTAGAGCCGGTGATGCAACAGGTGCTGACGCGAAAAGCTCGCGAAGTCGATGCCCGTAACGCCCCCGAGGAGCGTGCCGACCCGGTGATTGAGCGCGGCAGTAGTGAACAGGCTGCGGTGAATGCAGTCGTGCATCACGATGGTGATGCGGTACGCGAAGAGCCCGATCAGCGGGGCGAGCAGCCACGGCGCCTCCGGCCGGTATTCATGGACGAGCGGCGCGAGCGCGAGCAGGACGAAATACGGAATCAGGTTCCGTAGCACTGCGCGCCAGCCGTAGCCGTCGGAGGACCTGGACTCGTCCGGGACGGCGCCGACGCGGGCCGGCTCGCGTCCGAGGAGCTCCGGCAGACGGTTAGGATGCGGCAGGTTGTCGCGCCGCATGAGCTCGATGTGGCCGAACGAGAGCGGCGAGAAGTGGACCAGGTCGAAGACGTGGCTCGCGAGGCGGGCGAGCCAGGCCGGAACCGCGATCCGCGGGGCGCGCCGCCACGCCACGGGCCGCAGTGCGGCGAGATATTCACCGAAGCTTCGTGGTACGCCGCCGCCGAGCTCGACCTCGCGCCACTCGCGCGCGTCGCGTTTCTCGCACAAGACCGCAATGGCCTCGCCGAGCTCGCCGACGTCGAGCGCGTCGATGCGGCCGCGCGCGTCGGCGGGCAGGAGATGCAGCGGCCAGCGCGCAACGCGCCGGAACCACAGCGCGCCGTAGCCGCCTTCTCCGTCGAGCAGCGAGGGCCGCACGATGCTGTAGTCCGCTCCGCTCGCCGCCACCGCACGCTCACCCGCGAGCTTCGAGGTCAGAAAGCCGCTGCGCGCGCCCGGATGCAGGCCCAGGGCGGAGACGTGGATCAGGCGGACCATCGCCGGCGCGCAGGCGGCGGCCAAGGCCGCGGGTGCCAGGTGGTGCACCCGGTCGTAGGTTTCGCCGCCGCGCTCGCGCAGAATGCCGACCGCGTTGACCACGGTATCGACGCCACGGAGGATCGGCTGCCACGTGACGGGGGAAACGAGGCGCTCGAGGTGCACCTCGCGTCGCTCGCAGCGGTGCAGCCGCCCCGGCAGGCGCCGCGCCGCGCGGTGGGGGCGGCGCGTGCCGACGATCACCGCATGGCCGCGTGCCGCGAGCGCCGCCGCGATATTCCGACCGATGAAGCCCGCGCCCCCCAGAACCAGTGTCGTGGTCATCGTTTTGCACCGTTCTGTTATTTCTGTATTGACAGAAATATATGTCGGGAGTAACGTGCGAGTCAAGGATCCCTCATGGCGCAGACCGCTCCGCTGCCGATGGACAAGCTCGCCGAGGCGCTCGGCGCGGTCGGCCGGCGCTTCGTGCTGCACTGGGGCGAGATGGGCTCGCGCTGGGGCGTGAACCGCACCGTGTCGCAGATCCACGCGCTGCTCTTCCTGCTCGGGCGCCCGTTGCACGCCGAAGAGATCGCCGGCCTGCTGCAGGTCGCCCGCTCCAACGTGAGCAACAGCCTGCGCGAGCTGGAGAACCTGAAGCTGGTGCGGGTGGTGCACCACGTAGGCGACCGGCGCGATCACTTCGAGACCGCCAAGGATCCGTGGGAGCTGCTGCGCACCATCGTGCGGGAGCGCAAGGCGCGCGAATTCGACCCCACTATCGATGTCCTGCAGGGCTGCGTCGACGATCCCGGCTTCGCGCGGCTCGACGCGCAGGCGCAGAAGCGCGTAGGCGACACCCTCGCGCTGATGCAGACGCTCTCGAAGTGGACCGACGAGATGCTCGCTCTCGAAACCACCACCCTCAGCCGCCTGGTGAAGCTCGGCGCCAAGGTCCGCGGCCTGATCGGCGGCAGGTCGCCCTAAGCGAGCCCGCATGCCGTCGGCAATTTCCTATCCCGTGGTGGTCTTCTACGATGCCAGTTCGCGCGAATGCGCCGCGAAGGTCGAGCCGCTGCTCAATCGCGATACCGCGGGGCGGCTGCAGTTTGTCGAGTCGCGCCGGCCAGGCATTCATGCGCGCGACGCCGGCGGCCGCTGCTGGACCGGCATTGTCGCCCTCGAGGCAGCCTACCGCGCCGCCTGGGATGGCGAGGTCTCGCTGTGAAAGCCATCCGCTATCCGCTGACGGTTTTCTACGACGCCTCGTGCCCGATGTGCGCGAGCGAGATCCTGGCGCTGAAAGAGCGCGATCGCGAGTCGCGACTCGTGCTCGTCGACTGCTCGGCTGCGGAGTTCGACGCGGAGGTCCTCGCCGGCACGGGTATCACTCGTTCGGACCTCATGACGCGGATGCACGCGCGCGACGCCCACGGTCGATGGCTGGCGGCGCTCGATGCGATTGAAGCCGCATACCGCGCCGCCGGCCTCGAGCGGGCGGCGCGATTCTGGGGGGCGCGCGGCCTGCGGCCGCTCCTGAACCCGCTCTATCGCTGCGTCGCGCGGCGGCGTCAGGCCTTGTCGCGACTGGGCTCCGGCGCCCTGGTGCGTCGCTTCATCGGAGCTCGGGCCAGTCCTGCGGACGAACCCTGGCGATCACCGTGAAGCGCGCCCCGCCCTCGGGGCGCACCACGGCCATCTCGCCTTCGGCGAGGTACGGTGGCCCGGCCACGGCGTGGAACGGGTTGCCGTGGCTGGAGATGACGCGGTTCTCGCCTTTCTTCACCGGCGTCGAAAGCAATTTCCTGAGCTCGTCGTAGCGCCGCGGGTCTTGCGGCTGCGCCGGCCCGCCGCGCACCTCGTTCATCGCTTGCGCCCTGCCGAACGCGAGGCGCGCGGTTTCCATGGTGCGGCAGAACGGGCTCGCGAGCACCTCGCCGAGCGGGATGCCGAGGCGCTTCACGTTCGCGCCGATGTCGCGCGCCTCGGCGCGGCCCTTGTCGGTGAGATTGCGCTGCTGCGCGCAGTCCTCATAGCTCGTCATCGCCGCATCGTTTTGGTTGAAGTCCGTCGACGTGTGGCGCATGTAGAGCACCAGGCCGCCTTCTCGCAGTTTCCCGACGATGGAAGGATCGACTTGTGCTGCGGCGCTGCACGCGAGCCAGAGCAGGCACCAAAGGATGTACAGGGCACGAGTCTTGCGGCGTGACATTCGGTTCTCAGCAGAGGAGAAGGCGATGATTGTAAAGATATTCGGGGCTGCGGCGGCCGCGGCGCTGCTCGCGCTCGGCGTCTCTTCGTGCTCTTCCTTCTCGAAGAGCAGCAGCGGCATGCAAACTTCCCAAAACAGTTCAAACACATCCGCGTCCGCTGGCGGAACCGGCGCGAGCGGACCTGCCGAGATGGGCCGTGGCCGCTGCGAGGCGCTCACCGGACAGGAGCGCGAGCAATGCTTCGCGGAAGACCGCGGTCAGCGCAGCGACGCCAAAAAGTGACCTAGGTCCTCGATATCGCTGTCGGACAGCGTGCGCGCGACGGCGGTCATGTTGCCGGCGTCGTTGGTGCGCCGGCGCGCCTTGAAATCCTGGAGCTGCTTGACGGTGTAGGTGTAGTGCTGGAAGGCGAGCCGCGGGATCTCGTTCTGGCCCTGGTAGGCGCCGAGATGGCACATGGTGCACAGCGTCTCGTCGGCCTTGCGCTTGCCGCGCTCCGCGCGGGCTTCGTCGATCTTGAAGTCCGGCAGGCGCGGCCGCTGGGCGGCGAAGAACGCGGCGAGGTCGAACATGTCGTCGCGGCTCAAATCCTTGACGAAGGGCTCCATCGTCGGCTCTTTGCGCCCACCTTCCCTGAAGTCCTTGAGCTGCAGGTAGAGGTAGCGCGCGGTCTGCCCGGCGAGGATCGGGAACTTGCCGTCGGGGGAATTCCCGTTGGGCCCGTGGCAGGCGAAGCAGGCTTGCGCCTTCTTCGCGCCCGCTTCGACGTTCTGTGCACCCGCGGGTCGCGCGCCGAGAGCGAACGACAATATCGGAAGAAATAAAAAGGCCGCCCGCAGGCGGCCTGATCCCGCAAAACGCACTCGATCAGTTTACCGAAAACACGAACACGCTGTTTCCGCGCTTGAAGTCGATCTGGGTGTTGCCGCCGCAGCCCATCGCGATGTACTGGCGCTTGCCGATGGTGTAGGACACCGGCATGGCGTTCGCGCCTGCGCCGCAGTTGAAGCTCCACAGCTTCTTGCCGGTCGCGGTTTCGAGCGCGTTGAAGCTGCCGTTGCCTTCGCCGAAGAAGAAGAGACCCCCGGCCGTGGCGAGCCCGCCGCCGATCAGCGGCTGCGCCGTGTCGTGCTTCCACGCGACCTTGCCGGTGTCGATGTTCACCGCCGCGACGCGGCCCCACTGCTTCTCGCTCGGGATGACCTTGAAGGCGCCGCCGAG
>Ga0075423_10001309_pt1 | contig 21684 bp, 21 predicted proteins | sample SoiMethybrSBSTD2_FD_80114 | JGI IMG/M metagenome (GOLD analysis project Ga0075423, IMG submission 80114) | Bulk soil microbial communities from a Populus tree surrounding site in Tennessee, USA - Soil MetaG P. TD hybrid SBSTD2 | ecosystem: Environmental > Terrestrial > Soil > Tree plantation... | reverse complement strand
TATTGGGATTTCCCGATACATTCGGCCGCTCTGCAATGGACCGAGCCCCGATGTTGGCAATATCTCTCGGAATATAGACGTTGAAAGGTGCACCAGCTCGAGCCGTGATGATCCCGTTGATTTGCCACCCGCCCAATATGGCATTCCCCACCCCACTCATGTCTCCAAGGTAGGACTTCCCTTTCCCAAAGGGCAATTCGTAGACGTAGTTAAACGCAAAGATGTGACGGCGGTCGAAGTTCGAAAGGCCGCGATCCAGTATCCCGTTGGCTGGGTCTTGTGCGGTCTGGCTCTGGGAAAAGCCGTCACCAAGAACACTGATATTGTGACTCCAAGTGTAGGTCCCCAGGAAGCTCAGACCCTTCGAAAAGCGCTTTTCGGCTTTGAGTTGCATACCGTGGTAGATAGAGTGAGCCGAATTAGCCATGTCGCTGACGACTCCAAGCTCTGGATGGGGCCGGTGATTGTTGAGGTCCGTTGAATCTGCATACGGCCCAGGTGGCGCCGTGTTGATGTTTGAGAAGACCGATTGCTTCAGTCCTGCCGTAGCCACATAGCCCGCTTCCAGCACCAGGCTGTTGCCCACCTCCCTTTGCAGGTGTATGTTGTACTGTTCCGTGTAACCCACTCGATTGCCTCTGTTGACAATGTGCTGAGCGCTGGGAGGGACTTGAATTCCGGGCTGGATGGAAGTATACGACGGGAAGGCCGTCTTGACAGGAGTCAATGTCTGCCCTGTGTTGAGATTTGAGAAGTTCTCGCTGATGGCATAGGGCCAGTTGCCCCGGATTCCTTGCGCCAGCCAGAGGAAGTTGGAGTTGAAGAACACTCCAAAGCCGGCACGAATCGTTGTTTTGTTGTTGACCAAATAAGCAATTCCAAACCGCGGCGCAAAGTTGTTCCGATCTGGTGGAACGACGGTCCGGATGGTGTTTGGCGGTTCGCCCGTGATCGGATTTGTGCCGGTCCAGATGTACTTGGCGGCACCGTAGTCATAGGATCCAAGCTTGTCATCCCGATGAACCGGCCACTGTGTGTATTCGTAACGCAATCCAAGATTCAGAGTGAGCTTGGGAGATATCTTGATGTCATCCTGAAAGTAGAAATGATAAAGGCTCCATCGCATCAAAGCCGTCGTGTCGCCAGTGTTTCGCAGGACGGCGTTGGGCAGACCTAGCAGATAAGCAGCTAAGTCCTGTCCGGTGTTCGCAGCGTTTTGCGGATCAACAGTGGGGTCTTTAGTGAACTGGTAGTTACCCGTGAAGAATCCGTCATCCAGGTTTCGGCGGTTCTGGATATCGAACCCCCCCTTCATGAAATGCCGCCCCTTGGTCTTGCTCAGACTGACCAACCCTTGATAGGTGTCATCCGGAAACGGGAAACCGGTCTGGGACGGATTGGCATAGTTCGACAACATGAACTGAGGACGAAGCGGAGGCCCCTTGATGGGAACACCCTGAATTCCCGTTGTGTCCAGGAATCCCTGAGCACCTTCGAGCCCGCCCGGAGTTGAATCGACAATCGTCAGGTTGTTCCGGTGGTAGGCTAGCTTAATATCCAGAATTGTAGTCGGGTTGAAGACGTGTGTGTCGCTGATCACCGCGTTTCTGAAGGCGTTGATTAATGTGTTTTCGACTGTGGTTACAGAAGTTTGATTCAACGATTCATTTTGAGAATAGGAGAACCGGCCAAAGATCGTGTTCTTGTCACTGATTTTGTGGTCTACGCGTACCGTGTATTGATTGGTGTCCAGCTGGCCCGATCTGGCATTCAGCAGGTTCGAAGCTGATCCCGGGCGGTTCGGCGCAGGATAAAAGGTCTGTGCATACAGTTGGACAATCGGATCAAGCCGGTCCGTTGGAATAATGTTCCCCGGAAACGGATCTCGGATGAACTGTCCTGGATTGTTGGGATCGTCCCTCGTTGTCGCGGGGTCAAAAATCTGGGGAGCATCCTCTCCGGTAACCGTTTTTGAGAGATTCCCGCCGAGCTGCTCCGGGGTCGGGATTGTACTCAAGATCGTAGAGGCTCGTCGGAATCGAAAGCCTTCGTAGTTGAAAAAGAAAAATGTGCGGTCCCTTCCGTCATAGAGCTTTGGGATGTAGATAGGCCCCCCAACCTGACCTCCAAACTGGTTCTGTCTGAAGGTTGGCTTCTCACTGGCAAAGAAATCGCGGGCATCAAAGACATTGTTGCGCAAGAATTCAAAAACGCCTCCATGCAAGGCGTTGGTGCCGCTCTTCGTGGCGACGTTGATGTTGGCACCGGCAGCTGAGCCGAATTCTGAGGAAGTTATGTTCGTCTGGATCTTGAATTCCTGAATGGCGTCAATGGAAGGCTGGACCCCATAGGAAAGAAAGAATGTCTCGTTGTTGTTGACCCCGTCCAGTGTGTAGTTATTATTTTCACTGCGGCCACCGCTGACCGCGACGTTCGTGCCGCTCGTCTTGAAGGTGGGATTGGGCGATGGCACGGCTCCTGGAACCAAAGTGGTCAGCTCTGTAAAGCTTCTGCCGTTCAGAGGCAACTCGACTACCTGCTTGTTTTCGATGACGGTGCCCACCGTGGAGGTCTCGCTTTGAAGCAAAGGGGCAGCTGCCTCGACATCGATCGTCTGTGTGACTTCGCCAACCTGAAGAACGAAATCCGAGCGCAAAGTTTGGTTTACTTGCAGCGTGATACCACTTTGCACGGCCTTTTTGAACCCCGAAAGCTCTACGCTGAGAGTGTAAACGCCCGGCAGGACCGAGGGGACAACGTACCCACCAGTCTTATCCGTCGTTACCTCGCGGCTCTGATTAGTCCCTTCGTTGGTGACAACTACTTTTGCATCGGGCAGAACTGCACCGCTGCTGTCTGTCACCGTTCCTGTAAAAGTCCCAAAGGTAGTTTGCCCGAACGCCTCTGGAGAGCCTATCGACAAGAAGACCGAAAACGCGGTCAAGAGCCAACTGAGCCTCTTTATGTTCATGTTCCGCATAATATTTGCAACCTCCGTTATGCGCTGTGACAGGTATTCTTTGACTAGGTTTCTGACGGCCATCCTGGGCGACAGGAGGACGAGCCCTTCACAAGAAGAAGCTTTGCTATTCGCTAGTGTCACAGTTATGTAACGAGATTTGACCCGAACGTCAAGTGTGTAAGAAATGTCACGAGCTTTTTGTTCGCTCTTCGAACAACAAGTCCTTGTGCATTGGAGATTTTTCGAATGATCGATCTGAATCCCTGGTCTGATATAGTTGGCGAGATTTGAAAAAAGCATAACCGGAGGAAGTCTTTGCCAGAAGGTATTGACCCTCGCTATTTCGTCGAAGCAGCAGCCAAGGCGCTTGAGGTCCTGGAAAGCTTCGATAGTCCCGAGGAGGAACTAACTGCGAGTGAAATTGCGCGCCGCGTCGGAATTTCTTACAGCTCGGCCTTCCGACTTCTCTACACCTTGGAAAAACGCGGCTACGTCATGCGTCGGCCAGGCAGCCGCAAATACCGCTACACGCCGGCTCACAGAAGGTTCCGTCTGGGCTATGCCGCCTTGGATAATAGGGCAGTATTTTCGGACGCCATCTGCCGAAGCATGGTTCTAGCTTCCCGTAAAGCCGGGATCGAACTCGTTGTGAGAGACAACGAACTGAGCCCCCAAAAGGCCCTGGCGAATGTAGACATTCTGATTGAACAGAAAATCAATCTCCTAATTGAATATCAACGAGATGAAAGTGTGGCTCATCTTATTGCGGCCAAGTGTCATGACGCCAAGATCCCCGTTATCTCCATCAACTTCGCTCAACCCGGGGCATACTATTTCGGCGGTAACAACTCTCTGGCCGGGCAATTAGCGGGCGGTTTCCTATGTGAACATGCGAAAGAGAACTGGCAAGGAAAAGTTGACAAGGTGCTGCTTCTTCCAGCAGAAGGGATGGGATCCACTCAGGAAGTTCGCCTGGCTGGGATACTCGACAGCCTTAAAAAGGGTCTAAGGGTTATTCGTAAATCGGATGTGATCATCGCGCCCGCAGGGTTTACGGCTCAGGATGGATACCGCGAAACCAAGAGGGTCCTTCAGGATATCCGGAAAAAGTCTCCCAGGATCTTGGTGGCCGCTCTATCCGATTTCCTGGCTATGGGCGCGTCGCGAGTTGCCGAGAAGATGGGTCTGGCGAATTCCGTGGCTGTTGTGGGAACCGGGGCTGCGCGGGATGCTAGAAGCTTCATTAAGCGGGGCGGGCCATTTCGAGCCTCAGTGGCTTATTTCCCCGAAAGTTATGGCGAGCGAGTGATTGCTCTGGCAATAAGAATCCTGGCCGGAGAGAAGGTTCCTCTGGTCACCTACACCAATCATGTGGTCCTGACAAGTTCCAACCTTGAGCGGTACTATCCTCCGTAACGCTTGAAGATCAAGGCCGCGTTGGTGCCCCCAAAACCAAACGAGTTAGACAGAGCATAATCGAAACTCGCTTTGCGAGCGACGTTGGGCGCGTAGTCCAAGTCACACTCGGGATCCGATATGTCATAGTTGATTGTCGGTGGAATAGTCTGGTGATAAATCGCCAAGGCGGAAATACCGCCTTCCAGTCCTCCTGCTGCTCCCAGCAAGTGACCGGTCATCGATTTGGTAGAGCTTACGACGAGGCGATAGGCATGGTCGCCAAAGGCTCGCTTAATGGCCAAGGTTTCCAACTTGTCATTAAACGGCGTGGAAGTTCCATGGGCGTTGATATAACCGACTTGCTCAGGGCGAAGGTCCGCATCTGCGAGTGCATTCACCATCACGCGATGAGCGCCTTCACCGTCCTCCGAAGGTTGAGTGATGTGAAACGCGTCTCCGGACATCCCGTATCCAACGACCTCGGCGTAGATCGTGGCTCCCCTGCGCTTGGCCATTTCCAGTTCTTCCAGCACTAGGATTCCCGCGCCCTCGCCAATTACAAAGCCATCTCGATCCTTGTCAAAGGGGCGAGAGGCTCTCTCCGGTTCCTCGTTTCGAGTCGAAAGCGCCTTCATTGAAGCGAATCCGCCGACACTCATGGGAGTGATGGCGGCCTCGGACCCCCCACAGATCATGGCATCTGCCTCTCCGCGGGCAATGATTCTAAAAGAATCCCCAATGGCATGAGAACCTGACGAACAAGCAGTGCAAGTCGAGGTGTTGGGCCCCTTGGCTTTGAAGCGAATCGAGACCTGGCCTGCCGCCAAGTTGACAATTGAGGATGGAATAAAGAAGGGAGAGATTCTTCTCGGTCCTCCTTTAAGCAGCTCCGTGTGTTCCCGTTCGATCGTGGAGAATCCCCCAATGCCTGAACCAATGTGGACGCCTACCCTGGGAGCGATTTCAGGAGTGATCTCTAACCGGGCTGATTGCATCGCAAAGTCAGCGGCGGCGACGGCATACTGGATGAAGGGATCCATCTTCTTAACATCTTTCTTTTCAATCCAATGAAGTGGGTCAAAGTCCTTAACCTCAGCCGCAATAGTGACTGGAAACTGCTTGGTATCAAAGTGGCTAATCGGTGCCACACCGCTCTTACCCTCAATCAGAGATTGCCATGTCCGTTCGGTCCCCACACCGAGCGCCGATACCAAACCAACGCCCGTGACCACAACTCTTCGTTTCAAAACAACCCTCCTCGGTTATTTGCCCCGCAAAAATTGAGGGGTTATCTAACCCCGGCAATCTTCTATATTCTTGGAGAAGCTCTTGGCCTATAGCCGAGAACTGATATGGAAGTTTAGGATGGACCGGTTTCTGAATTAAGCCTTGGCGTGAGATTCAATGTAGGAGATGGCATCCTTAACCGTCTGAATTTTCTCTGCATCTTCATCAGGAATCTCGATTCCAAAGCCTTCCTCGAAGGCCATCACGAGTTCCACCGTGTCCAAAGAATCTGCTCCCAGATCGTCGACAAAAGACGCGGTAGGAGTCACTTCAGATTCATCCACGCCCAATTGCTCCACAATAATTTGCTTCACCTTATCGTCAATCGATACAGCCATTCCGTTAACCTCCTGATCGTTGTTCAATAGTCACTCTCGAATGCGCCATGAAAGTGGATGGGATTATAACAAATCCCCTCCCCTAGCAACACGCATTTACGTGCGGCAGCGCTGAGTCCCGATCCACAACCGGTCGGACCTGGTTCTACCTGGAAGGTTTGGGTTTTTCAAGTGCATACCCCGCTCGCAGCCTTCGGGACTTAGAGTTTCTCAGCAGCCAGATCATCATGCCCTCCGAACACAGGGGCACCAAAATTGTCTATCCACCACGGCGGTCCGTGTTTCAATTCGCAATCTGAATCGGCAATCACATGTAGAGGCCCCCATTGATGTTCAGGACTTGGCCGGTGATATAGCCGGCCTCGTCCGAAGCCAGGAACCTCACGCCAAAAGCAACCTCACGGTCGGTGCCCATTCGTGCCAGAGGGATTTTCTGAGTAAGTTTCGACCTCACAGTCTCGGGAAGGCCTTGCGTCATCGCTGTTTCGATGAATCCGGGCGCTACCGCGTTCACTGTAATGTTCCGAGAAGCCACTTCGAGCGCCAAAGATTTGGTAAATCCGATGATCCCTGCTTTGGAAGCGGCATAGTTAGTTTGACCTGCATTCCCAGACAGGCCGACAACTGAAGAAATGTTGATGATTCTGCCATACTTCTGCTTAAGCATCACTTTGATTGCTTCCTGCGCACAGAAAAACGCGCCTGCCAGATTGGTCTGCAGAACAGAGTCCCAATCCTCCTTCTTCATCCTCAGCAGTAACATGTCCTTCGTGATGCCGGCATTATTGACCAGGATATCGATACGACCAAAGCGCTGAACGACCCCTTCGAAGGCAGTATGGACCTGCGCGCTGTCGCACACATCTAATCTTGTGGCCAAGGCTCTTCTTCCCAATCTTTCGATCTCGGACACGACGTTATTCAGCTTCTCGGCGTTGCGGCCGCCAATCGCCACGTCGATGCCGGCTTCAGCTAAGGCGATAGCACAGGCGCGTCCGATTCCTTGAGAGCCTCCTGTGATAAAGGCAACTTTATCCTTTAGTAAAGTCATGGCTGCCGTTCATCAAATCGAGCGCGTTCTCTAAACTTTTGTGATCTTCGACATTCGTTGTTCGGACTGCTCTGTCGATTTGCCGTACCAAGCCGGACAGGACCCGGCCAGGACCTAATTCGACAAAAAGTCTCACGTCATGATGAATGAGAAACTGAACAGACTCTGTCCACCGAACCGGTGAGCAAACTTGCCTGACCAGGGAGTCGCGGATTTGGTCAACCGATGAAATCGCTGAGGCGTCAACGTTGCTGACCACGGGAATCTGTCCAGGCGACAAAGCTACAGCACTCAAATCGCGTTCTAGTCGTTCCTTGGCTGACTGCATGAGCGCACAATGGAACGGAGCGCTCACTGGCAAGAGGATCGCTCTCTTAGCGCCGCGGGTTCGAGCCAGCTCGATAGCTCGGGTCACTGCAGAGGCTGATCCGGCGATGACTACTTGCTCCTGCGAATTCAGATTCGCGACCGATAAAACTTCGCCGGCGCCAGCTTCTCTGCATAACGCCTCGACACGACTTTGATCTAACCCGAGAACGGCTGCCATGGCTCCTGTGCCCGACGGAACTGCTTCCTGCATGTACTTTCCGCGATTCCTGACGGCGCACACAGCATCCTGAAAATTCAGGCTCCCGGCCGCAACCAGAGCAGAGTACTCGCCCAGACTATGCCCGGCTACATAATCTGGCCGAAAGCCCTTCGAATTCACAACCCGATAAGCAGCAACGGAGACTGCCAAAATGGCCGGCTGTGTATTCTCGGTCTGCTTGAGGTCTTCCAGGGGACCGTTAAAACAAAGCTGGCTCAGCGAAAAACCCAGCGCCTGATCGGCTTCTTCAAACGTCTCGCGGGCCACCGGAAACTCATCGTGCAGTTCCCTTCCCATGCCTGGATACTGGGAAGCCTGACCCGGAAAGATGAAGCCCACTTTGCTCAATTGATCAAAATCCTCTGGGGAGGCTTATGTTGCATCAGATTGAGCCCCTTGATGCCATCTTCAATTTTTTCATTAACGCGCTTGACGCAATACTCTCGAGCTACTCGAACCGCGTTTTTGATGGCTTTGGCGGTCGAGCGGCCGTGACAAATAATGGCAACTCCCTTTATTCCGAGTAAGAGGGCACCTCCATATTCGGAGTAGTCCACTCGCGCTTTGAAGCTTTGATAGGCCTTGCGTGAAAGAAGCGCTCCCAGCTGAGAGCTGAGGTAGCTGGAAAGATCCTTTTTCAGCAACAGCATAATCATTTCCGTCAAACCCTCGCCCACCTTAAGAGCAACGTTGCCGATGAATCCGTCGCAAACAATCACATCGGTGTCTCCCTTGAAAACATCGCGACCTTCCACATTGCCGACGAAGTCCAAGGGAGCCGTCTTCAGCAGCCCGAACACTTCCTTCGTAAGCTCGTTGCCCTTAGTGTCCTCCTCCCCGATGGAAAGCAAGCCTACCCTGGGCCGCAAGTTTCCCAGGATCGTCCGGGAAAAAATCTCGCCCATCATGGCGAATTGCAACAGATGATTCGGTTTGCAATCAACATTGGCGCCCACGTCCACCAGAATAGTGGGACGTGCTTTGGCGGTAGGAAGAATGGCTGCCAGTGCCGGTCGGTCCACGGCCGATAGAGATCCGACCACGAGCTTGGTTACGGCCATGCAGGCCCCGGTATTTCCGGCGCTGACGACGCCGGCTGCCCGCCCGTCGCGGACCAGCTTGGCGGCAATCCGCATGGACGAGTCCTTTTTCTTGCGCACCGCCGTCGAAACAGGCTCGTTCATTGTGATGATTTCGCTTGCGTGTACCACGTCAATCGGAAGACCTTGCGTTCGATATTTCTTCAGCTCTTCTCGGATGCGTTCTTCAATTCCGACCAGCACGATGCCAACATCGAACTCCTGGGCAGCCTGAACCGCTCCTTGCACTTCGGCGTGAGGGGCACTATCTCCGCCCATGGCATCGATAGCGATTTTGATCATAGAGGAGATGGGTTCGTGAGAAGCAAGCCGACGGGGATATTTTGACTCAGGGGACTGTCTTTAATCATGGTCACTCAGCCAAGCACGGGGCCATGAGGAGGGCGGTCTCGGAAGGCGACTGGACCTATTCCTCACGAACTTCCAACACTTCTCGACCATTGTATTGGCCGCAATGTGGACAGGCCCGATGAGGCATTTTCAATTCGTGGCAGTTAGGACATTCTGAAGTCGAACGGACCTCAAGAAAGTCGTGCGCGCGTCTCTTGTTGCGGCGGGATTTCGAATGACGACGTTTTGGATTTGGCATGATTATGTCCTTGGTTCCTTAAACTAAGATAACAACCAAATATCTTTCTTGACTTCGATGTCGTGCATTTCAAAAATTCATCCGGTCTTTTATCTTCAAAAGCTGTGCAAACCTTGGATCCAAAAACAAAGCCTGACAATTGCAGACCTCCATGTTTCTGTTCTTTCCGCAGTGCGGACAGAGCCCTTTGCAGTCCTCGCGACATACAGGCTTCATTGGCAGACCCAACAGGATCTGCTCCCGGATGATATCACTGGCCTCGATAAAATCACCAAAATAGAAAGCAATTTCGGTATCTTTCTCCTGTAGTTCAATCTCTCCAGCTAAGCGGCGGGTCTCGTGGGACTGGTAGAACTGATCAAATTTCGCATCAAGAGGCACCTTGACCGGCTCCAGGCATCGAGCGCAAGGGACTTCAAATTCTGCGGTAAACTTCCCCCGAACGCGTACCTCTTGAGCATGCTTCTCGGCAGTCAGCTCCACCACAACCTTCCCCAAGACCCTAACTTCGGACGCTTCAAGTTTCAAGTCCCCGACCGGAATCTCTCCGCAAAAAGCCAGGGGGGATAGTTCCAACTCTCTGACATCAATGCGCATAGAACCCACGATCACCCGAAACACAAAACCATTAAGTATAGTCGATGGAGAACCTGTGTCAACTTCAAACGCGCGACGGATCCGACACCCCATGGACCTGGCTCGCCTACGCGTTTGCCGACGAGAAGCAGATCACGGAGGAGTTTGCCTGCTAAACAACGCTGGCATTGCTTTCACAGCTGATTCCAGATTTTGGGCAGAAACAGTTGACCATATAGGTTGATGGCGAACCGGTCTGTCATTCCAGCAATAAAGTCAGTAGCCGCCTGTTCGACCGAGTCGCCTGCTCGCTCAAAGCGGCTTAAAACGTTCTGATGATTCTCCAAAGCGTAATAATAAATGTCACTGAGCATCTTCTTAGCTTTCACGAGCTCTTTTTTGGGGATGCTCAAAGCATAGACGGATCGATACAGGAATTGCCGCAAATCAAGCATAGCCTGAAGCACTCGCGGACTCATCGTGATCGCATCCAGATTTTGGTCCAGGCTCGCATAGATTACGTCACTAACCAATGTGTTAATTCTCGCGGAATGCGATGTTCCCAGTACTTCAGTAAGATGCCCCGGTATCTCTTTTTCTTCAATCAGGCCTGAACGGATAGCGTCATCAATGTCATGGTTGACATACGCGATGATGTCAGAAACTCGCACAACTTGTCCTTCGAGTGTCGCGGGGCGGCTTTGATCCTGCTTCGTGAACACAGCTCCTGTCCCTTTTGAATGCTTCAGAATGCCGTCTCGGACCTCCCAAGTGAGATTCAGCCCTTTGCCGTCTAACTCCAAAATCTCGACAACCCGCAAACTTTGCTCAAAATGGCGGAAGCCTCCAGGCACGATTTCGTTTAAGATCGCCTCCCCGGCGTGTCCGAAGGGAGTATGTCCCAAGTCGTGGCCCAGTCCAATGGCCTCGGTAAGATCCTCATTCAGTCGCAAAGCCCGGCTGATGGTCCTGGCAATCTGACTCACCTCCAACGTATGAGTGAGCCGGGTTCGATAATGATCTCCCTCGGGGGAAAGGAAGACTTGGGTCTTGTGCTTTAGCCGTCTAAAAGACTTGGAATGAAGAATGCGATCGCGATCACGCTGAAAGGCCGTGCGTATGGGGCATGTTGATTCTTCCTGACGTCTACCTCGAGTCTGGGAGCTGAGAGTAGCCCTTTCCGAAAGTGTTTGAGCTTCTCGCTCCTCCATAACTTGACGTATGGGCGATTGCATAGTTGACACAGCAGGCAAAGAGTGTTCCGAGGGTGGCGAAACGGGGAGAAAAAATTCCCGATAAAACGTGGATTAGCGGGCGATTTGCTTTAGCTTTTGCTCGGCTTCCGTAACAAGTGGGCTTTCAGGGAACTCCTTAACGACCTGTTGATAGGTTCTCGCAGCTTCCGTCGTCTTGTTTTGCTCCTCATACAAGCGAGCTAGATGCATCAAGCTGACGTTCTTGGGAGTGACCGGTGAGGTGCTGTTCACAATCTGTTGATAGATTTCAGCCGATTTGGCTAAGTCCCCGGAACTCTCATAGACGGCAGCCAACGCGGACTGGGCGAGGGCACCGTAGTCAGACCTTTCTCTGCTAAGTGGCTCCAACATTGTCACAGCTTCACTCGTCTTCTTTAGTGAGTTGAGACAGAGTCCAGCATAGTACCGGGCAATCTTTCCGGAAGAGCGGGAAGGGTGATCCTTAATGACCTTCTGAAACTCGGCGAGCGCCTTTTCATACTTTTCACTTGCGGTCTTGAAGGAAAGCTCGTCCGCTGGAGCTGCACCTTGGGACTGATTCGCACCACGCACCGGGGCTTCATAGATTCTCAAGGCCTGGCTCAGTTGATCTTTGGCTCGCTCGTTTTCATGGGCAGCGTAATAATAGAAACCGAATACAGCAATGGCAACGACCGCGCCGATGCCCAAACCCATGAGAATCTGTCTCTTCCTGGAAAGGAAGAAATCACGAATCTCCTCCAGAGTCAGCATGAATCGGTCTTCCTTTAGAATTTCGTGACGTGTCAGTCTTGCCAAGCTTTCCACCTCCACAGTTGAGCGCCTGCCAATCGCATGATATCAAGAGAGGGGTATCCAGTCAATTTTCCACGTGCCTGCGATTCCGTTCGAGGAATTATGTTGTTGGAAGGAGACGCTGTCTACCCTGTCGCGACATTCAACAAGGATTAGGAGCGGATATGGAATCGAGATAGGAGTAACTCGGAGAAATGCTAATCACTGCGGGGAAAGCCGAAGACCGCAAGCAAGCAACGGCTGAGAAGCTATTTCGTCAGTTTTTGATCTTCAGCGGACCTGACTCGGTTCATCGCTTTGAAAACTGCCGTCAACAGTGCCCAGTTGAGAGCCAAGCCCATCTGAACTGACACTACGGTAACTGTCAGAATCGTCGTTACGTCGAATATCATCCGCACCTGAATTCTCCTCAAGCTTCTGCCAAACGGCAGGAGAGCGGGGCCTTCGAAGGCTGCCCTCTGTCTTGAATCTTACGGCTATCTTTTCGGCTGAAATTTCCCTCTCATGAGAGATAATTGCGAGGCCAGCGCCATGATCAGGAATTGATGATGCCCGACCCTACCGAGGCGTTGAATCCACGGTCGGCGGATTCTTGATGCGCGGAGAGCGGCTGCCGGTTAGATTCAAAAGGAGGGAGAGATGATGATATTGAAAGACCTACAAGAGCTGTATGCCTACAACGCCTGGGCCAACGAGCAAGTAATTCAATCGATTACAGGCATAAGCACCGAGGTCTTCGAGCAAGATCTGAAGAGCAGTCACCGATCTATTCGTGGGACCGTGGCACATATCGCCTCTGCAGAATGGATCTGGCTTCGACGCTGGAAAGGCAGTTCTCCGCGGCAGTTGCTGTCGGAAGGCGAATTTGCCACTGTCGGGACAGCCCTCGCTCGATGGAAGGAGATTGAAATCGAACTTGCGGATTTCATTCGCCAATTGAAGGAGTCAGATCTTGAGAGGATCTTTTCGTATACGACCACCGAAGGGAAGGAGTTCTCCAGTATCCTCTGGCAGGCCATGCAACATTTAGTCAATCACTCAAGCTATCATCGAGGCCAGATCGCCGCCTTGTTGCGTCAAACCGGCCAAACTCCTCAAAGCACCGATCTCATCAAGTACTATCGGCTGAAGACCCCGTTGATCTAGCAAGTTTTTCTTAGACCCTACTTGATGCAGTGACATTCTCCAGATTCGTTGCTCGGCGCATTCCGGTACTGGTGTTCTTAGTTCGCCGACGTCAGATCGAGTGCCAGAAATCAAAACTTGTCGCCGTCTTTAGGAACTCCGGGCGAGTGTCATAGGCTCACTGCCGGTCGACCCAACATTCGGTCTAAAGCGTCCGAGGCCTGATACACGAGCGCCTCCGGGTAGTGCGGAAAGGGATGAAAGTACTCAAAAGTGAGATAACCCCGATAGCCGATGGCGTCAAGCGATTCCATGACCGCAGGCCAGTTTGTCGTCCCATCAAGCAAGGGACGAAAGCTCTCCAGGCTGAAGTCCGTCCCCTTCTTAGTGTATTCCTTAAAGTGGATGTTCCGGATGCGGGATCCGAGAAGAGGAATCCAGTGTTCGGGAAATTGAAAGGGCATGATGTTTCCAGTGTCGAAGTGAATATGGACGTTGGGACTTTTGAAGCTGTCCACAAACTCGATCATGTCCGGAGGACTCATGAGATAGGCATTGAAAAAGATGTTCTCGATGTTGAGATGCACGCCCGATTTCTCGGCTTCTGGAGCGAGTTTCCGAACGGCTACGCGGGCCCTTTCGTCACACAATTTGTAAGGAACCTCCTCGGAATCCTTCAACCAGGGAATGTAGACAGCGCCAGGCACGACCAATAAGTTGGATGTGCCGAGATGATGGGCTGCCTGGATCATTTTCGAGGCAAGCTCGAGGGAGCGCGCCCGTTTGGTTTCGTCTCTCGCAGTCAGAGGGTAGGGCCAGAATAGAAATGAGCACACGCCACTGATCTCAATGCCAATTCTCTCTGCCATCGAACGGATGTCACCGAAATCCTTCTGGGTAGCCTGCGGCGAAAGGTCACCCTCCAGGTTGTAATTGACCTCGATAGCGTCGAAACCGGCGCGCTTGGCTAATTCAAAGCACTCCCTCAGAGTCAGTTTTCCGGGATAAGGGAAGGCCCAAAGGTTAATCGACTTCTTCATTTCATAGCGCTTTCGGGAGCGCTGCAGTTCTGTGCCTGGCTGGGCTGAACCGGCCGGATCCCTTGGGCTCTCCCCGGTCACGGCATTCGGATCAACAAACCCTGCCAGTCCCAAAAGGGATCCGTACTTGATCCAGTCTCTACGGTTGAACACTGCGTCCTGCGAACTGATTTTGGAATTCATAGCTTGGGCTCCTGCGAACTTTGTTGCACTCATTGGGTGTTCAGGCCTGCTGGCGAAAATTAACTCTTTCCCGAAGCCAATTTCAACGCTTTTCGGAGACGGTTGCTCAGCACCGATTTCATTCTTTCTATCCCTTGATCACGACAGACTCAAGTTTGCTTGCCGAGCTGATGAAATTCTTCTGGCAACCGGTGACTCAGAAGCGATAATCTGCTACCTCAAACTCTTGTTCGATTGAATGTCCAAGGAATTCCAATGAATTCTACGCACGTTGACGCCGCACAAATCGCTCGGTACAAACGTCTTCAATTCACCTTTCCGGAACAAACACTGCGTGGGAAAGTGGTTCTCGTTGTTGGAGGCACGGGTGGATTGGGAGCCGCTCTCGTGGCCAGACTCTTGATTGAGCAAGCCATTCCGGTCGTCGGCTACCGATCAAACGAGGTGAGGGCTAAGAAAGTCAAATCGGAGCTGGAATCTCTTTATGGCGGGACGGTCCACCTCGTCCGAGGCGACATCAGCAATTCAGCCGAAAGGAAACTCTACATTGATTTTGCCTCCCAGTTTGGCAAGGAAGTCCAAGGATGCGTCTGCTTCTCCGGAGATCCGGCGCGTGCGAATTTTAATGAGCTCCAATCGGCCGATCTTTCCAAGTCCTTCAACGACAACTTTGTTGGACCGATCTTGCTGGTTAAAGAGGTCGGAGAGCACATGATCGCTAACCAAATTCCGGGCAGTCTGGTCGTTTTTTCCTCAATGCAGGCTGTGGGGCTCTTCGAACGAAGTTTGACTTATGCCGCGCCGAAAGCCTCACTGATTCATGCCTGTCGGATCCTGGCTAAGCAATGGAGCGGGAGGCACAATCTGAGAATTAATATCGTTGCTCCGGGAGTAACCGTGGTCGGCATGGCCGAATCCAGCATTCGATCTGGCAAGTACGACGGCTATATCGAACGCAAGGATGTCTGCCGTCTCGGCCGTCCGGAGGATGTCGCAAGAGCAGTGCGGTTTTTGCTGGAACCCGATAGTTATGTGACGGGACAAGTCATTGTGGTTGACGGGGGCCTCAGCCTCAAGGCGTAGAGTCCCAGCTTCCAGAGCCGTCTCGTGCCCAGCAAAAACCAAGGGAACGTTGATGGAGTGAGCACGGTGCACAGGTCAAGGATTCTGGGAACAGGGAGTTACCTGCCCGAAAGGGTTGTAACAAACTTTGAACTGGAAGCGCTCATGGATACCTCGGATGCGTGGATTCAACAACGCACCGGCATCCGGGAGCGGCGCTATGTGAACGAAGGAGTGGGGACTTCTGACCTTGGCCTCCAAGCTTCTTTGCGCGCCTTGCAGAGGACGATATCGATTTCATTATTTTCGCCACCTTGAGTCCCGATTACTACTTTCCCGGCTGTGGTTGCCTGCTGCAAGAAAAGTTGGGTGTGAGAACGATCGGAGCGCTTGATGTTCGCAACCAGTGCTCAGGCTTTCTTTACGGACTCTCTGTCGCGGACCAGTTCGTCAAGACAGGCATGTACGCTCGCATTCTGGTGGTCGGAGCCGAGATTCACTCTACGGGACTCGAACTCAACACTCACGGTCGAGACGTTGCGGTGATTTTCGGAGATGGCGGGGGCGCCGTCGTCGTGGGGCAGGCGTCAATGGGACAAGGCCAAATCCTCTCCACTCACTTGCATTCTGAAGGGAAATACGCCAAGAAGCTTTGGTTGGAAGCGCCCGGTTCCATTTGCCATCCTCGATTGACTGAAGAGATGATGCGCCAGGGAAGGCATTACCCCAGCATGGATGGGCGCTCGGTGTTCAAGCACGCACTGGAGCGCTTTCAGGAGGTTATCGGCGAGGCTCTGCACGCAAATCAGCTGCGTATCGAGGATGTGGACCTGCTTATCCTGCATCAAGCCAACTTAAGGATCTCGGAGGCTTTAACGCAGGCTCTGGGGATTCCTGCTCAAAGAATCTTTAACAACATTCAAAGATACGGTAACACAACAGCTGCATCGGTCCCGATCGCACTGGATGAAGCGATCAAGGAAGAGAGGCTGAAAACGGGCGATATATTGGTCTTAGCGACCTTTGGGTCCGGATTCACCTGGGCTGCGACGGTCATCCGCTGGTAGGGCCGCCCACCATCAACAAGTCTCTTTCATAATGGTATGAGGTAGCGGATGCGTGGTATCGTTGCGTGAATACGACCAGCCGAGGTATTGTGTCTCCGGACCAAAGCAGACGAGAGAGGTATCCTCACTCTCACTGGAGGAGGCGCCGAAAGCCGGTTCCGTGACTCGATCGAAGACTATCAGTGGAAATGCCAGACACCCCTCCCACCCTACTCTCTCCGGCATTTCACGATGTAGCCAGTGCCCAGGTCCGCCCTTAGGAAGGGTCTTTGTAGCTGTAAGAATGGCATCCAGAGCCATTCTTGAAAGAACCAACTCGACAACCGTGAAAATTTTCGGCGGCCACTCTGTGAAGTCCTGGCAAAGTCCGCGGCGCAGGACTTTGCATTTTCACCATCTTGACTGGCTAAGATTTCAGCCAGTCCCGGGCTTCCAATCGCGTCCTGCTGGCTTGACATTCGGTTAAGGTCCTCTTCTTGACCCCTCATGAAGACTGACGACAGAGGATAGGTCAGATTCAAGATGGGAAAACCGTAACACCATAGCTCGTCCAAGTGAAGGTGGCTCGCGGCGAGTTTGCGCATCAGTTCGGCCTTCTCGTATCTTCTCGCGTGTCCTGCTCGAGTGTCGTTGGGGGTCCATTGTCTCATGTGAGCCGGAACGGAAAAGATCAGGCTGCCTTGGTAGCTTAGCAAACCAGCCCACTTCGCCAGACAGAGGTTATCGGCCTCATAGTGTTCCAGCACTTCGAAAGCGACGATGAGATCGAACTGCTCTTGCAAAAGAAAGAAATCGGTTGCTTCGAACATTACTGTCATGTCTGCCTGGTCGGTATGCCGCTGATGGTCTTGAATGAGATCTTCATTCAGATCCAGGCAAAGCCCGGAAAAACCTTGACGCTTCAAATCCTCATAAAACCTTCCACTTCCAACCCCGATCTCCAGGAACCGACCCGGCGGTACTGTTTGTAGCAAACGTCGTGCAAGATACCGTCGAAACAGGTAGGCTGGTGACGGGTTAGTAAAGGGCGACAAGACTCTCCTCAGTTCGACTGGATATTGCTGCCTGTTTCGTTCGTAGCCTCGAGGAATGGTTTTCTCATGACCAGCACCCAAACGGGCAACCAGGGCACGAACAGCTCCAAGAGAAATGATGGGAACCATTTCGCCCGGCTGGCTTGTGCCATCAATTTGGGATCATCGGCGAAGAACCGGCCCGGACGTTTGAGTAGAGGGACCGTCAGGTTCTTGACACGAAAGCGCCGTGTCCACCGGATGAGTTGCCAATAGCTGGGGAGCTGGTCCAGATATTCTCCGCCACGTCCAGCCATGCGAACATAGAGGTCAGCGAGCGGGCGGGGAAACCAGGAAAGCAAAGGCAGACGATAATGGGGCTCGATCAGGCTGTAACGGTTCGGACAAGCGAGATAGACGAGCCCGCCTGCTTTCAGCACCCGCCACACTTCATCCAAGAGCATTTCAGAAGACTGGACGTGCTCCAAAACGTGATTCAATAATACAACTTCAAAAGTAGAAGAGAAAAACGGTAATCGAGTGCCGTCGGCCTGAACAAAGTGGAAGTCCTTTCGTTGACGTTCCTGCTCCCTGTCCCTGTCGACGCCGACTACAAAGCGGAAATTCCTGGTGAGCCTTTGAGTAATTTGTCCTTGACTACACCCCACATCGAGTAAAGAACAGAGCGATGTGTTTGGTAGTTCTTCTTCCAACACTCGGATGATTTTCTCCGCCTTAATCTCGCGGGACGCCAGGTATTCATCTCTAAAATCAAATCGTTCCAAGAATCGGTCTGATTTCATGACCGACTGCCGCTCGCAATTGTGTCAACCACTTCCTTACGCAGCTCCATGGCTAGTTTGTTAATCGTCTCCGCCATGGCCTCCCAAGAGAAACGCAACTTGGTCCGTTCGATATTTTGAATCATCGGTTGCTCACGACCGCTGTCATAGAAATCCAGAACGGCACTTGCAATCGCCTGCGGATCACGCGGCGCGACCAGATAACCCGTCCTTCCATGTTCTACTACTTCCGTCAACCCGCCGACATTGCCCACAATGACCGGTTTCGAAAAACCAAAAGCCAGCTGCACGATTCCGCTTTGTGTGGCGCTCACATAGGGAATCACCACCAGGTCTGCCGCCGCAAAATAGCACTCAACCTGCTCGTTAGGAATATATTCATGGACAAAGGTGACATGCTCATGCAAATCGAGTTTTCGAATAAGGTCAAGATAAGGTCTCCTATCCCCCCAGACTTCTCCTGCAATGATCAAGTGGATCGAACTCCACCTTAGGATCTGAGGCAAACTTTCCAGTAGATAGCGCAGGCCTTTGTATTCGCGAACAAATCCGAAGAAGAGCAAAATGCGATCAGATTTGAGAGACAACTCGTTCCGGGCTTGTGCTTTCGAAAGAAACCTTCCGCCAAGGTGCTGGTAGAGGGGATGAGGATTCACAAAAACCTGCCCAGATCGAGCCTCTCCGAGCCAGCTCAGGAGATTTGCTTTGTCCCGTTGAGAATGAGTGATGAAGCGATCTCCGAAGCCCAAGACCCTTCGGGAAACAGATGACCTGAACCATGACGACTCGTGTTCGATCACATTGTGACAGACGAACACTGCTGCCGTTCGTGTCAGTTGCTTCAGCTTTTTCAGGAATAGGAAATAGAACGGACTCCAGTAAAAGACAGACCAGGGAAGTATGACTATCTCGGATTCGTGTTCACGAATCAGTCGCACGATCTTTCGCCACGCCCAGGGATTCAAAGCATCAAAGCGCTTGGCAGGTTCCTCGCTCACCAACAAATGGATACTGGGATCACGGTCGTTATTCCCTGGATAGAGCCAGGCAGGATATTGGCGGGAGTAAGAAAGAAACTGTACGTGGTGGCAACGACGCAGCGTGCGAACCAGTAGCGAGGTGTAGTGTGAAATGCCCCCGCGGAACGGATGGGTGGGGCCGACAACGGTGAGCTTCATCAAAGCCGACTTCGTACCGACGAGGCTTTGGCTGTTGCCTCGGAAGCAACAGCCGAAGAGGTCTTTTGGCGAGCCAGCTCCATCTTGCGCACTCTGTACAGGATGTCTTCGTTCAGCCTGCGGTTCGCGGCAATCAGGTCGGCCACTAGACCGATCACCATGACCTGAAAGCCAACAATCACGAGAATCGCAGAGAGGATCAAAGATTGGATGTGTCCACTGGCTGCGGCGGTGAGATAAAGGTAAAGGTAGCGAAGTCCCAGCAGAAACCCCAGTAGGATACTTGTCCCCCCCATGAAGAAGAAGACCCGCAACGGATTATACATGGCATAGATCCGCAGGATGGTGGCTGTAGATCTTTTCAAATACTGCCAGGTGGAGCCGGCTAATCTCGACTCTCGCAACTTGTCATTGACCCGAACCGGAACCGTAGCCACTTTCAGCGGAGTGTGCCCTGATTGAATCACAGTTTCCAGAGTATAGGAAAACTTGGAATAGATGATCGTCCTCAAAGCCGCCTCGCGATTGAGGGCACGAAAGCCGCTGGTGGTGTCAGGGACAGCACGGCCGGAGGCCCTTCGGACTACCCAACTGCCAAGTTTTTGAAGCCATTTCTTAAGCGAGGAAAAATACTCGATCGAATCGACATCGCGAGCCCCAATGACCAGATCCGCTTGCCGCCGCAGAATCGGCTGGATGAGAGCCTCAATGTCTTCACCCCGATACTGGTTGTCTCCATCCGTGTTCACGATGACGTCAGCGCCAAGTTGCACACAAGCCTCTAGGCCGGCACGGAACGCCCATCCCAAACCCTGGTGGTGGCCTAGTTCTAGAATATGATCAACACCAAAGTCCCGGGCCTCCTTTGAAGTGTGGTCTGTTGATCCGTCATCAATGACCAGGACTTCAATTTGATCAATCCCGGGAATCCTGCGAGGCAATGCCCGGAGAGTCGCCGGTAAACTTGCTTCTTCGTTGAAGCAGGGAATCTGAATGATCAACTTCATGTCAGTTGGACTGTGAAGTGAGTTCGATGAGGGCGGATCCGACGGGCAGTGACACCGAAGCCAGCACTGGCACTTTCCTGACGTCACTGGTGAACCAGATCGTAATCCTCTTGTCTGTCTGGGCGACTCCGTCTCGACGAAGACTGGCTTCCACTCGATGCGTATTGAAGCTTCCCAGGGCCGTCGAGATGAGATCGCTGGCCGTCACTCTGACGTCAAGCTGAAACGTCTTATTACCATCCAATACGGGAAGACTGACCTGTAGTCCAGGCCTCAGCACCAGACCACGAATTGCGTATAATGCCGAGAGCGGATCTTGTGTGCCCGCTTCAATGGAAATTCTGGAGGACTGGCCGTTCACCCCCAGAGTAGCCGTTCGATTCAGTTGATCAAAGGTGAGGGTCTCCTTAACCCGACGCTTCCGTTCAACAAAATTCTTTTCGAACTGTATCGGAGCAGCCAATCCTGCATCAAAAAGCGAGACAAAGTCGTCCGCAAAGGAATAAAGACCAGAGATCGCTGGCGTGGAGTTAGCCCTCAGCTGCAGGCGATAGGAATTGGCAATCATCTCACTCCCTTGCCCCACGCTGAGCTCAGCAGTTCCGGCTTCCACAAAATTAGACCAGGAAATTCGGTAAGTAAGCCGCTCGCCCGCTTGAAATGGCACTGGGTCCGCAGGCGAAAGAGGAAGCGCCAGCAGCGTAGCGGAAGACGCGGAAGGTGCCAACTGAAACGATCTCAGGAGCAGGTACGGATTCACCGCCAAACTCAGGGGCAGGATCAGGGAGAAACTGAGAAGAGTCTTAAGGTTCATGATGCCTCCTCGAACCTGTTTTCGGCACTTCGGAGCGAACCGATTAAGCTCGATTTCTCACTGCTTTGCATGATCCCGCTGATAATGCAGACGCAGAAGATCAAGGCCAAAATCTCCTTCAAATGCTCTCCAAACGGAGTGGATGTGATTGGCATCGTTTTGGGTATTGTCATACTCCACAAGAAAGGTTGGACCTTGAACGCGATAGTAATGACGGTCGCCGCGATTGAAACCTCCGGCCCACGCAAAATGGATCCTGTCAACCCCGGCATCTTGCAACTTTTTTAGCTCGCCATCTGCCAGCTCATCGGGCAAATTGTGAGCGTATTCCTCCAGCAGATCCATCAGCTGCGTTTTCTGGTTCTGATTCATTTTGGCGGCCGGCAAGCCAACGGGATTCCCGGGTTCCACTTTGACAGCATGCCCCGTCGCAATCTCATCGGGAGCTTTGGTATCGATCACGGCTACGGAT
>Ga0075423_10001308_pt1 | contig 21708 bp, 20 predicted proteins | sample SoiMethybrSBSTD2_FD_80114 | JGI IMG/M metagenome (GOLD analysis project Ga0075423, IMG submission 80114) | Bulk soil microbial communities from a Populus tree surrounding site in Tennessee, USA - Soil MetaG P. TD hybrid SBSTD2 | ecosystem: Environmental > Terrestrial > Soil > Tree plantation... | reverse complement strand
ATCATGTACTGCCGGTCGCCCAGGGCGGCCGAAAAGACTGGGAAAACATCGTCACGTGCTGCGTGTCCTGCAACCGCCGGAAGGGTGGCCGGACACCGGCGGAGGCCGGCATGCACCTGATTCGCGTGCCGCGGCGGCCCGAAAAGGCCCCCGCGATCCGCATCACGGTCGGTCTCAAGGACGCCCCGGAGACCTGGCGCGACTACTTCTACTGGAACATGGAGCTGGACGAGACCTAGTCACCCCTTCCTCACGGTCGCCAACATCAGGTCCCGCGTTCCCTCGCGTTTGCTGACCCCAGGCGCAACCCGGCCGGACGGTGGGCGAAGAGTCCGGTAGCGGACGCCCGCCGGGGGCGGTCATAATCGCCAGACCGCAAGTGCAAGCGATGAGCGCCGTCAGTTCCGCGACCCGCATCACGTCCGTTCAGCCGCTCTGGGCCGTCGAGGGCGGCCAGGTCGTCATCTCCGGCGAAGGTTTTCCCGTCGACCCGCCGGTCAGGGTCCGGATCGGCGGCGAGCCGGCGCGCCCCACGCTCGTTTCCTCGCAGTCGGTCACGGTCACCGTCCCATCGGGCCTCGAAGGGGGCCCGACGCCGGTGCGCGTCGATGACGTACCCGGCGAAACGGCCTTCATCGACGTGGCGGCGCCGCTCGCCACGGGCCTCCACCTCGTGGACAGCCCGGTGTTCGATGGCGAGGGGAATCTGTACGTGACGTTCAGCGGATCGCGCGGCCAGCAGGCGCCGATCTCGATCTTCGTCGTTCGTCGCGACGGCACGCGCGAACCTTTCGCCGCGGAGGTGCCGAATCCCACGTCGATGGCGTTCGATCGCGATGGCACGTTGTACGTCTCGTCGCGCTTCGACGGCAGTGTCTTCCGGGTCGCGGCCGACGGTTCCACATCGATCCACGCTGCGGATCTCGGCGTGCCCTGCGGGATCGCCTTCGGTCCGGATGGGGCGCTCTACGTCGGCGATCGATCGGGGTCGATCCTGCGCGTCGAGGCTGGCCGGGCGACGCTGCTGGCCAGCCTGCCGGCGAGCGTGGCCGCGTTTCATCTGGCGTTCGGTCCTGACGACCGGCTCTACGTCACGGCTCCGACCATGGCGCCGCGCGATCCGGTCTACCGCATCACGCTCGACGGGAAAGTCGAGGTCTTCTACGACGGCTTCGGCCGGCCGCAGGGTCTCGCGTTCGACGATCAGGGCCACCTGTTCGTCGTCGACGCCGTCGCCGGATGGAGCGGCGTCTACAGCATCTCGTTCGAGCGGCCCGAGCCGCCGCGCCAGGTCATTGCCGGCGGCGATCTCATCGGCCTCGCCTTCGATCCGCGCGGCGGGCTGGTGCTCGTGTCGCCCGATACCGCGTATCGCCTCAACGTTCCGATCCGTGGCCTGCTCGCGTCCGTTCCCAGCTGACACTCATGAATCAACTGCTCGCCAGAAAGCCCATCTCCGAGCTCCTCGCCGAAAGTCATCAGTCCCTCAAGCGCGTGCTGGGCGCGGGGGATTTGATCATGCTGGCGATCGGGGCGGTAATCGGCGCGGGGATCTTCTCGTCGATCGGCACCGCCGCCGCCGGCGAAGTGCTGCCCGACGGCACGATCGTCCGCTACGGCGCCGGGCCGGCGCTGGTGTTCTCGTTCCTGCTGCTCGGCGCGGTCTGCGCGCTCGCGGGTCTCTGCTACGCGGAGCTGGCCTCCATGATTCCCCAGGCGGGCAGCGCGTACGCCTATTCGTATGCGACGCTGGGCGAGCTGATCGCGTGGATCATCGGCTGGGACCTGATTCTCGAATACGCCGTGGGCAACATCGCGGTGGCGATCGCGTGGAGCGGGTACTTCACGTCGCTCCTGTCAGGCTTCGGCGTCGAATTCCCGGCCTGGTTGACGCACGGGTACCGGACGGCGCTCCTGAGCTCCAATCCTGACGTTCACGGACTGCTGCAGACCGCGCCGCGGATTGTCGGGGTGCCGATTCTGCTGAACATTCCTGCCGCGGTCATCGTGATGGCGATCACCTGGCTGCTCTACATCGGCGTTCGCGAGAGCACGCGCGCCAACAACGTGATGGTGGTCGTGAAGCTGCTCGTGCTCGGGCTCTTCATCGTGCTCGGCGCGATGCACGTCGATCCGGCCAACTACAAGCCCTTTGCGCCGAACGGCTGGGCGGGCATTCACCAGGGCGCCGCCATCGTCTTCTTCGCCTATATCGGGTTCGATGCGATCTCCACGGCGGCGGAAGAGACGAAGAATCCACAGCGCAACATGCCGCGGGGGATCCTCGGCGGCCTCGCCATCTGCACCTTGATTTACGTCATCGTCGGGATTGTGGCGACCGGCCTGGTGCCCTATCAGCAGCTGAAGGCCGCCGACCCGCTGGCGCGGGCGCTCGAGGTCGCGGGCCTCACGACGGCCAGCTGGATCGTCGCGTTCGGCGCCGTGGTCTCGTTGACCGCCGTGCTGCTCGTCTTCCAGTACGGGCAGCCGCGAATCTTCTTCGCCATGGCGCGCGACGGGCTGCTCCCGCCGTGGGCGTCCAGGGTGCACATCAAGTACCGTACGCCCCACATCACCACGGTCGTCACCGGCGTCGTCGTCGCGCTCGGGAGCCTCGTCGCCGACGAGAACGAGATCTACGACCTCACCAACATCGGGACCCTGTGCGCGTTCGCGATCGTCTGTGTCGGCGTGCTCGTCCTCCGCTACAAGGACCCCTCGCGCGTGCGGCCGTTCCGGGTGCCGTTCGTCTGGCCCGTCTCGGTCGTCGGCGCGGTCGCGTGCGTCTACGTGATGATCGGGCTCCCCACTCACGCGTGGGAACGGTTCGGGTACTGGCTGGCGCTCGGTCTGATCCTGTATTTCGCGTACGGCTATCGTCACAGCCGGCTCCGGGGACCACAACTGACGAGCTGACGAGGACCTCTCCAGCCACCTGTCCACGGCCGGCGGATGGTACAATTACCCTTTTGGGTAATCCCCTGAACAGCCGGTAGGGAGAGATGGCGCACGACTGGATTGCGGTGCGCGGCGCCCGCGTCCACAACCTGAAGAACATCGACGTCGAACTGCCTCGCGACAAGCTCGTCGTGATCACGGGGCTGTCCGGGTCCGGCAAGTCTTCGCTCGCCTTCGACACGATCTACGCCGAGGGCCAGCGCCGCTACGTCGAGTCGCTGTCGTCGTACGCCCGCCAGTTCCTCGAGCAGATGGAGAAGCCGGACGTCGATCTGATCGACGGCCTCTCGCCGGCGATCGCCATCGAACAGAAGACCACCGGCTCGAATCCGCGCTCCACGGTCGGCACCGTCACCGAAATCTACGACTACCTCCGGCTGCTGTTCGCGAACATCGGCATCCCGCACTGTCACCTGTGCGGCCGCGAGATCGCCTCGCAGTCGCTCGAGCGGATCATCGACATCGTGATGCTGTCGCCGAACGAGGAGCGCGTGAACGTTCTCGCGCCGGTGGTCCGCGGCCGCAAGGGGGAGTTCAAGAAGGAGCTTCTCGCGCTGCGGGCGCGGGGATTCACGAAGGTCCGGGTCGACGGCCAGCTGCGGTCGCTGGACGAGGACATCAAGCTCGATCGCCGGAAGAACCACAGCATCGACGTGGTCGTCGATCGCGTGATCCTGAAAGCCGGCATCGAGCGGCGGCTGACCGAATCGGTCGAGATCGCCCTCAACCTCGCCGACGACATCGTCGTGATCAACACCTACGACGGCGGCGATCGGCTGTTCTCGCGGCGGCTGGCGTGCACCTATTGCGGCGTGAGCATGCCCGAGATGACGCCGCGCGCGTTCTCTTTCAATTCGCCGCACGGCGCCTGTACGGAATGTCAGGGCCTCGGAGCGGTCTACGATTTCGATCCGGTCCGGCTCGTCCCGGATGAATCGATCTCGCTCAACGACGGCGCGATCGTGCCGTGGGCGAAGGGGGACAAGAAGCTCGTTCGAGAAGCGCTCGAGAGCCTGAGCCGGACCTTCGACATCGATCTCACCCTGCCGTTCCGGCGCCTGTCACGCAAGGTGCGCGATCTGCTGTTCTTCGGCGCGCTTGGCGCGAAGCGCGGCGACGACGTCCCGAAGAAGGGCAAGGCCAGGGAGAAGGATCCGTTCGGCGCCGGCTTCGAGGGGTTGATTCCGAACCTGCGCCGCCGCTACGAGGAGGGCAGCTGGCTCGAGCAGGAGAACCTCGAGCCGTACCGCGCGCTCCGGACCTGCCCGGCGTGCAACGGCGAACGGCTGAAACCACAGAGCCGCGCCGTTCGCGTGAAGGGGCGCACCATCTCCGAATACGTGGCGTTGCCAATCGCGGAAGCGGTCAGGGTCTTCGATTCGCTGCAGCTGACCGATCGCGAGGCGCTGATTGCCAACCGGATCCTTCGCGAGATCCGCGACCGGATTCATTTCCTGAACGACGTCGGGGTGGGCTACCTGACGCTCGGACGGAGCGCCGCGACCCTCTCCGGCGGCGAGGGGCAGCGGATCCGCCTCGCGACGCAGATCGGGTCCAACCTGACCGGCGTGCTCTACGTGCTTGACGAACCGTCGATCGGGCTGCACCAGCGCGACAACCGCGCGCTGCTCTCGACGCTGGCTCGCCTCCGCGATCTCGGCAACACGGTGCTCGTCGTCGAGCACGACGAAGAGACCATCCGGACCGCCGACTACGTCGTGGACCTCGGACCGGGGGCGGGGGAGCACGGCGGCCACGTGATCTTCCAGGGCACCCCCCAGGAACTGCTCGCCGACGGCAACGGGTCACTGACCGCGGCCTATCTCCGCAACGAGCGATCCATCCAGACGCCGCGCGCCCGCCGGCCGATCACCCGCGGCCACGTCGTCATCAAAGGCGCGCGCGAGAACAACCTGAAGGACATCGACATCAGCATCCCCCTCGGGGTCCTGACGACGGTGACCGGCGTGAGCGGCTCGGGGAAGTCGACGCTGGTCAACGAGATCCTCTATCGCTCGCTGGCGCGGCAGCTCTATCGGGCAGCCGACGAGCCCGGGGCTCACGCGGCCATCGAGGGGATGGAGCACCTCGACAAGGTGATTCAGATCGATCAGTCGCCGATCGGCCGCACACCGCGGTCGAACCCGGCGACCTACACGGGTCTCTTCACTTTCATCCGTGAGCTGTTCGCGATGATGCCGGAGGCCAGGGCGCGCGGGTTCAAGCCGGGGCGCTTCTCCTTCAACGTGAAGGGCGGCCGCTGCGAGGCCTGCCAGGGGGACGGGGTCATCGCGATCGAGATGCACTTCCTCCCCGACGTCTATGTGACGTGCGAGCAGTGCAAGGGCAGGCGATACAACCGCGAAACCCTGGAGATCAAATACCGCGGCAAATCGATTGCCGACGTTCTCGACCTGACCGTCGACCAGGCCCTGCCGCTCCTCGAGAACTTCCCGCCCATCGCCGGCAAGCTCCGCACCCTCCAGGACGTGGGCCTGGGATACATCGAGCTGGGCCAGTCGGCGACGACCCTGAGCGGCGGCGAGGCCCAGCGGGTCAAGCTCGCGAAGGAACTGTCCCGCCGCGGCACCGGCACCACGCTCTACATCCTCGACGAGCCGACGACGGGATTGCACTTCGAGGACACGCACAAGCTGCTCGACGTCCTCAACAAACTTGTCGATCAAGGCAACACAGTTGTAATCATCGAGCACAATCTCGACGTCATCAAATCGGCTGACCACGTGATCGACCTCGGCCCGGAAGGCGGAGCGGGGGGCGGAAGAATTGTGGCGCAGGGGACTCCTGAAGATGTCGCGAGGAGCCGAGACTCTTATACGGGACAATTTCTGGCGGAAATCCTGCGAGTTCCGCCGGCGATGGCGTCGTGATGCGGGCGAATACCTCCTCGAAGCCGCTCGTCGACTGTGGTAATCGAGCCACGAAATCGCCGCTTCAGGCTGTGGCTGTCCAGCCACAGCGAGCCCTCCCGGAGCCCCGGGACGCGGCCGCAATCCTTTGCAAAACCACCGGAAATCATACAGTTAGCGGTAACACTCCGATTACAGGATCGGTGGCAGACCCTTTGCTGAGGTGGAAGGCGTATCGGCTTATCTGCTTTCCATCCGAGAGGTCATGAACGCGCAGCGAACCCTCCGTCGAACCGTATCCTGCACCGGAATCGGGCTTCATTCCGGCAACAAGGTTACGCTGTCACTGAAACCCGCCCAGGCTGACTACGGGATCCGGTTCCAGCGAAGCGACCTTGGCGGCCTGGAGATTCCTGCGACCGTCACGCATCTCGGCGGCATCCAGTACCAGACCGGCCTCACCCGCGAAGCGGTCTCGGTCGAGACCGTGGAGCACCTGCTGGCGGCGCTCACGGCGCTCGGCATCGACAACGTCATTGTCGAGCTGAGCTCTCCCGAAGTGCCGATCATGGACGGCAGCGCGGCCCCGTTCGTCTATCTGATTCTGAACGAGGCGGGCGTCAAGAAGCTGTCAGCCCCGCGGCGGTTCCTGAAGGTGATGCGGCCGATCTCGCTGACGCACGGCGACAAGCGCATCGCGCTCTACCCCTCGGATCATTTCAAGGTCACCTACAGCATCAGCTTCGACCATCCGCTGCTGCGCCATCAGTCGCGGACGATGAGGATCTCGGAAGAGAGCTTCGTGGAGGAGATTGCCCCCGCGAGGACGTTCGGGTTCCTGAAGGAGGTCGAGATGCTGCGCCAGCGCGGACTCGCGCTCGGCGGCTCGCTCGACAACGCCATCGTCCTTGGCGAGACCGGCGTGCTGAACAACGCGCTCCGGTTCGAGGACGAGTTCGTCCGCCACAAGATTCTGGACGTGATCGGCGACCTGTCGCTGGTCGGCTACCCGGTCATCGGCCATCTGGTCGCGCACCGCGGCGGCCATGCGCTGCACACGGCCTTCGCGGCGCGGATCCTGGAAGAGCCGGATGCGTGGCGGCTGGTGGAAGCGCCCGAGGGCGCGATGGTGCCGGCAGGCTCGACGTCAGCCGTGCCCGCATCTGCCAGGCTGGCGAATTAGGATTGGGAGTTTGACGCTCAGATCACCACCAGCGTCCTGGTGGTAGTCGGCGATCCGCACGCCTCGAACCAGTCGATTCCTTCACTGACCAGATCGAACTTCAGCGTATAGCGGCCGGGCCGGGATGGCGCCGTGATCGTGATGGGCACGTCCGCCTGATCGCCCGGCTCGAGCGCCGAGGGCAGCCAGGCGCGCTCGTAGTCCCGATTGACCATGGAGCCATCGGGGCCGCACAACTGCGCGCCAAGGCGCACCAGGCGCCGTCCGTAGCTGGCCTGGGCGGGGAAGGGTCTCGTCGACGCGTTGCGGACCCGGGCGCGGAGCTTGAGGCGGCGTCCATGACGCGCCAGGAGCGGCAGGCCCGGCAGCGGCAGCGGGCCCCGGACGTCGATCTCCGCCCGCGGCGTCGCGCCGGGGATCGCGTTGCCGAGATTGTTGTCGTCCCAGATCTCGTGGCGGATGCGCTGCAGGTCCTCGGTACCGGGCAGGAAGCGCCGCGAGAACAGATCCTCCGGGTGATCGGTCAGCTCCCAGCACAGGCGATCGACGCCGATTTCGGCCGCCAGCTCGCGGGCGCGCTCCATCTCCGCTTCGCTGTCGTTGTGCGTGAAGAGGATGTAGCGCCAGTTGATGAACGGCACGTCGCGTCCACGGGCGCGCTTCTCGTCGACGGCGAAGCGCAGGTTGCGAATCGCCTTGTCGAAGTCGCCGCGGCGCCGGTACTTCACGTAGCTCTCGGCCGTGGCGCCGTCGATCGAGAACGTGACCTCGTCGATCCCCGATCGGATCAGCCGCCGGACCTGCTCCTCGGTGAAGGCCAGGCCGTTGGTGCTGGTGTAGAGATAGATGTGCGGGAATCGCTGCTTGATGTACTCGCACATCTCCACCGCGCGCTTGTGGAGGAACGCCTCGCCGTAGTTGAAGAAGTCGATCCGCCCGAGCGACGGACCGGCCTCGTCCACGACCCGCTTGAAGATCTCGAAGTCCAGCATGCCGGCCTGCCGCGTGCGGGTGATCCCCGTCTCCGGCGCGCAGCACGCCTGTTCGCACGAGATGTTGCAGGCCGCGGTGGTCTCGATATACAGCCGCGAGGGCAGCTGCGGGACATTGAGATCGCGTTCGGGCGCCGCCTGCTCTTTCCTGAGCGGCAGCTTGAGCGGGCAGTCGCCGCAGAATTTCGAGCCGCCGGCGTTGATGTCGCGGCGGAGCGCCGAGGCGACCGCGCCGGTCCAGACCGCGCTGACGGTCTCCCGGCGGACGTCGCCGAGGACGCGGCGGCCGTAGGGATCGGCGCAGCCGCACACGAGGCGCCCGTCGCAGAGCAGCACCATCGTGCTCCACGGCCAGCTGCACGTGAACCGGGTGGCCAGGAAGTTCAGGGACACGAGGGGTACTGCGTCAGTCTTCCTTGCGGTATTTCTTCAACAGCGCGCTCAGCCGCTGGTTCTCGTAGGAGACGAAGTTGAGGAACAGGCTCTCGGAGAGGTACTGGCGCCGCTCCTCCTCCGTCATCTGGTCGATGACTTCCTGAATCTCCTTGACGGTATCCTCGAAGGTGCGCTCCAGCTCGCGCTTGGCGTTCTCCATGTAGAGGATTTCCATCACGCCCATCAGGTCGCCATCGAGCAGCACCTCGGCGCCGGTCGTCAATTTGATCGTGCGCATCGGTCTACGCTCCGAAGCTTTTGACGGCGCTGGGCTCGTCGGGGTGTACCTCGATGAAGTTCTGCGCTCCGGTCATCGTCAACATCGTCTCGACGCGCTTCTGGACCCCGGCCAGCTTCAGGGATCCGCCCGCGGCCGAGGTCTGCCGGTACAGATCCATGAGACAGCCGATGGTCGCGCTGTCGACATAGCCGACCGACGACAGGTCGACGATCACCCGCTTCTCGCCGGAGGCGAGCAGCTGCGTCACCACGGACGAGAACTCCGACAGCAGGGGATACATCAATCGAGACTCGCCGACGCGGACGATGGCGATGCCGCTCGCGTGGTCGGTAGTGACGTTCATTCAGCAGCTCCGGATTCGCGGCTGCGCTTGCGTCCCGCCGGCTGTTTGTCTTCCAGCCGCTTCAGCTGACGCGCGAGCTCGAGCCGCCCTCGGTTGATTCGCGACTTCACGGTGCCTTCCGGCAGGCCCAGCCGGTCGGCGATTTCCTGGTACGACAACTCCTGCAGGTCGCGCAGCACGACCGCGGTGCGGAGCGTCGTCGGCAGCTTGCCGAGGGCGATGCGCAGCAGCTCCCGCAGGTCCTGGTGCTCGGCCGCGGCATAGGGTCCGCGCTCCGCCGACGCCGGCTGCAGGTCGTTCGAGTCGACGTCGCGGGCGATCGTCTGCCGCTCCTTGCGCACGCTCCGGTAGTGGTCGATGCACAGATTGCGGCTGATGCTGACAATCCACGTCTGGAAGTTGGCCCGGCGGTCGAACGTGCGCAGCGCCTTGAAGATCTTCAGGAAGATGTCCTGGGTCAGGTCCTCGGCCTCGTCGTGCTTGCCGACGAACTTGTACGCGACGTTGAACACCTTCCGCCAGTTCTGGCGGACGACCGTCTCCCATGCCACCTGGTCGCCGCCGAGACACTGTTCGATCAGCGCGTCGGGCGTGACCGGCTGCGCGGCCGCCGAGTCAACCGACATCAGGCCTCGCCCCGGACGGCGGAATCTCGTGTCGATGTGCGCTGGCAGCAACCGTCATCAGCTTCAGGGTAGGCGGAAATGATATCAGAAAGGCTTCGGGCGCCGCGCCCCCGCCGGCCGCACCAGCTCAGCGTGCGACACGATAGAATCGAAAGACTTTGTCCCCATTTCACCGGCTCGATGGCGTGCTGTATGGCGACGGTGTGCCGCTCGCGGACGTCGCCGCCCGGTTCGGCACCCCGCTCTACGCGTACAGCGCGGCTGCCATCGCCGCCCGCTACGCCGAGGTGGATCAGGCGTTCGCCGGCTACCCGCACACGCTGCACTACGCGCTCAAGGCCAACTCCACGCTCGCAGTGGCCAGGCTGGTCCGCAGGCTGGGCGCCGCGGCCGACGCGAACTCCAGTGGCGAAATCGAAGTGGCGCTGCGCGCCGGCTTCACGCCCGGCGAGATCGTCTTCACCGGCGTCGGCAAATCCGACGCGGAGCTGGAGCGGGCCATCGACCTGGGGCTGCGCAGCATCAATGCCGAGTCCGAGGGGGAGATTGAGCGCATCGACGCCATCGCGGCCGGCCGCGGCGTTCGCGCCCGGGTGGCGGTGCGGGTCAACCCCGACATCGACGCCCGCAGCCATCCGCACATCTCCACGGGCCGCAAGGACACCAAGTTCGGCGTCGCGATCGCCGACGCGCGGGCGATGGCGCTCCGGATGCGCGATCGGGCCGGCGTGCAGATTGTCGGCCTTCACAGCCACGTCGGCTCGCAGATCACGCGGCTGGAGCCACTGCAGCACGCCGCCGAGGCGCTGGTGGCGCTGTCGGACGAGTTGCGCGGCGCCGGTGTCGGGATCGAGCATCTGGATATCGGCGGAGGGTTGGGCATTCCGTACGAAGGCCAGAGAGTCCCGAGCGCCGCGGAGTACGCGGCCGCCGTGCTGCCGATCCTGCGCCCGACCGGGCTTCCGCTGATCCTCGAGCCCGGCCGCTATCTCGTCGGCCAGGCCGGCGTCCTCATCACGCGCGTCGTCGACGTCAAGCCTCAGGCCGGCGGAAAGCTGTTCGTGATCGTCGACGCGGGGATGACCGATCTGATGCGGCCGATGCTTTACGGCGCCTATCACCGCATCGAGCCGATCGTCTGCAGCGGCGCGTCCGACGCGCTGGTCGATCTGGTCGGGCCGGTCTGCGAGACGACCGACACGCTCGGCAAGGATCGACGGCTGCCGACGCCGGCGGTTGGCGATCTGATGGCCGTCTTCGACGCCGGGGCCTACGGGGCGGTGATGGCGTCCAATTACAACCGCCGGCCGATGCCCGCCGAGGTCCTGATCGAGCACGGCCAGGCCACGCTCGTGCGCCGCCGGCAAACCATCGACGATCTGGTCGCGCAGGAGCTGTGAGCAGGATGGCAGGTGCCCTCATTGCTTTCGAAGGACTGGATCAGAGCGGGAAACAGACACAGACCGATGCGTTGGCCGCGGCGCTGACCGAGGCCGGCTCGACGTGCGAACGGCTGTCGTTTCCGGACTATTCGACGGCGATCGGCACCGAGCTGCATCGGGCCCTGCACGGCGAGCGCGAGTACGCTCCCGATGTCATGCAGCTGCTCTACGTGGCCAACCGGTATGAGGTCAGGGCGCGCCTCCACGAGTGGCTCGCGGAGGGGCGGGTCGTGCTTTGCGATCGCTACACGGCGTCGAGCGTCGCGTACGGCGAAGCCCAGGGCCTCGACCCGGCCTGGCTCGTCGAGATCCAGAAGTTCCTGCCGGCAGCCGACCTCACCATCCTTCTCGACATCGCGCCGAAGATCGCCGTCGAACGGAAGGCGGCGAACCGGGACCGCTACGAGCGCGACCTCGAGCTGCTGACGCGCGTCAGGAACAGCTATCGCGCGCAGGCGTCCGACCGCCGGTGGGTGCTGATTGCCGGGGAACGCCCGCGGGAAGACGTCAGCGCCGATGTTCGCGAAGCGGTGCGGTCGCGACTCGGGCTGCTGTAAGCGTTCGGACTTCCCGCGCCCCGTTCTCCATCAATGTGCGGGCACAGGCTTCCAGCGTCGCGCCGGTCGTGCTCACGTCGTCCACCAGCACCATCGTGAGCCCTTCGACGGTCCGGCGGCGGCGAATCGCGAATGCGCCGTCCACGTTGGCGCCGCGCGCTTCGGCGGACAGCCCGGTCTGCGAGCGGGTCGAGCGGCGGCGTACGAGGACCGTGTCGACCCTCAGACCAAGACCACGCGCCAGCTCGTGAGCCTGGTTGAAGCCGCGCCGCCACTGCCGGCGCCAATGCAGCGGCACCGGAACGACGGCGTCCGCCCCCGCGAGCATCGATGCTCCGTGCAGCCGGAGAAGATCGCCGAGGGGCGCGGCCAGCGACCGCCGCCCCTGATACTTCAACGCGTGAACGATCGCGCGCAGCGAGCCGTCGTACTCGCCGATGGCCCGCCCCGCCGCGATGTGCGGCCTCCGGACGACACAGGATTCACAGCGATAGCCGGGATCCGGCGTGCGCCACGACGCGAGCGGCTCGCCGCACACGCCACAGAAGGGCGGCCGCAGGAGGCGAATCGTGTCCCAGCACGTCTGACAGACGGCGGAGCGCAGCGGGATCTCGAGCGGCCGCGCGCATCCGGCGCATGAGGGCGCCAGCACGACCGACAGCAGGCCGTTGACCGCTTGCCGAATGAGCCCCGGCGTCACCTTGAAGGTGGTTGCAGGGCGGCTGCCAGTGGTTCAGTTGCTGAAAAGTCCGGCAATCCAGCGCTGACTGGATCAGAACCTGCGGCGAGTACGCGGTTTCTGCGCGGCGTCCTCGCAGCGGACCACGCAGTTTGTTCAATCGATGTCAGGATGCCGCGGCGTCTGTCTGCGGCGCATCGCTCACCTCGATGCGCTCGGCGTCGCCCCACAGCCGTTCCAGCGCGTAGAACTGTCGCGTCTGCGGAGTGAACACATGGACGATGAAGCTGAAGAAATCCATCAGGACCCAATCGGCGCGATCGTAGCCCTCGATGTGCGCCGGGCGGATCTTCGCGGCGCGCAGCGTTTCCTCGACCGCGTCGGCGATCGCCTTGACCTGGCGCTGGTTCAGCCCCGAGCACAGCACGAAGAAGTCGGTGAACGCCGGCGTCTTGCGCAGATCGAGCACGACCACGTCCTGCGCCTTCTTGTCGAGAGCCGCACGAACGACTGTGGCGACATCTGCGGTGAGCCGCCTCTTCGCGGCCTTCCGTGGCTTCTTGTCCTTCGCGGTCTTCTGTTCGGTCTTCATCGCAATAGATCCGCCGTGGTCGTTTCTACGTAGAGCCCATGCCGCCTGATGTGACCCTCGACGAGCGGTGTCACCATGCCGCTGATGCTCTCGCCGGCACGCAGCCGCCTGCGGATGGCGGTCGACGAGACGTCTGGCGTCGGCGCGTCCAAAAGGAAGATCGCCGGTGCACCGCCGATTGGCTCGACACGTCCGGGCTGCCGGAACCGCCCGACCAGCGCCGGCACGCGTGCCGGAATCACGGCAGCCGGTGTACCAGGCCGTGAGACCACCACGAAGTGCGCCCGATCGAGAACCTCCGGATATCGATGCCAGGTTTCGATTTCCGTGAAGGCGTCGGCGCCCGTGATGAAGAACAGCTGCGACCGGTCGAGACCGGACGCGGTCAGACGTTCCAGCGTAGAGACCGTATAGGAAGGGCCATCGGCTTCGAGCTCGGCATCCGAGACCGACGCGTCCGGGATGTCCGCGATCGCCAGCGCCGCCATCGCAAAACGGTGGAACACCGACGCAGACGGCCCCTCGCTCCGATGCGGCGGAATCCGCGACGGCATCACGACGAGGCGCGTCAGCCCGAGCGCGCGCTGCGCCGCGCGGGCCGTCTCGAGGTGGCCGACGTGAATCGGATCGAGCGTGCCCCCGAGGATCCCGACGCGATCGGCGCTGGCTCCGCTCATCGATGGCGTGCGGGGTCGAGCTCGGGGTCGTTTCCGGTCTCGAGGCGATCGGCGGCCAGACGGCTCGCATGCCGGGCGATCGCCTGCCAGACGGCCTCGAGCAGCGCCGGCACGCCTTCACCGGTCGCCGCCGACACGGCGAAAAAGAGCAGCCCTCGCGCTTCAACGTGGTCGCGCAACCGCTCCAGCCGCGCGGGCTCGTCGAGCGCATCGATCTTGTTCGCCGCGACGACCATGGGTTTGTCCGCGAGCCGTTCGCCCGACGCGTCACGTCCGGGAAACAACTCGAGCTCGCGCATGATCACGTCGAAATCTTCCACCGGCTCGCGTCCGCTCGCAGCGGAGACGTCGACGAGATGCACCAGCACTTTGGTCCGTTCGAGGTGGCTCAGGAAGCGATGGCCGAGACCATGGCCCGCGTGAGCGCCTTCGATCAGTCCCGGCACGTCCGCCACCACGAAGCTGCGCTCGCCAGAGAGACCGACCACGCCGAGATTCGGGCTCAGCGTGGTGAAGGGGTAATCCGCGATCTTGGGACGCGCCGCCGAGACGCGCGAAATCATCGTCGACTTTCCGGCGTTCGGAAAACCGACGAGCCCCGCGTCCGCAAGCAGCTTCAGATGGAAGCGAAGATCCCGTTCCTCTCCCGGCAGCCCCGGTTCGGCGCGCCGCGGCGCCCGGTTCGTCGACGTCGCGAACTGCGCGTTTCCGCGCCCGCCAAGCCCGCCTTTCGCGATCAGCACGCGTTCGCCGGCGACGGTCAGGTCTGCGATCTGCACGAGGTCCTCGGTCTGACGCTCGTAGATGACGGTACCCACGGGCACGGCCAGCTCGATGTCGGCGCCCCTGCGGCCAGTACGGTTCGAGCCTTCGCCGTGGCCGCCGCGGCCGGCGCTGAATTCCTTCTGGAACCTGAAATTGAGGAGGGTGTTGAGATTGGCCTGCGCGGTGACGTAGACGGACCCGCCGTCGCCGCCGTCGCCGCCGTTCGGTCCGCCGCGCGGGACGAACTTCTCGCGCCGGAAGCTCATGGCGCCCCGGCCGCCGTGGCCGGCCGCCACATGGATATCGACTTCGTCGACAAACATGCCGGCGGCTAGCGGAAGCTACTGCGGCTGTTCAACAGGGTGCACGCTGATGACGCGTCCGCGCGCGCCATGATCCTCGAACTTCACGCGCCCGCCGATCTTGGCAAACAGCGTGTCGTCTTTGCCGAGGCCGACGTTGAGGCCCGGCCGGAACCGACGGCCGCGCTGCCGTACCAGGATCGACCCGCCAGGGACGATGTTGCCGTCGAAGCGCTTGACGCCGAGCCGCTGCGAGTTGCTGTCGCGCCCGTTGCGCGATGATCCCTGTCCCTTTTTATGTGCCATGACGATCTCTCGAAACCAGCGTGAAGACGTCTAGACCTCGATGCCCGTGATGCGAACCCGCGTGTAGGTCGCGCGATGCCCCCTGGTCTTGCGCGAGCCTTTCCGGCGTTTCTTCATGAACACGCGGATCTTGGGGCCTCGTGACTCGCCGTCGACAACGCCCAGGACCTTCACGTTCGCGACAAAGGGCGCGCCCGCGAGGACCTCGCCGCCGTCCTTCTCGAGCACGAGCACCTGGTCGATGCTCACTTCCTGGCCGGGCTCCGCGTCGATGCGGTCGACGGTGATGACCTCGCCCGGGACGACCTTGACCTGGCGCCCACCGCTCTGAATGATTGCGAACACGCTCGAACCCTCCGCCCGGTCCCTCTGACGGGCATAAATCACTCTCGGCAAAGGTTCTAGCGTAACACGAGAAGGGGGGCGCCGTAAATGCGGCGGGTGCCGACCGCGGGCCTTTCCCGCCTGTTTCCCGCCTATTTCAGCAGGACCCGGGTGCCGCGGATGCGCTGGGTGCTCAGCGAGCCCAGGAAGCTCGGGATCAGCCGGTCCATGAGCTCGAAATACGAGGACAGCGCCGGCGTCTGCTGCTGGGCCGGATAGAGAATCTCTTCGTGGAAGCGGTCGGAGTAGAGCACCGCACCGGTGCGGCCGTCGATGAAGATGAATCGCGGCTCGATGATGAAACCCTTCCGCTCCATGTAGACGCGGTAGGGCTGGACCACCCGGCGGCCGAGCGGGTCGATGATCTCGCGATTGGTCGTCACGAATCCTGACGACTGCGTGTTCGTGAACAGGACGGTCCCGGTGACGATCAGCGGATTCTGATGTTCCTCGCCGAGCTTCCGCCAGAACGCCTTGTTCTCGAAGATGGCCTGGTACCGCTCGAGATCTTTCTCGTTGCGAATCTTGCCGTCATCCGGACCCGGGAGCTGCGGGACTGGCGGCAGCGCGCCCTCAGCCGGCGGCGTTGCGGGAGTCGGCGCCTGTGCGGGTGTCTGGGCCGCGGGCTCCGTGATGGGCTGCGCGGAGCCGCCATGGCTGGCAGACTCGCTCGCAGCCGGCGCCGCGCTGCGACTGCTCTCGCCGGACGGCGCGGAGGCCGCCACCGGAGCCTTGCTCTGATCGCGGGCGATCTCGGCGAGCGGCAGCACTTCGGCTTCGATCACACGCAGCGTCGACTTGCTCCGCAGCTGGCTGCGCAGCAGACGCACCGTCTCCAGGTTCCCATCCACATCGTCGGTTCCGCCGCTGATGAAGCCGGCGACGAGGACGCGCGTGAAGGGCGTCACATCCATCTTCGGCTGGATGGGCGTCTCGATCGGGATCTCGTAGAAGTTCGTGCAACCGATCGCGGCGCACAGAACGGCGAGGCTAGCGAGGGCCGCGACGCTTCTGGGTCCGGTCATTGATTTCTTTGAACAGATCGTAGTTCTGCCGGATCACCATATTCTTCGGATCCAGCTTGAGCGCCGTCTCGTACGCCTTTCGCGCGTCGTCGAATTTCCCGGCATGCTCGTAGGCGATCGCCAGGTTGTTCCAGGCCTCCGCATACGTCGGATCGAGTTCGACGGCGCGCTCCCAGCGATACTGGGCTTCCCGCCAGAGACCGTTCTGCGCGACCCTGATCCCGAAGTCGACCTGCTCTTTCGCAGCGGAGCGATCCGACGCGACGGCCCCTGCCGCAGTGAACGCGAGCATCGAACAGATCGTGACTGCTCGAAGGAACATGGATAGTTGGCTCACTATAGCGACCACTTCGCACCGCCGCAAGCGGATTCCCCCGCGGACAGACGGAAGTTCGGAGCAATGCACGTACCAGCGCACCCCTGAGGGTTTTCGTTGAAATCCGCCCGGCGGGTGGGCGATGTCGTGTAAAAGTCCGACGCGATCCGTAAGAAAGGCAGCGGACGCGGTGACAGCGGCGGACCTATAATCAGGACAGGGGTCGGGCCCAGCCGCGCAGGCTGCGGAACGGCCCCAGTCCCGCTTCTCGAGCATGGGGCGGCCCCTCGCCGGCGCTGAAAGGGAAGGCCATGGACCTTCACACAGCGATAGCGGCCTCCATGCTGCCCGCGTCGCGGTCGCGCGTTGCCGCCGCCTTCAAGGAGCTGGCGCACGAATCGGTCAGCGGACTGCCATTTCTCGAACTGCTTTGGTCGGCCTGCACGCGAGACCGGCCGCTTGGAGCGGCGGCGGAGGTCCTGGAGGCCGCCTCTCGCGCGTTCGATGAGGCGGCACCGCTCGGGATCGTGCCCTTGCCGCTGTTCGACGGCCGGTATCCCGCGCTGCTGGCCGCCACGCCGGATCCGCCGCCCGTCCTCTGGTTCAGCGGCCATCTCGACGTCCTGACACGGCGGACCGTGGCGGTCGTCGGTTCGAGGGCCGCGACCCCGTACGCGCTGCAGGTCGGTACACGCCTCGCAGGCGAGCTCGCCGAGCGCGGCGTCATAGTGGTGAGCGGCCTGGCGAGGGGTGTCGACTCCGCCGCGCACCGCGGCTGTCTCGATGCGGGTGGGGCGACTGTCGCCGTCCAGGGCTGCGGCCTGGATCGGGTCTACCCGCCCGAGCACACGGATTTGGCGTCCAGGATTGCGAAAAACGGCCTGTTGTGCTCGGAGCTCGCCCCCGGGGCGGCGCCGCTTCCGGAGTATTTCCCGCTCCGCAATCGGATCATCAGCGGGATCTCGCTGGCGACAGTGGTGGTCGAAGCTTCGGAACGGAGCGGCTCGCTCATCACCGCCCGCTGTGCCCTCGAGCAGGGGAGGGACGTGATGGCGGTCCCGGGGAGTGTCCTGTCCGGCCGCAATCGCGGGTCGCACGCCCTTCTGAAGGACGGCGCGCGGGTGGTTGAGACGGCGGACGACGTGCTCGAGGGGCTGGGCTGGGCCGGGATGGCGAATCCCGGAGATGGCGCCAACTCGTTGCCTGAGGACCCCTTATTGGCGCAGATGGCGGTTGGCGAGCCGTACGGCCTGGAAGAGCTGGCGGCTCTGGCAGCCGCTCCGGGGACCGAGCTGCTCCCGCGGCTGACCGAGCTGGAAATCGCCGGCCTGATCGCGGTGTCCAGCGGCCGTTTCGTGCGGCTTTCGTGAGGGATGAAGCGACCTCGGCCGGGAATGGAACCGCAATTCCGGCTGTTTACGGGTTGACCGGGGGGGCGGTTGAGGGCGTAAGGTAGGTTCAGAGCGTTATGGCAAAGTCACTCGTCGTGGTGGAATCGCCGGCCAAAGCGAAGACCATCAATAAATATCTGGGCAGGAACTACAAGGTCATCGCCTCGATGGGCCATGTCCGCGATCTGCCCAAGAGCAAGCTCGGCGTCGACGTGGACGAGGGATTCGAGCCCTCCTACGAGGTCATCGCCAGCCGGAAGAAGGTCCTGAAGGAGCTGAAAGACGCCGCCAAGGACGCCGACACCATCTTCGTCGCGACCGACCCCGATCGGGAAGGAGAAGCCATCGGGTGGCATCTCGCGGAAGAGCTCGGCCGGTCGAACTTGAAGAAGATCCGGCGGCTGATGTTCAACGAGATCACGAAGAAAGGCGTGCTGTCGGCGCTCGATCATCCCACCGACATCAACAAGCAGATGGTGGACGCGCAGCAGGCCCGCCGGGTGCTCGACCGGCTGGTCGGCTACAAAATCAGCCCGCTCCTCTGGGACAAGGTGCGTCGCGGCCTGAGCGCCGGGCGCGTGCAATCGGTCGCACTGAAGCTGGTCTGCGACAGAGAAGCGGAAATCGACAGCTTCGTCTCGGAAGAGTACTGGAACGTCTCCGCCCGCCTCGCGGCCGGACAGCCGCCGGAGTTCGAGGCCAAACTGCTCAAACGGGACGGCAGCACGATCAAGATCGGGAACAAGGAGGAAGCCGACGCGGTCCTGGCGGACCTCCAACGGTCCGCCTGGACGGTGAGCTCCGTCACCACCAAAGAGCGGAAGAAGGGCGCGGTTCCTCCGTTCATCACCAGCAAGCTGCAGCAGGCGTCACGTTTTCCGGTCAAGAAGACGATGATGATCGCGCAGCAGTTGTATGAAGGCGTCGAGTTGCCCGGCGAGGGCGCGATCGGCCTCATTACGTACATGAGGACGGACTCGACCCGCGTCTCCGAACAGGCGCTGACCGAAGTCCGGGAATTCGTCAACACGCGGTTCGGTCCGGACTACGTGCCCGAGAAGCCGAACGTCTATCGCGCGAAGAAAGACGCCCAGGACGCCCACGAGGCGATCCGTCCGACGTCGATGGCGTTCCCCCCCGATGAGGTCCGCGCCCACCTGACCGGGGATCAGTACTACCTCTACAGGCTGATCTGGAATCGTTTCGTGGCGTCGCAGATGCCTCCTGCAACGTTCGATGAGACGACCGTCGACATCGACGCGGCCGCGAAGGGATCGCCGTCGTACCTGTTCCGGGTCAAGGGGTCGGTCCCCAAGTTCGCCGGCTGGATGGCCGTCTACAACCAGGAGCAGACCGAGGCCAAGGCCGAAGGGCCGGGTCCTGATGCCGTGACCGCGGAAGACGAGGAAGGATCGAGCCTCCTCCCGCCGCTGGCCGAAGGCGACCGTCTCGAGATGAAGGAGCTCAAGCCGGAGCAGAAGTTCACGCAGCCGCCGCCGCGCTACAGCGAAGCGACGCTGGTCAAGGCGCTCGAAGAGAACGGCATCGGACGGCCCAGCACCTATGCGTCGATCATCAGCGTGATCCAGGCGCGGGAATACGTGAACAAGATCGAGGGGCGGTTCAAGCCGACCGTGCTCGGACGGATGCTGGTCGAAAAGCTCCTGAGCCCCGCGTTCGACGACATCCTCGAAGTGAACTACACCCGCGAGCTCGAGGAGGACCTCGACAAGATCGAGGAGGGCACGGAGAACTACGAGTCCACCCTGTCCAGCTTCTATCGCAAGTTCCAGAAGGACCTCGATACCGCGAAGAAGCTGATGCCGAATTACAAGGAAGGCGTGCCGCCGGATCCGCCGATCGACTGCGACAAGTGCGGCAAGCCGATGGTGATCAAGTCCGGCAAATTCGGCATGTTCCTCGCCTGCAGCGGCTACCCGGATTGCGAGAACACCCGCGAGCTCGAGACGCCGGATGCGGCGGCCGAGGGAGAATCGCTCGAGGAAGAGTGCGAGAACTGCGGCCGGCCGATGCAGATGAAGCGCGGGCGGTTCGGTCAGTTCCTCGCCTGCACCGGGTATCCCGAGTGCAAGACGACGCGGAAGATCATCGCCACCAAGCAGGGCATGACCGCGGCGAAGCCGGATCAGATCCTCGACGAGAAGTGCCCGAAGTGCGGCTCCAACCTGGTCATCAAGCAGGGCCGCTTCGGCGAGTTCACCGCCTGCACGAATTACCCGAAGTGCAAGTACGTCAAGCAGAAGACGACTGGCGTCCTCTGCCCGAAAGACGGCGGCGACATCGTCGAGAAGAAGTCCCGGCGCGGCAAGGTGTTCTATGGCTGCGCCAACTATCCGGATTGCGACTTCACGCTCTGGAACAAGCCCATCGCCGAGAAGTGCCCCGACTGCGGCGCGCCGTTCCTCGTGGAGAAGATCACCAAGCGCCACGGCCGCCAGTTGATCTGCAACAACGAAAACTGCTCGTACGTGCGGTCGGAGGAACTGGCCGAAACGCCGGCATGACACACGTCCGAATCATTGGAGGCGGACTGGCCGGGAGCGAAGCGGCCTGGCAGGCCGCTTCCGCGGGCGTGCACGTGGTCCTGCACGAGATGCGGCCGGTCCGGCCGACCGCGGTCCACAAGACGGATCGGTTGGCGGAGCTGGTCTGCAGCAACTCGTTTCGAGGCGACAAACTCGATAACGCAGTCGGCGTCCTGAAAGAAGAGATGCGGCGGCTCGGTTCGCTGGTGATGCGCGCTGCCGATCAGGCGCGTGTGCCCGCCGGCGCCGCCCTCGCCGTCGACCGCGAGCGGTTTTCGAGCCTCATCACGGAAGCCGTTACGACGCATCCCCTGATCGAGGTTGTCCGCGGTGAAGTGCCGCGGCTCCCCGAGCCCGCGGACAGTCCCCTGATCATCGCGACCGGGCCGTTGACGTCGGAGTCGCTGTCCGCGGAGATCGCCGCGCTGGTCGGTTCGACGCACCTGTACTTCTACGACGCGATCAGCCCGATCGTGCTGGCCGAGAGCATCGATCGCTCCAAGGTGTTTCGCGCATCCCGGTGGGACCGCAGCCTGCGTGGCCCGGAAGGACAAGCGTGCGGCGTGGACGATGGGGAAGGAGACTACTTGAACTGTCCCTTCACCGCCGACGAATACGCGCGGTTCTATGACGCGTTGATGTCGGCGGAGAAGGCGCCGCTGCACGAGTTCGACGATCCGCGGTTCTTCGAGGGCTGTCTCCCGATCGAAGTGATGGCGGCTCGGGGCGTCGACACGCTGCGGTTCGGACCGATGAAGCCGGTCGGCCTGCCGGTTCCGCGGACGGGCCGGGACGCCTACGCGATCGTGCAGTTGCGGCAGGACGACCTCGCCGGCGATCACTACAGCCTCGTGGGCTTTCAGACGCAGATGAAGTGGGGCGAGCAGGCACGGGTGCTGAAGCTGATTCCCGGCTTGGAGAACGCCGAATTCGTCCGCTTCGGCATGATTCACCGCAACACCTATATCAACGGGCCGACGGTGCTCCGGCCGACCTGGCAGACGCGAACGCGCGACGATTTGTTCTTCGCGGGCCAGATCTCGGGTGTCGAGGGCTATGTGGAGTCGGCCGCGTCAGT
>Ga0075423_10001306_pt1 | contig 21729 bp, 18 predicted proteins | sample SoiMethybrSBSTD2_FD_80114 | JGI IMG/M metagenome (GOLD analysis project Ga0075423, IMG submission 80114) | Bulk soil microbial communities from a Populus tree surrounding site in Tennessee, USA - Soil MetaG P. TD hybrid SBSTD2 | ecosystem: Environmental > Terrestrial > Soil > Tree plantation... | reverse complement strand
GGCCGCTCGCCCGGTTTCCAGAGCGATGCCGTGTGGACGACCCGGTAGCGAAGAGGACCGCCATCGGGACGATCGCTGCGCGTGATCGGGCGTGGAATGCAGACGAACTCGGTCCGCATTTCATCGCTGGTGAGCCGCACCGTCGCATAGCCGTGACCGCCCATATCCACGAATTCAAGGTGCGGGGAAAGTTTCGGATTGGAAACGGCGTGAGCGCGCTTCAAGTCGAAACTCCTGGCGTACTCGAGGCACGAGCGGACGCCGTGCTTGAGGAGCATGTTGTAGGTCCATTCGGGCTTACCCGCTGGCCGATCGGCCAGGAACAGCGGACGGAGCGGATGATCCTTGCGAAGAGTGTGCTCAAAAGCCTCCATCGCCCCAGGGCTGGCCAGCGAGGCGCCGACGAAACTGATCCCGACCGGCTCGAACTCCGCGGGTGGCAATCGGGCGGCGGCATAGCCCGCCCAAAAGCTGTGACGGTCGCCAGAGACGATCGCGAAGCCGGTGATCTTTGCATCGCGGACGAGGTCATAGATTTCGCCACGCTCATGATAGGCGCTGCCAAAATCGCCACTGCTCATCACCGCAAACGCGTCCGCGGGCCAGTTCTGTTTGGTGAGTCCATCGGGGAGGTTCTGCGGGTCGGCCCGCAAGTCGAGGGTACCGAGCGAATTGCCCCAGATCTTCCAGGTAGCCCACGACCGGCGGAGCTGGTCCAGGAACCACGTCTTCTGGCGGCTCCCGAGAATCGTGCGCGGCGCTGAATCCTTTCGAGGATTGGGGATGCGTATGTCACCAAAGGTGAGTTCGGAGGGCGGTTTGCCGCCGTTGAAGGTTCGGCCGGCATCGAGCGCGATCATCGCCGGTTCAGAGAACATCCCGTTGAAACTCGGATCGTAGATCTTGACGACGCCATCGGCATCCGTCGGGTCGTCGCCGCAGAAGCTGTGCTGGTCGGTGAGAATGAGATCGAGGTGCCGGCCGTAGCGCAACGACCGATAGGCGATCAGGCTGTTGATGGCCTTCAGATTGTTGGGTTCGTCGCCGAGGTAACTGTCGTCCCACTTCTCTATCGGGACATTCTTCACCGCCACCGCGCCGAACCTGTCGAGCGATCCGCTCGGTGCCTTCACGCGCGCGGGAATGTATTCGAACCAGGCCTGGTTGGCGGCGACCTTGACCGTCTGGCCCGGCTGCGGAGGGCCGCCCGCCTGGACGATGCTCTGCCGGCCCTGCCAGGAGAATTCGTGATTGTCCCAGATGGCGACGAACGGCCAGCGCGCTCGCGCGTCTTGCAGATCGGGATCGGCAAGGTAGCCCTTGTAGACGACGCGATAGCCGTCGACCGTTAGCGGGTAATGGAATTTACCGACTCCGCTTTGACCGCCATCGGGAATCCGCCCGACGTCGTAGATCGTGCGATCGTACCGCGTCGGCACTTCGTCGGGATACTCGACGACCTCATAGATGAAATCACCGAGGTGAAGAACGAAACCGAGTTGATCGGCGGGCGCCGCGCGTTCATCCTCAAAGATCATCCGGCGATAGCCATTGAGCTTGCCTTCATTGAGGCTCTGGCAGCTGACGAAGGCGAAATTGACCGGCCGCGGATCGTTCGCCAGCGGCGCGGTGATCGTGCGGCCGACGCGGCTACCGTTCCCCTCTCCATCGGTGAAGCGGAACCAGTAGACGCGCGCAGGCTTGAGATGACCGACCAGCACGCGCGTCGTCCAATCCGATTCCGCTGAGACCGGCGCGGACGCCTTTGCGACGACCCGCCGGAAGGCATCATCCTCGGCAACCTCCACCGTGAGCACCCGTCGGCCGCCCGACTCGAACGGCCGCCGAGTCCAGAGGATAACGCTGCTCGGATCGGGATCGCCGGACGCGACGCCCTCTGGATAACGGTCGCGCCGCTCATGCCAGTCGGTGGTTGACGCTCGAGCCGAGCCGCCCCACGCCAGCGAGGCCCCCATCGCTGCGGCCAATTGAACGAACTCGCGTCGATTGAGCGTCATCGTATTAGCGCTGGCGAAGGTTACTGAATGCCCTGTTATCGGCGGCAAAAGCCGTGCGACTGGAACTGTCGATGCGCTCGGATGCGAGCAGGCGGGGCGTCAGGTGCCCTTGCACTTCAGCTTCGGCAGGGTCCCGGAGATCTGTTCGAGGTAGAAGCGGGCATTACGCGATTCCTGAAGATCCGGGTTGAGCGACACCATCTTGTCGTAGTTGCGGGCCGCCGCCAGAATGTAATCGCACGACTCGTAGTCGTTGAACAGATCCCGATTGATGTTTCCGAGCAGAAAGTACGTGATCGGATTGGTCTGGTCGTACTTCAACGCACGCTCGCAATACTCTCGCGCCCGCAAACGGTAGCCGACCCGGTTCTCGGTGATGCACAGCCCCGAGAATGCTGATGTACGCATCAGGCGCCACGACTCCTCGCGATCGGCGTGCTTGCGGCCGCCGATGCCGCTACCGATGAAATGAAAGGCGATGAGCGACGCCTTGGACGACTCGAAATTGGTCAGGCTGATGAACGTGCGATAGCCGGCGCGGGCATCGGTGAACAGGCGCTTCTGACGCGCGGGATCCTTTTCCAGCACCGCGAGCTGACGGAGCGCGTCCGCCCGCCAGAACTGAGCCTGATCGTTCGAGTCGTTGAGGGCGATGGCCTTGTCGGCCGCGTCGACGACGTTGCGCCAGGAGCCGCGATCGAAATAGGCGCGCGCCAGCATCGCATGGAGGCCGTCGTTGTTCGGATCCAGCCGCAAGGCGTCGGTGAGCTCGCGAATGGCTTGATCGGTGTCGCCGGTTTCAATCAGCAGCGCCGCGTGCTGCGAGCGCGCCTCGATGTAATTGGGATCGATGTCGATGGCTCGCTGAAGCGCTTTCAGGCTCGCCGGCTGGTCGTCGATCAGCTGGTTGACTTCGCCGAGGTGGTAGGCGGCCTCCGGGTACTTGGGATCCTCGTCGAGCGCGCGCGTGAAGAGGTCGCGGGCGCGCAGCAGATCCTTCTGGTCCTGCTTGCGGGCAACAGGAAGGATGTTCACCGGGTTCATCGCCGAGCGCTGTGTGTTGAGCAGCCGCTCGCCCTGTTGATTCAGATCCAGTGCCGATTTCTTGATCACCCGCTGATACCGGATGCGGAGCGTCACGGTGACGGTCTGCCCGGGAGCGATCATGATCTGCTTGACGTCGGGCTCGTATCCTTGCCGGACGCCCTTGAACTCGTGCGGGCCGGTGGTCAGACGCGGAACCACCAGCGGCGTGTCTTTCTTGAGCGGTCCGATCAGCTTTCCATCGATGTACAGCGTGACCTCGTCGAGATTGACTTCGACGGCCGCGGTTCCGAGCAGCGATTCTGGATCCCTCGCCGGTTTCCCCAGACACACGAGGCTCACGCCGAGCAGCATTTCAGGGTCGTAGTCGCCGCGCGCCGTCGGCGTTTGAAACAGCCCTCTTCGCCGCGCGTACTCGCGCACGTTGGTGCGCACGTATTCCACCAACTCGTCGGCGGTGATCCTGCCGTCGCAGGGATCGTTATCGGCGTTGCCGGTCCATGCTTGTTCCAAGAAGTACGTGAACAGCCCGAAGCCGGTCGAGAGGGCCGAGTCCTCGTGGCTGGCTTCGCGTTCGGTGGTCGCGGTCAGCGTCAGAAAGTTCGCCGGCATCTTGCTGAACGCGTCGCCCAGACCCTCGTTGGTCGTCTCGACATTGACCTTGGCCGAGTGACACGCGTCGGCGAGCAGCACTTTCCATCGAGACTTGATGCGCGTCGCCATCACCTCGCCGACGGTGTTCATCGAGTACGCGGTCGACTCGACCTTGTTGGGATCGACTTCATACGGGGCCAGGTACCCACGTCCCTTGTCGACGAGGCCGTGTCCGGCGAAGAACACGATGACGCGATCCGAGGGTTGTGCGACGGACGGCAACCAGGTTTCCAACTCGTATTTGATGTTCTGGAGCGTGGCTTTGGCGCCGGTCAGAATGTGGACGTTCTCGGGCGGAAACGCGCCCGCCTCTTTGCTGATCAGCAGCCGATACATGCTCTGCGCATCGCTTTCGGCGAATCGCAGTTGCCGCTTGGCGTCGAGGTTCTTGTAATTCGAGATGCCGACGATGAGCGCGTACCCGCGCGGCACACCGGTAATCGCCTGGGCGCCGGCGTTGTCCTTGACGATGGTCAACTTCCGGCCGCGAATGGTCGACAGCTCGTCGCTGTCCGACTGCCCGGCGATCGTGGAAGCGGTCAACAACGCGAGTGCGACGAGCGTGGCAAGGGAGCGACTGAGCATAGACAGGTCAGTGCGCGAACGCGCGCCTACTTGTGGGTCATTTCAAACGTGACCATCATGGCGTTGGCGAAGCTCTCGGGGTCCACGACGTACACACCCTGGCCGCCAGTGGACGCGGTGGCGGGCATGTCGGCTTTGGCGACAACCAGCTTGCGGGTGCCGATGGTGCTCCTCAGCCTGTCGATCTCCGCCTGCGACAGCGTCGCCTGGCTCGTCACCGGACGATTGAGATCGTTGAAGGCGCCTACCGGCGTCTTGCTCAGGAAGACGAACACCTGCTCGGTGCCCGACGGCGGATCCAGCTGAAACCAGTCCGGGCTTGGTGCGACGTAGTCCTGGTTCTTCTGCACTCGATTGCTGCCGCCGTTCACGCCAGGCTCCGGAAACACGACGTCCCAATCGCCTCGGTCGTTCTTCTGGGCGACGTAGAGATAGCCATCGATGTTCGCGCGGAAGGCGAAGCGGAACTGATCGCGCCCGGTCCGGAAGACTTTCTCGCGTGGATCGACGCTGATGACGGAATCGCTGCCGTCAGCGCGCTGAAGAATGCGATAGATCAAACCCGGCAGCGCGGGACCGTTCGAGCCGTTGAAGAGTTCATAAGCGGTTCGGGTGATCTCGGTCTTGGTGACATCGGTGCCCGGGACGATCACTCCAGTGTCACCCGGCTTCTTCAGATCGACGGACGTGTCCCTGGTCGTCGAGTCGTTCTTTCCAGCGCTTCCGTCCGTGGCCTTCCCGGTGTTGTCGACAACTGGCGGATTGGAGACCGGCGGAGCGATGGGCGGATTGTTGGGAGGCGGACCTCCAGCCGTCGTCGTCGACCCGCCGCCGGTGTCGGGTGTCGGCTTGTCGAAATACGAGAGCCCGGTGAACAGCGCCGCCGGGATAATGACCACACACGCGGCGATCGCGGCGTACCGCCACTTGTTGCTGGGCTGCGGCGTGACCGCGCGAGGCTCGTGTGGCGGTTCCTTCGGTGCGTCGGGAGCAACAGTGCCCGTGCCGTGCGTGTTGGAAAGGACGGTGTTCTCGTACGACGCCGGCTGCTCATCGCCCCCGAAGTACTGATCGCCTTGTGGCCGATCGGTCTTGTTCAGCGAATCGACGATCTGCGTCGGCGCCATCGTTGCCGGATGCGAAACCGTCGTCTCGCCGCCCGGCGCGACACCAACTCCTGATACTGAGGGCTCCGTCGGCGTGTGCCTGCTGTCAATCACGACCGTCGCGGCCGCCGCGCCGGTTTGGACCCACGCCTGTGGGCTCATTTCGATGCGAGCTCGTACGGTGCGGACCGCTTCCGCGAACTCGCGCGCCGTCTGGTAGCGCGAATGCTGATCCTTGCTCAACGCGCGGAAGACGATCTGCTCGAGCTCAGGATCGAGGTCGGTGGCTCCGGCCTCGACGAATCGCGGCGGCATCTCCGACAGGACGCGGTGAAGGATGGTCGACTGCGTATCGCCCGAGAACGCCCGTTGATACGACAGGAGCTCGTATGCCACGGCACCGGCGGCAAACACGTCGGCGCGCGCGTCGATGCCTTCGCCGCGGATGTACTCAGGCGCCATGTACGCGGGTGTCCCGATCAGCGAGCTCATCTGAGTTTTCGACTCGCCGAAAATTCGGGCGATGCCGAAATCCAGGACGCGCAGCCGATCGAGGTGATCGATCATCAAGTTCGCTGGCTTGATGTCGCGATGAATGATGCCCCGCTCGTGCGCGTACTGAAGCCCATCACACAACTGCTCGATCCACAGCAGCCGCCGCGGCAGCGGCACGGGCTCGCGCTTGCCGATTACGTTGAGGACGGAACGCCCGTCGATGTATTCGAGAACGAGATAGGGAACGGAGTCTTCCTGTCCGGCGTGGTAGAGCGTGACGATGCTCGGATGGTTCAGTGCGGCGATCGAGCGCGCCTCGCGGTTGAAGCGCTCGCGCATGTCGGGCGAATCAACGTCCGCCTGAATCAGCTTGATCGCGACGTGCCGGCCCAACTCGCGATCACGCGCGAGATAGACAGTCCCCATCGCGCCCCGGCCGAGACGTCGTTCGACATCGTAGTTCGCGATGTGCTGCGGGATGCCGTTCTGCACGGGGAGGAACGATGATAGCACCAAGAAACGGTAGAGATGCCGTGTTCCGCCGGCGGCGACTCGGGCTCGTCGGGGCAAGCCATGCCGAATATCGCATAGGGCTGCGCGCAATTGCCGGCGCCGGCGACAGGGCCAGGCTGGGAGTGGAGAGAGATCGCGAATACGTATACTAGGGGCCGGTTTCGCCCTGCTCCTTGCGTTCTTGAGTGCGTTGGTCGCGTCTCTGGTGTCGGGGGTGAGCTTCGTTCGCGTCGCCCTCGCGCTCGGCACGCTGTACGCCCTCGGCACCATCCCTGGCTCATTGCTGGTCGCTCGCGATGACGACGATCGCTCCATCGCCTGGGCGTTCGTCCGTCTGATCGCCGGCCTGCTGCTGTCGACGATCGCGTTCTTCCTGTCGCTGGTGTTGTCGCTGCGCTGGTATGTGGGACCGGTGGCAGTGTTCCTCACGGCCATCGCACTTCGGCGCGGCGCGGCCTTTTCGTTGCCCACGACCCGTCCGGTGTTCACGCGCGACGGCGTCGTGGCTGGCCTGCTCGCCGTCGTGCTGATCTCGCCGCTTGCGATCTCTGCATTTCGCATGGCGCCGGGCGACTACGCGCCGGTGTTCTTCAACGTCGATACGCCGTACGCCCTCGAGCAGGTGCAGTCGTTATCGCGGACTCGCATCTACCCGCCGCAATCCTTGAGTAATCTCGGCGGCCGGCGCCCATATCACCTCGCGGTGCACGGCGCAGCCGCTTTGATCATGCGCACGTCGGGGTTGACGCCGCACCAGTCGCTGTTCGTGATCGTTCTGCCGCTGCTGGCGATCGGGATCGCCGCGGCGGCGGTCGTCGCCAAGCAGAGCCTCTGTCCGGCGCTCCCGTCGGCACTTGCAGTGCCGATGCTGATGCTGTCCGTCCCGTCGCTGTGGTACTCCTTCTGGGACTACATCGGACCACGTGTATGGCTCGCCGCGACGTCGTTCTCGGTCGAGCCGATCGTTGCCGTAGTCCAGAACTACGAGTTATGGGGTGTGGCGTCGATCGTTGCTCAGAACGTCGGCGCGCATTTCGTGACGCTGGCCGCGATTGCGTCGTATGCGGCCGCTCCCTCGCGGGGATGGCGGCTGCCAGTGTTCCTGACCGGCTGCGCGCTGATCGTCAAGAATGCGACCGGCATCGCGCTGCTGGCCGGGCTGGTGCTCGCGCAGACGTATCGCGCCGCCGTCGCCCGCCGCTTCGAGCCGCTGATTCCAGCGATCGCTGCCGCGGCGCTGTTCGGTGCGACCTATGTCGCGTTCTGGCTGGCACCGCACGTTGAGGGCGGCTACGCCACACAATTTTTTCCGTTGTTCCACTTGAAAGGCGTCGTTGCCCGCGAGGCTCTCGGCGGAATGATCTTCGATCTCGTCTGGGTGCTGCTGCCGATGCTGCTCGTCATCGGAGCGTCAACGAACACGGACGCTGAGCCGCTGCGCGTTCCGCTGCTGCTCTTCGGCGTGGCGCCATTCCTGGTGGTCAATCTCACGCGCGCGATCGACACACGCGCCGGCGCCGGGGGAGCGACCGACGACTGGATTCAGATCCTGCTTCCGGTGCCGATACTCCTTCATGCGTTTGTCTTGAGCGTCGTCGGCCGGAGTTGGATGGGTATCGGTCCTCGACGACGGATGGCGGTGATGGCGGTGATGGCGCTGGCTGTGGTGCCCGCCGCCATCGTGGCCGGTCGCTATTCAGGAGTTCTCATCCGCGATCCCGAGCGCGGGCACGAGTTCGTCGACAACCGCTCGATCGCCGCAGCGCTCGCGACCATACCTCGCGGCGACACCATCGTCGTCACCAACGACCTGCGCTACCCGGCGCAACGGTTCAATCGCAACAACCGGCAGATGCAGATTCCCGCGCTCTTCGGGCATCAGGCGTTCGCGGTGAACTACGCCTATGAGATCTTCGAGTTCTCGCGCGAACGGCGCGAGCTGCAGACGCTGTTACAGGCCGATGCCTGGAGTGATGACATTGACCGTGCCGCGCGCAAGTACCGCTGGACACATCTGCTGATTCGCAAGGACTACATGCATCCGTCGCCGATCCCGCTCGAGAAGGTCTTCGAGAACGAGTCGTACGCGGTGTATGTGTTCAATTAGTGCTTCTTGCCGCGGCCCTTTCCGTGACCCTCGCCATGATCGTTGTCATCATCCCGATCGTGCCGTGCGGCGGCGACGTGGTGGCCGGACACGTCGCCGTGAATGGTCACGAAGTCGACGTCGCGCTCGCGCAGCTCCACGATGCGCTCGGGCGCCACGTGATAGTGCTCCGACATGAAGCGCAGCTCCACGAGATTGACGATGTCGCCGTCGGTCAGCACGATCGTGTTCCACTGCTTCTTCGGCTTCTTGTAATGGCCGTAGGCCCGCCCGTAAGGAGGACCCGAGTGCACGACCGCGACTGGGACGTAATAGACGTCGGCGCCAAGGCCGTAGCGCACCGAGATGTCCCACCACGAGTCGCCGTGCAGGCGCATCTCGACGATGCGCGCAGCAGGCACACGGGCCCGCTGCGCGATGAAGAACACCACCGGCAGCTCCTCGTCGGGAATGCGGCGCTCGCGAACGACGATCACCTCACGTTCCGGCACGTGATAGTAGTTCGACACCGCGACGTGAAAGTCACCAACGCTCGCTGAGACGCTGAACGCGGTTTGCGCGTCCGCCCCTCGCGCGGCCACGAGGCCGCCGAGCGCCAGTGCGACGACGAAGAAGCTGCGCTGAATGGTCATTGCACGCTCTTGACCCCAATCACGGGGCTCATCATGAAACGTCCGTTGCCGGTTTCGTGGATCGACTTGTCGCCATCGAAGTCGAGCACGATGGTGGTGGCGCCGTCGGCGGCGAGATCGAACCCGCGATTGAGCTTCACTTCACCCGAGGGGATGTCGAGGTTCGCGCTCCGACCGGCGGGCGCCGCGATCGTGGTGGCGCACGCGGGACCATCGGCCGACGCGTTCTCGAAATAGATCGTCGCGCTCGCGACGACGAGACGAATCTGCGTGTAGTGCCCCGCGGTCAACGGACCCGAGCCGAGGATGTCGATGGGTCCTTCCAGCTTCTTGAGATCGCACGTGCGACCGGTGGCCGCAGCGTCGGCAAATGGCACCTTCGCCCAGTCGGCATCCTCGCGGTGCGCGGAGACCTCAGAGAACGTGATGAGGACCGCCTTCGCATCGCTGAAGGGGCTGTCGGTCAATCGCATGTTCAACGTACCCGTCCCGCCCGTTGGGCCCGACGGATTGCTGTTTCCACAAGCTGACGACGCAAGTGCCGCCATGAACGCGAAGGTCAATATGTGACGCATTTCCACTCTCCAGAGGGTTACAGCAAGAGACGAACCAGCAGGAGCGTGGGTCACAAAGGTCATCAATGCGCGGCGGTGCACGCCTGAAGCTCACTCCGCCGCCATCCACACGATCAGAACGCGCATCGATCGAACAGAACTGCAATGCTCCGATCGTCACGGAAGCATCGCGACATCCCGAGCTATCATCCACGGCGATCGCGAACGCAGGGAGCGAGGGGGTGGGGGTGTGTTTGACGCCCCGACCGCCGCGCTCAAGACATATGCAGGAGCGAAGCGATCGGGGCGGGGGAGAGGGTGCGCCTCTTTCAGGGAGAGGCAGCCCTGAGCCGCCATGGCGTGCGGCGTCAGTGACCGTTGATACTTCAACCGGCGTGCCGTCGCGATCTGCACGAAATCACGCGGATCTGTGCTCGGAGGGGTTGATTGTGCGCCCTGGAGGCAGACTTTGGTTCGGGAATCGGAGTACGGCGTGACATGGCTGCGCCATTTCACAGTTTCGTAGGAGTGATCGATGGCTCGATGGATCTCGGCGTTGCTGCTGGTCTGTGCGTGTCTTGCTCTGCCCATCCAGGCCGGCCCGGTCGTCGCGAAACCAGAGGAGGTCGGTCTGTCCTCTGAACGGCTGGCGCGGATTCACGAGGCCGTGCAGCGTCACATCGACGCGAAAGCGATCTCGGGCGCGGTCACGCTGGTCGCGAGGAACGGCCGACTCGCTCATCTCGACGCGCACGGTCTCATCGACATCGAGTCGAAGCGGCCGATGCCGAAGGATGGGATCTTCCGGCTCGCGTCGATGTCGAAGCCGATCACGGCGGTGGCCGTCATGATGCTGCTCGAAGAAGGCAAGGTTCGCCTCACCGATCCGGTATGGCGTTTCATTCCAGAGTTCAAGGGCGCGAAGGTGGCGGTCGCAAAAGGCGGTGTCGAGCCTCCCGCGTCGGCGGGAGGTCGCGGCGGCCGCGGCGCCCCGCCGGTCGACATCGATCTCGTTCCCGCGACACGCGAGATCACGATCCGCGATCTGCTGACGCATGGCTCCGGGCTGATGAGCGGCGGTCTCGGCAATCAGCACGCAGGCGCAGCGGCCACTCGCGGTGAAGGCGATACGCTCGCGACCTACATCCCGAAGCTCGGCGCGGTGCCGCTCGACTTCCAACCGGGCACACTGTGGCGATACAGCGGGCTGGCCGGCTTCGACGTGCTCAGTCGCATCGTCGAGATCGCATCGGGTCAACCGTTCGACACGTTTCTGAAGCACCGACTCTTCGATCCGCTCGGCATGAAGGACACCGGTTTCACGTGGACGCCCGATCGCGCATCGCGTGTGGTCACGCTCTATCAACGTACCCCGAATGGGTTAGTGCGTGCCGAGAACCAAACAGGATTGAGCAGCGCCACGTACTTCTCGGGCGCGGGCGGATTGGTGACGACGGCGGAGGACTACGCGCAGTTCGCGATGATGCTCGTGAACGGCGGCGAGGTGAATGGCAAACGCTACCTCGGTCCGCGGACGATCGAGCTGATGTCGTCGAATCACACCGGCGACCTCGTCAACGGTCAGTTCGGCCGTCCGGCGCACGGGATCGGATTCGGTCTCGGCGTGCAAGTCGTCGAGGATCCGATCGCCGCCGATCTGCGCGTCTCGAAAGGCGCGTGGGGCTGGGCGGGTGCCTACGGCACCAACGTCCACATCGAGCCGCAAGAGCACATGGTGCAGATCATCATGATGCAGACCAGCACGCCGGCGCTGCAGCGCGACTTCGAGAACGCGGTCGCGCAGGCGATCGTCAAGTAGCGCGCGGCGACTGCACGATCAGTTCGAGGTTCGAGGTTCGAGGTTCGAGGTTCGAGGTTCGAGGTTCGCATTGACCAGAACGTCGAACCTCGAACATCGAACTTCGAACTTCGAACGGTTCCATTGTTGGGACGTTCGTTTCGCGAATTTGGAACGATCGGCCGTCGCGTGGGAAATCATCCACGTTGATACGAACCGTTTTGCGGTTGGTACCGTCAAAAGCACAAAACTTGCTTAGTGAACCGAGCGAGGTGAGTTCGAGTAATAGGGTTTGAAATGGAGAGGGCGGGGCACCGATGCGCGGCAACGCATCAGTGCCCCCTGATCACAACCCGCAGGCATAGACTGCGGGCCGGACCACCCCCAGTATAGGGGAGGCCAGCCCGCGTCGGTCGATCGAAATGATCGGCCCTTCGACCGTGGAGGCTGGCCATGTTCAATGCCGCGTCAGCGCTCGTGTGTGCGCTCGCGATGCTCAACCGATCGGAGGCAACCATGCCGCCGATCGAAATCCTCGATACGGCGCCACCGTACGTCTCTGTGGGCACCGAAGCGTTCGTCCGGCAGAGCACCGGCACGATCTACGTCATCGGCTCGTCCGTCGTCGTCCGCGACGCGAGCGGCTCCCGGGGCCGTTGCGGCGATCCGCAGGCGGTGAAAAAGCTGGCCAGCATCCTCGTGCACGAGGAATGGCACCTCAAGCACCGGGGCGACGAGCGCGGCGCCTATTACCGACAGCTCATCGCGCTTCAGGAACTGGGCATCAAGCCTGGAAGCGCCGTCTACCGCGACGTACAGCTGTCGATGCAGCGAGTGCTGGAGCTGCGCAAGCACACCAGGCCGGACTTCGTGCTCGCGGAGCGTTGACCAACTCAAAACTCAAAAGGCAAAACTCAAAAAGGCAAGATTCTCGAGTTTTGATACGATCCGCTCGGACGGCGCCGCAGTTGCGGCGGGCCGTCAGGGAGGAAACGTCGATGAGAGTCATCGCCGCTGTTGTCGCGAGTGTGGCGGTTCTGATGGTGATGTCGCGCCCCGTCATCGCGCATCACTCGTTCGCCGCTGAATACGACGCGAACAAGCCGGTCACGTTGAAGGGGACCGTGTCGAAAGTGGAGTGGATGAATCCTCACGCGCGCTTCTATGTGGACGTGAAGGATGAGAAGGGCGCGGTCACCAACTGGAATCTGGAACTGGCGAGTCCCAACGTGCTGGTTCGAAACGGGTGGACGCGCAACTCGTTGAAGGTCGGCGACGAGGTCACCGTGGAAGGCTCGCGCGCCAAGGACGGATCGAACATGGCGAACGCGCGCGCGGTGAAGCTCGCCGATGGCCGTCGCGTGTTCGCCGGCTCGTCGGGCGGCGACGCACCGCCGCCGGCGCAGAAGTAGAGAACGAGCCGTCGCCATGACGCGCGTCGCGAGATTGATGGCGTTCGTTCTCTGGGTGCTGGCCATCTCGGTACTGGCCGCACAGCAGACTCCACCTGCGGCGACATCGCCCGCGGGATCGGGCGGGCTCAATCGGACGCCAGCCGCGCCGACTGGACCCGCGCCTCGTCTTCCCAATGGTCACGTCGATCTCTCCGGTGTGTGGCAAGGTGGCGGGCCGGTAGGCAATATCGCCGACGGCCTCGCCAAAGGTGAGACGCTGCCCATCCGCCCCGAGTATCAGAAGATCATGGACGGACGGAACGCGAAGGACGATCCCGAGGCCAACTGTCTGCCGACCGGCGTCCCCAGGCGCGATCCGTATCCGTGGCGCGTTCTGCAGACGCCGACGCACACGTTCCTGCTCTTCGAGGGGAATATCCACAGCTATCGTCAGATCTTCATGGACGGCCGCACGCATCCGGCCGACCTCGATCCGACCTGGTACGGGCATTCAGTCGGACACTGGGAAGGCGATACGCTCGTCGTCGATAGCGTGGGCTTCAATGACAAGTTCTGGTTCGATTTCCGCGGCACACCGCACACGGAGAAGCTGCATACCGTCGAGCGCTACACGCGTTCGAACATGGGCACGCTCGGCATCGAGACGACGATCGACGATCCCGGCGCGTATACGAAGCCGTTCAAGGTGACGTTCACGGCGCGCCTGCGGCCCGGCGAAGAGCTGATGGAATACATCTGCAACGAGAACAACGGCTACGTGCACCACATCACGGGAAGCGCGAAGGAGTTCTAGCGCGTCGCACGTAGGGGCCGCCTTTAGGCGGCCCTTAGCATCAAATCCCCGCCCACCACGAGTAGCCGTACTCAGCGTTGATGCCCCCGATTCCTTTGCCGAATCCAGCGAGTGAGTCGGTAACCGTCATGCGCCCGAGGTACTTGACGCTCTTGTAACCCAACTGGCGCGCCACGCGCAGGCGCAGCGGTGCGCCGTGCTCGAGCGGCAGCTCTCTCCCGTTCATGCCATAGGCGAGGAACGTCTGCGGATGGAGCGCATCGGCCATGTCGATGCTGTCCCAGAAATCGTCGAAGGAAAAGAACACGACGTATCGCGCGCGGGGATCGATGCCGACCAGGTCGAGGACGTGTGACAGGCGCACGCCGGTCCATTCCGCGATGAACGACCAGCCTTCTTCGCACGCCTGATGCGTGATCTGCGAGTGTGCCGGATAGCGTTTCAGATCGGCGAGCGACAGCGACATCGGTCGTGCGACCAGGCCGTCAATGCGAAGCCGCCAGTCGCGGAATTCGCCGTCGAGCAGACGAATATACCTTTCAGTTTCTGGAGGCGGGCCGTTCACCGGAATGACCGTCGAGATATCACTGCGGCTGAACTCCCGCGCGAGCGAGTGGTCTCCGGCCAATACGCGCTGCGCGGCATACGTCAGCGTTTCGCCGGCACCGAAGATGCCGCCGTGATCCGGTGGAATCAGCGCGTTGTGACTCGCGATGTGATACAGGCTCCGGCCCACCGTGGCGCCGACCGCAGCACTTATGCCGGTGGCGATGAGCCGGCGTCGAGCGATGTCCTTCATGATTCCTCCGCCGTGCCCCCGGGATCGCCAACGATCATCGATCGCATTTGGGCCATGAATCCGCTGGCGGCCACCATCACGAGGTGGACCAACACGAACGCCACCACCGCGGCGGCGGCGAAGAAGTGAATCGTGCGCGCCGACTGCTGTCCGCTGAACAGGCTCACCAGCCACGGCGCCATCGACGCCAGCATCGGTGAGAACGCCAGGCCCGAGAGCAGTACGATCGGCCCGAGCACGAAGACAACGAGCAAGTACGCGAGGCGCTGCAGACCGGTGTATGTTCGAAGCAGAGCGTGACCCGTCGCCGCGCCAACTGTCACGTAGAGAACGCCCGCGGCGACGCAGATCCAGGCGGCGAGAAAGTGCAAATAGCGGCCCCACCCTGAGTGGCCAAAGACGAACGGGATCGGCAGATCGATCAGCGATGGGCCGCCAACCGCGCCGGTCTCACCCCAATACAGTCTCGGATGCGCGAACAGGATGGCGACGCCGCTGACGATGAGCGCGAGCGTGCCGATGGCATTGATCCAGTGCGTGACGCGAACCACGAGACCGTGGCGCGCCATCAGTGTCCGAACTGGCGAAGATGGTGGTCGACGTGCCGGTAGCCCCACACCAGCCACTCGTCGCGCGTCAATGGTCCGAAGATCGGATGGGGCACGCAGCGCGCCTCGGGCGATGCGAAGCGGCGGAGAAGTTGGATCGTTCGAGCGCGATCGCTCTCGAACTCGACGGGCTTGCTGCCCTCGCGCCTGGGATCGACTTCAGGGCGCGTGGCCACACCCTTCGGCCATGGCAGAGACGTGTGCAGCGCGATCCAACGCACGACGGTTCGCGACAGCATTGTGTCGGTCATCGAGGCCCGACGATCGCCGAGCATGGCAGAGAACGAGTCGCCGAGATGACACAGCATCTCGTGCGGCGTCATGATGCCCCACACGCGCACGCTGTCGGCCCGCACCTTGCCAAGGCGCAGGATCACTTCATCGACGTGAGCCGGGATGTGGAAGGAGCGAGCTGCTGCCAAGAGTAAAGCGCTGACCTCTTACTGCACCGGCGGACGGTGTCTGAATGACGCACTGCGCCGGCCCAGCCGAATGTAATAGACGACACGCCAAATCGTCAGACCAACAACCGTCAAGACTACCCATGGTTGGATCATCGGGCGGGCTCCACTGTCATTCTAGCGCGTGGCCGGCCGGCTGTTGGAGGAACGGAGATGTCAACGCAGAGATCGCCGAGATCGCAGGGGTACAGAGGCAATGACTCGTCGAATGATTCCTACGCGAGCGAGGCCGCGCGCGCAGCCCTCACTCGCGCAGATCGCATATGAGCAGGTTGCTCTGTTCGTCCTCTGTTTCTCCGTTCCTCTGTGTTGATCGGAACTCTCTGCGATCTCCGCGATCCCTGCGTTTCAACAAAGCCGGCTTGAGCCCACGACGCTGCGTCGTTCGAGTAAAGCGTCAGCATAGTAGCGTGAGGCGTAGCTCAAGGCGAAGACCACCAGGAAGCCACACCCGGCGAGCACGAAGTCGCGTCGTGTCGCGCCCCGAACCCCGCCAGATGTGATGAGCACCGCGCCGAGGACGAACATGACGTTGAATGTCCATCGGTCCGAGACGAATCCGGCCGTGGGTGCGAGTAGTGCGATGCCGTGAAGCCCGGCGAACAGCACGAACCCCACCCGTGTTGTTTGTTCCCGAACAGACCATGCGATGAAAATGAAAACAACGAGAAAGAGGGTCGCCAGTCCTGGCGGCGGCGGGCTAAACAATGCGAACCGTCGGCCGTCACAGGCGGTGCCATAGATCGCTGCGCCCATCGTCAATGCCAAAAACAGCGGACCCAAGTACAGTCCGGCGAGCCGTATGGTCTCCGCCTTGTCGGTGTCGCCTCGTACCATCATCTATCGCTGGACGCGTCCCGAGGCATCGCCGCGAGCGAGCCGATCGACCTTGTCGACGCTCACGCGGTTGAAATCGCCAGGGATCGTGTGCTTCAACGCGAGTTTCGCTTTTCCAGGGCGATTGCGATCCGTTCGAGCAGTTGCTCCTGGCGATCCATGAACGCCGTGCTGCGGTCGAGGTACTTGCCCTGCCGGCCGAACGTAACCTTGCGCATGATGTAAAACCAGAACGCGATCATCAAGAGAACAGGAGCCCAGTTATAGAGCAAGCTTGTCCACGACTCCATGTGTCACCTCCCGTAAGTGAAATTGAGATTCCAAATCGTGGTGATCACGCGTGGACGATGGCCGGCATGATCGATGGCCTACCGTTGCACGCGCCCCGAGGCGTCGCCGCGAGCGAGCCGATCGACCTCGTCGACGCTCACCCGGTTGAAATCGCCAGGGATCGTGTGCTTCAACGCGCTGGCCGCTACGGCAAAGCGCAGCGTTTCTTCCGATGTGCGGCCCGAGATGAACCCGTAAATCAATCCAGCCGCGAAGCTGTCGCCAGCGCCGATGCGGTCGACGACGCGAATGTCGTAGCGCTGACTCGTGAGCATGCGACCCGCCGCCGCCTCCCACATCACCGCACTCCATCCGTTGTCGCTAGCAGAGAAGCTCTCACGCAGCGTGATAGCGACCGTGGGCGGACCGAACTCGCGCGTGACGCGTTCGGCGGCCTCGCGGAATCCGCTGTGCTCGAGACGCCCTGCGGTCACGTCGGCGCCAGCCACCTGAATGCCCAGCACCGACTGGAGATCTTCTTCGTTGGCGATCAGCACATCGACGTTTCGCAGCAGCGGGCCGACCACGCGCTGGGCCTCCGCTTCCCTCCACAGCTTGCGGCGGAAGTTCAAGTCGAAGCTGACGCGCGCACCTGCGGACCGTGCCGCGTCGATTGCCCGGCGCGTCGACTCCGCTGCGTGCGCGCTGAGGGCTGGAGTGATGCCGCTGACGTGAAACCAGGCGGCTCCGTTCATGATCGCGGTCCAGTCGAGCGAATCCGGCGCGAGATCGGCAATCGAGGAGTGCGCGCGATCGTAGACGACCGTCGACGCCCGCTGGCTCGCTCCGGTCTCGGCGAAGTAGATGCCGACCCGATGCCCGCTGCGGACGATGCGATCGGTGCGCACCCCTTCGGCGCGCAGCGCACGTACCGCCGCGTCGCCGACGGCGTGCGCGGGCAGCGCGGTCACGTAGACGCTGTCGAGTCCAAAATGCGCCAGGCTCACCGCGACGTTGGCTTCGCCGCCACCAAAGGTCGCCGTCAGCGCCGGCGTTTGCAGCAGCCGTTCGAGCGCAGGTGGGCTCAGGCGCAGCATGATCTCGCCGAATGTCACCACGCGCGCGGTCGGCGTTGTCACGACTGCCCTCCTCCCGGGCGGAGGAGCGCGGCGTTCACCGATGCGACGATTCGTTCCGCATTCGCGCGCACGACGCCGTACTCGCCACGCGCGATCGCCGTGGCATCGAGCAGCGCCGTGCCGACGCCCACGGCTGTCGCCCCCGCGCGAATCCAGTCGCCGGCGTTGTCGAGCGTGACGCCACCGGTCGGGATCAATTTCACCGATGGCAGCGGGCCTTTCACGTCTTTGAAGAACGACGGCCCCAGCGACGTCGCTGGAAACACTTTCACGAAGTCGGCACCGGCTTCCCAGGCGGTGAGAATCTCGGTGGGGGAGAAGCATCCAGGCATCGCCACCACATCACCTTGATGACAGCGTTCGATCAGCGCTGGTTTCAGCACCGGACTGACCACGAACATTGCGCCGGCGTCGATCACGCGCGACGCAGTGTCGGTGTCGAGCACCGTGCCGGCGCCGAGCAAGAGGCTCGGCGGGAGCGAGCCCGACAAATCGCGGATCAGATCGACGGCGCCCGGCACGGTCATCGTGATCTCGAGCACGCGGACGCCGCCGTCGACCAGCGCGTCGACGATCGCGCGAAGGCGTTGTGCCTCGGAGATTCGGATGACCGCGATGATGCCCGCCGCCTCGATCGCGGCACCGACCCGCTGGCGGCCGGAATGACCGGTCACACCGCGTTGATCCACTTGTGGGCAGGGTCTTCGTGCAGCGCGATCTTCCGTTCGGCGCCGGCGAGTCCCCACAGGTAGTACAGCTGATAGCCGGGCGGGGCCGAGACGGGGTGATACCCATACGGGAGCAGCACTGCATCGCCATCGCGAACGGTGTGCGTCACGCATTCGCCGTCTTCGGTGTAGAGCATCTGCTGTCCGAATCCATGGGCGGGCTCGACGCGGTAGTAGTACACCTCCTCGAGGACCGGCTCGCCGTCGCGTCCATCGTGCTTATGCGGCGGGTAGCTGCTCCAATTGCCCGGCGGATTGAAGGTTTCGCCGACCATCAGCTTTCGCGCGTACGGGTCGGTGACGAAGATGTTGTGCACCTCGCGCGTGTAATGGTCGCGTCCTCGCATCGCCACACTCACCTGGTCGGGTGTGGCAAGTGCCGGTTCGCCGCCGCCGTCGGCCCGCGCGGAGAAGAGCACAGCCTCGAGGCTGGCGTCGGCGCGAGCCGCGAGCTCGACGTCGGGAGGCACGTACAGCGCCGTCGCCCGTTCCGAAAACACGTCGCGCCGGCTGACACTCCAGCTGCGGCCGCCGGCGGTGAGCGTGCCGCTGCCTGCCTGCAGGACCAGGATCGTCTCTTCGTCGTTCAGCCGCAGCGACGCCGAGCCGCCGGGCTGCAGGTAGAGGCGTCGAGTGGTGAGCTCGCGGGCGCCGCCTTCGTCGCGTCGCTGCAGCACGTGCAGTCCGACCTGTCTGGGATGTCTGAACAGCGTGTCTTTCAACATGTCAATCCACTTGGCGTTGGTCAGCTTATCGTCTGCGCTCGGAGCGTGGCAAGCCCACGGCACTTGACATTGCGGCGTGGCGCCGCCAACATTCCTCGCACTCTGCCGCGAGGGGTCATGAGATCCCGCCTCGCGAGGTGGTCTATCCACTATGGCGCGCCAGTTTTCACGCCGCGACTTCCTGTGCACCGCCGCCACCGCCGCGTCCGCGCTGGCGTGGTCGCCCACGCTCCGGGCCCTGCAGCGTGGCATCGATCCCAACCCCTGGGCCCGTGCCGACGCCATCGTCGGCTCGATCACCGTTCCACGGTTCGCGGCGCGCGACTTCGAGATCACATCCTTCGGCGCGGTCGGCGACGGCGTGGCGTCGTGCTCGACCGCCATCCGACGCGCGATTGCCGCGTGCCGAGCCGCCGGCGGAGGGCGAGTCGTCGTGCCGAAGGGCCGGTTTCTCACCGGCGCGATTCGACTCGAAAGCGGCGTCAACCTTCATGTCGCCGACGGAGGCGTGCTCGCCTTCACGTCTGATCCCCAAGAGTATCTACCTGTCGTCTTCACACGATGGGAGGGCGTCGAGTTGATGAACTACTCGCCGTTCATCTACGCCTTCGAAGCCGAGAATATCGCAGTCACGGGTCCGGGGACACTCGACGGACAGGCCGGACCGGATCGGTGGTGGAACTGGCGCGGCGCGGGTGGCGCAGGGACCGCCGGGCAGACGCCGGCGCGAACCCGGTTGATCGAGATGCAGGCCCGCGGTGTGCCGGTTGCCGAGCGCGTCTTCGGCGCCGGCAGCTTTCTCCGTCCCAATTTCATTCAGCCCTATCGCTCGCGCAATGTGCTCATCGACGGCGTCAGGATCATCAACTCGCCGATGTGGGAGATCCATCCTGTGCTCTGTCAGAGCGTGACGGTTCGCAACGTCACGATCGAGAGCCATGGCCCCAACAACGACGGCTGCAATCCCGAGTCGTGCCGCGACGTCCTCATCGAGCGATGCTCGTTCGATACCGGCGACGACTGCATCGCGCTCAAGTCGGGCCGCAACGACGATGGCCGCCGGCTGCACACGCCGGTTGAAAACGTCGTGATTCGCGACTGCACGATGAAAGACGGACACGGGGGCGTGGTGATCGGCAGCGAGATCTCCGGTGGTGCGCGCAACGTCTTTGCCGAGCGCTGCCGCATGGACAGCCCCAGGCTCGATCGCGTGCTGCGTCTGAAGACGAACTCGGTGCGCGGCGGCGTGATCGAGGGCATCTACATGCGCGATGTCACGGTGGGACAGGTGGCCGAAGCGGTCATGGCGATCGACTTCTTCTACGAAGAGGGCGACGCGGGGAAGTACCCGCCGACCGTGCGCGACATCGACATGCGGAACGTCACCAGCCGGAAGAGCAAGTATGCGTTCCTGCTCCGCGGCTATCCGCACGCGCCCATCACCGGAGTTCGCGTCGCGGACTGCCGGTTCGACGGCGTGGAGAATCCCGACGTGATCGAAGCGGTCAAGGATCTTCGGTTGACCAACGTCTTCATCAACGGACGCATCGCCGAGGGACGGTGACATGTTGATTGGGAAGTGGAAGACGCTGCGGTGGGCGCTCGTTGCCTTCGCGGCGCTGAGTGTCGCCGTCCGCGCGCAGACGCCCGCGGCCTCTCAATCTTTCGGGCGCAGCGATCCCACGTTCACGCAGCCCTCGCTCGCACCCGGCGTCGACTACACGGTGCCGACCGAGGCAGAGATCACGCGGGCGTTGACGCGGATCCGCGACTACTTCGTGCGATCCACGCCGTATCGAATCATCGATACGGCGACCGGCACACCGCTGATCGATCTGAAGACGCCAACCCGCACCGCCGGCATCGACCTCGGTCCGGGAGAATTCAACGACTGGACCTATTCGATGGGCGTCGTGCTCGCCGGCATGCTGCAGGTGACCGATGTCACCGGCGACCGATCGTTCGAGGACTACACGCACAAGAATTTTTCGTTCATCTTCGATCACCTCGACTTCTTCACGCGTCAAGCGGCCCAATTTGGCCCACAGCCGTACGGCTACCGTCGTCTGCTGGAGATGCGCGAGCTCGATGACTGCGGCGCGATCGGCGCCGCCCTGATCAAGGCGAACGCGCGCTGGAAGGATCCGCGCTATCGTCCGGTGATCGATGTCGTCGCCGACTTCGTGTCGCACAAGATGCAGCGCATGCCCGATGGGACGATCGCGCGGCCGCGTCCTTACCCGGTGTCGATGTGGGCGGACGACATGTACATGAGCGTGCCGTTTCTGGCGCAGATGGGTGTGCTGACCGGCGACAGCGCCTACTTCGACGATGGCGCGACGCAAGTCATCCAGTATGCGGCGCGGTTGATGAACCCCACGACCGGACTCTTCGACCACACCTGGTTCGCGCACGAGCCGACGGACCCGAAGTTCTATTGGGGAAGAG
>Ga0075423_10001305_pt1 | contig 21730 bp, 19 predicted proteins | sample SoiMethybrSBSTD2_FD_80114 | JGI IMG/M metagenome (GOLD analysis project Ga0075423, IMG submission 80114) | Bulk soil microbial communities from a Populus tree surrounding site in Tennessee, USA - Soil MetaG P. TD hybrid SBSTD2 | ecosystem: Environmental > Terrestrial > Soil > Tree plantation... | reverse complement strand
GGCGAAGTACCCGTATTCCTTGATCGACTTCGCCTCGACCTTCAGGGACTTGCAGGACTCCAGGATGGCGCGCTGGAGCTGCACGTCGGTCTCGAGATCGTAGTAGAAGGCCTTCTTGCGCTCGTCCTGGACGCGCTTGCGGACAAATTCGCGAACCAGCTCCCGGACCTCCTCCTTCGTGCACCGCGAGGCGAGGGAGGCGTACATCTCGTCGTAGCCGGGATACTTGGAGACATCGCCGTAGTCCATGACGGCGAGCTGTTCGAAGGCGGCCTTGTTCTTGGCGAACTGCTTCTCCAGGTAGTCCTCGATCTTGCCGTTCGCCCGGATCTTCTCGAACTCGTCCGCCTTCCAGAGATCGCGCTCGGGCAACGGGACCTTGATGTCGGGCTCGACGCCCCACACCTCCTTGTCGCCGACCTTCTCCCGCTCCACCGTCTTGTCGGAGGGGAGGAACCACTTCGCGATCGTGATCCGCGCCGCGGCGCCGTACTGGCGCTCGCCCCGCTCGTCGAGGAGCGGCTCGCCGTTGTCGTTCTTGAGGAGCTTGGACTCCAGGGGCTTGAGATCCTGGACGCTTCCCTTGCCGTACGTGCGATCGCCGATGAGGACCGCCCGCCTGTAATGCTGGAGAGCGCCCGCGAGGATCTCGCTCGCCGAGGCGGAGAACTCGTTCACGAGGACCACCACCGGCATGTCGGTGGGGACCTTCACCCGCACCGCGCCCGCTTCATGGCGCTCCAGCTCCTTGCCCCGGGCGCGGGTGGTGAGGATGAGCTGGCCCTTGTCGAGGAACATCCCCGCGATCTGGCGGGCCGTGCGGAGGTAGCCGCCCGAGTTGAAACGCAGGTCGAGAACGAGCGCCTTCATCCCCTGGTCGGTGAGCGCCTTGATCTGGGTCTCGATGTTCGACTTCTTCAGGGTCAGCTCCTCGTTGAGATCCCCGAACGTCGTGTAGTTCACGTAGCCGATCCCGCCGGGGAGCAGGTCGGACATCGTCGTCTCGAGCTGGACCTCCTCGCGGGTGATCTCGTAGGGCTTCGGCTCCTTCCAGCCGCGGCGGAAGACCTTGATCTTGACCGGCGTGCCGGGCTTGCCGCGGAGCTTGAGGATGAGCTCCGACTGCTCGCGGTCGGCGGTCGCCTCGCCCTCCACCTCCGAGATGATGTCGTTCGAGCGGAGGCCGGCGCGGTACGCGGGGCCGGAGAAGATCGGCTCGGTGATGGTGAGCCACGAAACGCCCGCGAGGTTCTTGCGCATCTGGACGCGCGCGCCGATCCCGCCGTAGTGGCCCTCGAGCGCCTCCTTCTTGAGGTCGTCGACCATTTTCCTGTCGTAGTACGCGGTGTGCGGGTCGAGGCTGGACATCATGCCCTTGGCGGCGGCCTCGATGAGCTTGTCCCGGTCGATCAGCTTGTCGTCGTAATAGTACTCCTTCAGCTTCGCGACGATCTCGTCCAGGAGCTCGTACGAATCTCCCCCGGCGGGCCGGCGCCCCTCGGCGCGTTCGCGCTGGAGGCTCGCCGTGTCGTAGCGGAGCCAGGCGCGCGCCAGGCGGCCGTTGTCGCCGGGCTGCTTGGCCATTTCCATGAGGTGACTGCGCGTCGCCTGGAAGACCTCCATCGAGGCGAGGGCGAGGGCGGCCTCGTCCTTCACGTCGCGCCGCGTCGTCTTTTCGAAGAGGTCGCGGACCGGCTTCCGGGCGTCGAGTTTCCCGTAGAGCGAGTACGCCCCGCGGCAGAGGTGGATCTTGACGAGGTCGTCGTCCGTCGCGCGCGCGGCATCCATGAAGACGTCGCTGAGCTTCTCCCGGAGGTCGGGCGCGAGTTTTGGATCGGTCTCCACGAGGATCGCGGCGGCGTTCGCCGCCCGGGCGCGGGCGCCTTCCTGCTTGGAGTCCTTGGCGACCTGGAAGAGGGCGGCCAGGCCCTCGTCGCGCACGTCGGCCCCGTAGAGGGCGGCACCGGCGGCGATCCGCACATTGGCGTCGGCCCGGGTGAGTCCCTGGCGCAGGGCTTCCACGCCGTCGCGTCCCGTCTCCCGCAGGTCCCGGACGTCGTCCCAGAGGGCGGCGCCCTTGTTCTCCTCGATGCGGGCGAAGACCTTGTCGACTCGCGCGGTGGGGTCCTGGCCCGCGGCGCTCCAGGAAGAGACGGCGGCGACGAGCAGGGCGGCGGCGAGCAGGGCGGAACGGCGGACCATGGGGGACTCCTGTAATTGTCTGTGGACTGCGGGGCGACTGTACCCTTAAATTACGCCCGAATCAACACGCGGGGAATCCTGTTGAAACTCCTGGTCACCGGTGGTTGCGGCTTCATCGGGTCGAACTTCATCCGGTGGCTCCTTGGCGCCCGCCCGGACGCAGGTATTACGAACCTCGACGCCCTGACGTATGCGGGAAACCCCGAGAACCTGAAGGACGTCGAGGGGAACAGCCGCTACCGGTTCGTCCGCGGCTCGATCGCCGACCCCACCCTGGTCGACAGCCTCACCGAGGGGATCGACGGCATCCTCCACTTCGCGGCCGAAAGCCACGTGGATCGCAGCCTGTACGGCCCCGTCGAGTTCGTGAAGACCAACGTCGAGGGGACGACGGTGCTCCTCGAGGCGGCCCGGCGGCGGAAGGTGCCGCGGTTCCTGCTCGTCTCCACCGACGAGGTGTACGGGTCGCTTCCGGATACCGGGGTCTTCGTCGAGACGACGCCGCTGGCCCCCTCGAGCGCCTATTCGGCGAGCAAGGCGGGGGCGGACCTCATGGCGCTGGCGTACCGACGGACGTTCGGGCTGGAGGTCGTGATCACGCGCGGGTCGAACAACTACGGTCCGTGCCAGCACCCGGAAAAGTTCATGCCGCTCTTCATCACGAACGCCCTCGAGAACAAGGAATGCCCGATGTACGGGGATGGGGGGAACGTCCGGGATTGGCTCCACGTGCTCGACCACGGCCGGGGCCTCTGGGCGGCCTTCGAGCGCGGGCGGCCGGGGGAGGTTTACAACCTCGGCGGGGGGAACGAGCGGAAGAACCTGGATGTCGCGAAGGCGATCCTCGCCGCGTGCGGGCGTCCGGAATCGCTGATCAAGTTCGTCGCCGACCGGCCGGGCCACGACCGCCGGTACGCGCTCGACGCGTCGAAGGCGCAGAAGGAGCTCGGGTGGAAGGCGGAGGTTCCCTTCGAGCGGGGGCTGGCGGAGACCGTGGCGTGGTATCGCGCCAATCCTGAATGGGTGGCCCACGCGAAGAGCGGGGAGTATCGGGAGTACTACGAAAAGCACTACCGGACGAAGCGGTAAATTCGGACCTCGCGCCTTCAAAACGAGGCTCGTGACTTCCTGTACGTAGGTGGGAACTTCGGTTAATCTGGGGCGGATTGCCCCTCCATCATCGAGGTGACTGAGATGGCCGACCCTGTGAACGCGCCCGCGAAGCCGGCCCCCGAAGCCGCGGTCGCCGCCGAATTGCCCGCCAATTTGAAGAGCATCGAGCGGCTCATGGTCGCCGCCATGCGCAACAAGGCGTCCGACCTGCACCTGAAGTCGGGCCAGAAGCCGATCCTGCGGGTCAACACGCAGCTCTACGAGATGGGGGAAAAGGCGCTCACCCCGGAGGACGCGAAGCGGTACATCTACGAGGTCATGTCGGACGAGCAGCGGGCGCGGTTCGAGACCGAGTTCGATCTCGACTTCGCCTACAGCCTCCCCGGCGTCGGCCGGTTCCGCATCAACGTCTTCTGGGATCGGGGGACCGTTTCCACGGCGGCCCGGCGCGTCAACACGATCGTCCCGACCTTCCAGGACCTGCGCCTCCCCGAGTCGCTGCGCAACATCGCGGGCTACAACCAGGGCCTCGTGATCGTCGCGGGCCCGACGGGCTCGGGAAAATCAACGACGCTCGCCTGCGTCATCGACTACATCAACACGACCGAGAAGGCGCACATCGTCACGATCGAGGACCCGATCGAGTACCTCTTCACGGACAAGAAGTCGTTCGTGAACCAGAGGGAGATCGGCATCGACGTGCCCGACTTCCACCAGGCGCTGAAGCACGTGGTGCGGCAGGATCCCGACGTCATCCTGATCGGCGAAATGCGCGACTACGTGTCGTTCGACGCGGCCCTCATGGCGAGCGAGACGGGCCACCTGGTTTTCGCGACGATCCACGCGTCGAGCGCGCCGCAGTGCATCGGCCGCCTGCTCGACCTCTTCCCGACGGAGCGCCAGCCCCTGATCCGTCAGTCGCTTGCCTTCAACCTGAAATCGATCGTCTGCCAGCGCCTGATCCCCGCGACCGTCGAGGGGGTCAAGATGGTGCCCGCGGTGGAGATCCTCTTCAACAACGCGACGTCGCAGAAGCTCATCGTGAACAGCGAGGACAAGAAGCTGAGCGACCTGATCCGCGGCTCGAAGGAAGAGGGCATGCAGGACTTCAACATGTCGATCGTCGACCTGATCAATCGCGGGCTGATCAGCAAGAAGGCGGGCATGCAGCACTCGCCGAACCCCGAGCAGTTGAAGATGAACCTGCAGGGAATCTACTTGGGGGACGACCGGAAAATCCTGGGATGAACCTGGAATCAGGAATCAAGAATCAGGAATCAGGGGCCGCGGATGCGGTCGTCAGCCAGTACGTCGCGGGGCCTTCGTTGTGAATCTCGACCTTCATTGACGCGCCGAACACGCCCATCTTGACCGGACGGCCGGTTGCCCTGGCCAGCGCCGCGCAGAAATCATCGAACAGCGCTCTCGACCCCGGCGATTTCATCGCGTTCTCAAATCCCGGGCGTTTCCCTTTCGACAAGTCGGCGCACAGCGTGAACTGGGAGACGCACAGGTATTCGCCGCCCACGTCTTCACACGAGAGATTTGTCTTGCCCGCCGCGTCGTCAAAAATTCGCAGGCCGGTCACCTTGCGCACCATCGCGGCGACGTTTTCGGAGGTGTCGGTAGATTCAATCCCAACCAGCAGCATCAGTCCGCGACTGATTTCGGAGTGGATCTGACCCTCGATGCGAACGGCGGCGCGAGATACGCGCTGGATCAGGACTCGCATGGCGGAAGCCTATAGATACAAGCTCTCAGCGGCCAGCTTTCAGCTCTTGAAGCGCTCAGCGGTCAGCTGACGAAGGAAGGCGAACAGCCGTCAGCGATCGGCTCGGATTGGCAATCGGGCGGGCGGCTGACAGCTGAATGCTGACGGCTTCCTTGGAGCTGATTGCTGAGAGCTTCAGAAGCTGAGCGCTGAGAGCTGATGGCTACCCGTGAACGCAGCCCTTGTGCCTGCGGACATTGGGCTCGTCGCTCACGGTGAGCTTCCACACGCCGCGCTTGCGGCGGCGGGCGAGGACCTTGCGGCCGCCCTTCGTGGCCATCTTGGCGCGGAAGCCGTGCTTGTTCTTGCGGCGGCGGTTCCGCGACTTCCACATGTAGCCCATGAAGCCCTCGGTGAAGAGCGAGGAAAGTAACGGAACGGGGTCGGGAGGTCAAGAGGCGCGGACGTCGGACCTAGGCCTTGGTGCTCCCGGTCCGGGGATCGCCGGGCTTCGCCGTGACCTCGAGGGCCGCGGGATCGTTCGGCTTCTTCACGGGCGCCTTGTCGTCGTACGACCGGTCCAGCGGCGTCACGTACAGCCGCGGGAAGAGCTGGCGCATGTACTTCTCGAGCGTCACGATCGTGGGGCCGTACCCCTTGTGGTACATGAAGTACTCGAGGTCGTATCCCATCTTGCCCGCGTCCTGGTAGCGGCGCGAGACGCTCCGCTCCAGCGCCTTGAGCATGATCTTCTCGAGCGCCTCGGGGATGTCGGGGTTGAGATCGCGCGGCTTCGGGATCGCCTTCTGCACGACGTTCCCGAGGATCATCGTCGTGTCCTCGGTCGTCCCGAAAATCGACTCGCCCGTCAGGAGCTCCGTCATCACCACGGCGAGCGAGAAGATGTCGCTCCGCCGGTCGGTCGCCATGTACTGCGCCTGCTCCGGCGACATGTACTGCGCCTTCCCCATGAGGACCGTTCCCTCCTGGTCCTTCATGAGCTTGCGCGCCTTCGCGATTCCGAAATCGGTGATCTTGACCTCGCCCTCCGCGCTGATCATCAGGTTCTTGGGCGAGACGTCCCGGTGGACGACCCCGAGGGGATTGCCGTTGCGGTCGCGCTTCGAATGGGCGTACTCGAGCCCGCGGCAGACCCGGCTCATGATGAACGCCCCGAGGTCGATCGGCACCTTCAGGCCGAGCTCGATGTGGCGCGCCATGAACTCCTGCAGGTTCACGCCCTGCACGTACTCCATGGCGATGTAGAAGGTGTTGTTGATCCGGCCGAGCTTGTAGATCTGGACGATATTCTGGTGGACGAGGTCCGCGACGAGCTTCGCCTCGCCGATGAACATGTCGACGAAGTCGCTGTCCCCGGTGAAGCGCTCGCGGATCGTCTTGATGGTGATCTGCTTCTCGAACCCCTCCGACCCGTGCAGGATCGCCTCGTAGACCGAGCCCATGCCGCCGTCCGCGATCTTCCGGACGAGCTTGAAGTGATAGTCGTCGGTGAACTCGGTCGTTTCGATGGGATCCTCCGCGGTGGATTATGCCCCCGAAGCTCTGGAGCTTCAATACCTTATGACCAGCAGCCCACGATCAGCACTCAGCGATCAGCGCTCAGCTCCTGAAGCCAACAGCCGTCAGCTTCTCAGGAAGCAATCAGCCCTCAGCTGTCAGCTGCCCACCCGATGGCAAGTCCGAGCCGATCGCTGACCGCTGTTCGCTTGTTTTCGTCAGCTGACAGCTGAGAGTTTCATGAGCTGAAAGCTGAAAGCTGAGTGCTACACTCCAACCTCAATGAAACTCGCCTTCAGTTCCAACGCGTTCCGCGCTTTCCCGATCGAAGAGTCCATCGCGATCCTCGCGCGGATCGGGTACGACGGGATCGAACTCATGTGCGACGCGCCCCACGCGTGGCCGCCGGACGTCACGCCCGCGGGGATCGAGTCGATCCGCCGCGCGCTCGTCGCCGGCCGGCTCGGCCTCTCCAACCTGAACGCCTTCATGATGTGCGCGTACCGTCATCCCGCGACGGGGCGCGAAGGGACCTTCCACTGGCCGAGCTGGGTCGATCCCGACCCCGCCGTCCGCGAGGCCCGCATTCTCCACACGATCCGGTGCGTCGAGATCGCCGCGGCCCTCGGGGCGAAGACGGTGTCGACTGAGCCCGGGGGTCCGATCGAGGGTCGCCCTCGCGTTGACGTCAGTCGTCTCTTCGCGCAAGGCCTGCAGCGCGCCGCCCGGCGCGCCGTGGAGCTGGGCGTCACGGTCCTGGTCGAGCCGGAACCCGGCCTTCTCCTCGAGCGCGGACGCGAGTACGAGGAGTTCGCGCGCGACTTCATGACCTTCCCCGGGGCCGGGTTGAACTTCGACATGGGGCACTTCTATTGCGTGGGGGAGGATCCCGCCGCGCTCATCCGCGGCGTCGGCCGGAAGGCGTCCCATTTCCATCTCGAGGACATCGCCGCCGACCGCGTCCACTTCCACCTTCCGCCCGGCGAGGGGGCAATGGACTTCGGCGCCGTCTTCGACAGCCTCAAGGAGATTGGCTACCCGGGCTGGGTCACGATCGAGCTCTATCCCTTCCAGAAAGACGCCCCCGAGGTGGCGAAGCGGGCCTTCGACCGGATCCGACCGCTCCTCTCATGATTCCCGCCCTGGTCGCGGCCGCCGCCATCGCCTTCGTGCTCACCGGGATGTGGCTGCATCGGATGAGCGTACGCCGCGAGGGGAACGAAGCCCGCGAACTCCTGATGGCCCTCGCTCCGCGGATCGGCGCGGCCGCGCGGCTCACGGGCGACGCGACGCTGCCGTTCGACCGCCGCGGATTTCCGGCGGCCGTCGCCATCCGGCCCGGCATGAGCCACAACGTGGAAGTCGCCTTTCACCTCCAGGGCGAAGAGGGGGGCTGGCTCACGGTCTCGAGCATGGGCCTCAAGCGCGCCCTCCTCGAGGAAATCGGGTTCCGCGATTTCCAGGCGGGGGACGGCGAATTCGACGAGCGCCTCGAAATCTGGGGGAGCGACGAGACCTGGGCGCTCAAGTGGCTCCGCGCCGACATCCGCCGCCTCATCCTCCAGGTCGAGCGTCGATGGGATTTCTTCCTCCGCCTGACGCCCGAACAGTTCGTCCTCCGGGCCCGAATCCGGCCCGCGGAGCTGATCCCCGTGGAAACGCTGGCGGGGATCGCGTTCCAGATTCTCGATCTCCTCGACCTTCCCTCGCCCGCCGACTTCGTCCTCTCCAAGGTGAAGGAGGTGCTCGACGAGGAGACGCGGTGTCCCGTCTGCGGATCGCCCTTGTCGCGCGGGAAGCTCGTCCGGTGCGCGAAGTGCGGCGCCCTTCACCACGGGGAGTGCTGGCTATTCAACGGGCTTTGCGCCACATTCGCGTGCGGCAGCCGGGAGAAGAAATCGGCATGAGCGGCGAGCTCGACCTCTTGAAATGGATCCACGGGCGCCTGGGCCGGCGTCGCGGCCCGATCGTCGTCGACAGCGGCGACGACGCGGCGGTCCTCCGGGTCGGACGCGAGCGTCTCCTGTTCAAGGTCGACTCCGTGGTCGAGGGCGTTCACTTCACGAAAAATACGCCGCCCGAGAAAATCGGCTACAAGGCGCTGGCCCGGCCGCTCTCCGATATCGCCGCGATGGGAGGCGTGCCGATCGCCGCGCTGGCCGCGGCCGTGCTGCCGCGATCGTGGTCTCTCGCCCGGGCCAAGCGGCTCCAGAAGGGAATGGAACAACTCGGCGTGCCGATCGTCGGGGGGGACATCGCGACCCACAAGGGTCCGCTGACGCTGAGCGTTTCGGTCCTCGGCGACATGAAAGGCGCGGCCCCGGTCCTTCGGAAAGGGGCGCGGCCGGGCGACGTCTTGATGGTGACCGGACCGCTCGGCGGTTCGATCCGGGGCAAGCATCTCGTATTCGAACCCCGCCTCGAAGAAGGACGGCTCTTCGCGACGCGACTGCGGGTACACGCGATGATCGACATCAGCGACGGATTCGCGCGCGACCTGGGCCACTTGTGCACGGCGAGCGGGGTGGGCGCGGAGCTAGATCGAATTCCGATCGCGAAAGGTTCAACGCTCCGGGGAGCCCTGTACGACGGCGAGGACTACGAATTGATCGTCGCCGCGTCTCCCTCAACCGCGCGCCGCATCGAGCGCGAGGGTTGGGCGATGCCGGTGGGCCGCGTACGCGGGGGACGCGCGATCCGCGGTAAATTGGAGATGCTCGGCCTGCGAGGGATCCAGCCTCGCGGCTTCGAGCACCAGTTGGGATGACGCAAATGTCGCCTCATGTGGAGTTTCGCCACACCTCCCGGAGCGAGGCCGAGACCCGCCGGCTGGGTGAATTGGCGGGAGAAGCGGCTCATGCAGGAGACGTTTTGGGTCTCGTGGGTGATCTGGGAGCCGGCAAAACCCAATTCGTGAAAGGCCTCGCCGTGGGCGCCGGGGTGCCATCGGCCGCTCTGGTGACGAGTCCGACGTTCGTATTGATGAACTCGTACGCCGGCCGTCTCCCGGTGCGCCATTACGACCTCTACCGCCTCGATTCCCCCGATCTCGAAGCGCTCGGATACCACGACTTGCGGGCCTCGTCGCTGACGGTCGTCGAGTGGTCCGACAAGGCAGGAGATTTGCTTGGAGATCTCCTGGAGGTCCGGATCGAGGTGACCGGAACTACGGAACGGCGCCTGGAAGCGCGCGCCGCCGGCCCCCGGGGCCGGGCGTTGGCCGCGCGGATCCGGAGCCTCCTCGAAGCGGGGCGGCTCACCCCCGAGTCCTGATCGGGCCCGGGCCGCCTCCGCACCGGAAGGGGGCCCGCATGACGGCCACGACGCTGGATCACGCGACCGACGAAGAACTCATCGAGGCCGTGAAACGCGGAGACAGCTCCGCGTTCGGCATCCTCGCCGACCGCCACCGCCGTACGCTCACGACCTTCTTCCTCCGCCAGCTCTGGGACTTCAACGCGGCGGAGGACGGCGCGCAGGACGTGCTCCTGAAACTCTTCCGCTTCCTCGGCCGCTACGAGGCGCGCGCCCGGTTCACCACCTTCCTCATCACCGTCGCGAGGAACCACGGGATCGACCGCCTCCGCTCGCGCCGCTCCGCGCCCCGCACGGTTTCGTTCGACGACTCCGACGGCGGGGACTCGACGGGCGTGGCCGATCGTCTCGAGGGGGACGAGCCCCGCCCCGACGACATCGCGGCCGGCCACGAGCGGAGCGCGGAATTGCGGCGGGCGATCTCGGCCCTGCCCGAGACCCAGCGCGCGGTGCTCTGCCTGGCGGCGTTCGAGGGGCTCGCGTACCACCGGATCGCTCGGCGTCTCGCGATCCCGCTCGGCACGGTGAAATCCCGGATGCACACCGCCCTCGGCCGCGTGCGCGAGCTCATGGCCGTGGGAGCGTAGCAAGGCGGCTTCAAAGCTTCATAGCGGTGAATGAACGAGGTGCATCACCGCTCTGTAGCTCTTGAGCTTTGAAGCTTCGTCTTGTTTGATACGGGGATGAAATTTGCCTTCCTCGCCTTTCTCGCCTTCACGGGGCTCTTCCAAGAACCCCCCTGGACGCCGTTCAACGACCCATTGAACCACCGCAACGTCGAGCCGACGTCGAACATCGACGTGCGCCACTACGCCATCTCGCTCGAAATCGACGACCAGAATCCGAATCACGAGATCAAGGGCCGGACGACGATCAATTTCGCCACCACTGCGGAGACGGACACGATCGAACTCGACGCCTCCGACATGAAGATCGGCGAGGTGACCGGGGCGGAGGCGAAGCAACTCCAGTTCGCGCACAAGAACGACAAGCTCGCGATCGAGCTCGGCCAGAAGGCGCCCAAGGGGACCGAGTTCAGCGTGACCGTCGCGTACACGGGTCGCCCCACGAGCGGGCTCTATTTCATCGAGCCCGAGAAGGTCTATCCCAAGCGCCCGTGGATGGTGTGGACCCAGGGCGAGACCGAGTACAACCATTTCTGGTTCCCGTGCTACGACCATCCGAACGACAAGGCGACGAGCGAGCTCTTCCTGAGAGTGCGGGAGAAGTACCGGACCCTCTCGAACGGGGCGCTCGTCGAATCCAAGACCGCCGACGGATGGCGCAACGATCACTGGAAGATGGACCTACCCCACGCGGCGTACCTGACGTCGATCGTGGTGGGGGCCTTCGACGTCGTGGAGGACGAATACGAGGGCGAGTCGGTCAAGGTGCCGGTGCAGTATTTCGTTCCGAAAGACTGGCACACCGAGGAGGAGATCCGCAACACGTTCCGGCGGACGCCGGAGATGATGCGCTTCTACTCGGAAAAGACGGGCGTCCCCTATCCCTACGCGAAGTACGCCCAGGTCGTCGTCGAGGACTTCATCTGGGGCGGCATGGAGAACATCTCGGCGACGACGCTCCACCCCGGCACCGTCGTCAAGAAGCGCAGCTGGATCGACCGCGACTCCGACAGCCTCATCGCCCACGAGCTCGCGCACCAGTGGTTCGGCGATCTCGTCACCTGCCGCACGTGGGGCCACGCCTGGCTCAACGAGGGTTTCGCGACCTACATGGATGCGTGCTGGCAGGAGAGCGTCGGGGGACGCGAGGCGCTCGTGGCCTCCCTCGAGAGCGGCGCGGGGCAGTACTTCGACGAATGCGCCAGGGAGTACACCCGTCCCACGGCCTGCGAGTACTACACGTTTCCCGACGACGTCTTCGACGCGCACATCTATCCCAGGGGCGCCTGGATCCTCCACATGCTGCGGACGGAGCTGGGCGACGACCTCTGGTGGAAGGGGATCCAGCGCTACCTCACCAAGCACCGCGCCGGCAACGTCACGTCGGATGATTTCCGAGTCGCCATGGAGGAGACCTCGAAGCGGGACCTCAAGGCCTTCTTCGACCAATGGGTCTTCAAGGTCGGCTATCCCGCCTTCAAGGTGACGGCGGCGTTCGAGCCCGTCCCAGGTCGCGTGACGATGACGGTGGAGCAGACCCAGCCCTCCCGCAAGCTCGACTGGAAGGAACTCCACACCGAGCAGCCCGTCTTCCAGGTGCCCATCAACGTGGAGATCGAAACCGAGTCCGGGAGGAGGACGCACCGGATCGAGATCAAGGAGCGTTCGCAGACCTTCACTTTCGATGTCGACGGTATCCCGCTGATCATCGACTTCGACCGCGACTGGGCGGTCCTCAAGACGCTCCAGTTCGCGCGGACACCCGCGGAGCTGATGCGGCAGCTCGAGCGGGATGATCAGCCGTGGCAGCGGTGGTGGGCGGCGAATGAGCTGTCGGGGAAGGCCGAGGCCACCGCCACGCTGGCGAACGCCCTCGCCCACGACGAATCGTTCCGGGTGCGGATCGCCGCGGCGACGGCGCTGGGAGAAATCAAGTCCATCGAAGCCCGGCGCGCGCTCGTCGCCGCCCTGAGGCAGCCCGCGACCCGGATCCGCGTCGCCGCGCTCCAGGCGCTCGCGAACCACGCGGAAGAGGCCTCCGAAACCCTCATGACCACCTTCGAGAAAGACGCGAGCCCGGCGTGTCGCGCCGCCGCCGCGACGTCGCTCGGGAAGCGGAAGAAGCCCGTCGATTTCTACGGCGAGTACGCCAAGTACCTGGGGGACGAGGTCGTCTTCCCGGGGATCCTCGCCGGAATGGCGGAAGCGCAGCATCCGTCGACGATGAACGCGTGCCTGAAGGCCACCGAATACGGAGTCCATCCCGTGATCCGCACGAAGGCGACGCAGCTCCTCGGCGATCTCCTGAAGAAGAAATGGGACGTCCGGGGGCGGAAGCGCCTGCTCGAAATGCTCGACGATCCGAACTTCCGGGTCCGGGGCACGGTCATCGAGAAGATGAGCGTCCTGAGAGATTCGACTTTCCCCGACGCGCTCGAGAAACGGCTCCCCAAGGAGACGGACCAGCGGATGGTGAAGGCCATCCAGGACGCGATCCGGAAGATCCGCGCCCTGCTGAAGTAGAACCATGAACCGCAAGGTCGCCATCATCGGGGTGCCGCTCGACCTGGGCGCCAACCGCCGCGGCGTCGACATGGGCCCCAGCGCCATCCGCGTCACCGGGCTCGCCGACCGAATCGCCGCGCTCGGGATCGACGTGAAGGACTTCGGCGACGTCGACGTTCCGCTGCCCGAGGAGTGCGACATCGGCGAGAAGAACAAGAAGTTTGCCGACGACATCCGCGACGTCTGCGAGGACGTGTGCGAGATGGTCCTGAAGGCGATGAAGCAGGAGCGTACTCCCGTCATTCTCGGCGGGGACCACTCGATCGCGATGGGGTCGATCGCCGCCACCTCGAAGTTCTTCCGCGAGAAGAAGAAGAAGGTCGGCGTCATCTGGTTCGACGCCCACGGCGACATGAACACGCCCGAATCGACCAACAGCGGCAACGTCCACGGGATGCCCCTTGCCCACGTGCTTGGCATGGGGGATGCCGGGCTCGCCGGCGTCGGGGGGTTCTCGCCGAAGGTCGACGAGGCGAACTGCGTCCTCCTCGGCGTGCGCGACCTGGACGAGCGCGAGAAGAAACTGATCCACGACAGCGGCGTGAAAGTTTTCACGATGAAGGAGATCGACCAGCGCGGCGTCTCGAAGGTCCTGGAGCAGGCGGTCGAGATCGCGTCGAAGGGGACGGCCGGGATCCACGTGAGCTTCGACATCGACGCGTGCGATCCGAGCGTCGCGCCGGGCGTCGGGACGCCGAAGAAGGGCGGACTCAACTACCGCGAGGCGCACCTCTGCCTCGAACTGATCGCCGACTCCGGGAAAATGATCGCGATGGACTTGGTCGAGGTGAACCCGATCTTCGACAACCGCAATCACACCGCGGAATTTGGAAGTGAATTGATCCTGAGCGCCCTGGGCAAGTCGATTTTCTAAAGCCGCCCATGCCCAGAATCAGGAATCAAGAATCAGGAATGCAGAAATCATCTGTTTCTCGATAGGTATTCACTTCTTCAACATCATTCCCCTTAATTTCGCGATGCGTGGGATAAGGCTCTTCGCGAGCGAGGGGTCGGCCGCCGCGGTCGCCTCGTAATCCTCCACCGCCTCGACGATCCGGCCACCGAGATCGTACGCGCGGCCCCTGTCATAAAGGACCGGCGCGTACTTCGGGCGGTGCTTCAAGTACGCCGTGAAAGCCTCAATCGCCTCGTTCAGCGGCGCCTGCCGATCCTCGTTGGCGAGCGGCGGCTTTGCATCCTCGACCCGGCGAAGCGCCTCGCGGCCTCGCTGGAGCGTCCGTTCGGCGCGGAGATCCTCCACGCCGGGATTGGGCAGCGACGGATGGGGCGTCATTCCGGGAATGGGGTCTGCGTCCTCCCCGTACGGCCAGACGAGCATGAGGAGGCTGCCGAGCGCGAGGATGACGAACGCGGCGATGATGAGCGCATGAAAGAGGACGGGCGGGGGCTTCACGCCGGCCTCCCGCATTCGCGGACGATATCCTCCAGGATTGCCGCGGCCCGGGCGACGTCGCCGTCGCGCACGAGAAGATGATCCCGGGTGGCGCCGCAGACCGGCACGATGGGTATTCCCGCTTCCGCCAGTCGTGCGGCGGCGGGGGCGATGTAGCCCGCGAGCTCGGGCGACAACTCCGCCTCCAGCGTGACGAGGCGGAGGGGTCCGTGCACGGCGCGCGCGCGGCGTTCCTGCGATTTCCACACGGACTCTTCGGCGATAACGGAAACCGTGTCCGGCTCCCGGATGACCGCGGAAAACCCGGGCCCCTTCGGAACGTCGAAGGGATCGAATCCGGCGGGATCGAGGTCGGCGAGCACGTACCGGCCCGTCGACACGACGACCTTCGTTCCGGCCCACGCTTTTCTTGCGGCGGGAATCATGAGCGTCCGATCATAACCTTAGGAATATCCGACGCGGTCATCCGTCAAATAGTGCAGACGTGAAAAAACTCGCCCTCCTCGCGATCGTCCTCCTGGGTCCCGGGCTCAAGCAGGATCCCGACGCGCTCATCGAACAACTTCGGTCGGACGACATCGGGGTCCGCGAACGCTCCTACCTCGAACTGGAAAAGCTCGGAGCCTCGGCGGAACCCTGCCTGAAGCGAGTCGCGGAGGATCGCGACCTCGAATTCGCGCGATCCGTGGGACGGCTCCTCCGGACGATCGAAATCGATCGCACGTTCAGCGAGCGGTTGAAAAAGGCGAGCCCCGGCCTCGCGCGGCGCCTGGCGCGGGAGGACGAAGGGGAGTGGACCCGGGCGTACCTCGGTTTCGCCGCCGACCCGGGTCGAAACGCTCGGTACGGGTGGCCGGAGCTCCGGCGGGAAGACCTGGAGCCGCTGGCGGCGGAAGCCCTGCGGAGGGCCCAGGCCGACTCGGACATCGAAGCCGTCTGCGAGGCCGCGGTCCGGTGGGGCCATCGGAGCGTGGAGGCGGAGGCGATCCGGCGCCTGCGCACGTTCGGGTACCGCGGCCGCCGTTCGGTCATGGACGTGATCCAGCGGTTCGAGGGTCCCGCCGGCATGGTCGCCATCGCGATCCGGGAGTGCGCCTCCGATCCGACGGCCTTCGCGGGGGTCCTGGACGAGTGTTCGTACTTTCTTCCCCCCGACGCCATTCCCCGGGTGCTTCCGCTTCTTCACCATCCGGATCGATGGGTCCGGTCCAAGGCGCAGGAAGCGCTCGCTTCGAACCAGTCCGTCGAGGCCATCGCCGAAGCGCGCGCGCTGCTCCGGGATGCGAACCCGGACATCCGGATCGACGCGCTGGGAATGCTCGGGCGGCTCAATCCCGGGAAACACGTCGACGCGGTCAACGCCGCGCTGGCCGATCCCGACGCGAGCGTCCGCAAGTCGGCGATCCGCTGGGCCGCCGAGCTGGGAGTGATCCCGCCCGCGGACCGCCTCGCGGCGCTCTTCCAGGATCCGGAGGAGTCCGTGCGGTTGTGCGCCATCGAGCGGCTGGGCTGCCGGCCGGAAGTCGACGCCGCGGCCGCGCTGGTCACGAGCCTGAAGGATCACAACGGCCCGGCCCGGGACGCCGCCCTCGACGCGCTGGGATCCCGGGAGGTCGGCGCCCCGATCGCGGACATCGAGGCGTTTCTCGGACATCCGAAGCCGGAGGTCCGCCGCCGCGCCCTCGATTGCCTCGGCTCGTGCAAAGCGCGATCGGCCGCCCCGGCGATCACGCGCCTGCTCGACGACCCGGATCCCAACGTGCGCCGGGAAGCCTTTTCTACGCTGCGCAAGCTCGAATCGCCCGTGCCCCCCGACCGGCTGGTCCAATTCCTCTCGGACGGCGGCCGCATCGCGACCCAGGCCGCGTTGATGCTCGCCGACTCCGCCCCGGAGCTCCTGCGGGACCACCTCGAGCGCCTGTTCTACGACGACAAGGTGCTCGGGCACGGGGAGATCGCGGACCTCCTGGTCCGTTCGAAGCACCCGGACCCCCTCGGGTTTCTCACCGCCGGATTCGAGAAGGAGTACGCCGTCTGGAGGGAGACGTTCGAGGGCATCGCGGCGCTGAAAACTCCGGCGGCCGACGAAGTGCTGCGAGGCCTCCTCAAGAGTCCCGAATTGGAATTGCGCAAGGCCGCGGTCGAATGGAGCTCCGACCGGACGGCGCCCGGGACGCGCGCGGATCTTCTTCCCCTGCTCGACGATCCGGAATCCGAGATCCGGTCGCGCGTGGTGCATTACCTGGCGGGGGCCGGGCTCGGATCGGAAACCGCGCGGATCCGGAAGCTGACGTCGGATGAAAGTTCCGCCGTCCGCTTCGCGGCGGCCACCGCGCTCCAGCGCCAGAGGGTCGCCGAAGCGGTCCCGGATTTCCTGAGGCTCCTCGATGATCCCGACTACGAGGTGGCGATGGCGGCCGGCAAGGGACTCGCGGCGATGTCGGATCGCCGGGTGATTCCGTCGGCTCTCGCGTGGCTCGAGAGCGGGCAGAAAGATCTTCGGGAGGTCGCGTTCCAGATCCTGTCGGTCCTGCGCCTGCCGGAGGATGACGCCCGGGTCGCGGCGCTCCTCGACCACCGGGAAGCGCGCGTACGCACCTGGGCGGCCATGGTGATGGGCCGGAGCGGCGGCAAGGAGGTCGCGCCAAGACTGCTGAACCTCCTGCGGGACCCCTCGACGTCATTCATGGCGTCCTGCCTCCTCGGCGATCTTGAGGCCCGCGAAGTCACGGCCGACCTCCTGTCGATGCTGGACGAGCGGGAAGTCTACGCGCGTGCGGGCGCCATGGACGCGATCCGGCTGCTCGGCGCGAAGGAGGCGATTCCGCGCGTTCGCCGACTGCTCGGAGATCCCGACCTGTTTCTCCGGCGAAAGGCGATCGTGACGCTGGCGATCCTCGGCGATCGCGAATCGGTTCCGCTGTTGATCAAACTCCTCGCCGACCCCGTCCCCCTGATCCGCTCCGAGGCGGTGGAGGCCCTCGGCGTCCTCGGAAACAAGGAGATCGTGCCGGCGCTCGCGCGACTGTTGGAGGATCCCGCGGCGATGGTCCGGGCGGCGGCGTGCGACAGTCTCGCCGAACTCCGCGCGACCCCGGCCGTGCCCTGCCTTCTCCGTTTCCTTCGGGATCCTTCCTGCCGCGAACAGAAGCGGGCGATCTTCGCGCTGGCGCGATTGGGGTCCCGCGAGGTGATTCCCGATCTCATCCGGCTCCTGTCGGATTCGAATGCGCGGTCCGCCGCGGCCGAGGCCCTGGCGGATCTCGGGGCGCGCGAAGCGATCGAGTCGCTGAAAGCGCCGGGGCCCGATTCCGTTCGCGTGGCGGTCGCGCTCGCGCGGCTCGGCGACACGAGCGCGCTCGACGCGATGCTGGCGCACCGCTCGGGCATCTATCGCTCGACGGCGGCGGATTACCTGTGCGAGCAGGGAGACCGGCGGGGAGTGCCCGTGTTGCTCGCGGTGGCGGAGGGCGGGGAGTGGTTGCCCCATTCGATGAACGCGATCCGGCGTCCGGCGATCTGGAAGCGCCTGCGCGAGCGGCGCATGCCCGCCACCGAGGAGGGTTCGGTTCCCAACCTGATCCGGAGGTGGGGCCGTCGGGCGGACCTGGTGGTGCGCTGGCCGGCGGGCAAGTCGTTCGAGGAGACCGCTTTCCGGACCGATTGGATCGACCTGGGCTGGTATACCGCGACACTTCCGCTGACCGAGGCGCTCGACCGCATCTTCCGGAATCTTCGGAACGATTCGCGCGACAATTCGAGCGGCCAGGACTGTCCGTGGGACTACATCCTCGAGGACGACGCGATCCGCGTCCTGCCGCGCGCCGAAGCCCTCGAGTTCTGGAAGAAGTGGTGGGCCGACGAGCAGGCCAGGAAGAAGTAATTCGGGTCGGTCGTCCACAATCCCCGATCCATGATCCATAATCGTCCGCATGGCCGATGACATCCTGATCATCGACGACGCGGACCGGTACGGCCGCCTCCGTCTCATCTCGTGGTGGCGCCAGGAGAAACTCGCTGCGGCGAAAATTCTCGTCGTCGGCGCGGGCGCCCTCGGCAATGAAGTCTTGAAGAACCTCGCGCTCCTCGGCGCCGGCCGGGTCTTCGTCATCGACTTCGACACCATCGAGGCCACGAATCTCACGCGCTCCGTCCTCTTCCGCGCGGGGGACGCGGGGCGATCGAAGGCGGAGCGCGCGGCCGCCGCCGTCCGGGCGCTCAACCCGGACGTCAAGGTCCGCGCCCTGAACGGCAACGTGATCACGGACCTCGGGCTGGGCGTCTTCGCCGAAATGGACGTCGTCATCGGGTGCCTCGACAACCGCGAGGCCCGGCTCTGGATCAACCGCCAGTGCTGGCGCGTGGGGAAACCGTGGGTCGACGGCGCGATCCAGGAAATCAGCGGCGTCGCGAAGGTCTTCGTGCCTCCGGCGAGCGCCTGCTACGAGTGCGCCATGACCGAGGCCGACTACCGCCTGCTCAACCTGCGTTACTCGTGCCCGCTCCTGCGCCGCGAGGATCTCGCCGAGGGAAAAGTCCCGACCGCCCCGACGATCGCCTCGATCATCGCCGGGATCGAAACGCAGGAGGCGCTGAAACTGCTCCACGGCCTCCCCGTGCAGGCGGGGGCGGCGCTCATCTTCAACGGCGAGTCGAACAATTTCTACACGACGCGATTCCAGCGGCGCGAGGATTGCCTCTCGCACGAAACGTGGCCGGCCCCGACTCCGGCGCCCTTCGGGGTCTCGAGTCCCGCGAGCGCGCTCTTGAAGGAGGCGGGCGGCGCGAGCCTGCTCCTGATCCGCGATCTGCTCGTGTCGCTCTCGTGCCCTTCGTGCGACGTGCGGAAGATGATCCTCAAGCCGCTCCAACTCGTCTCCCACAAGGAGGGGATGTGCGGCCAGTGCGGCCAGGTGATGCGGACCGAAATCGTTCACGAGGTCGCCGCGACAAGTCCGCTCGCCGCCGAACCGCTCGGCCATCTCGGCGTCGCGCCTTTCGACATCCTCCAGGTGAAGACGCCGAAGGGGATCGCGTTCCGGCGGCTCGAGGCCGACCGGGACGAGGTTCTCCGGTGGACCTAGACTTCGTTTCGATGCGGTGATACAAACGGTTCAGGCGGCATTCGAATTCCGGTAACGCGGTACGCGGCGTTCCGTCCTATACACAGGCGGATCGCACGGGAGGTTTCCATGGCGGACGGCGAAGGCATCCAGGTCACGTTCCTCGATCAGACCGGCGCCAAGAGCGTCAAGGCGAAGATCTCGCCGACCGTCACGGTCAAGAAGATCCTCCCGAACATCATCACCAAGATGCAGCTGCCCGTCACCGCGCCCGACGGGACGGCGATGTCCTACTCGCTCGACCACAAGGAGGGCGGGCGGCGCCTCCAGGAAGGCCAGTGTCTTCCGGACGCCGGGGTGAAGGAGGGCGACCACCTGATCGTCTATCCGGAAATCGTCGCGGGAGCCTGCTGAGGCTCCAACGAGGGGGCCGGAGGCGTCCTCAAGACGTTGGGGTTCTTCCTCGCGATCGCCGCGCTCGTCTACCTGGGTTATCTCGCGGGGATCGTCGCGATCTAACGACCTGCGGTGGAGCCCATGGTTTTCTTCGACACGCCCCGCACCCGCCGTCTCGCGGCCGACGCCGACGCGATGAAGGCCCTGCACGAGCAGTCGTCGATCATCGAGTACCAGGCGCACGGCGACCCGCCCGAGCGGTACCTCGTCACGTTCCGCGGGCGCGGACTCGTCCGCCGCACGGAAGCCGATCCCGTCGAGATCGCCGACGTCCACCGCGTCGAAATCCGGCTCGGGATCGACTACCCCCGGAGCCGCCCGGACCTGCAGTGGCTCACGAGCATCTACCATCCCAACATCTCCGCGGTCGGCGCGGTCTGCCTCGGTGGCTACAGCACGAGCTGGGCGCCGAGCCTCGGCCTGGCCGAGCTCGTCGAGATGCTCTGGGAGATGGTGCGCATGTCCAACTACGACCCGAAGAGCGCCTATAACTATGCGGCGGGGCGCTGGTGCGAGACGCAGCGCCAGTTTGACTTCCCGATCGACCCCCGGAGTATCCGCGACCGGATCGGCCGCACGGTCGGCGCCAACGTGATCAAGCTCGACCTCGCCTCCGAGCCCGCGCGACCGGCGCCGCCTCCGGTCATCGCCCGGCCCGAGGAGGACGTCCTGATCATCGACGACGCGAGCCCGGAGCCTCCGCGCCCCCCGCGCCCGAAGGACGACGACATCCTCATCATCGAGTGAGGGAATGGACGACGCGTCATTCGGCGAGCTCGACGACCTCCGGATCGCCGAGCCCTCGGAAGCGCTCATCCCGACGCTCGATTCCAACCGCACGGTCCAGGCGATGGGGACGGTCTCGGCGGACGATCTCCACATCTTTCTCCGCGAGGAGACGCTGCGCGAGATCGTGACGTACGCGAAATCGGATCTCGGCCATGAACTCGGCGGCGTCCTGCCCGGATCGTTTCACCAGTACCGCGGCCGGCTCTGGGTGGGAATCGACGGGTACATCCGGGCCCAGAAGTACGTGAACACGGCGGCGAGCTTCAAGTTCACGCACGATTCGTGGAGCGCGATCTCGCGCGAGAAGGAGGCGCGGTTCGCCGACGTGCCTCTCGTGGGATGGCAACACACGCACCCGGGATACGGCGTCTTCCTGTCGGGGATGGATCTCTTCATCCAGTCCAATTTCTTCAACCTGCCGTACCAGGTGGCGCTGGTGGTCGATCCCCGCGCGGACACGCTGGGATTTTTCCAGTGGAAGCGGGGCAAGGTCGCGCCGTGCGGGTTCTTCTACGTCCGCGACCGGATTCCGGCGGGGCGCCAGCGCGGTATTTGAATTTGATTGCGATTTATGCAGTGAAATCGATAGAATTTCGGTACACATACTAGGACACGTAAGGACTTATCTCAGGAGGGACGCTGATGAAGGCTTTTATCGCGGTGGCGACGGTTCTGGTCCTCGGTTGGGCGCAGGTCGACGCGGCGGCGCAGTGATGCGGCAGCTCGTCTTCCTCCGGTGGAGGAGCGGGCGGAGCGTCGCGGTGGTGGGGGACCAACAGTACCGCTGAAAAACCCAGCGCCGACATCATCCTGAAGTACTTCTTCCCCTCTGCCGAAGTCAAACCCGTCAGCCTGAAGGCGGCTCTGGAGAAGTGCAAGAACGTCAAGTCGGTCGAACTCCCCGAGGATTCGCGCACGGCCGTCGTGAGCTTCACGGGCAAGTGCGACCAGCTCGGGG
>Ga0075423_10001304_pt1 | contig 21731 bp, 14 predicted proteins | sample SoiMethybrSBSTD2_FD_80114 | JGI IMG/M metagenome (GOLD analysis project Ga0075423, IMG submission 80114) | Bulk soil microbial communities from a Populus tree surrounding site in Tennessee, USA - Soil MetaG P. TD hybrid SBSTD2 | ecosystem: Environmental > Terrestrial > Soil > Tree plantation... | reverse complement strand
TTCTCGAGCGGCCGATCCTCCCGTATCTCCACGGGAACAAGCTCAAGTACACGCATCCGGCCGACCCGTTCTCGGTCCTGATCTCGGCGTCGGTGACGATCGGGATCGTGCTCGCGCTGCCGATCATCCTGTACCAGGTCTGGGCGTTTCTCGCGCCTGCGCTCTACAAACACGAGAAGCGCGTTGTCCTCCCGGTGATCTTCGGCGCGATTCTGCTGTTCGTATCGGGTGTCGCGCTCTCGTTCTACGTGGTGTTGCCGCTCGCGATCGGTTGGCTCATGCAGATCGCGGCGAACACCGACGCGCTCGAGCCGATGATCACGTACCGCGAGTATTTCAGCTTCGCGGTCAACATGTCACTCGCGTTCGGGCTGTGTTTCGAGCTGCCGATCGTGATTCTGCTGTTGGCGACGCTCGGCATCGTGACGCCCGAATTCCTCCGTCGGTATCGTCGCCACGCGCTGGTGCTGTGCGTGGTCGCGGGCGCGCTGCTGTCGCCCGGCGACCTGATCTGGACGACGATCCTGCTCGCGGCGCCGTTGTACCTGCTGTACGAGCTGAGCGTGGTGCTCACGGTATTCGTGTATCGTAAGCGGCGGAAACGCGAGGCCCAGCTCGCGGCCGAGGAAGCCGCCGAGGCGAAGGCGACCGAGCGCGAGCCGCAGCGGCTGGTGACGGAGCCGTGGGAGGGCGACGACGTATCCTCGAGCGCGTGGCGGGGCTCGTGATGAGCGGCCTCCGCTCGCTCGTTAGGCACTGGCAGATCGCGACCGCGATCGGCGCGGTGATCGCGGTCTTCTCCCTGCCGACGCCGGCGAACGCGCAGGTGCGGCGCGACACGACCGCGCGCCGAGATACGACGCGCGCGCGCGGCGACACGATCCGCGCCCCCGGCGACACGAACCGGGTCCGTCGGGACAGCCTGAACGCCGACAGCACTGCCAAGCTGAAGGTGGAATGGGCGGAGCCCGACTCCGTCATGAACGAGCTGCTCAAGCGAGAGGGGTACACGACCACCAAGTATCAGGGGGAGCGCGTCGAGGTCCGGGCAAAGGATCGGACGATCAAGCTCGAAGGAAAGGCAGCCGTCGGTCGACCGGACGCGGTGCTCGTCGGGGACACGGTTGTCTACAACGACTCGCTCGACATCGTCACGGCGACCGCGAAAGATACCGGGGAGGTCGTGCTTCAGGATCCCACTGGCGCACAGGACGACATCAAGGCAAGGCGCATTGCGTACGACGTCAACTCGCGTCGCGGGACGGCGTACAACGTGACAACGTCGGTCAACAGCGGCCAGGTCTGGGTCGTCCACGGCGACCGCACCGGCTTCGCGAATGACAGCTCGGCCGCGAAGAAGAACAAGTTCTACGCTCGGGACGGCTGGCTTACGAGCTGTACGGACACCACGCCGCACTATCACTTCGCGTCCAAGGAGATGAAGGTCATCGCGAAGGACGTCATGGTCGCGCGCCCAGCCGTGCTGTACATCGGCGATGTGCCGGTGTTCTGGTTGCCGTTCGTCTTCCAGGATCTTCGGTCGGGCCGGCGCAGCGGCGTGATCCCCCCGCGATTCGGGGTCAGCGACATCGTCCGCAACAGCCCCGACTACCGTCGTACGATCGAAGACCTGGGCTACTACTTCGCCCTGAGTGACTATTACGACGCGCAGTTCGCCGTCGATTGGCGAAGCGGCGCAGGCGCAACGCCGGGCGACCCTGGCTGGACGCGCTACAAGAGCAGCTTCAATTATCGATGGCTCGACCGGTTTCTCAGCGGCGGGTTCGATGTGTCATTCCTCGAGCAAACCGACGGGCTCAAGAACCACACCTACTCGTGGAGTCACGATCAGCAGTTCTCGCAGAAAAGTCGGCTGACGCTGAACCTGAACTACGCATCGAGCACGCAGCTTCAACGGCAGAACACCTTCAACCCGTATAACGCGCTCGCGACCATTGACTCACGACTGAATTACCAGCAGCAGATCGGTGCGTTTCAGCTCGGCCTTGGCGGGTCGCGAAAGCAATATCCGGGACGCGACCAGGTCGACCAGGATTTCCCGAGCCTGAATCTCGCGAGCAAGCCGATCAACTTTGCGAGCTGGCTGACGTGGACGCCGAGCCTCCAGGTCAGCAGGCGCCAATCGCTGCACATCGACCAGAGCGGCACCTTCCTGTACGCATACCGGCCAAACAGAAACGGTGTCGGCGTGGACAGCGTCAAAATCGATCGGAGCACGAAACAGTCGAATGCCAGCTTCGATACGCCGCTAAAGATCGGCGGATTCACGTGGACGAACTCGTTCCGCTTTGCCGACAACCTGAACGACTTCCCGTTCACGAAGACGGTCTATGACCCCACGGACTCGTCGAAGAAACAAGTCATCACCTACAGCAGCGACTACCTGACGACGGTCGATTGGACGACGGGGATCAACCTCCCGAGTCTCTTCCAGTCGTCGTGGAAGCTGACACCGTCGGTCAGCTTCGAGAACGTCGACCCGCACCCGTTCATGATCCGCAGCGAGTTCTCGAACGGTGAGTTCATCAGGCAGGCGAAGCGCGCGCGTTGGGGTCTATCCGCCTCGCCGACGTTCTTCGGGTTGTTCCCGGGCTTCGGGCCGATCGAGCGCTTCCGCCACTCGATCTCGCCGGTCGTCTCATACAGCTATGCTGGGCAGTCGACGGTGAGCGACGATTACCTCCGCGCAACGAACCAGACCCGCCAGGGATATATCGCGTCCCAGGCCCAGAACATCGTGAGCCTAACGCTGGCGACCAACATCGAAGGAAAGCTGCGCGCCAAGAGCGACACCGTGAGCGACGAGGGCAAGAAGCGCGTGAAGCTGTTGTCGCTCAACTTCACCTCGTTGGAGTACGACGTCCTGCGCGCACGCCGGACGGGCAAGTCGGGTTTCGTGACGCCGACCTTTGGCTACACGGCGCGGTCCGACCTCTTGCCAGGGTTCGACATTGGTGTGAACTACTCGCTCTTCGCTGGCGACCCGCGAACGAGCGACACGGCAAAGTTCGAACCGTTTCGTGAATCGGTCCGCGGGACGCTACAGCTCAATAGACAATCAAGCATTATCGTTGCCCTTGCCCGGTTGTTCGGCTATGACCTCAATGAGGCGCCTCCGCCGCCACCGCCGGCCGCAGCCACCACACGGGACTCGGCCGAGATTCACTCGGTGGCGCGCCAGAAGATTGCAGGGAGCGTGAACACGGCGCAGCGGATGCGCGAGCAGTTCATAAGCAGCGTTGGCGGGGGATGGCAGCTCGACCTCACGTACAGCCAGCAGCAATTTCGCCCGAACCCGAGCGCGATCGTCGTCAACCCGCAGGCGCAGTGCGCCTATTTGCAGAACGTCGACCCGTTCGCGTACGACCAGTGCATTCAGCAGCACACGACCACGCCCGGGGTCCAGGACCCGTATGCTCCGACGACGAACGGAAGCCAGGTCTACCAGAGTCCTCCGACGCAGAACATCCAGGGTTCGACTCGCTTCAGCATAACGCCGAAGTGGGCGATGCAATGGACGACCAACTACGATTTCGTACTGCACCAGTTCGGGATGCACACGGTCTCGCTGCGTCGCGAGCTGCACGATTGGGACGCGATCTTTGCCTTCACGCAATCCCCTAACGGGAACTTCGCGTTCAACTTCTTCATTGCGTTGAGGGCCCAGCCGGACCTGAAGTTCAATTACGACCGGCGGAGCTACGGGAGAACTCCCGGCGGATTTCAGTAAGTCCACGGTGTCATCCCTCGCTGCGCTCGGGATGACACCGACTGCTTGCCATGCGCACGTTGCGCCCCGACATTCCCGACATGAATGGCACTGTCGTTCTCGACGGTCGGTCGCTCACGGTTGTCGATGTGGAGGCGGTCGCTCGGGGCGGGCGCACCGTTTCATTGAGCACCGACGCTCGCGACCGGATGCGCCGCGCACACGATCACGTCGACCGGATCGTGCGTGACCGTGAGGTCGTGTACGGAGTGACGACGGGGTTTGGAAAGCTTTCCGAGGTCGCCATACCACCCGAGCGGCTGGCAGAGCTCCAGGTCAACCTCGTCCGCAGTCACGCGTCAGGCGTCGGCCAGATTCTGACTCGTGACGCAACGCGCGCCATGATGCTGCTCCGCGCGAACGTCCTCGCGAAAGGCTACTCCGGCGCGAGGCCGCAGCTGCCGGAGCTTCTCGTCGACATGCTCAACACCGGGCTGTGGCCGCCGATCCCGGAGCAGGGGAGCGTCGGTGCGAGTGGCGATCTCGCACCGCTCGCGCATCTGGGGCTGGCGATGATCGGCGAAGGCGAGTTGTACGACGACACGGGACGAGGACCGGCCGCCGACGTGCTGCAGCGCCACGGGCTAGCGCCGCTCGCGCTCGGACCGAAGGAAGGCATAACGCTGATCAACGGAACGCAGGCGCATACCGCCATCGCCGCGCTCGCAGTCGCGGATGCTCGACGGCTTTGGACCACGGCGCATGTCGCTGGCGCGATGTCGCTGGAAGCGTTGTTAGGTACGCCGGTCGCGTTCGATGCGCGCATTCACGAAGTGCGCGGTCAGTTCGGCCAGCAGCGCTCCGCGGCGCTGCTTCGCGATCTTCTCGCGGACAGTGAGATCCGGGAGTCCCATCGCCACGGCGATCCCCGTGTGCAGGACGCCTACGCGCTGCGATGCATGCCGCAGGTGCACGGGCCGGTTAGCGACGCCATCGACTTCGCCGAATCCCTGGTGGGTCGGGAGCTCAACGCCGCGACGGACAATCCGCTGGTGTTCGAGAACGGCGAGCTACTCAGTGGCGGCAACTTTCATGGTCAGGCAGTTGCGCTCGCGCTCGACGTCCTCGCGATCGCGCTCACGAACCTGGCGACCATCGCCGAGCGCCGCATCGACCGCCTGGTTCATCCGGACCTGAATCAGGGCCTCCCGCCATTCCTGACGCGTGACGCCGGGGTGTGCTCGGGTTTCATGATGGCACAGGTTACGGCTGCCGCCCTCGCCAGCGAGTGCAAGGTGCTGGCGCATCCGGCGAGCGTGGACACGATTCCCACTGACGGCAACAAGGAAGACGTCGTTCCCATGGCGATGGGTGCGGCGTGGAAGCTCCAGCGCGTGGTGCGCAACGTGCAACACGTTCTGGGCATCGAGCTCATGTGCGCAGCGCAAGGCGTGGAGCACCGGCGTCCGCTTCGCGCCGCGCGCTCCGTCGAGGAGGCCATCGTGGTCGTGCGTGAGCTGGTCCCGCCGCTCGAGCAGGACCGGGTACTCGCTCCAGATATTGCCGCGCTCGCCAGTGCCGTCTCGGCGGGTCGCTTTACCGACGTCGCCATGGCCATCGCATGACCGCTTTATCCGTCGCCACACCACCGCCCGATTCCGCGCGTCGAGGCGCTCGCGTCGTTAGGGCGCCGCGAGGCAGCGCACTGTCGTGCAAGGGCTGGCAGCAGGAAGCGGCACTCCGGATGCTCATGAACAACCTCGATCCCGACGTGGCCGAGCGACCGGATGACCTCGTCGTGTACGGCGGAACGGGGCGGGCAGCGCGGTCGTGGGAGGCATTCGATGCGATCGTCGCGACGCTTCAACGGCTCGAGCCAGACGAAACGCTGCTCGTGCAAAGCGGAAAGCCCGTCGCCGTATTTCGCACGCAGCCCACGGCGCCTCGCGTCCTGATCGCAAACAGCAATCTCGTTGGACGGTGGGCAACCTGGGACACGTTCCGCGAGCTCGAGCGTCTCGGTCTCACCATGTATGGGCAGATGACCGCAGGCTCGTGGATCTATATCGGCACGCAGGGCATCCTCCAGGGTACGTACGAGACGTTCGGCGCCGTCGCGAGGCGGCACTTCGGCGGAACGCTGGCCGGCCGCTTCGTGCTGACCGCGGGCCTGGGCGGGATGGGTGGCGCGCAACCGCTCGCCGCAACGCTCAACGGCGCAGCGTTCCTCGGTGTAGAAGTCGACGAGTCACGGATCGACAAGCGGCTTTCGACCCGGTACCTCGATCGGAAGACCGCCGATCTCGACGAGGCGCTCGCGTGGATTCGCGAAGCGGTCGATGGTAAGCGTCCGTTATCGGTCGGTCTCGTCGGGAACGCCGCGGCCGTACTCCCGGAGCTCGTACGGCGCGACATGACGCCGGACGTGCTCACCGACCAGACGAGCGCGCATGACACGCTCAACGGCTACGTGCCTAACGGGCTCTCGCTCGGCGACGCCGCGGATCTCAGGCGATCGGCGCCACAGGAGTATATCCGGCGTGCGACGGAATCCATCGTGGCGCACGTGACGGCGATGCTGGAGATGCAGCGCCGCGGCGCCGTCACGTTCGACTACGGGAACAACATTCGCACGGTGGCGCTCGACGCCGGTGTGCGCGACGCCTTCGCCTTCCCGGGGTTCGTACCCGAGTACATCCGCCCGCTGTTTTGCGAGGGGAAGGGACCGTTCCGCTGGGTCGCCCTGTCGGGCGACCCGGAGGACATCTATCGCACCGATGACCTGGTGCTCGACCTGTTTCCCGAAAACGGCCATCTCCGCCGGTGGATCACCATGGCGCGCGAGACGGTCCAGTTTCAGGGATTGCCGGCACGCATCTGCTGGCTGGCGCAGGGCGAACGGGCGCGGTTCGGCGTAGCGTTGAATGACCTCGTGGCTCGAGGCGAGCTTTCGGCCCCGATCGTCATCGGCCGTGATCACCTCGACACGGGAAGTGTGGCGTCGCCGTTCCGGGAGACCGAGGCGATGAAGGACGGCAGCGATGCCATCGCCGATTGGGCGATTCTCAACGCCTTGCTGAACGTGGCGAGCGGAGCGAGCTGGGTCTCATTCCACCACGGCGGCGGCGTCGGCATCGGCAACTCGCTGCACGCCGGTCAGGTGATCGTCGCGGACGGTACCCCGGAGATGCGCGTTAGGCTCGAACGCGTGCTGACGAACGATCCGGGCATCGGCGTCGCGCGCCACGCCGATGCGGGTTACGAGCTCGCGATCGAGACCGCCGCGCGCGAGGGCGTGCAGCTGCCCATGATCAATGACACTGCCCGGTCGCGAGCCCGCTGATGTCGAACAGGACAGGAACCGGGAACCAATCATGAAATGAGCTTTGTCGAGGGTGGTACGGATGGTCAGGCGGGGCCGATCTCGGCGCCCGGGTCCCAATTCCTCGTTCCCGTCTTCGCATGCTTTCCGCTCGGTTCAAGCCGCACCACGTTCCCCTGTTCCTCGCGAAGTATGCGTGGCTCACGGCGCGCCGGCGCCCGGTGCTTGTTCATTTCGAAGTCACCATGCGCTGCAACGCACGGTGCGGCTTCTGCGACTACTGGAAGACCCCGGCCGAGGCGAAGGAACACGAGCTGAAGAGCTTCGCCGACGCGGCGCGGTTCTTCAACCCGATGATGGTAACGTTCACCGGCGGCGAGCCGACACTTCGGCGCGACCTCGAGGATCTCGTGTCCGCCGTGAGCCGGGCGATCCGGATCAAATACATCGCCATGATCACGCACGGCGCGATGTTGACCCCCGATCGCGCATGGTCGCTCTGGCAGGCAGGAATCAACCAGTTCAACATTTCGCTGGATTACCTCGACGGCAGGCACGACACGGCCCGCGGCATACCGGGCTTGACGGAGAAGATCCTCGGGAACGTCGCGATCATGCGCGGGCGCGGCATCGACTCGATCCGATTCAATTCGGTCATCAAGGACGACAACCTCGACCAGATCCTCCCGCTCGCCCAGCGAGCCGCGGAGCTCGGGTGCGGCGTGAACTACAGCGTCTACACCGACTCCAAGAACGGCAACAAGGCGCACCTGCTGCGCGATGACCAGCTCGCGGCGATCGACCGCGTCGTGTCGGATCTGCTGGCATTCAAGCGAAAACGGCGCGGGATCATCACCAACTCCGACTACTACATCGAGCAGATCCCGCGATACATCCGTGGTGAGATGAGGGAGCCGTGTCAGGCAGGCATCCGCACGATTCACATCGATCCCACGGGACACGTGAAACGGTGCCCGGATTTCCCCGTCGACTTTCACTGGACGGAGTTCCGGGAATACAAACCGATCGACTGCAATGCCTGCTACTACGCATGCCGTGGGGAGGCCCAGGCGCCCTTGAGGTTGTCGCGCGTTAGGGATGTGATGGCGTGACTGGGGACCGCCCCCAGCTGTTCGTCAACGCGTCTCAGGTTGTCACCTGCCGCGGGCCATCGAGGGCACGACGCGGACGTGAGATGAATGACGCCGGCATTGTGACCGGCGTCGCCGTAGCCGTCGACGGAGAGCGGATCACCGACGTCGGGCCGCAGCCAGAGCTCGACCAACGGTATCCGGACGCTGTCCGCATCGACTGTCAGCGAGGCGTGCTGACCCCCGGCTTCGTCGACTCTCACACCCACGCGATCTTCGGCAAGCCGCGTTTCGAGGAGCAGGAGCTCAGAGCGTCGGGGCTCGACTACATGGAGATCGCTCGGCGCGGCGGCGGTATCCATTCCTCGGTGCGCGACCTTCGCGCTCGATCCGAAACGGAGCTGCTGGCGCTCGCGATCCCGCGCCTGACGAGGCTCGCGGCCCACGGCGTCACGACCGTCGAGGTGAAGTCTGGTTACGGGCTAACTCCGGACGATGAGCTGAAATCGCTACGTGTAATCCGGAAACTCGGTGAGATTCTTCCCATGCGCCTCATCCCAACGTGGCTTGGCGCACACGAGATCCCGATGGAATTCCGTGAGATGAGCGACGGGCGTTCCGAATACGTTCGCTTGCTCGTCTCAGGGATGCTCCCCGCCGTAGCGTCGGGGAGGCTCGCCCGTTTCGCGGATGTTTTCTGCGAGCCGGGTGTGTTCACGATCGACGAGTCGAGAACGATTCTCACTGCCGCGCGGTCCGCCGGTTTGGGGCTCAAGCTCCACGCCGATGAGCTTCGGGCGTCAGGCGGAGCCGAGCTCGCCGCCGAGATCGGGGCCACGTCAGCCGACCACCTCGCAGCCATATCCGAAACGGGAATCCGCGTGCTCGCCGCATCCACCACTGTTGCCACGCTGCTTCCTGGGACCATGCTCTTCCTCGGGAAGGAAAAGCAGGCACCCGCACGTGCGCTCGTCGATGCGGGCGCCGCGGTCGCGTTGGCTACCGACTTCAATCCGGGAACCTCTCCGACGACCAACTTCCCGCTGGTGATGACGCTGGGCGTCAGTCAGCTCCGTCTCAGCGTTGCGGAAGCGATGATCGCGTCGACCGTGAACGGCGCTGCCGCGCTGGCGATGGCCGACCAGGTCGGACAGATCACGCCGGGTTTCTTCGCGGACCTCGCGCTGTTCGATGCGAGCGACGTTCGCGAGCTCCCGTATTGGTACGGTGACAACCGATGCGGCGCGACGTGGGTCCGAGGGCGACCGTGTCATCCGTGGGGCAGCGATACTCTTCGAGGCCATCAAGGCCGCGCCGTCGTTCAGGCACTGACCGAATGATTTCTACGCGCTGATGTCCAACGCCGCGAAGCTGAAGAAGAAAGCCATCGAACTGGAGCAGAAGAAACAGTTCGACAAGGCCCTCTCGCTCTACATCCAGTTCCTTCAGGAGAGCGACGAGGCGATCGACGACGCCGATATCTCGCTGTACAATCGCGTCGGCGACTTGTTGCTCCGTGCGGGGAACTCCTCCGACGCGCTGAACTATTTCGAGAAGGCCGTCGAGCTGTATGCGGAGCGCGGCTTCCACAACAACGCCATTGCGCTCTGCAACCGAGTGTTGCGCCAGGCGCCGGGCCGGGCCTCCATCTACTACAGGCTCGGGAAGATCAGCGCAACGAAGGGCTTCAAGAGCGACGCGAAGAAGAACTTCCTCGAGTATGCGGACCGCATGCAGAAGGTGGGGCAGATCGATGAAGCATTCCGCGCGCTGAAGGAGTTCGCCGATCTGTGCCCGGATCAGGATGACATTCGGCTGCTGCTCGCCGAGCAACTGACGAAAGAAAACCGACAGGACGAGGCGCTCGAGCAGCTGCATAAGCTGCATGACAAGCTCGATAGCGAAGGCCGAATGGCCGAAGCACGCGCGACCGCCGATCGAATGAAATCGATCGATCCGGAAGCCGTTCCGCGGTCGTCGGGTTCGTACCAACCGCAGAAATCGTCCGACCTCATCTTCCTCGACACGTCATACGGTGAGGCGGCACGGGCGCCAAAGTCCGCGCCGAAGCCCACGCCGAGGCCGGTCCCGGAGCCGGCGGTACCGACACCGCCGGGACGCCAGGTCAGTGACCCTGATCTCGTGGTGCTCACGCTCGGCGATCAGCCTGATGCATCGGTGTCCCCGGAATCGAACGCGCCGCTCGCCGATGCCTTCGAGGTCGAAGAGCCTAACGCCGATTTGGCGGGTGACGCGATTCCGATGCTCGACGTTGCCGAGGAGCCGGCGGTCAGTGCGGAGCCTCCCGACGGGTTCGAGGTTACCGCACTCTCGTCGACCGCTCAGGATGCTCCCGGTGACCGGCTCGACTTCGCGCTGACCGCGGAACCGGCAGCGGCCCACGCCGGCGTCGACGTTGCGGCGCTCGACGTTGCGGCGCTCGACGTCGCGGCGCTCAACGTCGCGGAGCCCGGCGAGGATTCGCGGCCACGCGATGCTCAGTCGACACCGCTCGAGGTGACGGCGGAGACGTCTACGTACGCCGCCGGCCCGTCGCTCGCGGTGGACTATGGCGACCTTGCCGCCGACATCAATGCACCGCTCGAGCCCGACGGCGGCGATTTGTTCGACTTCCGATCACCACCGCGGAGCGACGTCAACATCCTGGACGCCGGCCCCGCGGTCTCGCTCGACCCCGACGTCGCGTTCCCGTCGTTCGACCTCAGCGACATGGCACTCCCGTCCGCCGACGAGATCACGTCGGGCGGAAGTCTCGCTGCCGCGTTAGGCATCGAAGCCACGCTGGACGCCGGCCTCGAGAACATCGATCTGGGCGCCAATGTGTCCTCGATCGACCTGGGTTTCCTTCCGGCCGAGGACGACAGCGCGGTGGATCTGCCCTCGTCCGAGCCGGCCGAGACCCAGGGCGAGCCGACCCTCGTCGAGTCGCGCGACTCCGCGACGACCACGCTCGACGACAGGGTCGACGACAGGGTCCACGACATGATCGTGCCTGTTGCTTCGGGCTCGAGCGCGGACGTCATCGATTCACATCACCTGGCTGAGGAGAGAGAGAGCGAAGCAGTCGCTGCCCCTGTTGCTGACGCGGGGGCTCACCAGCAACCGGTGGTCGAGGTCTCCGACCTGATAGAACCGCCGATCGCCGCTGCGGAGCCAGAAGCGTCCGATCCACGCAGCGCACGGACCGCATCGAGCCAGACGCGAGACATCGAGGTCGAGACGGCCCGGTCCGTCGAGCGGCACCAGCCGCCGCTTACCGACGAACGAGAGTACGCGTCTGCCCCGGAACGTGCCGTCGATCACCGTGCGGGCTGGGAGATTCAACGCTCGCGGGCCGAGCGCCTGCTCGAGGCAGGCGACCGCGTCAACGGCGTAAAGTTACTGGAGAGCGTGGCGGCCGAGCTCGAGCGCATTGGTGACCTCGAGCGGGCGCTCACGATCATCGACGAGCTCATTCGACTGTCGCCGGACTCGACCCGGCACCACCAGAAACGCGTCGAGCTGGCGTTTCGCTCCAACGATCGCGCGAAGCTCATCGACGCGTATCTCGAGCTCGGTGACGCGCTGTTCCGGTCGGGCGAGGAGCGAAAGTCTCGCGCCGTTTACCAGCGGGTTCTCGAGCTCGCGCCCGACGACGCGCGCGCGCACGCGGCCCTGGAATCAGTGTCGTCGTCGTCGCCGCCGGCTGGATCCGGTGCGATTCCGGCTGTTTCCGTCACGATGGCACCGGCTGAGGTGCACCAACCGCCGGCACATCCGCCTTCGCGCGAAAGGCGGCCCGTGCCCACGCCAACGATGGCCAACGGCGTGTGGACGTCGAACGGCATCAGCGCGCCATCGCAATCCCACAAACTCGGACCGCTCGATCGCAGCGCCGCCACCAACGGTGATTTCGTCGATCTCGGTGACTGGCTTCGCTCGGGTCAGAATCCCAAGTCCACGCGCATGGTCGCCGAGGAGAAACCTCCGACTGGTGACGAGCAGGCGGACTTTCAGGAGATGCTCAAGCGCTTCAAGCAGGGCGTCGCCGAAAACGTGGACGAGGAAGACTACGACAGCCACTACGACCTCGGCGTCGCGTACAAGGAGATGGGCCTCACTGACGAGGCGGTCGCGGAGTTCCAGAAGGCGCTGCGCGGGAATTCGAACCGGGTACGTGCCTACGAGGCGCTCGGCCAGTGCTTCGTCGAAAAGAATCAGCATCAGGTCGCCGCGTCGGTGCTGTCCCGTGCCATAGCGATCGGCGAAGGAGATGACCATCATCTCGTCGGCGTGCTTTACCTTCTAGGCAGGGCGACCGAGGCATTGAGTAGGGATCGAGACGCCCTCGATTATTATCAACGGGTATTTGCCGTCGACATCGAGTTTCGCGATGTAGCGGACCGAATCAGGGCGATCGAACGGAAGGCGACTTGACAGCACGAGCCAACAGCTCTCCATCACTGGCCAACACGCTCCGGCAGATCCAGAGCCCCGTACAGGAGGGGCTTCGGGGCGTCGTAGACGAAATGTGGCGCATCGTAGCCACCGACAACCCGCTCGTCTCGGACGTCAACGCGCATCTGCTGCTGGCGAAGGGGAAGATGGTTCGCCCGACGCTCCTGCTCCTGTCAAGCAACGTGGATGGGTCTCCCGAGCAGCGCGCGACGACGCTTGCAGCCGTCGCGGAGCTCATCCATCTGGCGACGCTGGTGCACGACGACGCGGTCGACCATTCGGTGATGCGGCGCGGACGTCCCACGATCAACGCCCTGTTCAGCCATCAGGTGTCGGTGATCATGGGCGACTTCCTGTACTCGAGAGCGCTATCGGAGCTGGTCCGGCTAGGCGACATGGAGCCGCTCGCTGTTTTCACGCATGCTTCGAATGCGCTCACGCTCGGGGAAATGCGACAGCTCGCGGCGCTCGATGCGCTGGCATTCTCCGAGGACGACTACGACACGCTCATCGAGTCGAAGACGGCGTCGCTGTTCGCTGCAGCGTGCGACGTGGGTTCCTTGTGTGGCGCGCGGCGGTACCGGAATGCGCTCACGAGGTTCGGGCAGAGACTCGGGATGGCCTTTCAGGTCGCGGACGATCTCCTGGACTACACCGAGGCTCAGGAGACGACAGGCAAGCCAACCGGCCTCGACCTCCGCGAGCACAAAGTCACGCTTCCGCTGATCTTCGCGCTCCGAAAGATGTCTCCGGCGGCGCGGAGGCGCGTCGACGCGCTGTTCACGAACCCGGACCCGGACGACGCGTTGATCGCGGAGGTCGTCGAGATCGTGCGAGATGAGGGCGGGCTCGAGTACGCGCGTCGACGAGGCGAGGACTTCGCTCAGCAGGCGGAGGAAGCGTTGGGCGAGCTTCCCGAGAGCGTGTACCGAACGTCGCTCGCGGAGTCGATCGGGTACGTGATGGACCGGCGGTCGTGATGGCGACGCGGAACTCGTCGAGGCACCGCCCGCTGTTCCACGGTGTAGTATTGGCTTTAGGCTTCATCGTGGGCGGCTTCATGACGCAGTTCGCCCGGAAATTCCTCCCGGTCGGGGCGGTCAAGGAGTTTCTGACCACGGGGGTGACACCGTCGGTTGGCCCACTGCCCATCGACCTCGTTATCTTGAAATTCGCCATCGGACCGATAGCGTTGGATGTATCACTCTTGAGTCTCGTTGGCGTTTTGATCGCCTATCTCATCGCCCGGTCGCTGTTCTAGGAGACGATATGAATTTCGGGAACATGGGGTTCATGGAGATCCTCCTCATCCTCGTTGTCGTGCTCCTGCTCTTTGGCGCGAAGCGCCTGCCGGAGATCGGCTCGTCGATGGGCAAGGGGATCAGGGAGTTCAAGAAGAGCATCTCGGACGTCGACCGGTCGCTACGCGAGCCGGAGCGCGATGCCCGGTTCGATCGCGACTATGGCTCGGACAAACTCCAGAGCCCCGCGCGCGAATCGCAGCCGCAGGAAGAAAGGCCTGAGCCAAAAAGACTCTTGAGCTGATCGCTCAACGCGGGAACGGGGAACAGGGAACCGGGAACGAAACCCTCGGGAAGCCTCTCGATGTGAGAGCGGCATCCCGAGGGTTCTTTGGTTCCCGGTTCCGCGTTCCCGCTCTCCCGATTCCCTACGAGGTCGTTTGCCTCGCCGCCTGCGCCAGGTCCTTTCGCCGATCGTCGACCTTCGCGTCAGCCCGGAGCTGTTGGAGGAAGGCTTGAATTCGCTGCTGACGCAGCCCCTGCATCATCTGCTGTCGCTGCGTAGCCTTCTGCCCCTCCCAGTCCATGTGGTCCGCGTCGACACGGCGGTCGACGCGCAACACGACGACGCTTTCGTTCGTCCGGATCGGACTGCTCACGGCGCCGATCGGTAGGGAAAACGCGGCGCCGATCGCCTCATTGAGCTGACCCAGACCTTGAGCGAACCCGCCACGCGTGAACTCATTGGTTGTGGTCAGCTTGAGGCCCTGCGATTGCGCCGCCGCTTCCATCGTGGAAGTCGATGCCGCCGAGGCGAACTCCTTCGCCCGGGTCATCAATCGGTCGAGCTTCTTCTCCGTGAGGAGCGTGCGCTTGATCTCGTTGCGAGCCTGGGCGAGCGACGGAAGACCACCGGCGGAAAGCGAGTCCAACCGCGCCAGCACGTAGCCGTTGTCGGTGTCGAACAGGTCGCTCGTCTCGCCGGGCCGCACGCCAGAAAACGCCCATGCGCTCGCGCTCGGAACGAATTGACCGGCCGCCGTCAACGCCTGGCCCTCGATCGCCACACCCTGTGTGGGTGTGAGCTTCAGCACCTTGGCCGCACTGTCGAACGGCTGCGGAGTTGTCTGCGCCGCCGCGATCTTCGCGAGCAGGTCGGCCTGTTTGTCGGTGCGACTCGCCGACGAATCGCTCTGCTGGTAGCGGAGCAGGATGTGCCTAACGCTAATGGTATCGCCCTTCTTCTCGTCGACCTTGATCAGGTGCACGCCGAACTGCGACTCGACGGGCTCCGAGATCTGTCCAGGCGTAAGCGCGTACGCCGCTTTCTCGAACGCATCGACGAATCGTCCCTTTCCGCCGCGACCGAGAGAGCCACCGTTCGCGCCGGAACCCGAATCCGCGGACTCGCGCTTCGCGACGTCCTCGAACTTCGCGCCTTTGAGAATCTCGTCCCGTAGCGCCAGGGCGTGCGCCCGAACGGCGGCGGAGTCCGCGGCGGTCACGACACGCGGAATCGTGATAATCGACACGACCGCGCGCCCCGGACGCTCCAGCTCCTTCTTGTGCGAATCGTAATACGCGCTGATCTCCACATCCGGCACCGTGAGACCCGAGTCGGGAACTACAGCCGGGTCGAAGCTCACGAACGTGACCTTCGCGGAATCGTTCTGGTCGCGGAAGGCTCGCCAGAGCTCATCGTCCGTGATGAAGGCTTCTGACCCGACCTGCTCGTAGAGCTTCACCCGCGGAATCTCGGTGCGGTAATAATTCTCGAGCTGGAAGTACAGGCCCTGCTGTCGCGCAACGGCGCTCTTCAGGAACCGCTGATACTTCTCGAGGTCGAACCGTCCATCGGTCTGAAACTCAGGCGACGACATGAACTGCGGCGGTGGACTGAACTGCGCCGCCTGGACGATCTCCTCATCTGTGACGCGGATACCACGACGCTTGTACTCCTGCTCAAGGAGTATCGACTGCACGAGCTGATCGAAGACCTCATTGCGGATTTGCTCTTCCTCATCGAGCGACAACGAACGGCCGCGCCCTTCCTGCATCTGCTGAATTCGTTGCTGAGCGACCTGTACCCACGTCGTATAAGGAATCTCGTCACCGTTGACCTTGGCGACGGCGGTTCCGGTCGTGATCCGGGCGCGTCCGAGCAGTCCGGACGTCTCGGTGAACAGGAACACGCCGACGAAGACGACGACGATGAAGATCCAGATGTATTTGGCGGCGCTCCGCATGGATTGCAGCACGGCGCGTTACTCCTCAAGCAGTATGGCGGTGGGGCGAGCCACGAAAACCGTGGGTCACAAGAGACGCGAAAAGTAGGCGTCTGCAGCAGCTAAAATCAAGAGAGAGTGTCACTTCTGATTGACTTGGGTCGTCAGAAGAATATAATTTCGACCGGTCTCGCCGCCCGGATCGCGCGGCGCACGAGAGGGCATGGAATGGCCAGCAGCGCCCGGCTTGACGAGCTGAAGAAAAAATTCGACGAGAATCCGCGCCGCTACTTCGCCCCGTTGGCGAATGAGCACCGCAAGTCCGGGGACCTGGACCAGGCGATCGCGCTCTGTCGTTCACACCTCCCTCAGCAGCCAGGGCACATCAGTGGGCACATCGTGCTCGCCCAGGCGCTGTTCGAGGCCGGCAGCCTCGATGAATCGCGGGAGATTTTCCACACCGCGCTCGGCCTCGATCCCGAGAACCTGATCGCGCTGCGCTACCTTGGCGACATCGCGAAGGAGGCTCGGGATCTCGAGACGGCGCGCACCTGGTATGAGCGCGTGCTCGAGGTGGATCCACGCAACGACGAGATCGAGCAGCTCATTCGCGATCTCGATGCGCCCGCCGCCGCCGCGGAAGAGACGCCAGCCAGCGACGACGTGGCAGAGGCCGCGTCGCCGTTCGCACCGCCTCCGGCCGCTCCGAGTGCTGAGCCGACATCCGCGCCAGCCGAGAGCGACGCGCGATTCGCGCCGTTGTCGATCGAAGAGGTAGACCTCGACGACAGCTTTGCCACCCCGTCGGGCGAGACGCAGCCTAACGAGCCGACCCCCGCGAACCAGCCCGGCCCGCAGGCGGAGCTTCCGTCGTGGAACAGTGCCGAGTCGGGCGAGAGCGACGTAGCGGTACCGGAGATCGATCCGTTCGATCTCGATCCGTCCGGCAGCGTCGATTCGCTCGTCGATCCGCCGGCCGCAGCTTCAACGGACGACCTTTTCCTGACCGAGCTGTCGGGGACGCACGCGACCGACGACGGCGCCGAGCCCGATGCCGCATTCGAGCAGAACGCGTGGGCGCCGGCCGAGGCGAACTCCGAGCCGTCCGCCGCTCCGGCGCCCGCGAGCGACGCGACCTCGCTGGACGAGGATGCATTCTATCTCGAGCCGCCACCGGCCGAACCGGTCGCCTCGGCCGAAGGCGATGCAGCGCCGAACGAGCCGGCCGAGTCGACCGCGGCGGCCGCGGAGTCGCGGGACCAGGTGGTCATTCCGGGGATGGACGCGTTCGCCGCCGAATACTCGACCGGCTCGTACGACGCGATCCCTGAACCTGAGCCTAACGCCGAAACGATCGAGAGCGTCGCCAACCAGCCGACCGCCGAGTGGCATTCGCCGGCGCCGCCGGCCGCTCAGCCGATCGATGACGGACTCGGGCTCGAGGTGATGGAGTTCGTTCCGCCGTCGAGGGACGCGCAAGCTCCGGCGATGTCGGCTCCCGAATCCGACGCCGACCCGTTCATGGGGCACGTGCTGCCCATGGCGGCGAACGAGCAGAGCGCCACGCCAGCCGCGTTCGTCACCGAAACGATGGCCGAGCTGTATCTGCAGCAGGGCTTCCGAAATGAAGCGCTCGCTGTCTATCGCGAGTTGCTGGCGAGGAATCCGGCGGACGCGAGCCTGAGAGAGAGGATCGAACAGATCGAGAGCGGCTCCGTATCCAGTATCGGGATGGCGTCGGTGTCCGAGGACGTCGTGGAGTCGGCGCTCAAGCGCCAGAGCGGCCGCCCGCCGCGCTCCGTGCGGTCGTTCTTCGCGTCGCTCGCCGGCCGCCGCGCGCCCGCTCCGCGAGAGCCCGCCCCGATGGAATCGGGCGACGGGTCGTTCGAGCCCGCCGTCGAGGAATTGTCGTCACACGCCGAAGCGACGGGCAGCGCGGAGTCGGTGGTGTCCGAGCAGTCGCTTGCCGCGTCCGATGAGACCACGGCGCCGAACCGGCGGTCCACACCCGGCCGCGGAACACCGATCATGTCGGCAGCCGAGACGCTCGCGACCTTCGATCCGTTCGCCGACGCAACGGAGACGGAGCCGATGCCGGTGTCCGCGCTGGATGCGATGGCGACACCTAACGAGCCGCTCGCAGAGTTCTCGAGCGAGATGCCGACGTCGCCGCGACAGACTCCGCTGTCGACGTCCGCGCAGGCATCCGACGCGGAGCCGTCGGCGGCGAGCGAAACGCCCTCGCGTCGCTCCCTCGAGGAACTGTTCCCCGACACGCCGGCCACGACGCGCACCGATGCGGCCGCTCAGACGCTCGCGTCCGCGTTCGGTCGGTCGGAGCCGCAGGGGCGACCGACTCGTGCTGCGAGCAACGAGCTGTCGCTCGACCACGTGTTCCGAGGAGCGCCAGAGAGCGCTCCAGCGGGGGAAGGCGGCTTCTCGTTCGACCAGTTCTTCTCGGACTCGCCGACGTCGGGCGGAGACGCCGAAGCCGCGTCGCCGGATTCGGGTCGCACCAGCGGGTCGGCCGACGCTCATGACATCGAGCAATTCACGGCCTGGCTCGAAGGTCTTAAAAAGAAGTGAGGATCGCCGTCCTCAACGGACCGAACCTGAACCTGCTCGGTACTCGCGAGCCGGCGCTCTATGGCAGCACCACGCTGCCGGAGATCGAAGCGCGACTGCGCGACGTCGCGCGCGAGCTCCGCGTGGAAATCGAATGCGCACAGCATAACGGGGAAGGCGCGCTGGTCGACGCCATCCAGGCGCTGCGCGGTCGCGCGGATGCGGCGATCATCAACGCCGGCGCATACAGTCACACCAGCCTCGCGATTCGCGACGCGTTCGCGGCGGTGGAAGTTCCGTTCGTCGAAGTCCACCTAACGAACATTTTCGCGCGCGAGCCCGAGCGACGGCACTCCGCGCTGGCGCCGGGCGCGCGCGCCGTGCTGTGCGGCTTCGGCGCCGTGGGTTACGAGCTGGCACTTCGTGGGCTGGCTGCGACGCTGACGTCCCGTGGCTGACCGAAGAAGTCAGCGCCTCGCGGCGCTCGTCGAGTCGTTGAGCGTGGCGCATCTGGATGGGCTACTCGTCACCAGCCTGCCGAACATCCGCTATCTCACCGGATTCTCGGGAACCAGCGCGCTCCTCTTCATCTCCGCGCGCGAGGTGTGCCTGGTGACGGACTTCCGGTACCAGACTCAGGTGCGCACCGAGGTCGGGGACCTTGCCCGCGTCATAGTCGAGTCACAGAGCCTGTGGAACGGTCTCTGGCAGCTGCTGACGCAGGCGTCGTACATCGAGGTTGCCGGGTTCGAGTCGTCGCACATCGTCCACCGCGACTTCCAACGTCTGGTGGAAGCGGGGCCGCGGCCTCGCTGGCGTGCGACGACTGATCTCGTCGAGACGCTGCGCGAACGCAAAGATCCCTACGAGGTGTCGCGCATCCGAGCTGCGGCAGCGATGGCCACCGGTGCGCTGGAGAAGACGCTGCCGGCCATCAGGGCAGGAATGACGGAGCTCGAGGTTGCCGGCGTTCTTGAAAAATCCATTCGCGATGCTGGCAGCGAGTCCTTCCCGTTTCCGTCCATCGTCGCTTCCGGCCCGAGATCGGCGCTCCCTCACGCGCGGTCGTCGTCGCGACAGATCGCGAATGGTGAGTTTCTCCTCATGGATTTTGGTGCGGCATCCGGCGGGTATTGTGCCGATGTGACCCGCACGATCGTTGTTGGTAAGGCAAGCGACGAGCAACGTGCTGTGTACGACGTAGTGCGGCAGGCGAACGAGCGTGCCGCCACCGAGGTCCGGGCTGGGTTACGTGGGCGAGAGGCGGATGCGCTCGCGCGCGACTACATTGAGCGCTGTGGGTACGGGGAGGAGTTCGGCCACGGCCTCGGGCACGGACTTGGGATCGAAGTGCACGAAGCACCGCGCCTCGCTCGCACTGCCGATGGGCTGCTTTCGCCCGGCGCGGTCGTCACGATCGAGCCGGGTATCTATCGGCCGGGTTGGGGCGGCGTTCGCATCGAGGACGATGTACACCTCGCGGCGGAAGGCCCCGAGCTCCTCACGCAGTTCACCCACGAGCTCCTGGAGCTCGCGTGAACACGGAAGGGAGCCACTCGTCCATAGAGAGATATGATCGACTTACGGTACGTCAAAAAGCTCATCGAGATGATGGATGGGTCCTCGGTCGACTCAGTGGAGATCACCTCCGACAAGGGCATGAAGATCCGCATCTCGAAGACGCCGCAGCAGCGGGGCACGGTGTCGATCCCGACACCGGTGCCGATGCCCGCGCTTCTGCCGGCCGCCGTCCCGACGAACGCGTCACGCCTGACGCCGACGGAGGGCACGACGACAGTCGCCGAGCCGGAGACGCCGCCGAAGATGGAGGCGCCGAAGACGAAGCTGCTCGAAGTGAAGTCTCCAATGGTCGGTACGTACTACGCCGCGCCCGAACCGGGCGCCAAGCCGTACGTGGCGATTGGCTCGCGCATCGCCAAGGGGCAGATCCTCTGCATCATCGAGGCGATGAAGATCATGAACGAGATCGAGTCGGAGTTCTCGGGCGTGGTTACGGAAATCGCGGTTCAGGACGCGCACCCCGTCGAGTACGGGCAAGTGCTCTTCAGGATTGATCCCAATGGCTAATCCCACGGTGGCGCCGGATCACGAAGCGGTCGCGCCGCAACAACGCGCCGCGTTCAACTTCAAGGCGATCCTGCAACAGATGGTGCAGCTCAACGCCTCGGACCTCCATCTGAAGGTCGGGCGGCCGCCAACGCTGCGTGTCAATGGCGACCTTTCTCCATTACCGCTTCCTGCACTGCGCCCCGAGGACCTAACGGCACTCGCGAAAGAGCTGATGACTCCCCGTCAGGTGAAGGAGTTCAGCGAATATCGTGAAGCCGACTTCGCGACGGGTGTGCCGGGCATTGGTCGATTCCGCGTCAACGCCTACCAGCAGCGCGGCACGATCGCGTTCGCGCTCCGAACCATTCCGCACACGGCGAGGTCGGTCAGTGAGCTGAACCTCCCGGCAGTCGTCGAAGAGATCTCGATGCGCCCGCGTGGGCTCGTGCTCGTTACGGGCATCACCGGCTCCGGCAAGTCGACCGCGCTCGCGTCGATGATCCAGCACATCAACGAGCGCCGTTACGCGAACATCATCACGATCGAAGACCCGATCGAGTTCCTGCACCGCGACAACCGCTGCCACATCAACCAGCGCGAAGTCGGCACCGACACGGGCAGCTTCGCGCAGGCGCTTCGTCGCGTGCTTCGTCAAGATCCCGACGTCATTCTCCTCGGTGAGATTCGAGATCTCGACACGCTCGAGACGGCGCTCAAGGCCGCCGACACGGGCCACCTGGTATTTTCGACACTGCACACGACCGACGCCACGCAGACCATCAACCGCGTCCTGTCGTTCTATCCGCCGCACCAGCAATCCGAGGTGCGCTTTGCGCTGTCCACGGCGCTCGCGGCCGTCATCTCGCTGCGCCTGGTGCCGCGAAGCGACAAGCCGGGTCGCGTGCCGGCTGCAGAGGTGCTCATCAACACGGCCGCCGTGCGTGAGCAGATCCGTGACCTCAACGCCACACTCAACATTCCGGATCTGATCAAGGAAGGCACCTCGCAGTACGGGATGCAGAGCTTCGA
>Ga0075423_10001303_pt1 | contig 21735 bp, 23 predicted proteins | sample SoiMethybrSBSTD2_FD_80114 | JGI IMG/M metagenome (GOLD analysis project Ga0075423, IMG submission 80114) | Bulk soil microbial communities from a Populus tree surrounding site in Tennessee, USA - Soil MetaG P. TD hybrid SBSTD2 | ecosystem: Environmental > Terrestrial > Soil > Tree plantation... | reverse complement strand
TTCAGGCGATCATCAATGCGCTCATGACCGATTCCCGGGTAAAGCTGATATCGTCACCGAGCGTGCTCGCGGCCGATAATCGCCCGGCGCGAATTCAGGTCGGCAGTGAAGAGCCGATACCGACGGGGACCATAAATGCCGTCGTCGGGACCCCGAGCGTCTCGTCGAGCACCACAATCCAGTATCGGAACACCGGTAGAATACTGACCATCCTGCCGCAAGTGAACACAAAAGGATTGGTTAACTTGCAAATCAAGGCGGAGGTTAGCGCGCGCGGGGACGATGTTACGGTCGGCCAAGATAAATTTCCGGCCTTCAATACACAGGACGCGGAAACTACGGCGGTGGTTGAGGATGGCGAGACGCTGGTCATCGGCGGGCTCATCGGCGAGCGAAAAAGCAAAAGCCGTACGGGCATTCCGTATTTGATGGACATCCCGGTAGTCGGGCGGTTTTTCGGCACGACGACGGATGAAACGAAACGCACTGAACTGATCATGCTGATTACGCCTCGCGTCATTCGCAATCGAGATGAGGCCCAGTATGTTACCGAGGAATTCAAATCACAGATGAAAGCGGTGCGAAACGAACTCGAACGGCTTGCCAGAGAGAGAGCAAAGAGCCAGCCAAAGGCGCCACCGGTACAAATGCCGGCTGTGCCCGAACCGAGCATGGAGATGCCGCGGCCGGCGCCGACTAGAATGCCGCCCGGCGCTGGAACGTCGTTGCCGCCATCTTATGGCGGCATGAGTCCGCTCGCAAACCAAGGCCAGTCGTGGGTGCCCACTGCACCCGCCGGAGAAGCGATTCAAGTCACGCCAATGCTACAGTTCGGCAGATCTGACGATCAATCCACGGCTGAGCAATTAGCCGCAGATCCCAGCGCCGCTGTCGCGGCAAAACCCGCGTACGCGCTTTCTTTCGCGCCCTACAAGCCTCCGGTGTCGGTTGCGCCCGCGCGCAACATAACTGCGCGGCTCGCTCAGCTCAGAATGAATCGGGAGTGGGCCGTGCAGTTGGCAGCGTTGGCTCAAAAAAAAGATGCGGAGTCGATTGTCAACACATTGCGGAAAAACGGTTATGACGCCTATGTTATGACAATCCAAGCTGGTGAGAAAACCTGGCATCGGGTTCGCGTCGGCCAAATGGCCGATGTCAAAGTGGCCAATGAGCTAAAGAAGACTCTGACAAGCACTACTGCATTCAAGCAAGCCTACGTTGCCGCGAATTAGGCCGGGTTTATTCACCGGACAACCGGCCGGTCTCCTTATATCTGGCGTCAAGACGCCATGGCCGCCTTTTCTCCGCTTCGAGATTCCAACTCTAAAAGTCCGTTATTCCCGAGCGCTTTCATCGAGAATCCAAAAAAGAAACCACGAGGTAGACCCCCGGTAAAACGTTCGGGGGGACAACGTTGGGGTAAATAGTCATAAGCGTTCTTTGATGAGCCGGAGCTTGGGCGGAATAGTCATTTGCTCTATGTTGGCGATAAAGATTACCAATTCCCACGGTTCACTGGATTTTGTTAATTCGGATGGCTTTGTTATGATTAAATTGAGCTCTGAAGAGGATCATAACGTCCAATTCAACGCAGGCGTTTTGATCAAGGACATCAAGGTTGGCGACATTGATCGTCATGAGGAAAGGGAGTAGTGTTATACGATTTTCGGAAAAGGTTAGGGCCATTCGGCGGAGGGGTGGTCGAGGCAATTCTCCACTCGGGCCAGAGGCCTAAAAATCCTGCCACGTGACCGGCCATCGACTAATTTACGCGTGAGGCGATTGTGAATCCAGAACAACTGACCATTGAACGAGTCCAGGAGATCTTGCTCAAAGAAAAGTACGTCTGCGACCGTGCGCTGGCGACAGTCGTTTATCTGTCGGTAATTATGGGAAAGCCGCTGCTTCTGGAAGGCGAAGCGGGGGTCGGCAAGACTGAGATCGCCAAAGTGTTGGCGAAAGTGCTCGGCGCCAAACTGATACGGCTGCAGTGTTACGAAGGCTTGGATTCCAACACCGCGCTCTACGAATGGAACTATCCCAAGCAGATGCTGCGCATCAAGCTCGAAGAAGTCGAACATGGTGACAAGGAGAAAGTCGAAACTGAAATCTTTACTCAAGAGTATCTAATCCGGCGACCTTTGTTGGAAGCGATTCAAACCGACGGCGCCACTCCGCCGGTTCTTTTGATCGATGAGATCGATCGCGCCGATATGGAGTTCGAGGCTTTTTTGCTCGAGGTGTTGTCGGATTTTCAGATCACCATTCCCGAGCTCGGCACCATTGCCGCGAAACATCGGCCCTACGTCTTTCTCACGTCCAACCGGACACGGGAAATTCATGACGCTCTCAAACGCCGTTGCCTCTACCACTGGATTGAGTACCCCAGCTTCGAGAAAGAGTACGAGATCATTACGACGAAATTCCCCGAGGTCGAAACCAAGATGGCGCGGCAAATTTGCGCTTTCATGCAGAAGGTGCGGGAGATGAATTTTTACAAGCGACCCGGCGTGGCCGAAACCTTGGATTGGGCTTCCGCGCTGATCGCGCTCAACCGCAGGAATCTGGATGATAAGACCGTCGTCGAAACAATGGGCTGCGTGTTCAAGTATCGCGAGGATTTGCATCACTTGCGCGAGCAAATGGAGGCGCGGCAGCTCAACCTGGACGCGCTGCTCAGGGCATCGCCCGAAATGGTGAGTTGACCGTCAATGGAAATTACTCAGGAAACGGTTGCGGCCGCGGTCAATAGCGTCACCTCGGCGCGCGGCAAGGGAACCTTGCCGAACCTGATGGCGTTCGCGCGCGCGCTCAAACAACTCGGTGTCAAAGTCAGCCTCAGTCAGGTTATCGACGCGTCTCGCTCGGCGGACCTTGTCGATATCGCCGAAAAAAGCGATTTTCGCGCCGTATTGCGCTCCAACTTGATTTTGCAGAAGGAGGATTTCCCGACGTTCGATATGCTGTTCGACAGCTTTTGGCGCGAACAGAGTTACGAGCGGATGCCGATGGAAACCATGGATATTCAAGGCACGCCGACCGAGTCGCAGTCGCTGGAAGGCGGCGATGAGGAGGGCGGTCTCGAAGAAGCCGCCATAGAGTCGATTCCCAAAGAGAACGTGCCGCTGGAAAACCTCGATGAATTCTCGGTGCCGACATATAGCCCGCAGGAGCTGATGAACCGTAAAGACTTCAGTGAAATGGGCGTTGAAGAAAGCCGTGCTATTGCCCGCGCAATTCTGCTCATCGCCACCAAGATCGCGACGCAGATTAGCCGGCGAAAAAAAATCGGCCGCAAAGGCAGTACCGTCGATCCCCGCTGGACCATGCGTCGGAGCATGAAATACGGCGGCGAAATTATCGATCTTGTCCATCGCAAAAGGCGCATCAAGAAGACCAGAGTTGTCTTGCTGTGCGATGTCAGCGGCTCGATGGACTGCTACAGCCGGTTTTTAATTCAGTTCATGTACGGCCTGCAAAACGAGCTCTGGGGCGTCGAAACTTTCGTTTTCAGCACGTCGCTCAGCCGAATTACCCACTTGATTCGCACCAAAGACATTGCCAACGCGCTGGAGAAGATCTCCGGCAGCATTCTCGGCTGGTCCGGCGGCACCAACATCGGTCGCTCGCTGCACACGTTCAACCGTAATTTCGCACCGAGCATAGTGACCCATCGAACGGTCGTGGTGATTATCAGCGACGGCTGGGATCGCGGCGACGTGAGCCTGCTCGAGCGCGAGATGCAGGACATCAAGCGGCGCTGCAAGAAAATCATCTGGCTCAATCCCTTGCTGGCGAGCGAGAACTACGAGCCGCTGTGCAAGGGCATGCAAGCTGCGTTGCCGTATCTCGATTTGTTTTTGTCGGTGCACAACGTGAATAGTCTGGTGACTCTGGGACGCACGTTAGAGAAAATGGTAGCTTGAAGGGTCGAAGATCGAGGATGGAGAATGGAGGATCGCGATCCTCTATCATCGATCTTCCATCCTCGACCAGAGTTTTGATAGTTCACACATTAGTTCGGAGGTAAAACCATGGCTGGAGCAGGTGCTTGTTATAACGAAGCCGATGCCGAAGGCCGAAAGAAAGAGTCCGTCTATCACCAAGTGAAAGAGTTTATCGATAAGGGCGAGACGCTCGCGGTGGCGACTATCGTGTCGACTAAAGGCTCGACGCCGCGCGAAGTCGGCGCCAAAATGGTGGTCACGGCTTGGGGGGAAATCCTCGGCACGATTGGCGGCGGTTGTGGCGAGGCCGACGTCAAGAGGGAAGCCATCGAAGTCATTCGCACGCGCAAACCGCGCACCGTGCGCGTCGATCTGCTCGACGATATTTCATCGGACAGCCCGGCAGTGTGTGGTGGCATCATGAACGTATTCATCGATCCTTGGTGGAAAGAACGCGACCAGGAGATCACAAACGTAAAATGAGTTCGCTTGCCGAAGAGCTCGTCCAGATCAGCGAGCAAGGCGCCGCGGCGGTGCTCGCTACCGTAATCGAGGTGGAGGAAAAAGTCGCCGTTGAGCCCGGCGCAAAATGCCTTGTCCGGGATAGCAAGGTTCTCGGCGGGACGATCGGCGATGCGCGGGTCGTCCAAGCGATCGTCCAAGAAAGTGCGGCGCGTCTGCGCGCCGAAAAATCCCAGTTGGTTTCTCTGACTGTACCCGAAGCGGGGGGCAAGCTGGAAGTCTTCTTCGAGGTGATGCCCGCGCCGCCGAAGCTGATCGTGGTCGGCGCCGGTCACATCGCCGTGCCGCTGGTCAAATTGGCCAAGATCTTGGACTTCCACGTGACCGTGATCGACGACCGGCTGCTCTTTGCCAACCGCGAGCGTTTCCCTGATGCCGATGAAGTGGTGGTCGGCGATATGGCGCAGACGCTTAAAGAAATGACGATCACGCCGTCGTGCTATATCGTGCTCATTACTCGGGGACATGCTTACGACGAGCCTTGCTTGCGCGTCATCGTCCATAGCCAAGCGAAGTATATCGGCATGATCGGCAGCCGACGGCGCATCAAGGCCTGCTTCGAGAGATTTCGTAACGAGGACAGGATGGCCGCGGAAGTGCTCGAACGGGTCTATGCGCCCATCGGCCTTGACATCGCAACCGAAACGCCTGCGGAGATTGCGCTTTCGATTCTTGGCGAAGTCATCAAGGTGAGGCGCGGTGGCAAGGCCGCGTCGCTTTCGGGTCATTAGACGTCGGGTTCGTGGAGCCACTGTGCGTATGACTGCAATTATCTTTTCTGATTTGGGTCAAGCAACGTCGTTCATGGCCCTAGACTGGGTACAAGCTTCATTAAAGCAATGCCTCGGCTTTAATCCTTTCCCCGCGACGCTCAACGTTCGCCCCAAGTCGGTCGAAGACGGCAAGGTGTGGCGGCGCGCGCAGCGCGAATTGACTGCTGTGCCATTGCCGCCCGTGGACGGCGGTTTCTGCAGCGCGCGAATTTATCGAATTGAGATTTTAGATCCGGCAAATCAAGCGAGTGGAAAAATCGAAGGGGCGGTGCTGCTTCCCGAAGTGAAGGATTACCCAAGCGACAAGATCGAAATCGTCGCGCCGATGCGCTTGAAAGACCATCTCGGCGTCAGCGACGGTGACGCGCTCACATTGGAGTTCCTCAATTGAATAAGAAAAAGAGATTGATTGTTGGTATTTCCGGCGCCACCGGGGCGATCTATGGCGTGCGCATGCTCGAAATCCTGGCCAAGATTGAGGATATCGAAACTCATCTCGTGCTGACCAAAGCCGGTAGGATGACGATCCAAGTAGAGACGCCTTTCTCAGTCAAAGATGTCGAAGCGATGGCCAACGTCGTGCACGACATCAACAACGTCGGCGCGAGTATCTCGAGCGGATCGTTCCGCACGGAAGGAATGGTGATCGCGCCCTGCTCGATGAAATCGATGGGCGGCATCGCTCACTCTCTCGGCGGCGACCTGCTCGTCCGCGCCGCCGACGTAGTGCTGAAGGAAAGAAAAACGCTCGTCCTGGTCGTGCGTGAAACGCCGCTTCATCTCGGTCATCTTGAAGCCATGGCTACGCTCACCCGCATGGGTGCGGTGATCTTTCCGCCAGTGCCGGCTTTCTATCATCGTCCGAAAACGTTGAATGACGTCATCAATCAAACCGTGACGCGAATTCTCGATCAGTTCGAAATCGACGTGGAGCTTTTCCACCGCTGGGACGACGAAGGCATGAGCCGCCATCCCGATGCTGGAAAAACCACCACGCTTGCGGCCGCAAAAGAACGGCAAGCCGCCAAAAAGCAACGGTGAGCTTGCCGGCCCTCCGCCATCATGCCGAGCCGCAGGGTTAAAACCGCCCTAACCAAAACCCAAAAACGCAAAAAAGAGCATCTCGAAATCTGTCTCGACACCGAACGCGTTTCGAGCTCCTTCGGCACAGGGCTCGAAGGCTACCGTTTCGTCCACAACGCGCTTCCCGAGCTGGACATCGACGAAATTGATTTGGGCACGACTTTCTTGGGCAAACGGCTGAGGGCGCCTATTTCGATTTCGTCGATGACTGGCGGGTTCGATCTAGCGCGCAAAGTCAATCGCAATTTGGCCGCGGGTGCCCAGGCGTTGGGCCTTGCCATGGGAGTGGGCTCGCAGCGCGTTGCCATAGAAGAGCCCTCGGCTGCCGATTCCTTTCAAGTACGAGACGTGGCGCCGGATATTTTGTTGTTCGGCAATTTGGGGGCAGTTCAATTGAACTACGGCTACACCGTCGAGCACTGCCGCCGGGCCGTGACGATGATTGGAGCGGACGGGCTGATTCTCCATCTCAACGTGCTCCAGGAAGCGGTTCAACCGGAAGGCAATCGGAACTTCAGGGGTCTGGTCGATAAAATCGCCGCCGTTTGCCGGGAACTGGAAGTTCCCGTCGTCGCCAAGGAGGTCGGCAACGGGATTTCCGTAGATGTCGCCGTGCGATTGCAACGCGCCGGAATCAAGGCCATCGACGTCGCTGGTAGAGGTGGGACTTCTTGGTCAGCGGTGGAAGCGCAGCGGGCGGCCCAGCAGGGCAAGCCAGTGGATCGAACCTTTGCCGACTGGGGTATCCCGACTGAAGAAGCGCTGGTCAGCGTGCGTCAAGCGCTGCCCGAAATCCCCTTGATCGCTTCCGGCGGCATCCGAACCGGCTTGGATATCGCCAAGTCGATCGCGCTGGGCGCCGACATCGCCGCCTTGGGACAGCCGCTCTTAGCCGCGGCTTTGGAGTCGCCTGACAAGGTGGTAGAGTTCTTGGCTGGCGTGATTCACGACCTCAAGGTCACTATGCTTTGCGTCGGCGTCGCCAATTTGGCGGCCTTGCGACAGGCGCCGTTGGTACACAATGTTGCCTGACGGCAGCGTTTTTTGTATATCGCTTTTCGCGTCGGCTATGCATCCTAAGGATAGGAATGACATCCATGTCTGACGACTTGAAGCGGCAGATCCTCGATTATTTGCTCAGCCATAACACCATGACGATGGCTACCTGTGCGGATGATGTGCCGTGGGCGGCGACGGTTTTTTACTCCAGCGATGATCTGCGGCTGTATTTTTTTTCCGCGCCGGACTCGCGCCACTGTCAAAATCTATCGGTTAACTCACGGGTTGCGGTAACGGTGCAAGAAGATTATAAGGACTGGCGCAAAATCAGAGGCATCCAGCTCGAGGGCCGGGTGGTGCTCGTCGACGGGGTGATAGAGAAAGCCAAGGCCATGACAATTTACGCCCGGAAGTATCCAGACGTTATAAAGCTCTTTACCGATCCGGCAAGCGGCTTGTTTTATAAAGCCTTTCTGAAGGTCAAGTTTTACTGCGTAGTGCCGGAAAAGCTATTTTATATCGACAACGAACAGGGCTTCGGTAAACGCCAGGAGCTGGCTCTCGACAGTCGGTACGGGTAAAGTCTCAAGCGTCTAAGGAGTAGGCAGGCTTCGGTTATATGTCGCAATTGCTTGGCAAAGAATTGACTCCGATGTTGCTGGAGCGCCTGAGCGGGTCGCAGGTCGAGTCCCACGAAGGCAAGATCATTCCGATCTTTACGATCGACGCAGCCGGATGGGCGCATCCGGCGCTGCTCTCCTATTATGAAGTGGTGGCGAAGAGTCCGTCGACCCTCGCTATGGCGTTGTGGAAAAATAGTTCGACGGCGAACAATTTGAGAAAGGCCGGCAAGATCACGCTCATGGTGAGCGACCACGGCATGAATTATTACCTCAAAGGCAGCGTTAAAGAGCTGGAGTATGAAATGACCGGCGCGGCGCCGGTATCGCGCTTTCAGATTACTTTGGATCAGGTGATCGAAGATCAGGAGCCCAATGCGGAAATCACTACCGGCTTGACATACCGGCGCATGACCCAGCGCGATTCGAACGATTTCTCGGTCAAAGTATTTCACTTGTTACTTGGGAAGGCATGAAATTTAAAAAAGTCGTATTTACCGTCATCGCGCTGCTTCTGATCGGCGGCGCCGGCTTCGCGTATTGGCGCATGGGCAACTCGACCAAGGAGTCGCCTTATCTCACGGTGCCAGCAAGCAAGGGCAATGTTCGGCAAGTCGTCTCATCCACAGGTACCTTACAGGCTGTCGTTACGGTAGTAGTGGGTAGTCAAGTTTCCGGTACGATCGCCAAGCTCAGCGCTGACTTCAATACCAAAGTGACGAAGGGACAGGTTGTCGCGGAGCTTGATCAGTCGAAATTCGCCGCGCGGGTGGAAGAGACGCGCGCCAATTTGCTGGCGGCGCAGGCGAGCTTGACCAAATCTAAGGTCGCGGTCGAGGATGCTGCCCGCACCCTGGCGCGGACCAAAGAACTGATGAAGCGCGAGCTGGTGCCGCAAGGTGATCTCGATGCGGCCCAGACAGCCTACGATGCGGCGCGCGCACAGCTCAACGTTACTCAAGCGCAGGTCGGGCAATCTCAGGCAGCGGTCAATCAGGCGTCCATCGATCTGGGCTACACCGTTATCCGCTCGCCGGTGGACGGCATCGTCATCTCACGCAGTGTCGATGTTGGCCAAACAGTTGCCGCGTCGCTCCAGGCGCCGACGCTCTTCTCCATCGCCAACGATCTGACCAAGATGGAAGTGCACACCAATGTCGACGAAGCGGACGTCGGCAATATTCGGGAAGGGCAGGACGTAACGTTTACCGTGGATGCGCATCCCAACCGCCGGTTTCGCGGCAAGGTGCACCAAGTGCGTAACGCGCCGCAGATCATTCAAAACGTCGTGACTTACGATGCTGTGGTCCGTATCAACAACAAAGAGCTTCTACTCAAGCCGGGTATGACCGCCAACGTCCAGTTTCTGGTCAGCGAAAAGGAAGACGTTCTGACGATTCCCAACATGGCGCTGCGGTTTAAACCGCCCGAAGAGAAAAACGAAGCTCAGGATTTGTTGCGTCAGGAACAAAGCCGGGCCGCGCCGCGGGTCGGCGCTCGGCGGACCAGCCGTCCCGGAGGAGGCGGCGGTGGTGTGGGTGGTGGGGTGAGCGAGGGGCGCAGGGTGCGCGAGGTTAAAATCTACGTAGCCAAAGGTACCAAGGCGCAATCCGTTGATGTCCAGATCGGCATCACCGACGGCTCGAGAACGGAAGTGATCTCAGGAGCACTCAACGAAAACGATCCGGTCATCATCGGCATGTCGAGCAGCGCGGGCAGTCAAAGCCAGAGCGGCGTGGCCAATCCGTTTCAGCCGGCGCAGCCCCGTATAGGCTTTAGATGAGCGAGCTGATCCGGGTCGAAAATTTACATAAGATCTATCACATGGGCGATGTCGAAGTTCCCGCGCTCAGGGGCATAGACCTGGCGATCACGCGCGGCGAGTTCGTCGCGGTGATGGGTTCCTCGGGCTCCGGCAAATCGACCTTCATGAATATCCTGGGCTGTCTCGATCGTCCGACGCAGGGAAAATATTTGTTGGAAGGCGACGAAGTGGGCTCCCTTTCCGCCGACGAATGGGCGTATATCCGCAACAAGCGGATCGGCTTTGTGTTCCAAGGATTCAATCTGCTGTCACGCACGACGGCGCTTGAGAACGTCGAGCTGCCGATGATGTACAACGGATTTCACGGCAAAGAGCGCCATCAGCGGGCAGTGGAAGCTTTGAATCTGGTCGGCCTCGGCCAGCGCCTCGATCATACGCCGAATCGCCTTTCCGGCGGGCAACAGCAGCGGGTTGCGATCGCGCGCGCTCTGGTCAATCGGCCATCGCTGATTCTCGCCGACGAGCCCACCGGCAATCTCGATTCGACGACTAGCGGCGAGATCATGGCTTTATTCCAGAAGCTTAACTTGGAACAGGGAATTACGATCATTCTCGTCACCCACGAAGCGGATATCGCGGCCCACGCTCACCGACAAATTCTCTTCAAGGACGGGCTCGTCATTTCGGATAAGGCCAAAGAACAAGCGCCGGAGACGATTAAATGCAATGGTTGATGATTCTCCGCATTGCGCTGCGCGCGCTGGCAAGAAACAAACTGCGCGCCTTTCTCACCATGCTCGGTATCATCATCGGCGTCGGCGCGGTAATTGCTATGGTCGCTATCGGCGAGGGTGCCAAGTCGACGATCCGCGCGCAGATCGCCAGCCTCGGCACCAACGTTCTGGTTGTTTTGCCCGGTAGCAACTCGCAGGGCGGTGTTAGGTTGGGTCTGGGCAATGTGAATACTTTGGTGGATGCCGATGCCCGAGCGATGGTACGCGAGCTACCGTCGGTCTCCTTCGCCTCGCCGGTATTGCGGCGGCCGGAGCAACTGGTTGCCGGCAATCTCAACTGGGGAACGTTGGCGCAGGGGGTTGCGCCCGAGTTCCAGCAGATCCGCGACTGGCAGCTAGCCGATGGTCGCTTTTTGCACGAAGGCGATATGGAGAGCGCGGCCAAAGTTGCCGTCATCGGCGAAACCGTCGCGCGCCAACTGTTTGGCAACGACAATCCGATCGACGCGGTGATTCGCATCAGAAATATTCCGTTTCGTGTCGTCGGCGTGCTTTCCCCCAAAGGACAAACCGGCCAAGGCACGGATCAGGACGATACGGTGATGATCCCATACACGACGATGCAAAAACGGCTAATGCGCATCACCTGGCTACAGAGCATCGTCGTCAAGGCGGTTAACGCCGAGCGCGTGCAAGAAGCGCAGGAACAAATTACGTTGCTGCTGCGTCAACGCCATCGCATCGGCCAGGACCGCGAAGACGATTTTAACGTGCGCAATCTTTCCGACATCGCAGAAGCGGCCCAGACGACCGCCCGCGTGATGGCCGTTCTGCTCGGCAGCGTCGCGTCGATTTCTCTTCTCGTCGGCGGCATCGGCATTATGAACATCATGCTGGTCTCGGTGACCGAACGCACGCGCGAGATCGGCATCCGCATGGCCGTCGGCGCGCGTAGCCGCGATATCATGCTGCAATTTCTGGTTGAAGCAGTCGTCATGGCCGCCACCGGTGGACTGATTGGAATATTTCTTGGCATCGGCAGCTCCGAAGTTCTCAAAGAATGGGCCCAATGGCCAACGCTGATCAGCCCGACGATCGTCGCGATCGCCTTTCTCTTCTCCGGCGCCGTCGGTGTCTTCTTCGGTTTTTATCCCGCCAAGAAGGCGGCGAATCTCGATCCGATCGAGGCGCTGAGGTACGAGTAAGGCGTCGCAACCAGTCTCGCGAGTGGGAGAGTTTAAATAGCGCAAGATTCAAAGGCGGCTACGGTAATGGTATCACGAAAAATCCGGCCACTTTAGACCGCAATGAGACTTTGGATTCGGCGGAATCTATTATGAACCTTGGCCGAATCCGTGACATGCTCAATTGTTCGCCCGCCGTCTGTTCTATGATTTTTTAATGACGAGAAGCTCTCGCAGTTTTTCCTTCGTCTGAATCAGAGATATCGATTTGAATATTCTCAACCAGCTCCTGGGTCACGACTCGGGTAATCTCCTTCAATTTATAAAGTATGCAATGGCTGGATGCGTAGCCACGGCAACCCACATCGTAATTTTTCACCTTGTGGCGTGGAAAATTTTTTACGCCTTACAAGCAGACGATTGGTTTGTGAGAGTTTTCAATTTGCCGATAGAAGAATTGGACGATGCAACTCGGTCGCGCAATTCGATGCTGGGCAACGGTGTGGCATTTTTAGTCTCGAACCTGGTCGCATACCTGATCAATATTTACTGGGTTTTTGTCCCCGGGCGTTATCATTGGATCATAGAGGTAGGTCTTTTTTATCTCGTTTCGGGTGTCGCAATAGCGATAGGCACTTCGATTATGGGAGTTCTGATTAGACGCTTCGGGATGCTGACAACCTATGCGTTCGGTTCTAACCTGGTTGCGGGGTTGATGATCAATTATGCCATGCGCAAATTTTTTATTTTCAATGGATAGGCTGTAGCCGTACTATAACGCGCTGCGGCTTTGATCTTCGCGCACGGAACCACCCATTCGGCGTGGCTAAGAGGTGTCAAAATGGAGACGATAGGCTTTGTCGGTCTGGGTACCATAGGCGGCGCCATTGCTAAGAATATTCGCAAGGCTGGCTATCCTCTGATGGTCCACGACATCCGACCGGAGGCAGTTCGACCACTGCTTGACGAAGGATCCGAGTGCACCGGATCGGCTGCGGAAGTCGCCCGGAATTGCCGGATAATGTTCACATCCCTCCCAGGTCCGGCAGAAGTCGAGGAAGTGGCCCTTGGGCCCGACGGCCTTTTGCAGGGAGTTCGCGACGACAGCCTCTACGTTGATCTTTCGAGCAGCAATCCAAATCTCATACGGCGCGTTGCAACCGAGTTCCGGTTGCATGGCGCGCGAGTCATGGATGCGCCTCTGATCGTTGGTAAAGAGGGCATTGCCAACAGAAGTGTACAGGTGTTGGCATCAGGAGATTCCGCAGCGTACGAGGAGGTGAAGCCTCTCCTCGATACATTCGGCGATACGGTTATATATACTGGAGACTTGGGAACCGGAACCGTGATCAAGTTGGCGCATAACCTGGTGCGTCGTGGCATCGGTTTGGCTATCGGCGAAGGTATCGTCTTGGGCGCCAAAGCCGGGGTGGACCCTCAGCTCCTCTGGGACTGCATGCGCTGGGGCCTTGAAGTCCAACTTCATCAGCTAGTGAAAACCTTTTCGGAGACGGTCTTCAAAGGTAACTACGAGGCGCCCGCTAGTTTCAACATCGCCTTATCACGGAAGGATGTTGGTCTTGCGACCGAGCTAGGCCGCCAACACAACGTGCCGCTACCGATCGCAGCTTTGGTCGAGCAAATTATGGTTCAGGCTTTGAGCCGGGGTTGGTCCGATCAAAGCACAGCATCGCTTTTCCGCCTCCAGGAGGAAGCCGCGGGCATCGAGGTGCGCAAACGACCGAAGTAGCGACCGTCGAGGCGCGGGTCGAACTCAGGCAGCGTTGCTGCTCAACGCGCGGCGATCTTGGTGCTGCCATAGGTCACGCGGTAGATCGCTCCCGCATAGTCGTCCGAGACCAGCAGAGAGCCGTCTTTCATCACATGCACGTCGACGGGCCGACCGCTGTATTCGTTGTTCTGGAGAAAACCGGTGAGAAACGGCTCTTGCGATTTCACGCTGCCGTCCTTGTTCAGCTTCACCACGATAACGTCGCCGCCAACTTTTTTTGTCCGGTTCCACGAGCCGTGGCGGGCGATGAAGATCGCATTCTGATACTGGCTCGGAAACATTTTGCCGGTGTAGAAGCGCATACCGAGGGCAGCGGAGTGGGGGCCGAGCAGAGCGACCGGCTTTTCGAACTCGTCGCAAGAACGTCCCCAACCCAACTCGCGATCGGTGAAGTTCCCCTGATGGCAGTACGGGAAGCCGAAATGCTGGCCGACCTTGGTGACGCGGTTGAGCTCGTCTTCCGGTAGATCTTCCGATAGCCAGTCGCGGCCATTGTCGGTGAAATAAAGTTCTTTCGTCACCGGATGCCAGTCGAAACCCACCGAGTTGCGCACGCCGCGGGCGGCCACTTCGGCTCCGCTGCCATCGAGGTTAATGCGCCGTATCTGCCCATTGGTGGCGGGCGGCTCGCAGATATTGCACGGCGAGCCGACGTTTACGTAGAGCTTGTTGTCCGGTCCCATGGCCATGAATTTCCAGCCGTGCGACTGCTGGTTGAGAAAGTCGCTGTAGATGACAACGGGCTTAGGTGGATTTTCCAGATTGTCTTCAATGTTTTCGAGCTTGGAGATTTTCGTACCTTCGGCGATATAGAGTATGCCTTTGTGGAAGGCGAGACCGTTCGGCCGGTCTAGCCCGGAGGCGACGACTTTCGTCTCGCGTTTACCGTTTTTTTCGACGATGGCGTAAACTTTGTCGAGCACGCGATTGCTCACAAACACCGTGCCCTTGTCGCCGAGCCTGAGCGAGCGCGCATTCGGGATCCCGCTCGCGTAGACTTCGACCTTGAAGCCTTTGGGGAGCTTGAGCTGCGCCACCGGTAGCTTGTCTTCCGGCGCGCCGGACGGCAGAGGTGGGACGTTGCGCAATTGCTTGGCGACCTCGGCGTTGGGAATGTCCGGACGTCCCGGCACGGTCGTTGGTTGGGGTTGTAACGTGGGCATCGGTTTTGACGGGTCCGGCGCCGCAGCAGGCGCGGCCGGTTGAGCCGGCGACTTGTCACCGGTTTGCTGCGCAAAAACGGGCGTGGCTACAAGGGCGATGAGGGTAAGGACGAGCAAGAGTACTGAAGGTCTATTGATCATAGGAAGTCCTCCTCTCTTGAATGGACCGGGGGTTTGCTTTTTGTGACGTCAGATATCGGCCTGACGATATCCGAAATCTATTGGTTACGTCAACTTCATCTCTACAGCGGAAATGGCTATAAGGCGCGGCGGTTGAAGAATCGTTGAAGTAGCTAAGCGTAGCGCGGAAAGTCGACTGGACGACCGAAAAAACATTCGGCGATGCTGCGGTAATCTTACCCTCGCGCGCTCCGCGCCAGTTTTTCCGGCTGTTCCTGAAACTTGATCTCGGCGTCTTGGGGCAGGACCCATTTTTTGAGCGGCCTTCCCTCGGCCAACGCGTGCAGCTCCCTCTCCCAGATTTTGCGGAACAGGATGACGCCGACGTCGGAGCGCCCGAGGTGTTCCTGCCCACGATTCGCCACAGGGCCCTGACCGACTTGCGCGACGTAGTCTTGCGTATGCACGAGGGAGATTTTGTCTTTGAAGAAGTTATCCAGATCATGGAAGCTTAGCTTGCCCGAGAGTACAGCCGCGCCCATTTGCGCGACCGAAATATTTGCTTCCGCCAGCGAAGTAGCCCGGCGCGCGCGGTATTCTCGCGCGGCTTCGCCGGTTAGCGGTAGACGGCGAAGGCGAAATTCCAAGGAATGCTCGTCGTCGAGCGGCACGTCCCACTGCATCCGATCTTCCGAGACGCATTCCGGTTCCGGCGACGGATTTCGGAACGCGTAGGCGTTAGGCATGAAGAATTGAAAAACGTTGCGCCAGCCCTGAGCAAAACTGGCGTACCCTGTCGTTCCCCAGGGACTTTCTTCTTTGGAAACCTCGGGCAACCCGCTGCGATTGTTGGCGGCGGAAGCGGAATAGGCGCCGCGATGAACGAAGGGCACATGATAAGTATCGCCGTTATTATCGATTCGCTGGAAAAAATTGCAGGGCCACACTTCCGTCGACAGCACCTCGAGCACGCCGTCCTCCTCCATGTACGGATAGCGCGGAAACGGCGGCGCTTCACCCGCGCCGAAGTAAGCAAAGATCAAACCGAGGTATTCACGCGTTGGATAGCTTGTTATGCGGATCTTTGCCGCGAAAGATTTCTCCTCCGCGGGTTGTTCGGTGCACTGCCCGGCGGCGTTAAATTTCCAGCCATGATACATGCAGCGGATCGAGTCGCCTTCAATCCAGCCGGCGGAGAGCTGCGCGCCGCGGTGCGGGCAGCGGAAATCGACAACGTGCGGTGCGCCGTTTTCATCGCGGTAAAGAGTGAAGCGTTCGCTCATGATGTCGATCGGTTTGGCTTGGCCGGCGCGAAGCTCTTCGGCCCGATAAATAGGATGCCAAAACCGGCGCATGAACTGCCCGGCCAGACTACCCGGCCGAGTGGAGACGAGATCCTGGTAGCGGAGTTTTTTACGGCTGCTGCTATTTTTGCGTTTGGCTAAGGGCATGACTTTTTCTCCGAATTAATTACCTAAATTTTCACCGCGCTCAATTACGAATCAAAATCCGAAATCCGAAACAAACTAAATCACACAAAACCAAGGCTCTGGTCTGAAAATCCGAAACGGGACGGTTCGGAATTTTCGGCAATTCGTTCATTGGGTTTGTCTCGAATCTCGGATCTCCCGCTTTGAATTTGCCCCAGGATTATGGCGCCATACTCAGTGGTGTTCCGACGCGATTCAAGTTCGCTTCAAAGCGCCGGCGAATCTCGGGGTCTTCATCTTCGTATTCGATCATCGTGCCACCTTTCTTGACCGAGATATAAACTCCGTCAGTTTTCTTCTTGGCCGCCTGGTGCAGCCCGATGGAATGTAGCCGACTGCCAAATCTAAGCGCGAGCTGGCGCGCCGCTTCCTTGCCGATAGCTCCAATCCGCGCACGTCCTCAACGCTAAAGCCCTCGACGATAGGAACACCTTCAGTCTTCATCCATTGGCAGTAGCCGGTGCGATCCAGCGAAGCCAACATCTCTTTCAGTTCGGATTCCATGCACGGTCCCTTTTTACTGCGAGTTCACCCTTCTTCTGTTAGCAACGCGATGCACCCAGCTTTCAATTATCTTTTTTTATACAATCCGTCGATAAAGCCGCTTTGGTCGAGCTTGGCGATGAAGCTCGCGTCGATGAATTGTTCGATCTTGGCGCTTTTCACGGCCGGTTCCGATAGGGCGATCTCTTCGAGCACGCCGCGCACGCCATCCGCGCTGGGATAGGGCTTGGCTGGAGTGATGCGCGAATAATAGTCGTAGGCTTCCTCAGCGATGGCGTTGTCGCTGACGCGCAGAAACTCCTTGATCATTTGAATGCTTTCCGCCTTGTGGGTCCGGTAAAAAGCAATCCCTTCGACAAAGGCGCGCAGAAAGCCAAAGACGGTTTGCGGCTCTTCACGTATGAAGCGGTCGGTGGTGGCGATGTTATTATGGGGATAGGTCAGCCCTAGTTTCGAAGCGTCGGCGAACTCGCCAAATCCCTGCTGGCGCGCGATCAACGTGTTGGGAGCGTCGACGACGGAACCGTCCACCGATCCGCTCAGCAACGCGCTCATCCTCTCGCGTTGGTTACCGATCTGCATGATCGTCACGTCCTTGGCGGGATCGAGGCCCAAGCGATTCACCATAAAGCGCGCGGCGAAATCCGATGAGCTGCCGAAACGGGAGATGGCGATCTTGGCTCCCTTGAGTCGTTTGGCGTCGGATATTTTACCGTTGACAGAAAGGCTATAGGGCATGGTCGGCGTGTAAGTGGCGACTAGTACGTTTCCGGCGCCCTTGAAGCGCGCTCTTTGTGCTGCGGTGCCACCGCCGCCGCTGATGACTTTGATTTCCCCGGACAAGAGCACCTGGAGCGCCTGACTGCCGCCTTGCAGCAGGAGGAAGTCGACGTCAATGCCGTTGCGTTTGAAGGCGCCAATTTTTTTGGTGACATAGAGCGTCTCGATACCGCCGCTGATGCTGGCTAATCCAAGCAGGAGAGGCTTTTGGCTTTGGGCCAGAAGGAAAGGCGGAAATATTAGACAGAACAAAAGAGCGGCGGTGGCATGTTTCATGGGTTTTCTCACTTGAGTTTCTCATCGCGGTAAAAACTGAGCCGGTCCATTACCGGCTTGTCCGCGTCCCGAACAGTATCGCCTCCTGATCACCGAGTTTTTTGTTTCTGAAATCCTCGTTGAGTTTTTTTACGTCGGTCATGATGTGGCATTCAAGCTTGCATTAGGTCGGTTCGGCGAATTATAGATGCGGCTACTGTATATGGCATCCGAACCGGTTTGACAATGAAACTTGACGACAAGATCGCTCTAGTGACGGGATCGGCGCGAGGCCTCGGGTGGGAGATTATCCAGGCTTTTGCGCAACAGGGGGCCAAGGTGGCGGTCTGCGATCTCAGCCAAGCAGATGTCGATGAGGCCGCGGTGAGGTTGGGGTTGCCAGACGAGAAAATGCTCGGCGTTAAAGCAGACGTCACGGTAGAGCGGGACGTGGTGAATTTGCTCGAAATGATCAAAAAAAAGTTCGGTCGCATCGATGTTGTCGTCAACAATGCCGGCTTTGCCTGGCCGCGCGGCGGGCCAATCAATCTCGAGTTGGCGGATACGCCGTTGGATGTGTGGCTCAAGGTTCTCGACACCAATCTGAACGGCACATTCTTGTGCAGCCGGGAAGCTCTCAAGATTATGCGGCCACAAGGCGGCGGCTCGATCGTCAATATTTCTTCGCCGCAGGGAAAAAAGGGAAAAGTGCTGAGAGGCCCATACTCCGCGGCCAAATTCGGTGTCGAGGGATTGACGCAGGTGCTGGCGTTGGAGAATGGAGCTTACAACGTCAAAGTGAATAGTCTTGATCCCGGCGGGATCGTCGCCACGGAAGCGATCAGAAAGATTCCCGGCAATCGCGGCGTGAAAATGCTCAGTCCGGAAATCGTCCGGGCTTGCGCCGTTTATCTTGCCTCGGATGAGTCCAGCGGTATAACGGGCCAGGCTTTTGTCGCCACTGATTGGAATAAGGCGCACGGCCTTGAGGTTCCATATACTATCGCGTAGCGGATCGCCCGGCGGTCTGCGTAAGGTCAACGCCGAGTTGGATGCCGCCGGGTGGAAGCCGGGAAAGTAGTGGACCTTGGATTTAGGTATGAACCCGGATTCCGCAGTTGCAATTGACGCAACACGCGAGGAGCGAACCTTCCGTAGCGAAGCCAATAGTTTTCTGCCTCTAAGCGAACGTCGATCATCGGTGGTTGATTGGAAATCGAAAACTTACAACAAAGGGTGCAAAAGCCGGGAAACGACTTTGAAACTGCACGGTTGGGTGTCTTCACTACTCCAGGTTCGCCCCTCGCTCGTGCTGGCCATAGGTTTAACTGCGGAATCCGGGATGAATCTTAATAGCAAGGCGACCGATGACAACTAACCGTCCGCTCAATCAACCGCTGGGCCAATAACTAAATAGACGTCACCGGGCTTGGCTCGATCATTAGATGTGCAATTGAATGCAAATCCTAGCCTTCAAAAGAATCCGCGTTAAAAGGGAACACTTTATGACCGTGCGCCTGCGCTTGCCTGAAACAACTCAAAATCGATCTCACTTCGAAACGCGTTGATCCGCACAACTTTCACTTGCACATTGTCGCCCAGGCGGAATTTTCGACCGTGACGGCGGCCTTTGATGACGTATTCTTTCTCGTAGTAGTCGTAGTCGTCGTCGGTTAATGACGACAGTTTGACTAAACCTTCGATGAAGTAGGCGTCGAGCTCTACGAAGAAGCCGAAGTTGGCAAGGCTGGTGATGAAGCCCGTGAACTCTTCGCCGAGTTTGTTCATCATAAACTGGGCTTTTTTGAGATCGACCATCTCGCGCTCGGCGTCCATGGCGTGGCGCTCGCGCTCGGAGGTGTGCTTGCCGGCTTCCTGGAGAGAGCGGAGCAAATCCGCGCGTTCGTTTGGCTTAAGTTTTTCTCCCCGCAGCGCTCTGTCCAACATGCGGTGCACGATCAAATCGGGGTAACGCCGGATGGGTGAGGTGAAATGGGTGTAACATACCGACGCCAGTCCGAAATGGCCGATATTTTCCGGTTGATAGACAGCCTGCTTCATCGAGCGCAGCAGCACGCGATTGAGCACGCGCTCTTCGGGTTTGCCGCGAGCAGCCTCCAAGAGTCTTTGAATTTCCAATGGCGCAATGTTTTCTTTTTTAAGGGGCAAGCGGTAGCCGAGTGAGAGTAGAAACGGTGCTAGCGCTTCCAACGCTTCTTCGTCGGGACCTTCGTGGACGCGGTAAAGAAGTGGTAAGTCTCTTTCTGTCAAGTGGCGTGCCACCGCTTCGTTGGCGGCAATCATGAACTCTTCGATGATACGATGGGCAACATTGCGCTCGGCGCGCACGATGTTTTCCGGAATGCCTTGGATATCGAGAATTATTTCTGCTTCTGGTAGATCGAAATCCAGGTTGCCGCGTGCTCTGCGTTGCTCGTAAATCAACATCGCGAGCTCTTCCATGAGATGGAACTGATCGACGAGGCGGCCGTAGTAAGCCAAAACTTCGGCGTCGCGATCGACTAAGATGCGCCGCACATTGGTGTAGGTCATCCGTTGATGGCTGCGAATCACGGAATCGAAAAACCGGCTGCCAACGACTTCTCCTTTTGCGTTGAATTCGATGGCAACGGTTTTGGTCAAGCGATCTTCGTTGGGATTCAAGCTGCAGATGCCGTTCGAAAGCGCTTCGGGCAGCATGGGAATCGCGCGATCCGGAAAATAAACGCTCGTGCTCCGAGCATAGGCTTCCTGATCTAGGGCACTGTCGGCTCGAACGTAGTGAGCGACATCGGCGATGGAAACCAAAAGCTCATAGCGATCATCCATCTTGTGAACGTGAACGGCGTCGTCGAAGTCGCGGGCGTTCTCGCCGTCGATGGTAACGATGGGCCATCCCCGCAAATCGGTGCGCGCGGCTATTTCTTCAGGAGCGATCGAGTAAGCAATCTGGTTCGTCTCGCGATGCACTTCCTCCGGAAAACGAGTTGATAAGCCATAGCGGAACACAATGGATTGCGCTTGGACTTCCGGATCATCGGGGTCCCCCATGACTTTAACGACCTGAGCTTGCGGCGGTGACATCGCCGTTCCGTAGCGGAATATCTCGGCGGCAATGACTTTGCCTTTTTCCGGCTTCGCCGCGTCCGGCTTGAGTGGAATGGCGTTGATTCTCGGATCCATCGGAACCAGGAAAGCTTGCCCATCGATTTCATCGTAAGTGCCGAGCAGACGTTTTTGTGCGCGCTCGAGGACTTGCACGACATGCACTTCGGCGCCGCCACGCGGCCTCCGGTCGATGCGTGCCATGACGCGATCGCCGTGCATAACCCGCCGCATCTCGCGGCGATTCAAATAAACATCCTCCCTGTTCCTGTCATCCGGGATTAAGAATCCGTAGCCGTCCGGGTGCGCATGGACTTTTCCCTGGATCAGATTTTGCCGATCAGGGAGCGCATAATGATTCTTCTTCAGGCGCACCAAACGGCCATCGCGGCATAATTCTCGGAGCGCATCGACGATCACCTGAAGTTCATCGCGACCAAAGCCGCCGCGCCGCAGGATCTCAGCGGGCGTCAGCCGGTTCTTTGGCTTCTTCGCAAAAAGTTTGAGGATCTTTAGTTGGGCTTGTGCTTCAGAAACTGAATCAAGGTCGGATGGGCGAGCCATAGATGCATCTGAGCATCTAATGGAATTCTGCGGTTTTCAATCGCTGCGAAAGACAAACACGCGGAGTTGGAGACTTCGGTCAAGGTCCCGGAATCACCGATCCGTGTGCTCATCGGAAGATTTGCGGGCAAGTTCCGCCATGAACCAATCGTCGTTCATGTCGGCGGGCCGTGGAATTTCGCGCAAGGGGACAGCGTTTTTGATTGAGTCTAAAATTTTATGTGCGATGGTTAAAAAATCGTTCATGGCAAGAAGCACGATGACGGCTTTCTTGCGATCCACCGTGCGAATGATGCCGACTTCTTCGTAGGATTCGAAGATAAATTTTACATAGG
>Ga0075423_10001302_pt1 | contig 21744 bp, 16 predicted proteins | sample SoiMethybrSBSTD2_FD_80114 | JGI IMG/M metagenome (GOLD analysis project Ga0075423, IMG submission 80114) | Bulk soil microbial communities from a Populus tree surrounding site in Tennessee, USA - Soil MetaG P. TD hybrid SBSTD2 | ecosystem: Environmental > Terrestrial > Soil > Tree plantation... | reverse complement strand
CGACGGGTTCGGTGACGTGGTGGTGGCGAGCTTCGGCACGGCTTACCTGTATCAGGGGTCCGCACTCGGGCTATCCGTGACCGCCACCTGGACTTCCCCTCTGGGAGGATTCGTGGCGGGCGCTGGCGACGTCAACGGCGACGGATATGATGATGTCCTGACCTCCGGCCCCTTCTTTTCCGACAAGCCGAACCTCTACTACGGTTCTTCCGCGGGGCTCTCGACGGCTCCGGGCTGGACTCCCGAGGACACCCCCGATCAGCCGCAAGTAAATTCCATCGCATCCGCAGGGGATGTGAACGGCGATGGCTTCTCCGACGTCATCGTAGGATCCTCGAACGGCTCTACGAACCCGGCCGTTCGGGTTTACCTCGGCGGGGCCGGCGGGCCGGGTACGACGCCCTCCTGGACCATCGAGCAGGCCGATCCCTATACGGCCCTGGGCTATTCGGTGGCTTCCGCGGGAGACGTGAATGGGGATGGCTTTGACGATGTCATCGTCGGCGAGCCGCTGTACAGCGAGACGGTGCCTTTCGAGGTGCCCGTGACTGGTCGCGCTCGCCTCTATTTCGGATCGGCCGCGGGTCTTGAAGATCAACCGTCCTGGGTTTCCCAGAGACGGGTCCAGTTCGGCTGGCTCGGATCGGCCGTGGCCTCGGCGGGCGACGTCAATGGAGATGGTTACGCCGACCTGATCCTGGGGGGGATCAATGGATTCCGCGGCACGGAGCCGGGAATCGTGCAGGTGTACCTCGGCTCGACGTCGGGTCCGGGAGCCGTCCCTGCCCTGGAACTGACAGGCGATGGCTTTCTCACGCATCTCGGCACTTCCGTGGCGGGGGCGGGCGACGTAAACGGGGATGGATTCGCCGATCTGCTGGCCGGGGAGCCTGACTATGATCTCTCCGAAACCGTGGAGTCGGTAGGCCGGGCCTACCTGTTCTCCGGTGCGGCGGGGGGGCCAGCGGGCAGTCCGGCCTGGCAGGTTCAAGGCGAGCACGCCTTCCAGGGCGTCGGCAATTCGGTGGCGGGGGCGGGCGACGTCAACGGGGACGGCTTCGGAGATTTGTTGGTCGGCTCCTTCGAGGGAGCCTCCCTCTATCTGGGGGCCCCGGGAAATCATTTCCCGGTGGCGCACGGGAGCGCCACCGCTCTGATCGAGTGCACCTCTTCCGCGGGAGCCGAGGTGCCGCTGGATGCATCGGGATCCATCGATGCCGACTCGACGCCCGGGACCAGCGATGACATCGTCGCCTACGATTGGTTCGAGAGTTTCGCCCTTCCGGCTCAGACCCTGATCGCCGCCGGGCGCACCGCCAGCCCCGTCTTGCCGATGGGAGGCCATGCCATTACCTTGCGGGTCACCGATCGCGCCGGCGCGACGGCCACCGACAGCTTCAGCCTCATCGTGGCGGACACAAAAAAACCTTCCGTCTCGATGACTCTGTCGCGGGACCAGTTGTGGCCCCCGACTCATCAGATGATTCCCGTTCACGCCTCGGTCGAGTCCCAGGATGCCTGCGGCGCGACGCAGGTGGTCCTGGCGTCGATTACCAGCAATGAAGCGGACGATGCACCGGGGAAGGCTGACGGCTCCACACTCCTGGACATCCAGGGTGTGACGCTCAACACCCCTGACTTCGACTTCCTGCTGAGGGCGGAGCGCTCCGATAACGGCGGAGGAAGGATTTACTCCGTGACTTACAAGGCGACCGACGCCACGGGCAACCTTGCCTGGATAACCCGACAGGTGTCGGTGCCCGTAAATCGTCGCGACTCGACCCGTGGCAAGAAAGTGCGCAGCAACAGCCGGCCACAGACGAGAGACGGAGCGACCCGCTAGGTCTGAGCCTCGGCGGGCGCCTGGGCGCGAATCGGCGAGCCCTCGGGCCCCTGATCCAGCAGGTGGCAAGCCAGCGATATCTGGTCCTGGGAGCCGATCAGGATCACCGTGTCCCGTTCCACCAAGGGTCGGTCCGGATCGGGGCTGGATCGTACTTCTCCCTCCTGCATCAGAGCTATCACCGAAGCGCCGGTCAAGGCCCTCAGCTCCAGCTCGCGCAGCGAGCGACCCACCGCCCAGGCACCCGTGAGCAGAGTGTGGATCTCCACGTTCGCTGCCAGCAGCCCCTCGGGGAGCTCCGACACTTTCGCTGGACGGATCCTGTCGTCTCTGAACATTCCATAGCGCTCTTCACGAATGGTCCGCAGCTCCCGCGCGATGAGATTGCCCGGGATCCCCACGCGTCGCAGCACCCGGCTGCAGACCTCCATGGAGGCCTCGAACTCTTCGGGAATGACCTCGTCGGCGCCGAGCTGGTAGAGACCGTCGATCTCGCTCACATACTGGGTTCTCACCAGAATCGGCAGATTGGGCACCAGGGCCCTGGCAAGCTGCACCGTACGCTGGGTGGCGGCGGGATCCGAGATGGCCACGACCATGGCCCGGGCCGATCGGATGCCGATCTTCCTGAGGATCTCCCGGCTGGTAGAGTCGCCGTAGACGATCGACTCACCCTCCCGCGCGGCACTGCGAACCTTTTCCGCGTTCAGCTCGAGGATACGGTAGGGAATTTCCATGCGGCGCAGCACCTGGGCCAGGTTCCTCCCGTTGAGGCCGAAGCCCACGATGAGAACGGGTCGCGCTTCGGCCGAGTAGACCTCTCCTTCGCTCGACGCTCCGGACCGGGCCGGGAAGAAGCGCTTCAGATCGGGGATGCTCTCGAGTCGCTGCCCCGCATGGGCCGAGCCCCGGATGAGGAAGGGCGACAGAATCATGGACAACACGCTGACGGCCAGGAAGGTCTTGTAGACGCCGTCGGTGAGCAGGCCGTAATCGCGCGCGGAAAGCGCCAGGATGAATGAAAACTCCCCGACCTGCGCCAGGGCCACGCCGGGCTGGGTGGCGACCCTCACCGGATACCCCAGGAAGCCCACGACCGGCGTCACAATCAAAAACTTCACCATCAGGACGAGCAGGAGGCACAACGACAGCGCCCAGGCGTTCTGCGCCACGAATTGGATGTCCATGAGCATGCCGATGGAGACGAAGAAGAGGCAGTTCAGCGCATCCCGGAAGGGCAGGATGTCGGAGAGCACTTGAAGGCCATACTCGCTCTCGGAGACCACCAGCCCAGCGATGAATGCGCCCAGGGCCACCGAGAGGCCCGCCAGAGAGCTTGCGAAGGCGGTCCCCAGGACCACCAGGATTACGGCGATGAGGAAAACCTCGCGGCTCCGGGTGCCCACCACGAGCCGGAGGAACGGCGGTATGGCGAAGCGCGCCGCGAACAGGATTGCACCGACCGTAAGCAGCGAGATGCCCCCGACCTGAAGGAGTTTCAGCGGAGTTGCCCGGCCCCAGTCGGAGAGGACCGGAATGAGCATCATCACCGGGACGACACAAAGATCCTGAAAAATCAGAATCCCCAGCGAGACTCTCGCGGGCGGAGTGATCATCTCGCCGCGCTCCGCGAAAACGCGCAGGACGATGGCGGTGCTGGAGAAGGCCAGAAGGAAGCCCAGAATGACCGATTCGGTCCACCGCAGGCTGAAGGGAAGGCTGGCCAGAAACGCCAGCAGGGCAGTGCCGAAAACCTGGAGGGAGCCTCCGATGAGCATCTCCCGGCGCATGCGGGAAAGCCGGGAAATAGAGAATTCAATGCCGATGGTGAACAGGAGCAGGACGACACCGATCTCGGCGAGGTTCTCCACGTCGTCGCTGCGACGTATGAGGCCGACTCCGTGCGGGCCGAAGATGACCCCGGTGGCCAGGAACCCCACGACGACCGGCAAACGAAGCTTTTGAAACAGGAAGACGACGGCAATGGAGAGGGCGAAGATGACGAACAGTTCCCACAGCAGCGAGGGTGGCTGGGCCATCCATTCCCCTTGGCGGCCGCCCGGAAGGAGGGCGCAAATTCGGGGCTAGCCTAGCACAAGATGGAGCGTCGCGAGCCGCCGAATCTCCCTTGCTAGATTCGTTCGTGAGCGCCCCGGGGGGCAGGCCCGGGCTCCTTCGCGACGGCACGCCTTCGAGTGAGACCGTGAGAGTTCGCTGCAGCGGAACGGAAGATTCGGCGTTGTGCCCGCGCGCTTCCGCACGGCCGCTGCTCGGGACCCGGAGCCTGCCCCTGCGGTCACCTGAACCACAGTCTTGAGCCCGCAAGTGCCCATCAAGCTGATCAAGCTCCAGGGGCCTCGAATGAATCGGCGACCACGACGGAGGGTGAGGAGTGACGAAAAAACCATTCTACGGATCGATCCCCGCGCTTGACCGGGCGCCGACGGGAGCGATAGGCTCGAAAGCCGGAAGCAGGCCTGAGGGCAAGTTATGGAAATCACCAAGCTGGGTGAGGGAGCGTGGAGATGGACCGCCCCGCACCCCGACTGGACCCCGGCCGCGGAGCAGCGTCAGGGAGGTTGGGGACAGAGCGTGGGGTGCCTCTACCTGGAAACGCCGAAGGGGTTTTCCGATGGAATCCTGCTTGTCGATCCGCTTGCGCCTCCCGAAGGGAGTGAGGACTCCCGCCGGTTCTGGGAGGCGATGGATCGCGACGTGGCGAGGATTGGGAGGCCGGTGGCCATCCTGCTGGGAAATCACTTCCACGAGCGCCACGCGCAGCTGTTTCTGGATCGATATCGCACCGGAGCGGGGGCGAGTATCTGGGCGCCGCACAAGGCGAAAGCCCTGTTCACCTGCAAAGTAACACACGCATACCGGCCGGGGGATCTCGTCCCGGGGGGGCTCATCGCTTACGCAATCGCAGGCCTGGAGTGTCCCGGTGAGACGGTCTTTTTCGATCGGCATCGTCGTGCCCTGATTTGTGCCGACGCGTTTCTTGGCGCGGGCGGCGGACGGATTCGCATTCCGCCCCAGAGGTGGGCGGAGAAGACGCCCGAGGGGCAGGAGCTCTACCGCAGCGAGTTTCGTACCGGCCTCCGAAGATTGGGCACTCTTGACGTCGAGATGGTGCTGGTGTCGCATGGCGATCCGGTCCTGACACAAGGTCGCGCCGCCGTTCTCGAGGCGCTCGATGCTCCCGCCTGGGGAGACGAGTAGACCGGCGCCGCCCCACGGCCCCGTCCCCCGAGAATCGCCGCCCATCTCCTCATCGAAGCGAGCCGGTGCTTTTGCAGCGCTCACCTCCGGGGTGCTAGAATTTCCCTCCAAGTCACCGAAACAAGGAGCCTTGCATGAGCGCGGAATTCAAGAACGAGCCGCTGACCGACTTCTCTCAGCCACGGGAACGGGAGGCCATGGAAGCGGCCATCAGGAAAGTGGAAGGGGAGCTGGGGCAGGAATACCCTCTTATTATCGGGGGGGAGAGAGTCAAAGTCGGAAAAACTTTCGATTCCCTCAATCCCGCGAAGCCATCCCAAATCATTGGAGGGTTTCAATCCGCCACGACACGTGAGGCGGAATCCGCTATCGCGGCAGCCGAGCGGGCTTTCGAGAGCTGGAAGAAAGAAACGCCCGAGCGCCGGGCCGACCTGCTCTTTCGGGCCGCGGCGATCCTGCGCGAGTGCAAGCATGAGTTCTCGGCAGGCATGGTGCTGGAGGTGGGAAAGTCGTGGGCCGAGGCGGATGGAGACACCGCCGAGGCCATCGATTTTCTGGAGTTCTACGCCCGCGAGGCACTGCGCTACGCCGCCGGGCAGCCGCTGACGCGAATCCCGGGGGAGAAGAATGAGCTGCGTTACATTCCTTTGGGAGTGGGATTGGCGATACCTCCCTGGAATTTCCCTCTGGCCATCATGGCGGGTATGACCACCGCTGCGGCGGTCACGGGGAACACGGTCATTCTAAAACCCTCGAGCGACGCCCCTGCCATCGCCTACCGGTTTATCCTGGCGCTGGAGCAGGCGGGCATGCCTCCCGGCGTGGTGAATTTTCTCACCGGCAGCGGCGCCGCCATCGGGGACTTCCTGGTGGAGAGCCCCCGCATCCGTTTCGTCAGCTTCACCGGATCCAAGGAGGTGGGGCTGCGAATCAATGAAAAGGCGGCGCAGCCGCGACCGGGACAGATCTGGATCAAACGGGTCGTGGCCGAGATGGGGGGCAAGGACTTCATTCTCGTCGATGAGACGGCGGATGTGGACGCCGCCGCCGCGGGAATCGTCGCGGCGGCCTTCGGCTTCCAGGGGCAGAAATGTTCGGCCTGCTCCAGAGCTATCGTCCATCGCAAGGTCTACGACTCGTTGCTGCAGAAGGTCGTCGAGAAAACCCGGGCGCTGACGGTAGGCGCCACGAATACCGCCGGCATGCAGGTTGGGCCGGTCATCAACGCGGGTGCGGAGAAGAAGATTCTCCAATACATCGATATCGGTAAGCAGGAGGGTCGCCTGGTGGCGGGCGGCGAGAAGGCGCCCGGAGAGGGCTTTTTCATCCAGCCGACGGTATTCGCTGACGTCAAGCCCGATTCCAGAATCGCCCAGGAAGAGATTTTCGGCCCCGTGCTGGCAATCCTGCCGACCCCGAGCTACGAAGAAGGGGTGAAGATGGCGAATCAGAGCGAGTACGGTCTCACCGGCTCACTTTACTCCAAGGATGCGAAGCGACTGGAGCAGGCAAGGGAAGTGCTGCATGTGGGAAATCTTTATCTGAACCGGAAGTGCACCGGGGCCCTGGTGGGAGTGCATCCATTCGGCGGGTTCAACATGTCCGGCACCGACTCCAAGGCCGGCGGCCGCGACTATCTGCTCCTCTTTCTGCAAGCCAAGGCGATTTCGGAAGCTGTCTAGTGTCCCGTCTCCGAATTCCCGTTACATCCGGCCGCCGCTGCATCCCGGCCTGCTTCGTTCCTTCTCGCTTACATATTCCCAATATGCGCGCTCGTCGCGCCTCGCGGGCCGGGCGCTTCGACGGCCTCTGTGTTAACGCGACTTTTGAGACGGAACACTAGCCGCGGCCGTGTGACGCACACTCGCGCAGCCGGAAACCGGGAGCCCGGGGCGGCGCCGCCTACGCTCGGCCCATCATCCCCAGCCATTGCTGGAGAGTGGGGACCTTCATGGCGTAGTTGGTGCGGCGCTGGGCTCCAAGGGTCGAGGTGGGGGAGTCGCCGTAGTCGTGGCCGGGATAGAGCGTCACTTCGTCGGGCAGCTTGGCGAGGCGCTGGGTGAGGCTGCGGTACATTTCCTCCGGGTCGCTGCCAGGCAGATCCACTCTCCCGCAACTTCCAACGAACAGGGTGTCGCCGGCCACCAACCGATCCCCTCCCACCAGAAAGCAGGTGCTGCCTTCGGTGTGCCCGGGCGTGTGGACGAATTGAATGGGAATCTTCCCCACCTTCAGGACGTCCCCGCCGGAGTGTGGGGCAAGATCCGAGTCGGAAAGCCCCGTCACGCGCTTTACCCAGGGCACCTCCCTCTCCTGGACATGGATCTTCACCGGGAGCAGCTCCAGCAGGCGCCGCGCGCCTTGCACCGAAAACCCCATCATGTCCCCGCCCAGGTGGTCTGGATGATAATGACTGCCCAGCGCTCCAATCACGTTCATCTCATCGGATTGCGCGAGATTCACCAGGGAATCCACGTCCCACGCGGGATCCACCAGGAGACACTCGCGGGTGTCAGCATCGCCTATCAGGTATGCGAAGTTCATCATCTGGGCCGCCACGGGATTGTCGACGGCGAAATCCCTTCCAGCCAGCAATTGGCGGAAGTAGAGCGGCTGACGAGAGCTCGGGGGCATCATGATTCTTCCTCATCCGGGTTGGAAACGGCGGGCATTATGGCAGACTCGCGCCGCTTCTCTCAACATTCTGCCAGACGATGCGCCAGGCTTGACCCGAAACCTCGCGTGGCATAGGCTGCCCCTGTTCCAGAGAATCCCCAGCGAAACGGAACGACCGGTTGAGTGCCCGTCGAGTCGCGGGCCCATCCAGGAGGACTTCATGCCCGTCAAGTTCGATGCCGAGACTCTGCAGCGGTTTCGCAGGATGTCGCCGCAGGAAATCTATCGTGAAGTCACCGACGCCGTGCACCAGGCGCAGGGGCCCAAGGGATCGGAAGACTTCGTGGATGCGCTGGACAGCCTGGTGGATGAAGGAATACTTTCCTGGGACCAGATCCAGAACTTCGAGTCGGAAGAAGACAACTGAGGGACTTCGCTTTCCCCCCCCCTCAGTAGGGATCCATCTCACCCGCCCGGGCCTTCATGGAAACATAGTTCGCTGGATCGATTCCACGCAGGACGTAGGGCGATGCCTCGAAAGCCCTGCGGACCACGCCCTTATTGTTCGAATCCTTACGAACGTAAATCACGTAGGGGCCGTCTCCGTACACCGCGACGATTTCATAGCTGGCGGCGAGATCGGTCATGACTCCGTGGACGAACTCCAGGAATGCCTCCGATTGGTACAGCCGCACCATGAGGCCTTCCGGATATTTTCCTCGCAACCCCCGGAGCATTCCCTGGAAGGCTGGGTCGTCCTCCTTGCGGGAGGCGGCGGCCGGGGCCCACTTCGCACAGATGACATCCGGATGGCGTGATCGATAGTACTGCTGAAGGGCGGCTGGCGATTCGGGAGTGCGGCCGCTGAAAAAGTTATCGGTGAGTCCTACCCAATCCACGGTTGTGATGTCGGAGAGGAAGGGGACGATGCCGACGGCCCCGGTCAGCATGACCAGGGAATCCCCCAAGCCCGTCCGCTTCAGGTCCTCTCCCAGCTGCACCTGGATGGTGTCGTTCGGGAGAGGCCCCTTCTGGCCCAGGAGTCCAGGAAGATGTCTCAGGTTCCAGGGATGGGCCGCCAGGAGCGCGAAGCCGGCCACCAAGGCGACGAAAGCTCGCAATGCGGGCTGATTCAACGATCCCCATGACGGCCGGAGTCCTTCGGGTGCGGCCAGCAGGACCGACGCGGAGAAGAGCAAGGGCAGCATCGCGGTAAATTCCAGGCGGAACATGCACGACTCGTGAATGATGCGGAGGTAGTAGGCGAGTAAGGCAGCTACGGGAACCAGGTTGTGAGCCAGTAGCGTGGCCGCGGCTCGGGAGCGGGCGGCTGTTGGCCGGAGCAAAAGGAGCACCAGGAGGATCAGCACCGCCTGAGGCATTCCCTGGTCCAAGTCGGTGAAATACTGGACGACATGACTGAGCCCGGGCCACGCTTGAGGGGGCAACCCGAATACGCCTCCTCGAGTCTTGACGTAGTAGCTGTTCGGCAGGAGATGACCGAGGGCGAACCACTTCCAGCCAATAAAGGCTCCCAGACACAGCGCGAAACTCCCGCCGGCCACGGCCGCCAGCTGAAGCCTCCGGCGGAATCCCGGAAGCTGTGCGCTGACCGCGAGGAGCGCCAGGTGGACGGCGAACAGGAGCCCTCCTTCAGGCCGGACAATCAGCAGCCCACATCCGGCAAGTCCGAGAAGGGCGCCGCGTGCGAGGGAGGGACGCAAGGCCAAGTCCGCGGCGAGGAGCGCCAGCAGGAATGCGCCACAGACGAAGAAAATTGTCTCCATGCCGGTGGAGGCCTGCCACGCCGTGAAATTGGCCGACAGGAAGAACGCCAGCGGTATTAACGAGAGCCAAGCGGCATTCGGCCAGTTTCGCCGCAGGGCCTTGAGTGCCAGAAACGGCAAACCGCACAAGAGGAGAAAATTGACCAGGCGTGTGAACACCAGGGGATGGATCCCCGCACGCATGCCCAAGGCACAGGCCAGTACGTGGAAGATGCTGGTGAAGCCCTCCGAGGGAGCTGCATCGCTCGGATTGAATACAAGCCCCCTCCCTGCCGTCAGGTTGCGGGCATAACGGAAAGTGATCCAGGCGTCATCGAACGCGAGGGTTCTGAAGAAAAGACAATTCGCACCCAGAAGGAGGAATGGCAGAAGGGCCAACAGTCCCGCGATCCATCGCCTGGTAGGGCGTATAGGAGGCATGTGCCCACCTCGTCCCACGACCCGGCGCCATCAAGGTGCCAGGGCCAGGAAATCCCAGCCTCTTATTCTTCGTCCTTCTTATTGCCGGCGCGCTCTTCCCATGCCCGTCGCCAGGAAGCCACCTTGCCTCGCTCCTTCGGAGGAGGCGGGAGGGTAGCGGCGGGGGGATCGGCTTTCGGGCGCGAGTGCGGGTGGTCCTCGCGCTCCTCCGGGCGGGCGATGCGAACCTTTCGGCCGGTCACGGGGGGCCGGTGCTGGGCCTCCGCGCTGGCTGTTGCGGGGGCCTTGTGTCTCAAAACCTGATCGAACAGTTTTTTCATCTCGCGCTTTTTCCTATCCTGAGATTTTCCGGCACGTCCGTGCCGGTAAGGGTGCTCGAACTGACACGTTTTACAGCGGACTTTCTTGACGTCGCCCCCCACCATGCCCACGACGCCGTGATTCATCAGCAGGCGGCAGCGGGAGCACCAGTCGTCGACGACATCGCCGAGGCGGGCGGGACGATTCCTCACCGGGAAGCCTCGCCACCGGCCAGTGCCAGGATCTCGTCATCCTCCAGCAGCCGATCCGACTGCTTGGCGGCCTCGAAAATCCGTTCGACCACGTCGTTGGCGGCCTGCATGCCGTGCTCCTCCAGCCAGTAGACCACGTTGGATTTTCCTGACATCGGACCGATGCGAATTCGTTGCTTGAGGCCGAAGTCTCCCGCCGGGACACCCGAATAGACCCGATCGGCAAGCCAGACGTCGCCCTTGCGGAAAGCCTTGATCACCGCGGCTGCGTGGACGCCGGTGCCGGTTTCGAAAGCATCGCTTCCCACCACGGGATAATTGCCGGGGATCGTCACTTTAAGGGCTCGGGCCACGGCCTCGCAGTATTCCCGCAAGCGCGTCAGGTCCCGGTCAATCCAGCCCAGCAGCTTCAGATTCACCAGCACCAGGTCGATGGGAGTGTTGCCGGCCCGTTCCCCGACTCCCAGCGCGCAGCCGTGCACGCGGGTGGCTCCTGCCCGGATGGCGGCGAGGGTGTTGATGACCGCCAGGCCGCGATCCCGATGTCCGTGCCAGTCCACGCCCACGCTTTCGCCGGTGGCTTCCACGATCCCGCAAACATGCTGGACGAGGCGCTCCACCCCCTCGGGGAGCGAGTGTCCCACCGTATCGCAGATGCACACCCTCCTGGCGCCGCACTCGATGGCGGCGGTATAGAGGGCCCGCAGGGTCTCGGGATTCGCCCGGGTGGTGTCCTCGGTCACGTACATCACCGGCAGGCCTTCCTTGACGGCGAAGGTGACCGACTCCCGGGTGTGCTTGAGAAGCGTTTCCAGGGTCCAATCTTCGGAATACTGGCGGATAGGAGAAGAGCCGATGAAGACGCATGCCTCGATGGGAATCCCGACGCTTTGAGAGATCCGGGCTATGGGCTCGACGTCACGGATCATCGTCCGGGCGGCGCAATTGGGCCGTATTTTCAGCTTCTGGTCCCGGATGAACTCGCTGAGCGCGGTGACGTCCTGCACCGCGCGCGGACCCGCACCGGGCAATCCCACGTCGGCGGTGTCGATGCCCAGGGCATCCATCAGGACCAGAAGTCTCTCCTTCGCTTCGATGGGTGGATCGGTCACGGAGGGGCTCTGGATTCCGTCCCGAAGCGTCTCATCGTCCAGCTGGATCGGCAGGCGGGGAGCAAAATCGCCCCTGACGCGGTTCCAGTCGTAAATCAAACCTTCGCGGTTGATTTCAGGTTTTTCCGGCATCTTGTTCCCGGTGGGTCAGCGCCTCTGCTGGCGATTTCGGGTCCGGCGCTGAATCAGCATTCGGGGATAGAGAGATTATAGGGAGGGAGGGCGCCGCGTGTCAATAATCCAGCTCATAGAGGCGCTCATCCTCCATCCCGAAATGATGGGCGATCTCGTGCAGCACCGTCTTGCGGACCTCCTCTCGGATCTCCTCATCGGTGGCGCAGGCAGCCTCGATATTGTCCTGAAAGAGGGTGATCCGATCAGGCAAAGAAGCGTAATCGGTCGTCCGCTCGGTCAACGGAGTTCCCTCGTACAGGCCCATCAGCAATCCTTCCCCGGTCTCGCCGATGGCCAGGGTCTGCTGGTCGGGAGAGGGAAGATCCTCCACGACGACCTCCACGTTGTTCAGTTTGTCCATGAATTCCATCGGCAGATCTTCAAGGGCCTCGGAGACGAGTCGTTGGAAGACCGTGCGTCGCATGGAGCTTCCTTTTGCTAGAATGAGCCGGCCGCCAGGGTGGTGAGATTCCCCGGCGATTCTACGCGGAAAGGTACCGCCATGAAAAGATGGGTCTCGATTCTTGGATTGCTGGCGGTACTTCCCGCCTTCGCCCTCAACGCCTCAGCGGATGATTCGATGAAGGATTCCTTCAAGAAGATGGGACATGCCGTGGGCCAGGCGGGGAAGGAAGTGGGGAAGAGCGCCGCCAAGGCGGGAAAGACGCTCGGGCGGGAAGGCCAGAAGGTCTGGTATCGCGGGGTCAAAGTGAGCAAGCCGGCCCTGGAAAGGGCCCAGGCGGAGACCCGCCGTGCCCTGCAGAAATCTCTGGACGCCATGGACCGGAGCATCGAGTCGCTCAAGAGCGAATTGCGACGACTCCAGGAGCAGGAAGCTCCCGGGCAGGGAGGCTGAGAGGATGGCGTCGCGCATGGGGCGGATGGCGTTGGGGGCATCCCTGGCCATCGCCGCCACGCTGCCGCTGGGTTGCCATCGGATGACCGAGCAGGAGGCGCTGGAGGCGGCCCGGGAGGAGGTCCGGCAGGAGATGCAACCGGAGCTCGACAGGCGTCGCCGGGAAATCGAGGAGCTGAAACGTCAGATCGAAGAAACCCGAGCCCGACTGGCGGCAGACAAGGCCCGCCGGAGCTCGACGCCACCGCCCTAGATCATCCCCACGGCTTACGTGCTGCTCGACTCGTCTTCCCGAAGCAGGCCGGAACTGGAAGCTACTGCTGGGGCTGGGGACCCGTGTAGACGACCTTCCCGCCCAACACCGTCATCTGCGGAGAGATCTCGAAGATCTCCGCGTCCGGCACCTCAAAAAAGTCCCGATCCAGGACCACCAGGTCGGCCAGCTTGCCTGGGGTGAGCGTGCCTTTCTCATTCTCTTCGAACGCGGCATAGGCGGCGCCGAGAGTGTAGGCATGCAGAGCCTCCTCCCGGGTGAGACGTTGCTCGGGGAGCCAGCCCCCCTCCGGCATCAGCTTCTCATCCTGGCGGGTCACGGCGGCAAACATCCCTTTGAACGGATTCGAAGTCTCGACGGGAGCATCGGAGCCGAAGGCGAGATGCGCTGACGAGTCCAACAGCGATTTCCAGGCGTACGCACCCGCGAGGCGATCGGGTCCCAGTCGCGCGGGCACCCAGGGCATGTCGGAGGTGGCGTGAATGGGTTGCATGGAGGCGACAATTCCGAGCCTTTCGAACCGAACGATGTCCGGGGGCGAGAGGATCTGGGCATGCTCGATCCTCAGGCGGGCGTCAGGAGTGGGGACCGCAGCCAGGGCGCTCTGGAATCGATCGAGAACCATCCGGTTCGCCCGGTCGCCGATGGCATGCACGCACACCTGGAAGCCCCGCGTCAGGGCCTGTCGAGTGATCTCCTCGACCTGCTCTCCCGACATCGTGGACAGCCCGGAATTCTTCGGGTCATCACTGTAGGGTTCCAACAGCGACGCCCCCCGAGAGCCCAGCGCTCCGTCCACGCCCAGCTTCAAAGACCGATAGGTGAATCGTCGGTCACCGTAGCCGATCACCCGCGCCTGGACGAAGTAGTCCGGAAGCTTCCGGTTGGAGCCTCCCAGCATGGCGTAGACGCGGATCGGCAGCGAGCCCTCCTCCACCATCATCTTGTAGAGGTCGATGTCTTCCGGCTCCACTCCCGCGTCCTGCACGGAGGTGATTCCCGAGGCGAGTAGCCGCGCTCCCGCCAGCTGCACCCAGCGTCGCTTCGTCGCTGGCTCGGGCATTGGAATCTTGGTGCGGACCAGCTCCATGGCGTCGTCCAGCAGGACTCCGCTGGGTTCCCCGGTGCTGCGGTCGCGTAGCACCCTCCCGCCCCGGGGGTCGGGCATGCCGCGCTTGATTCCCGCGGATTCCAATGCCTTGGTGTTGACCCAGAGCGCGTGCCCGTCCACCCGATAAAATGCGACGGGGTGGTCTCCCGTCACGGCGTCGAGCATGGAGGCGGTGGGAAACTCCTTGGCGGGCCACAGATTCTGGTCCCAGCCCCTTCCCTGGATCCAGACTCCGGGCGCCGCCCGGGAAGCCGCCTCGGACACGCGGCGGACCGCTTCCTCCGGCGTGGCGATTTCCCTGAGATCGAGCTCCTCGAGCGACCTCCCGATTCCCATGAGGTGCAGGTGCGCGTCGATCAAGCCTGGAATGACGGTGCGTCCCTCCAGATCGATCTTCCGAGTGCCGGGTCCGACCATGGCGGTGATTTCCTTATCGGTCCCGACCCTCGCGACTCGATCCCCGATTACGGCCAGCGCGGAGGAATCGGGTACCGCCGGATCGAGCGTATGAATTTGGCCATGAACGAGCACGAGATTCGCCGTCTGCATGGACTCCTCGTTCTTGCCGCCGCAGGCGGCAAGCAGTAAGGCCAGAAGGATTATTCCAGGTATGCGGGACGTGGGGATCATGAGAATCGCAGCTCCCGAAGGGCGCGCCATGATATCCAAGCGGCGCTGTGTCCGTCCACTGATCCCTTCCACACGGCCGCCGCGTGCCCCCATCGCTGGTCACCTTGCAGCCCCGGGTCCTGAGCAGCGGCCGTGTGAAAGCGCGAGGGAACCCGCGCTTTTCAGCGTTTGGGTCGAGCGCGGAACCGAGGGGAGCGCGCGAGAAGCGCGCGGACCCGTGCCGTCGCGAAGGAGCCCGGGGCTGCCCGGAACACCACGATGGGGGGGTTTCATTAGCCGCGCTCGGCGAGGAAGACGCCCGCGAGAACGGTTGCACCGCCCAACAGGAAGTGGCCGTGGAGCATCTCTCCCAGAAGAAGAAAGGAGGCGATCCCGGCGACCACCGGCTGCAGGTACATGAAGGCAGCCACCTTACCCGATTCGACTCGGGAGAGGGCCCAGTAATAGAGGAGGTAGCAAAGCACGGTACCGATCAGGACGACATAGGTGAGGCCAACCCACCCACGGACGCCGACAGAGCCCCAGGTCTGTCTCAGCATTGCGGGCAGCGCCAGGGGAATCATGGCCGCTCCGCCGACAAGAAATGAAAGCGCGGTTGTGCGCAGCACGCCCAGGATCGGCACGATGCCTTTCCCCGCCACGGTGTAGTAGGCGAATGCGCACACTCCGCAAAAGGTGAGCAAATCTCCGGTGAGCGTCTCCCGCGAGAAAGACCACCCGTCCGACAGACTGATGAGGATCACCCCCGTGAGGGCCACGGCCATCCCGGCGACTTTGAGAAGGGTCAGGCGCTCGCCGAGCATCAGGTTCGCCAGGACCAGCACGACGATCGGTAGCAGCGCGACCACCAGCGAAGAGTGGGCCGGCGTGGTCCGGCGGATGCCGGTGATGAAAAAGGCCTGGTTCGCCAGCACCCCGCTCAGCCCCAGGGGCACCACCGCCTTGAGCTCCGAAGCGGTGAATCTGGCCTCCCCCTTTCGCGCCAGCGCGAGGAACAGCAGCGGCGTGGCGACCAGGACCCGCACGAACGCCACCGCGAACGGGTCGATTTCAGCAACCGCCATCTTGGCGAAGGAATAGTTCAGCCCCCAGAAGAACATGGCGCCGAACGCCGCGAGGAGGGCCAGCCGCACGCCTCGCGATTCGATCGGCCCGGTTGAGTTTGCGGGCGTGGAGATACCGGCCACAGGGAATTCACTCGTAGAGTGATTCGGGGGCGAGAAGAATGCGAGAGTCGAAGGGTTCTCCGTGGCGCCGGGCGGCTCTTGACTCATGAGACCGGCATCCTATCAACCCTCCGGTCGTCCCTCAACCTCCGAAAGAGGTCGATGGTGGTGAGACCTCCGTAATTCCCTTCGGAATTGGAAAACCGGCCGGTCCCGGTCGATATGCGGCCTCCCGGGGGGATGATCCTCCCCCCGGGAGCCAGGGTGCCCTGCTAGAACAGGAGCCGATAGGAAAGCTGCACGTTTCGTCCGGGCTGGGGAACGATGTCCTTCGTCAGCGAGACGGAATTGCGATAGAACTCATCCGTCAGGTTTTCCAGGCGCAAAGTGATCCGGTGAACCAGAGCGCCGCTGGTGAGAGTCACGCCTCCCAAGAGGTTAATGAGAGTGTAGCCATCGGTGTCGGTCTCGAGGGGAGGATTACGATCCTGGGCCGCGGCGACGCGAACCTCACCGCTGGCGAAATAGCGGTTGTTTTCCCAGGCCAGCCCCACGCCCGCCCGGGTGGGCGGCATCTGCGGAAGAGGCTCATCGGCCCCGGTGTTCTGTCCGCGAACGGTATCGGCCAGCAATTCCAGAGTCAGGTGCTCCTGCAGGTTGATGTCGCCATGAAACTCGGCTCCCCTGAAGTCGGCGTCGTCCTGCGTGTACTGCAAGATCGGCAGGCCGGAGCCGGGATCCGTCAGGCCGGTGGGAGTGAGGAAGATGAAATTCTGGAAGCGCGCTTCGAAGAGGGTGAACGCGCCGGAAAACCGCTTCACGGTGTGGAATCGCAACGAAAGATCGAGCCCGTTGCTCTTCTCCTCCTCGAGATCGGGATCCCCCTGCTCGAAGGAAAAGGTCGCGGCATGGGGCCCGCTGGCGTAAAGCTCTTCCGCGCTGGGCGCCTTGAAGGCGTGGGTGAGGTTGATGGCAAGCTCCATCGGCTCGCCCAGTTTCACGATGGCGCCGAGAGCGCCCGAAGCTCCCGAGAAGTCCCGGGTGGGATCTGCCGTGCCGGGGTTCACTGTTTGGCTGTCGTACCGGGCGCCGAACAAATAGGTCACCGGCTTGTAGGCAAGCTCCTCATAGACGAAGCCGGCGTATCCTTTCGTCTTCGAGGAGGGAACGAGCACCTCCTCGCCCTCGGCGCTGAAGTCTTGATCGAGGCCCCAGATGCCGAACGATCCCTTCCAGGGACCCGTCTGCTTGTGAGTGAAATCGGCCCGAATCTCGTCGGTGTCGAGGTTGAAGGTGGTACCTACCTCTCCCGTGTCCTCGATCTCGGCATGATCGTAATTGCGATGGATGGCCTGAAACCTGGCTCCTTTCAGCCATCCGAACTCCTTGGTGATCTCGCCGCCCAGACGGTAGCTGCTCTGGTGAATGTCGAGCGTCACCCCAGGCTGGCCGTCAGGAATCGCGTCGCCCGCGTCGCTCACGGGAATGCCGTAGTTGGCCTCGTACTTGCGATAGGAGGCCCCCACGGAGCCGACGGTGCCGACGCCGGCAATCCCGAAGCTCCCTGAATCGACGTCATACTGGGAATTGCCAGCCACTCCGCCATCGAAGGTGAAGTTGTCCGCCTCCTCGTGGGAATACATTCCATGATACGCAACGGGCCCGGTCGCCACGGAGAAATCGGCGTTTCCGAGCAGCGCGTTGGCGTTGCTGCCCGCGCCCAAAAGCAGGCTGCCGGTGGGTTTTTCCTCCAGCTTGCGAGGGATTTCGTTCTGGATGACGTTCACCACGCCGCCGATGGCGTTACTGCCGTACAGGATGTTGGCGGGGCCCCGCACCACTTCGATCCGGTCGGCAGAGTTTGGATCGGTGGCCACGGCGTGGTCGGGAGAAATGGAGGATACGTCCGCGATCCGCATGCCATCCTCGAGGATGAGGACCCGATCGCTTCCCAGGCCGCGGATGACCGGACGGGCCGTGATGGTGCCCAGGTTGGTGTTCGCGACCCCCGGCTCTTCCGCCAAGGTCATCCCCAGGCTGTCGGCGCCTTTGCGCTCCAGATCGGTGGCGCCCATGGTGTTGGTTGGCTGGTAGACCTGGAGCGGATCCCTGGCCTCCGGGCTGGCGGTGACCACGACGTGCTCCTCGTGCAGTGTCAGGTCAAGGACGAAATCGAGCCTAGCGGTTTGCGAGCCATCCAGCGCCGTGGTCAGCGATTTCGTCGCATAGCCGGAGCTGTGCGCCATCACCACGAAGGTCCCTGCGGGAAGATTGTCGAAACGATACCGCCCCTCGGCGTTCGTCCGTGCCACATACGGACGGCCCAGAATCTCCACCTGGGCGCCGACCAAGGGTCGCCCGCTGTGCTGCTCGGTCACTTTCCCCTCCAGGACGCCGCCAGCTGCGGCGGCCGGCGTTGCCGGGGTTGCTTCATCGGCGGAGGCAGCGGGCTTGGCGGAGACGAGCGCGAGGTTCAGGCTCAAGACAAGCCATATCAGAAACGAAGCTCTCGTGACATGAATCGGGCTCATGAGGACACTCCTCTACACGGCCATCTGGCCGGCAGAAAAAACCTCCATGCCGGAAGCGGCGGGCGCCAAAGCTCACGCCGCTCCCAGCCGGGGCGATGAAAGTTTTCGGGATTAGAATTCGACGAGGTGGAGGCCTGGAGGTCCGCGAATCGGTTGTGGAGCGCGACTCAGGCTTACGAAGAATTCTGGTCCTGGCCGATGCAACCGGATGAAGGAAGGAATCATCCCTTCCACCAGGATCCGCGCGACCGCCGGCGGGGTGGGGACCTGGCTCAGCCGGCAAAGGGCGCAATGCGTCGAAGTTGAAGCATGGGGCAGGATCAGGTGGACGGCGGAAGCGGCGATGGGCAGTAGGAGGAGCAGCGCAAAACCGCGGCTCCAGAGATTGCGGGACCTCGCGCCGCCCGTGCGTGTGCCGATCATCAAGGCATCACCTCGTCGCCATCCATGAATGGCTCGAGGCACCTTTCGGTTCGCAGTATGGGTCCGGCGAATCTCATCCGAGGGTCCGTCCAAGCATTCAATCGACCGAACTCGAAAATGCCGCTCAGTGGCCTTGCGGCGCGCGTCCCGCCCTTGCACCCATGGCGAGGGCGCTTGCTCCCTGCCGCCAGAGGGCTCGTCGCAATCCGGCCACGATCAGCAGCGCTCCTCCGAAAGTGGCGACGATGGTCGCGCCCGTGGGGAGATCCCAAGCATACGAAAGCGCGACCCCGCCCGCGGAAACCAGGGCGCCCATCGACCAGCCGATGGCCAGGCGAGGGCCAAGTCGAGCCGAGAACAGCATGGCGGTCACCGAGGGGACGATCAGGAAGCAGAAGACGAGCAGCACGCCGGCAATGGCCACCGAGGAAGTCACGACAAAGCCGAACGAGACGTAGAATAGAAAATCCCAGAAACGGATGTTCCAGCCACGCCGCTCGGCCTCCGCCTCGTTCATCGAAATCAGCAGAAATCGATCGCGCAAGACGTAATGAAAGAGGCCCACCAGGGAGTAGAGCACCGCGGTCTTGAAAAGCTCCGGCCAGGTCACGGAAAGAATGTTGCCCACGAGCATCTCCTTCAGATGCTCGGTTTCCTGGGTGGCTTTCGACATGACCAGAATGGCGACGGCCGCGGAAACGGCGTAAACGATGCCGATGACCGCTTCCTGAGGAATCCTCGTCTTGCGGTGCACGCGCGAAAACGAGAAAACCGCCGCGCCGAGGAAGGTGAATCCCAGGGAATAGAAGTAGGCCATTCCGGAGTGCAGGTCGTGTCCCATCAGGTAGGCGACGGTCGTGCCCAGTGCGGCAATCTGGGCGAGCGACAGGTCGACGAAAATGACCCCCCGCTCCACTACATGCACGCCCAGGTACGCGTGGATTCCGGTGAGGATCAGGCTGGCCACGAAGGCCGGCAGCAGAAGCTCGGTGAGGCTCATTGACTTCCCCCCCCCAGCGCCTTCACGAGCGCGCCGATGTCGTAGTCGAAGAGATCGAAGTAGTCCTTGATTTCGGGGAGCCCGCCGACCGACGGATAGGCCACGACAACCGACGCGCCGGTCTTCTCCGCCATGTACTTCGGAGTCTTCAGGTCGAAATAAGGCTCCACGAGAATCGCCTTGATCTTGTCGGTGGTAATCAGGTTGATGATTTCCAGCGTGTGGCTAGGGGAAGGGGGAATGCCGGGCTTGGGCTCGATCTCCCCGACGACGTCCAGCTTGAAGTGTTTGGCGAAATTGGGCCAGGAGCGATGAAAAGTAACGACCTTGGCGTTGGCGTAGGGAGCCATCTTCGCCAGCCACTCCTTGTCCTTCTCGGCGAGCTTCGCCTCGAAAGCGGCGAGGTTCTTCTCATAGGCGGCGCGGTTGGCGGGATCGAGCTCGACGAGCTTCGCGGCAATGGAGCGGGCGATGATCCGTCCGTTGTTCGGATCGGTCCAGTAGTGGGGGTTGCCGTAGGGATGCACGTCTCCCATGGCCCGGGTCACCTGCGCGGTCGGTCGCTCGAGAATGTCGCAGCCGACGGAGACATCCAGGTAGCCGGCGCTGCCCGGATGGATCTTCGCGTTCCGGCTTTGATCGATCAGGGGCGGGAGGTAGCCGATTTCAAGCTCGAGGCCGGCCACGATCAGCAGGTCGGCGTGCGACAGCTTGAGAATGAACGAGGGCTTCGCGTCCACGAAATGGGGGTCCTGGTACCCCTTGGCCAGGGCCTCGGCTTCGATGAGATCGCCGCCGATCGACTGGCTGATGGATGCGAAGTCTTGAAGGGTCGACACGACACGAACCTTGGCTGTTGCGACGCCGGCAACTGCAGGCGCGAACAGAAGAGCGAGAAGCAGGGCTGTGAGTCTTTTCATGGTGGGTCTCTCAGAAAGGATGGGCGCCATGGGCGCCGATGGCGAACTGGATTTGTAACAGGAACTCGTTGGCGGTTTCGCCGTCAGAGTAATGCCGCCTGCGGAGCTCGCCACGGAACTGTGAGAACTCGCTCGGCCAGAAGGTCAGGGTGACGGCCTCGCCGTCGTCCTGCAGGCTGGAGTCATCCGCATCGTCGGAAATTTCGTAGCGGCCGCCGACGAACCAGCGCTTCGCCAGCTGGTACTCGGCCGACAGGAACCAGCCGTTCGCCGTAACGGTTCCCACGGATTCCTCCTTGTGGCTGCGGATGTACTCCCCTCGCACGCTGGCCGAGCGATAGGTGGCGGTGCGCAGCGGCTTCCAACGGAAGGTCGTATAGATGTCCTCGAGGCGTGTCTCGGAGTATTGCGTAATCCCGTTCGGCCCCTGGGCGTAGGAGAGCCCCACGTCCAGGTTCGTCGACTCCGACAGATCGCTGAAGATCCGGTACTGACCGTTATAGGCCAGATCGCTGCGCTTGGGCGCCTCGAAGAGTCCTTCGGCGTCGCCGTCGAAAACCTGCAGGATGAGCTCCGAATAGACATCCTTGGGGAGCGGAATCAGCTTGGATACGGAAACGCCAGTTCCGATCCACCCTTCCTCCGATCCGAGGAGGTTGTCGATCGGGAGTGGCTCGTCGGGCCAGGGCAGAACGTGCAGGTGCAGCGTATTGATCTTGCCGAAGGACGTTCGCATCCGACCCACTTTGGCCAGCAGCCCCCACGGAAGCGCGGTGAAGGTGGCGAATCCCTCTTCCACGTCGACCCCCGACTCGGCGAACGACAGGAAGAAATCGGCGCGGGCGTAGGGATCGACGACGGCCTGGAACGCGACCTCCGACTCGCTCAAGCTGAAAGCAGGCTCCGGCTGAGTTTCGTTCGTGCCGGCGACGGAAAGGAAGTTGCCGATGACGCTGATGCTCGGGTTGAAGTAATTCGAAGTCTGGGAGGGCGCGGAGACCGGAGGGGGCGCCTCGGGGGCCGGCCCTTCCGGGGGAGGGGCTCCCTCGGGAATGCTTGGCGCCGCCGGCGCGGTTGCCTCTGAGGGGCCCGGGACGGCCGGAGCTGCAGGGGCCGCCAGGGCATCGAGCTTATCTTGAAGCGCTTTCAT
>Ga0075423_10001301_pt1 | contig 21747 bp, 23 predicted proteins | sample SoiMethybrSBSTD2_FD_80114 | JGI IMG/M metagenome (GOLD analysis project Ga0075423, IMG submission 80114) | Bulk soil microbial communities from a Populus tree surrounding site in Tennessee, USA - Soil MetaG P. TD hybrid SBSTD2 | ecosystem: Environmental > Terrestrial > Soil > Tree plantation... | reverse complement strand
TGATCGAGATCGTCGGTGAATGAGAGGTCGACGAGAGGCTTCAGATCGTCCGGGATCGTGATGCTGTTGACCGTAATGTGGAACCCCGGGCGGACGTAAGTGAGCTCGTCCTTGGTGAGGTAGAACTCCTTCTGGTGTGAACTGTAGAACTCCTTCGGATCGGGAACTCCGCGCGGCCCGATGCTTCGTGTGAGTCTTGGATTCGAAGCGGGGACCGCGATCAACGCACCAGCCGCCATCGCCATCACGAGTCTGCTGCGCGGGATTTTCATGGCACCTACTCCTGGGTCAGGGCCGTTTTCCGCTGTGCTGCTGCCGCTACAGTACCTCTGGCGAAGGACCCGGAGTCAAGAAAAAGAACCACCAAAGACGGTTTGAGCGATTCGATCCGGTTCGGTGACCGCGACGTTTTTTCCCAGGATGTCGTCGCAGCAGCGTTCCAGATCCGCATTCGAAAATCCGTTCCAACCGCGGCAGGGACCTCCTCCCGCCGCGGCGAGGTCGCACGCGCACGGAACGCGGAGCCGGAGCTGCTCGGTGAGCAGCCACAGGTCGGCCAGGCGCTCCATCTGCAGGCGTGAAAGGTGTGTGCTCCGACCCAGCGCAGGTGTCCAACCCCTCGAAAATGCGTCGTCGGTCCAGCGGCGGAAGCCGCGGCAGAAGACGCCGAGCTCCACGGCCACCGTGCAGAGCGAGCGCTCTCCGTCCGAGAGCTTCAACAGACCTTCACGCAGCCTCGAGATCGCCTCGTCGCGCGTCCAGGTTTGAGGTCGTCGGAGGACGGTAGTGTCACCCGACGGCGACATGGCGCCCCGTCAGCTCGAGGACCGCGCCCTCGAGCGCCAGGTTGTCGAAGCGGTTCCAGCCATCGCATCCGCAGTGCTCGCGGGTTTCGACGTCGCAGCAGAGCGGAAGGCCGTCGACCTCTTCGCGTCCGAGGTGGTAGAGACTTGCCAGGCGCTCGAGCTCTCCGCGGGAGGCGTGAGGCCGCGTGCGCGCGATCCAGTCGAAGCGCTCCCGCATCCCCTTGTCCGAGAGCGAGAGGAATCCTCCGCAGAAAACGTTGGATCGGGCGGTTGCCGCGCAGGCGCACTCATCCTCGACGCACAGCGCGATCAACGCGTCGCGCAGCACCGCGATGGCTGCGGGACGGGAGAGATGCTCGGGCTCCGTCGGTTCGCGCTTTCCTTTCCTGTCCATACTTCACGCGAGACGAGCATCGGACTCTCGAAGGTCAGGTCTTCCGAAGCTTGAGGCGGACGTACTCCCCGACGACGATCGAGGCGGGGTAGAGCACTTCTTCTTCGAGCCGGACGTGCAGGAGGAGCTTTTCGGCGAGCCGGGCATAGCCCTGGTGCCCTTCGGCCTTCGCCGCCTGGAGAAAGACCTGCAGCGCTTCGACGATCTGCCGGTGCTCCTGGAGCATGCGCGGCAGCTCCGCCTTCAGGAGATCGCTCCACCGCAGCACCACGCGCATGTCCTCGGCGATCTCACCTCGGGCCAGCCGCGGCAGGATCGAGAGTGGCGGAATGCCGAACTCCTCCTCCAGCAGGACGTGGGGGAAGAGGACCTTGACCACGGCCCGCGCCGCGGCGCCGGTTTCGCCGCCCAAACGGCTCGCCTCGACCATATCGTCGTGCAGCTCCGTGTGCGCCAGCTGCAGGACGCTCGGAAGTTCGGCTTTCGACATCGTTGCCCCTTTGTCGATCCTCGCGCCGAAAGATACTCCGGCCGCGGGCCGCGCGGTGGTGCGATTGCATCAGACCGCCGGCGGCGCAATCGTGTCAGATGAGGGCGGGAGGGACATGTCCCGCGCCTTGCGGTATTCGCTGGGCGGCGCGCTCCTGGGGCTCGGAGCGCCGGCCGGAGCCCTGCTGATTCGCATCCTCGGAGGCGCGGTACCGGAGGTGGAGCTCCGCGCGCACGGTTTCTTCTACGTCTACGAGCTCCTTGGAACCTGCCTCGTCTTCTCCACGGTCGGGTTTTTCGCCGGACGGAGGGCCGACCGTTTCCGCCGGGGACGGGATCTCTATCGCGAGCTCTCCGAGCACGACCCTCTCACCAACCTCGTCAACGCCCGTGCCTTCTGGAGCCGCTACGAGCGCGCGGTCGAGCACGCGGCGCGGTTTCGCGAGCCTTTGTCGCTGCTGCTCATCGACATCGACGGCCTCAAGACGATCAACGACGAGCTGGGCCACGCGTTCGGAAGCGAGGCGCTGCGCCACGTCGGCCGGGTGCTGGAGGAATCGAAGCGGGCCGAGGACACGGCGGCGAGGTGGGGCGGCGACGAGTTCGGGATCCTGATGGTGGGAGCCGGAAAGGACGCGGCGCGCCGTCAGTCGGAGGCCATCCGGGAAAGGCTGTGGCGCGAGCCGGTCCGGGTGGAAACGGGCGAAGACGGCGGGATGAGGGCGGCCCGTTGCGACGGGAGTCTCGCCGGACTACGATCCATGTGTTTGGGCCTCTGAGGCGAAGGGGGGGCGAGATGACCAACCGAATCGGCGCCGACCTTCTTGGGGGCCTCTCCGCTCTGGAGCACGCCATCGCCCCGGACCGTCCACGGGGACCTTAGCGAGTCAGGCACTGAGAATTGGCACGTCCGTACTTTCAAGAGGCAAGACCTCAAACAGGTGAAGGAGAAGAGACCATGAGGCGATCTGCAACTTTGATTCTGATGCTGGTCGTTTCGACGCTCATCCTCGTCGATCGGGCAGCGGCGCAGACGCAGGAGACGGCGACGAGAACGGTGAATTTCGAAATCGTTTCGGTCAACGGCAACACGATCGTCTACAAGGACCAGACCGGCGCGACAAAGGAATATGTCGCCAAGCCCGACGCCAAGTTCACGATGGACGGCAAGGAGATGGGGCTTGCCGATCTGAAACCCGGGATGAAAGGAACGGCCACGGTTACGACGACGACGACCATCCACCCCGTGACCGTCACCAAAATTGAGAACGCCACGGTCCTCGACGTTGTCCCGGGCAACTCGATCTTCGTTCGGATGGCCGACGGGCAGATCCGGCGGTTTACCATGGAGGACGTCCAGAAGCGCAATGCCAAGCTCTATAAAGACGGCCAGCAGGTCGAGCTGACGCAGTTCCGGCCGAACGACCGCCTGACGGCGACGATCGTCACGGATGCCCCGCCGAAAATCGTGACGGAGCAACAAGTCAGCGCGATGGTCAAGGGGCAGCCGGCTCCGAAGCCCGCGGCGGCCCCGGCTCCGGCGGCGGCTCCCGCGGCGGCGCCCGCGCCGGCCCACAAGACGCTGCCGAAGACGGCAAGCTCGGTTCCGCTCTACGGCGTCGCGGGGACCGTTCTCGTCGCGGTCGGATTGATGCTGACCCTGCGACGCAAGGGCCTCAACCGCTAGACGTCTTTCCTGGACGGCTTTCGTCGTCACGAGCCGCGCCCGGCCAACGAGCCGGGCGCGGTTTTCGGTCTCTGTCTAAGGGTGTGGGGAATGGTGGAGGCGGCGGGAGTCGAACCCGCGTCCGGAAGCGCTGCGGGAGAGGCCACTCCATGCTCAGCCTCTTCTGAGTTCTCGTCCCGCCGTCTCGAGAAGAGGCAAAACGACGGCAGGACCACCCCGGATTCGTTTCGGCGGTCCGTCCGGGGACCCGGACCGCCTACACCCGAATTTCGCGACGTCGGCCGGAGCGCGTCGGGTGCGCTCACCGTCCAACGAGGCTACTTAATTAAGCAGCCAGAGCGAAGTTGCTGTTGTTCGCAGCTACTGTTTCCCACCCGGATTAACGAGGCTGGATGAGATCCTCGGCATGCAACCTCTCGCGCAATCGTCCCCGTCGAGACCGTAATCGCCCCCACGGAGCTCTCGTTTTGCGCGAGGCTCAAAGAACGGAGCCAGATTCTAACACCCGGGTCGGACCCCGAAATTCCCTCCGCGCTTGACACCGCGGGGTCGCCGGGATGGAATGCCCGCGGTGGCCGGCAACGGAAACGAGCTCATGGTGGTCGTCACGTCGGTGGGGACCGAGGAACAGGCCCTCGACGTCGCCCACGCCCTGGTGCGCGCCCGGCGCGCCGCCTGCGTCAACATCATTCCGAACGTCCACTCGGTCTACCGATGGAAGGGCCGCGTCTGCGACGACGGCGAGATGCTCCTGATCGTCAAGACGCGCGCCGCCAACTTCGAAGCCGTGCGCGAGACGATCCACCGGGTCAACACGTACGAGCTGCCGGAGGTTCTGGCCTACCGCGTCGACTGGGCGTCTCCCGGCTTCTCCAACTGGATCGAGAAGATGACGGTGGCCCCGCGCCGCGGCCCGCGCGCCGTCAAGCCGAAGGCGGCCGCCGCAAAGCCCCGGACGCGGGTGCGCGCGCGCGCCTGACGAGGCGCCCACGGCCGTCTCGGTCGCATTTCTCACTCTCTTTCTCGGGCTCACTTCCGGGGACCAGCAGGTCCGGCTCAACGTCCAGGGATCCGTCGCCACGGTCGAGATCGCGCTGGATGGCAAGCGGATCGCCTCGCTCGACAGCCCGCCGTGGGAGGCGCCTATGGATCTGGGTCCCACACTCGCGCCGCACGAGCTGGTGGCGCGGGCGCTGGATCCGGGCGGCCGGGAGCTCGCGCGGGCCCGACAGTGGATCAACATGCCGCGGCCTCCGGCGGAAGCCGAGATCCTTCTGGAGCGCGACAAGGCGGGGCGCGCGACTCTAGCGCGCATCGCCTGGCAGAGCCTGACGGGGGAGCAGCCGGTCAAGGTCGAAGTCAGCTTCGACGGCCGGCCGCTCAAGATGGACGCGCTGCGTCGGGTCGCGATTCCCTCGTATGCTCCCGAGGTTTCCCACGTCCTGACGGTGGAGCTGGAATTCGAGAGCGGCATCAAGTCGCGCGACGACGTCGCCCTCGGCGGCGGGGCGGGGGAAGAAGCGCGGAGTGAGCTGACCGCGGTGCCGATCCGCCTCGCCGAAAGGCGCCGTCTCGAGCCGTCGGCGTTTTCGGGGACGCTGCGCGCGCGCGGCAAGATCCTGCGGGTCGTGGAGGCCGAGGAAGGCGGCGCGACGCTCTGGGTCGTCCGCGACGACAGCGCCGTCGAAGCCAACGGGCGGCTGCGAAACCTGGAAGGGTCGCCGATACGGTTTCCGCCGCTGGTGTCCACGACGCTGGCCCTGAAGAAGGACGATGCCGTGCATTTCCTGTGGCCCCGTCCGCAGGCGTTCCCCAACGCGTCCGTGCCGACCCAGCTCTTCCCGTCGACCGAGAGCTTCGGCCACTCCGACGGCGGTCTCGCGTACCTCTTGTCCCACGTCGCCAATCCGTCTCCCTCGAGCATCTTTCCGATGTATGCCGACGGCGTCGCCGTCGCGGGGCTCAACGCCTTCGAGAGCTTCGGACGGCGAGCGGTACTGCTCGTACTCGGCGAGACGAGCGAGGACGCGAGCACGTACGGCGCCGGAAACGTGCGGCGCTACCTGGAGCTCCTGCGCGTGCCGCTGTTCGTCTGGACGCTCCGCGACGTGCCCCCGGATTTCTCACCATGGGGGCGCATGGAGGCCATCGGCACCAGTCGTGGGGCACGCACGGCGTATGCGCGTCTGCGGGCGTCGCTCGAGTCCCAGCGCATCCTTTGGGTCGAAGGCCGCTACCTGCCTCAGGAGATCGAGCTCGCCGAGGGAGCCGAAGGGATCGAGCTGGTTCGCTGACTCCTAGTGCTTCTCGGCTGGCGTCGCCACGACGAGATCGGTGAGACCTCCGAAGCTCGAATGCGCGAGATACACGACCCCCTTGTCCGTGACGGCGGGATTGCGTGCGCCGGCGTGCGTGGGAACCCGGGCTTCCACGGCCATCTGGCCGTCGGCGCCGACGCGAGCCACGGTCAGCCGGCCGTCGCGGGCGGCGCCGGCGTAGAGCCGGTGCGTCGCCGGCGCGTAGTCGATGTCGTCCACGCCGTCGCCCGTGTCGACCGACGATAAGACCCGTCCGTCGTGCGCCGTATCGAGGACCTCGACGCGCGCGCTGCACGCCACGAAGAGCTGACCCGCGGCGGGATCCACGCGCAATCCGTGCGGGCCCTCTTCTCCGCACGCCGGCTTCCACGTCGTGACGGTCTTGTGCGTGTCGAGGTCGATCCCGAGCGTGAGGTCCTTGTCTTCGAGGTTCGTGTAGAACCGGCCATGGGCCGCGTCGACCGCGAAGCCCTCGGGATTCCCGTCGAACGCGAGCTTCGCCTTTTCGTCGAGCGTCCGACCGTCGAGCACCCGAATGGACTTGTCGCGGGGCGTCGTCACCCAGACCTCTTTCCGGCCCGCGACGTAGGCGAGGCCGTCGGGCATCGAGTCGAGCTTGTGGCATACGCCCTTCGTCAGCGACCGCGGGTCGAAGGCGCACACCGTCGAGTCGCCACGGTTACCGACGTAAACGACGGCGTCGCCGATCGTGACCGAGCTGGGCCCGACGACGCGCTTGCGATCGCCCGATCCCATCTCCGCCGTCGGGAGTCCGCCGATCGGCTTCATCGAGCCGCTGGCCGAGTCGATGACCACGACGGAGCCGGCGCTGCCCGCGGGAACCCAGACGGAGTGCGTCGCGGGATCGAAGGCGATGTAGTCCATGCTGTTTCCGCCGGCGGCCGCCCCGGGCAGAGGCTGCATCCGCACCGTGTAGCCGCCCTCGTCCGCGGCCCTGGTCGGACTTGCGGCGAGGAGCGCCGCGGAGATCAGGAGGAGGGAGAGTCGGACGGGGTCGGAAGAACGGGTCGGCATGGTCGCTCCTCGTCGCCAGTTGTCGACGACTCGGCGATCTTAGTACGGGTGAATTGCGCTCGATGAAGGGTCCCCGGAACTACCCCAGCGCCTGATCCAGGTCCGCCAGGATGTCCTCGACGTCCTCGATGCCGACGGAGATGCGCACGAGGCCCGGCGTGACACCGAGGCGGTTGCGCTCCTCCTCGGGGATCGAAGCGTGGGTCATCGTCGCCGGATGCGAGATCAGCGTCTCGACACCGCCCAGGCTCTCGCCGAGCGAGCACAGGCGCACCTTCGACAGGAATGCGTTCGCGGCATCGAAGGAGCCGAGGTCGAAGGAGATCATCGCGCCGAAGCCCCGCATCTGGCGTTTCGCCAGCGCGTGGTGCGGGTGATCCGGAAGGCCGGGGTAGTGGACCTTCTTGACCTTCGGGTGCCTGGCGAGGTGCGCCGCGACCTTGCGCCCGTTCTCCTCGTGCCGCTCCATGCGGACGACGAGCGTCTTGATGCCGCGCAGCACCAACCACGAGTCCATCGGCGAAAGGATCGCCCCCGAGCTGTTCTGAACGAACCCCAGCCACTCGACGTGCTCCGGCGACTTCGCCACCGCGATGCCACCGACGGTGTCGGAGTGGCCGCCCAGGAACTTCGTCGTCGAGTGCATGACGATGTCCGCGCCCAGCGCCAGCGGGTTCTGCAGGTACGGAGAGCAGAACGTGTTGTCCACGACGACGATGGCCCCGACGCGGTGGCCGAGCTCCGAGAGCGCGGCGATGTCGGCCAGCTGCATCGTCGGGTTCGTCGGCGACTCGAGGTGGAGCATCCGCGTCTCGGGACGGATCGCCTTCTCGACGGCGGCGGGGCTCGCCGTGTCGACGAAGTCGAACGCGACGCCATAGCGCGCCAGGATCTTCGTGTAGTACCGGTACGTCCCGCCGTAGGTCATGTTCGAACACACGACGTGTTCGCCCTGCTTGACCAGCGTCGAGATCGCGGTGATCGCCGCCATGCCCGACGCGAACGCCTTTGCGCCCGCCCCTCTCTCCAGCGCCGTCAGATTCTCCTCGAGCCGCGCGCGCGTCGGGTTCTGGGTGCGGGCGTACTCCCAGCCCTTGTTTTTCCCGATCGCCTCCTGGACGTACGTCGACGTCTGGTAGATCGGGAACGAGACCGAGCCCGTCGCCGGCTCCGGCTCGTTGCCGGCGTGAATGCACTCGGTCGAGAAGCCCGGATGTTGCCTTTTCTCGGGCTGCTTTTTTTCGGTCGGCGCGTCGAGGGTCAGCGAGTCTTTCATTTGAAAATCCCCTGTTCCGGATAGCGTTCCGCGCCGTCCGGAAAAAGCGTCACGACCGTCTTGCCCGGACCCAGCCGCCGGGCGACGCGGAGGGCGGCGGCCGCGGCCGCGCCCGAGGAGCCTCCGGCGAAGAGGCCTTCCTCTCGGCACAGAGTCCGGCATGTCTCGAAGGCCTCGGCGTCATCCACCATCATCACTTCGTCGGCGAGGGAGCGGTCGAAGATCGGCCAGATCTCCGAGAGCCCGATCCCTTCGACGTCGTGATGGCCGCGCGGGCCTCCGCCGAGGATCGAGCCCTGCGGCTCCACGGCCACACGCAGGATCCCCGAGTGGTGTTCGGTCAGATAGCGCGCCACGCCCGTGAACGTCCCGGTCGTGCCGACGCCGGCTACCCACGCGTCGATGCGGCCGCCGATCTGCTCGGCGATCTCGGGGCCGGTCGTCTCGTAGTGGGCCTTGGGATTTGCGGGATTGTGGAACTGGCTGGGCTGGTGGGCGCCCGGAGTGGAGCGGACGATTTCATTGGCGCGAGCGATCGCGCCGGACATCATGCCGTCGGCGCTCGTGCGCACGATCTCCGCGCCCGCGGCTCGCATCAGCTTCGCCTTCACCGCGCCGTAGCCTTCGGGCATCACGACGATGCAGCGGTAGCCGCGCGCGGCGGCGATCACCGCGAGCGCGACTCCGGTGTTGCCCGACGTGGCCTCGACGATCGTGCCGCCGGGGCGTAGAAGCCCCCGGGCCTCGGCGTCGTCCACCATCGCCTTCGCGATGCGGTCCTTGACGCTCCCTCCGGGATTGAACCATTCGAGCTTGGCGAAGATCCGCGCCGCTCCGCGTGCGAAGTGCGTCAACTCCACGAGCGGCGTGTTGCCGATCGACGAGGGCACGCTTCCGGCGGGCCGGGCCGGCGTTTCGGGGGAGAGTTTCAATGCCACTCGATCGAGTTCCTCTTGGACGATAACAAAAAAAAGCCCCGGCTATGCCGGGGCTTCCGTCGTTGCGAAACGGAACTCAGTAAGCCTGCTGCGACCGCCGCGCGGAGTAACACTCGCGGCAGTAGACCGGCTTGCCGTTGGTCGGATTGAACGGAACCTGCGTTTGCTTGCCGCAGCCGTCGCAGGTCACGTCGTAGAAAGTGCGCTCGCGGCCCTCGCCCGAAGAAGCCTTGCGCTTGTCGCGGCAGGGCTTGCAACGCTTGGGCTCGTTGGTGAAACCCTTGCGAGCGTAGAACTCCTGATCATCGGCCGAAAAAAGGAACGTCGAACCGCAGTCGACGCAAGTGAGATTCTTATCCGTGTATTGCTGCATCATGGACGTTACAGATCTCCCGGGTTTTTATCCCCTGGGCCGGGCGGTTGTCCGCTCCGGCAAAAAATGACGAAACGAAGGCACTCGAAAACGAACCGGCGCCCGGCGCCGGCCGCTAGCTCTCTCTAGGACCAACCCCCTTTCGATTGCACGGACGCCTCCCCGCAAGGAGCGTACGGATGGGGGATGGAAAGCATAAAGATGGCGGCTCGATGTGCGGGGTCTTCGTAAAAGCTGGCGGAACGTAGCATGTAAATTTAGGTTGTTGCAAGGGGAATCTGTCCGATCGGACAGGGGCATCCTGCCGCCGGAATCGGGCGTTTTTTGTCGGCCCGATTCAATTTTCCGCTAGCGGTCGTATCTATTGGCGGAGCGCGGGTTACGAGCCGATGACTCCGGTCGTCGGCGAGGAGGCGGTGGCGTACCGCTTCCTCGGAATCCGGCCCGCCAGGTATGCATCCCGGCCCGCGCGCACGGCGTCGCGCATGGCGCGGGCCATCCGGACGGGATCCTTCGCGCCGGCAATGCCGGTGTTCATCAGGACACCGGCCGCGCCGAGCTCCATCGCGACGCAAGCGTCCGACGCCGTGCCGACACCCGCGTCCACGATGACCGGCACCTTCGCGCGCTCCAGGATGATCGAGATGTTGTTGGGATTCTGGATTCCGAGCCCCGATCCGATCGGCGCGCCGAGCGGCATCACCGCCGCGGCCCCGGCGTCCTCGAGCTTGCGGCAGATGATGGGATCGTCGGAGGTGTAGGGGAAAACCACGAAGCCCTCCGCGACCAGGGTCTTCGTCGCCGAAAGCAGCGCTTCGTTGTCGGGCCAGAGCGTCTGCTCGTCGCCGAGCACTTCGAGCTTGACCCAGTTAGACAGTCCCACCTCGCGCCCGAGCCGGGCCGCGCGCACGGCATCCTCTGCGGTGTAGCAGCCGGCGGTGTTCGGAAGAAGAGTCATGCTCTTCGGCAGGTAGTCGAGGAGAGATTCCTTGGTGCGGTCGGTCAGATTGACGCGGCGCACGGCGACTGTGACGATCTCCGCGCCGGAGGCCTCGAGCGCTTCCTTCATCAGTGGGAACGTCGCGTACTTGCCGGTGCCGACGATCAGGCGCGAGTTGAACGTGCGATCGCCGAAGCGAAAGGGGTCGGCGCCCTCCGTGGGCGCGGCGGACGGCGGAGTTTCGAGGGTCGGTGTGCTGGCCATGGGCGATCCTTATCCCCGGGGTTTGGCGGGGTCAAGCAGGAAAACGTTGTCGATCAGCCGCGTCTTCCCGAGGCGGACGGCGGCCGCCAGCGACGTGCCGGGGCGGACCCTCTCGCGCCGTTCCATCGATTCGGCGTCCACGGCCTCGACGTAGTCCACCTCGAGCCCGGCGGCCTCGAGCTGGCGGCGCGCCTCCTCCTCGAGGCGCTCCGCGTCGTTCTCTCCGTGCACCGCGCGCGCGCGGGCGGCGAGGAGCGTGCGCGAAAGGTCGCTCGCGCGGCGGCGCTCTTCGGGGGAGAGGTACGCGTTGCGGGAAGACATCGCGAGCCCGTCCGGCTCCCGCACCGTTTCGCCGACGACGAGCCGGACGGGGAAATCGAGGTCCCAGATCATTCGTCGGATGACGGCGACCTGCTGGAGGTCCTTGCGCCCGAAGACCACGACATCGGGGAGGACCTGGAGCAGAAGCTTCGCGACGACGGTCGCCACTCCCTGGAAATGGCCGGGACGGCGTGCGCCTTCGCCTCTTTCGGAGACGCGTGTCACTTCGACGCGCGTGGCGAAACCGTCGCCGTAGAAACGCTCCGGATTCGGCAGGTACACGACGTCGGCGCCCTCCTTCTCGAGCAACCGTGCGTCCTCGTCGGGCTTCCGCGGGTAGCGGGAGAAGTCCTCGTGCGGGCCGAACTGGAGGGGATTGACGAAGATCGAGACGACGACGAAGGGCGCGTGGCGCTTGGCCAGGCGCACGAGTGAAAGATGCCCTTCGTGGAGCGCGCCCATCGTCGGCACGAAGGCGACCTGCTTGCCGGCCTTTCGCGCCTGGCCGACCGCGGAGCGAAGCTGTGCGAGCGACGTGGCGGTGATCATCTAGGCATTCCCTCTCCCCATTGTCTTCGGGGGGAGAGGGTAAGGGTGGGGGGGCCGGTCGTTCAAGAGCCGCTTCGAAGATCCCTCAGTGGACGCGGCGCAGGGTCGGTTTCGCTCCCGTAAAGCTCTCCTCCCGCGACGGAAAATCGCCCGACTTGACGTCCTTCGCGAATGCGCGTGCCGCGTCGCCGATCACCGTCGAGAGGTCCGCGTAGCGGCGGACGAACCTGGGCCGCAGGTCGCGCGTCAGGCCGACCACGTCGTGGAAGACGAGGACCTGGCCGTCGCAATGAAGCCCGGCGCCGATCCCGAGCGTGGGGACCGGGATCTTCTCCGTGATCTCCGCGGCCAGCGTCTCCGGAACGCACTCGAGGACGATCGCGAAGCACCCCGCCGACGCCAGCGCCTGCGCGTCCTCGACGATCTCGCGCGCCGAGTCCGCCTCGCGCCCCTGCACCTTGAAACCGCCGAGCTTGCGGAAAGACTGCGGGGTCAGGCCCACGTGCCCCATCACCGGGATGTCCGCCGCGAGGATTGCCTCGACCGCGGGAAGGATCCGCCGGCCTCCTTCGACCTTGACGGCGGCGGCGCCGCCCTCGGCAAGGAAACGGCCTGCATTCTCGACCGCTCGCGCGGGCTCGGCCTGGTACGAGAGAAAAGGCATGTCACCCACGACGACCGCGCGCCTGACGGCCCGCGAGACGGCGCGCGTGTGGCGGATCATCGTGTCCATCGTCGCGGTCAGCGTGCTCGGCTGGCCGTAGACGGTCATCTCGACGGAGTCTCCAACGAGGAGGATGTCGATCCCGGCCTCGTCGAGAAGCGCCGCCGACGACGCGTCGTAGGCGGTCAGCATCGCGATCTTCTCGCGGCCCTTGGCTGCGACGATCTGGGGGATCGAGAGGGGCTCGGTCTCCGGAAGGACGGACATCTTTCGCTCCTTGCCTTTCGGTCGACGTCCGCAACGCCACGGATCGCCGCCGAGAAGGGCGAGATGCGGATTATATCGCCAGGCGTCCCGAGCGCTTCCAGCCTGTCATCCCGAGCGGAGCGAGGGACCCCGGACTTGATCCGCCCTCAGCCCTGTCGAGCGCGGGATCCCTCGGGGTTACCGCCGGCTCTCGCCGGCGTTGCCTACTGCTGGGGGCCTGCCTTCGGTGGTCGGCTGAGGCCCTCGGGATGACCGTCGGCGGCGCTGCGCGCTCCAACGGTCACTTGGGGGCGCCGCTGGCAGCCGGAACGTAGTACTGCACGCCCTTGCGGCTCTTCTGGATCTGACCCACGAGATCCTCGAAGTCGGCCGGCCGGTTGACGAAGTCGATCTCGTTGGTGTCGACCACGAGGAGCGGCGTCTCCTCGTAGTGGTAGAAGTAGTAGTTGTAAGCCTCGATCAGCTGCGCCAGGTACTCCGGCGTCACCTGCTTTTCGAGCGCGCGCGTCTTCTTCTTGATGCGCTTCAGGCAAGTCTCCAGGTTGCCCTGGAGGTAGATCACCAGGTCCGGTTTGCGGACCGACTCGGAGAGCAGCGTGTAGAGCTTGTCGTAGATCAGCAGCTCCGAGTCGTCGAGGTTCAGGCACGCGAAGATCTTGTCCTTGGGAAAGTGGTAGTCCGCGACGACGAGGTTCGTGAACAGATCGATCTGCGCAATCTCCTGCTGCTGCTGGTAGCGGGACAGAACGAAGAAGAGCTGGGTCTGGAACGCCGCTCCCTTCTTCTTCTTGTAGAAGTCGGGCAGGAACGGATTGTCCACGTCCTCGAGCACTTACGTGCCGTGGAAGCGGCGGGCGAGCATCTCGACGAGAGACGTCTTGCCGACTCCGATCGGGCCGTCCACCGCCACGTGGCGGAGCTTGACGTCGCCTTCGCTCGGAATCGGCATCGGCCCGAATTCTAATGCGAAGCAGTCAGCGCGCCAGCACGTCCGCGATTCCGCAGAGTGCAAGCGTGACCGAGACGAATCCGTTCGCCGTGAAGAAGGCCGCGTCGACGCGCGAGAGATCGCCGGGGCGAACGATTGTGTGTTGGTAGGCCAGAGCCGCGACCGTCGCGGCGATTCCGGCGAGAAAGAGCCAGCCTCCTCCGGACAGCCTCCAGACGGCGAGGAGGAGAACGACCATGGCGGCGTGCAGCAGAGTCGAGATGCCGAGGGCGCGTCGGGCGCCGAAGCGGACGGGGATCGATTTCAAGCCCACGCCGCGGTCGTGGTCTTCGTCCTGGAGCGCGTAGATGATGTCGAAGCCGGCGGTCCAGCAGAGCACCGCGAGGCCGAGCAGGATCGGCAGGAGAGCGAACGAGCCGCGGACCGCGATCCACGCGCCCACGGGCGCCAGGGCCAGGCACAGGCCGAGCACCAGATGCGACAGGGACGTAAAGCGCTTGGTGTACGAGTAGAGAAAGAGCAGCGCCAGCGCGACCGGGGAAAGGATCAGTGTCAGTCGGTTCAGGCTCGCCGCGGCCGCCAGGAACAGCACCACCGACGCGGCGAGGAAGACGCGCACGAAGCCGACGGAGAGAGCGCCCGTCGAGAGCGCGCGCGAGGCGGTGCGCGGGTTGGCGGCGTCCAGATATCGGTCCGCCAGCCGGTTCTGGGCCATTGCGGCACTGCGGGCGCCGAGCATCGCGAGAAGGATCTTGCCGAGCATCGCCGGCCGTGGCCAGCCGCCGGCCGCCAGAAACGCCGACAGCAGCGCGAACGGCAGCGCGAAAAGCGTGTGCGAGAACTTGATCATCTCGAGCGTCGTCCGGAGCGACCGGAAGACGCCCGCCCGGGCCGTCATCGCCGTCCGCGGCGTCCGGCTTTCGGCGCCGCGCCCGGTCCCTCCCACCGATGCGCTTCGCCTCGCGGCGAGAGACCCAGCATCCGCGCCGCGCGGACGCAGAAGGCCTCGAGCAATCGGTCGACCGTCGGATCGGCGATGTAGAACGCCGGCAGGGGAGGCATCACGATCGCGCCGGCGAGGGTGGCCTGGCGCATGTTCTCGATGTGGACGAGAGAATACGGCGACTCGCGCAGGGCGAGGAGAAGGGGCCGCCTCTCTTTCAGACACACGTCGGCGGCGCGCTGGAGCAGGTCCCGGGCGATTCCGTTGGCGATCGCACCGAGCGTGCCTCCGCTGCACGGCACGACGATCATGCCGGCCGCGGGGTAGGAGCCCGACGCGATCGACGCGCCGACGTCGGCGTAGTCGTGGAGGACGAGCTTGCGAGCGAGGGGGCGCGCCAGCCCGAGGGAGGCCATCCAGTCCGCCGACGACGCGATCGCCGAGTCAATCTCGCTGCGCGCGACCAGAAGGGACGGCTCCGACAGGATCAGGTGAAGTCGCGACAGCCCGCCCGAGGCGAGCGCGACCTGCACCATTCGCTGCGCCAGGCGGGCTCCGGAACCACCCGAAACGCCGACGACGATCTCTCTGCCGGCCACCGCGACGGAGTCTATACGGGCGCACCGACAAGAGATTCGAACCGCGTCACGGGCTCTTGACGCCGGGGCGAACGACGACAAGTCAAAGACTTGGGTCCTTTTGCCGGGGCTCGCGGACGCATTCTCTTGTCGCTCCGCGCTTCGCGCGCGGATGCCCCGGAACGGGCTAAGTCGCGCCGGCGCCACGCTTTGACCGGCGCGAGCCGCCGCGGCACGGATTTCGCCTTTCTCCCGGCCTTCGAAAGGAGGTGCCGATGGAGAACGCCTGATCGCAAAACTCGATGAGGACAAACCCGCTCCCTTCGTTTCCACGCAGTCGTTTCACAAAGGAGCTTTCATGCAGCCTTCGAGAATCCGTGCACTCTGTCTGGCGATCGTCTTCCATCTCGGCGCCGGGGCACTTGCGTTCGCGCAGGACGCCGACAAAGCCGGCCCGGCGTCCGAACACCAAGGCAAGAAAGTCAACATCAACACCGCATCGGCGGCCGAGCTCGCGTACCTGCCGCGCATCGGCGCGAAGGTTGCCGAGCGCATCATCGCGTACCGCAAGGAAAAGCCCTTCACCCGTCCGGAGGAGCTCATGGAGGTCAAGGGCATCGGCGAGAAGCTCTTCCTGACGCTGAAGCCCTACGTCGCGGTCAGCGGAACGACGACGCTGACTTCCAAGGTTCGGTCCTCTTCCTCTTCTTCGCGCCGTCCCCCTTCCCCCGCGGCCGCGGAGAAGCCTTCCAGCACCATCCCGGTGGGCAAGGGATGGTGAGCCTGTCGCCCGCCCGGGGCCCTCTGGGCCCCGGGTCCCTTCCGCGCTCGGCCGGCATCGCTGTGACCGAGCTTCTCCTGTGGGCAATGCTGACCGCCTATCTGCTCCTGATGGTCGTACCGGGTGTGATGTCGCTCCAGGAGAGTGTCGCCATCCGCTCGGCCGTTCACCAGACGACGGTGGCCTTCTTCCGCGCACGCTCCTATGCGATATCGCGCGCGGCCAACGTCGGGCTGAAGTTTCGCAAGAACGGCGACCGCTGGGAGTGGGCGCTCTACGGGGACGGAAACGGCAACGGAGTCCGGACGGCCGAGATCGCGAGCGGCGTAGATCGGCCACTGGGCGTTTACCTGCCGTGGTCTCGCAACGACGTGATGCCCGCGATCATGACGGGAACGCGCGTGCCGGATCCGAGCACTCCCGGCCGCTACCTCGATCGTATCGACGACCCGATTCGCTTCAACAACTCCGACATCTGTTCGTTCTCGCCGGTGGGGGAGAGCACGCCGGGCTCGGTGTACCTCTGGGACTCGCGCAATCGCATGGCCGTGGTTCGAGTCTTCGGTCAGACGGCGAAGGTCCGGGTCCTCTACTACCGTCGAGGAGAAAGGAAATGGACACCATGAGGGCGCCGTCAGACATCGATCGGGTAGGAAACCGCCGCGTCTCCCGGGCCGCCGGCCCAGAGAAGGGCTTTTTCATGTTGGGCTCCCGGCGCCACACGGCCGGAGGCGAGAATGCACCGGTCCAGCACGGCGCCATCCCCGAGGACCGCGCCGTCCCAGACCGCGGAGTCCTTGATCGAAGCCCCCGAACCGATCCGCGCGCGGCCCAGGACGCTGCGTTCGGCGACGAAGTTGCGAATCGCGTCCTGTGCGAGCAGACGGCGCCGGTCGGCGAAGCTCCCGCCTCCGCCCGGAAACGGTCCCCCGCGATCGAGCGTTTCGAGCGTCGCGCGGAGGAAATCGCCCGGGCGGCCGAGGTCGGCGTGCGGTCCATGGTGGAACAGGAAGCCGAGCTCTTCCGCCGGACCGCCTCGTCCCTCGAGGAGAGGCTGCCAGAGGTCCGCGACCAGCGAAGTTTCCCCGGCCGGGATTCGCGCGAGCACGCGCGGCGCGAAGACGCACACGCCGGTATAGAGCAGGGGCCCTGCTTCGTAGACGCCGAAGGCCGTGATGCGATCCCCTTCGGCCTGAAGCGGCGTGTAGTGATCCGGGTCCCGATTTTCCGTGACGAGGAGCGTCGCCGCTCGTCCCGATTCCCGGTGACGGGCGATGAGCGCGGAGAAGTCGGGCTCGAGGGCGGCATCGGAGTTGACGACGAGAAAGTCGCCGGTCCGGAGAAACAGCGCCGCATTGCGGAGGGCCCCGGCGGTCCCCAGCAGCCGGGGCTCGCGGAAGAAGGTGAGCTGCGGCAGCTGCGCTGCCTGGTCGCGCAGGTGGCGCTCCACCTCGTCGCCGAGGTGATGCAGATTAACCGCTACTTCGCGGATTCCGGCCTCGTGAAGTCGCCGGAGATGCGCGACGGCCACGGGGACGTTTAGGAAAGGGAGCAGCGGCTTGGGGATGCGCTCCGTGACCGGGCGAAAGCGCACGCCGCGGCCGGCGCACAGAAGGATTGCGCGCACTCCGATCTATTTCCAGACCATGTCGGACGGCAGGGAGGGATCCTCCTTGCGCCGCCGTGCGTAGAGCTCGGCGTAGGAGTACGGGCTGGCCTCCGAGGCGTCGAGCCCCAGCAGCGAGAGGACGCGGCGGATCGTCGCCGGGTCCGCCTCGACTTCGACGAAATCGCCGATCGGCGTGCGGTCGAGCGCCACGACGGCACCTTCGTAATCCCACTCCTGCCGCCGCTTGTCGTATCGAAAGCGAGGCGTCAGTCCGACCCCGGCCAGAATGGCCTCGGCTTCACCGGCGTCGGAGACCTCGACCTCGCGCTCCTCGCGGAGCTTCGCGCCGGCCTCGAATCGGGCGGCGCCCTTGTAGGTCAGCGTCGCGCGTCCGGCCGCGCGGCGCAGCCGCACCGTGCGGCCGCTCGAGGAGAGCCGGTGATCGATGTCGTCGTAGAGCACGTTGGATTCGTCGTGCTCGGCCGATCGCGGCTGGGCGCCGGCGTCTGCGAGCTTCCGGCGCAGCGCTTCCAGGTCTGAAACCGGAAGCTTGACCTCGATCTCCTGGCGGGGACCCTGCACTCTGGAAGCCGCTACGGCAGCAGACGGCGCGCGATCTCCTGCGCCTTCTTCCCGTCCACGCGGCCCTTGTGGCGCGACATCAGCTCCTTCATCGCGAGGCCGACGTCCTTGCTCGAGGAGAGACCCTTTTCGGCGATCACGGCTTTCAGCTCGGCCTCGACTTCCGCGTCGGTCAACCCCTTGGGCAGGTAGCCCTCGATGATCGTCAGCTCCTCGGTCTCGGCGTCGACCAAGTCCTGCCGTCCGCCCTTGCCGTACTGCTCGATCGAGTCCTTCCGCTGCTTGACGGCGCGGCGCAGCACCGCCTCGACCTCCTCGTCGGTCAGTGCGCGCTGCGCCTGAATCCTCTCGTTCTTCAAACCGGCGAGGACCAGCCGCAGTGTCGCGACGCGGCGCTTGTCGCCGCTCTTCATCGCGGCCTTGAGGTCTTCCTCGATGCGCGCCTGCATCTCAGCCGGGAGGCTATCACCGCCCCCGGAGACATGAGACGCTTTCCACGTGAAGCGTTTCCTGATCGGCACGGCCGGGCACATCGACCACGGCAAGACGGCGCTGGTGAAGGCGCTGACGGGAATCGACGCGGACCGTCTTCCCGAAGAGAAGAAGCGCGGCATCACGATCGACCTCGGGTTCGCCCACGCCGAGTGGGAGGGCGCGCGGATCTCGTTCGTCGACGTGCCGGGACACGAGCGCTTCGTCCGCAACATGCTCGCCGGAGCGGGCGGCATCCAGGCGGTGCTCCTTGTCGTTGCCGCAGACGAATCGGTCATGCCGCAGACCCGCGAGCACTTCGAGATCGTGCGCCTGCTGAATCTTTCCCGCGGCGCGATCGCCGTCACCAAGATCGACCGAATCCCGTCGGACCTCGTGGCCGTCACGATCTCCGACGTGAAGGACCTCGTCCGCGGCTCGTTCCTGGAGAACGCTCCGATTCTGCCGGTCTCGTCGCGCACCGGTGAAGGCCTCGACCAGTTGAAAGCGGCCCTCGTCTCTCTCGCGGAAGCCGGAAATCCCGAAGAGAACGAGGCCCTGGCGACGCGGCTTCCCATCGATCGGGCGTTTCTCGTGGCCGGCTTCGGCCCCGTCGTCACCGGAAGCCTGGTGTCGGGAACGATCTCCCGCGAGCAGAAGCTCGACCTCCTGCCCGACCGCAAGGTCGTCCGGGTGCGCCGCATCGAGGTCCACGGCCGGGAAGAAGCGGTCGCACGGGCGGGCGAGCGGGTCAGCGCCAACCTCGCGGGGGTCGAGCTGTCGGAGCTTCGGCGCGGCCAGGTGCTCGCGACGCCCGACCGGCTGGCTCTCTCGCGACGCATCCTGGCGCGGCTCGAGCTCCTGCCGGACTCGCCGCGTCTCACGAGCGGCTCGCGGGTATCGGTCCATCACTTTTCTTCGGAGGCGCGCGCCGGCGTGCGCCTTCTCGACGCCGCCGCGCTCGAGCCCGGCGGATCCGGCCGCGTGGAGCTGCGCTTCTCGGCGCCGATCGCCGCCGCTCCGGGCGACCGCTTCGTCGTCCGGCGCTTGTCTCCGGTCCGGACCATCGGAGGAGGCGTGATTCTCGATCCCCTTCCCGCGAGGCGACGCGGACGCGGAACTGCCGAGGCCGTCGAGGCACTGGATCGTCTCGAATCGGGATCGTTGTCGGAGCGTCTCGTGCTCTGGATCGAAGAGGCTCGAGAACGCGGCGCCGACGAGGACTCGTTGGCGCAGCGGGCGGGCGTTTCCGCGGCCGCCGTGAGGGAGGCGCTCGCGGCGCCGCTCGCCGCCCGGCGGATTCACGCGCTGCGGCGAGGTCCCGATCGGTACATGGCGGAGTCGGCGCTGGCTCGGCTCGCCGCCAAGGCTTCGGCGGTGCTGGCGACTCTCGCTGCCGCCGGAGGCGCCGCGGTGGGCGTCTCGCGGAGCACGCTGCTACGGCGCATCGTCCCGTCAGCGGAGCCGCGGTGGGCGGAGGCCATCGAGAAGGCACTGGCCGCGCGTGGAGTGCTGGTGATCGCGGGGGAGGAGGCGCGCGCTCCCGGGCGCGAGGATCTCGCCGCTCCGGAAAAGGACCTTTCCGAGAGGATCGCCGCGCTCTATCGCCAGCGAGGCCTCGAACCTCCCTCACCGGGCGAAGCCGCCGCCGCCCTGCGTCACAACCCGAAGGTCGTGGAAGGGCTCATCGGCTATCTCGTCAAGCGGGGAGCTCTCCTGCGCCTGCCGGGCGGCTGGTTCATCGCGCGCGAGGCCGTCGAGGACGTCGTGTCGCGGCTGCGCACGTCGGGAAAGACGGCATTCGAGGTGCCCGAATTCAAGCAGATGTTCGGCCTCACCCGGCGCATGGCAATCCCTCTCTTAGAACACCTCGACGGCGCGAAAGTCACCCGCCGCGTGGGAGATCGGCGAGAAATCTTACGCGGTTAGCCTGATTGCTAGCCTGAACCGTGGGCATCCGCGCAAGTGAAGGCGACGGCTAAGGTCCAATCGCCCGGCGTAAGGCGGTGATCTGTCTGATCTGGTTGTCGAAGGTGACCGAGCCGCTCAAGGAGAGCTCGTTCCAGGACTCGACCGGTGCGCCGCCGGCCTGCGCCGGACGAAGCATCCAGGCGCTCATCGCCTGACGGAAGTAGGGCAGCAGGACGGGATCGGTGACCTCGATCGGAATCGCCTTTTCGATCCGTCCGGTCTTGTTCACCTTGACCCAGAACTTGGCTGAGAACGCTCCCCTGTAGGAACCGGCCGACCACGGCGTCTTCTGGGGGATCGGCGCCGTGTCGACCTCCAGGATGGAGACGGTGCCGTCGTCGGGGTTCGGGGGATGCCGGCTTTCGAGCCAGTCCGTCTCCGAGGGCCACGGGAACGGCTTGGGCAGAGGAGTTGCCGCCGTCACCGGCGTCAGCGTCTGCTGCAGGATCTTCGGAGCGTCGATCTCGACGGAGAGCTCCAGGCGATACGCGCCCCAGGTGTCGACGGCCTGACCGGAACGGCGCGCGGGATTGAACGTCCAACGCTGCAGCGACTTCAGCGTCTCGCCGGCGAGCGAGGGGATGGGATCCCGGTCGCGACGCGCGGTAATTACCTTGCCGGTCGGGTCCACCCGCATCGAGACGAAAAAACCGATCGAGAGCTTCGCGTCGCTGAGGGGGAGCTTCGTGGGGAGGGCCGCGGGAACGTCGACGGCCGCTGCGTACGGGTTCTCGGAAGGGAGCTTCTGCGCGGCGACCGAGGGCGGCTCGACGATGCGCATGACCGACGGATTCGTCGCGGGCGTCGGGAGCGGCGCCGCCGGGACCGGCGCCGCAACGGGTGCGCTCGCCGCAGGCACGGAGGTCTCCGGCAAAGTCGTCGCGGGTTCCGCGGCCTGCGGCGAGGGAGCCGGAGGTGCCGGAGTCGGTGTCGGCGCGGGAGCCTGACCGCGCGCGAGAGCGGGAATGCAGGCGGCGAGCAGTGCCGCGGCCCGCAGGGCGCGCATCGTCAGTCGCATCGAAGTGGGGAAAGTATATCGACTTCCGTGAAAAGCGCGGGATCCCTCGCCTTCGGCGTCGGTACGACGCGCGGCGGTCTTTCAGCCTCCGCGCGTCATTTTGCTTCGAGCCAGTTCTGCCCCGAACCCACGTCGACGGCCAGGCGCACTTTCAGCTGCGCCGCGCCCTCCATGACCTCCCGGACGAGACGCTCCAGAGCGGGGACCTCGGCGTCCGGCGCTTCCAGGACGAGCTCGTCGTGGACCTGCAACACCAGGCGCGACTTCATGCCGGTTTCCGCAAGCGCCGCGTCGAGTCGGATCATGGCGATCTTGATGATGTCCGCGGCCGTTCCCTGGAACGGAGCGTTCAAAGCCATGCGCTCGGCGTTGCCGCGCACGGCGCCGTTGGAGGCGGCGATGTCCGGGATCGGCCGGACGCGGCCGAACAGCGTCGTGACCTCCTTCACGCGCCGGGCCTCGGCGAGGATTCCGTCCAGTGTGGCCCGCACGCTCGGGAACTGGGCGAAGTAGGAGTCCACGTA
>Ga0075423_10001300_pt1 | contig 21755 bp, 20 predicted proteins | sample SoiMethybrSBSTD2_FD_80114 | JGI IMG/M metagenome (GOLD analysis project Ga0075423, IMG submission 80114) | Bulk soil microbial communities from a Populus tree surrounding site in Tennessee, USA - Soil MetaG P. TD hybrid SBSTD2 | ecosystem: Environmental > Terrestrial > Soil > Tree plantation... | reverse complement strand
CTTGATCGTCCAGTTGATCGCCCCCAGGATCGCGAGGGTCACGAGTTTCGGATCGCACGGCCGGAAGACCTTCGCCTTCACCCCACCCTCGATCACTCCGCGCATCAATCGTTCGTACCGGTCGCGCTTGCGGACTACTTTCCCGAGAAGCAGGGCCGGCAACGACGAGAACTCCGCGTGCGCGGCCGTCCCCTGCAGCTCGTCGAGCATGCAGGTCATCTGGGCCAGGATGAGGCGCCGCAGCTTGACGTCGGCGCGCTCGCGCCCGCGGCGCACCCGCCCCGCCGCCTCGAGCATCCGGTCGAGCGAGTAGTCCTGGCAGAAGTACAGGATCTCGTGCTTCGTCCGGAAGTAGTGGTAGAGGCTCGCCGGGGACATCTCGACCGCGCGGGCGATTTCCCTCATGCCGGCGCGCTCGAACCCGTTCCGGCGGAAGGCCCCCGCGGCGCCGCGCAGGATCTCGAGCCTGCGGCGGAGGGATCTACCGTTTTTCGAACGGCTGTTCGAAATTCGAACCACGGTTCGATTCTAGGCGGGAATTCGGCGGGAAGTCAACACCGGAGGCGGCTCAGCGCTTCAGGGTCGCCCGCACAATGCGGTCCCCCACCTCGATGGAATCGACCACCTCGAGGCCCCGGACGACCCGGCCGAAGACCGTGTACAGGCCGTCCAGGTGGGGCGTGGGAAGGTGCGTGATGAAAATCTGGCATCCGCCCGTGTCGAACCCCGACGAGCGCGGCATCCCCACCGTGCCCCGGCCGAACGGGATGTCGTTGATCTCGGCGCGGACGCTCCATCCCGCGTCACCCCATCCGTTTCCAAGCGGATCGCCCCCCTGGATCACGAAGTTGGGCACGACGCGGTGCCACTTGAGCCCGTCGTACACCCCGCGCTCGACGAGCCCCACGAAATTGGCGACGTGGATCGGCGCCTCGCGGGCGAAGCACTCGATCTCGATCGTCCCCTTGGTCGTCTCGAGGATTACCGTAGGGTCCGAGGTCATCCGGTAGCTGTAGTACGGGGTGCGCGAGGAGGGCGCGGCCGCGATGGTGGGCAGGTCGGCGACCTTGCGCGCCCGGAGCGCGGCGACCGCCCGCTTCCTCACGCTCGGCGCGGGATCGGTCCGCACCACGTCGAGCAGGAAGGGGGTCGTGGCGTCCGGCGGCCGGGCGGCGAGGGCGTCGACGATCGACTCCCTCATCTCGACCCATTCCCGGTCGAGGGAATTCCGGTAGCACTCGATGGCCGCGGCGATCATCCCGGGGTCCGTGCGGCTCCCCAGCGATTCGATCGCCGTTCCGCGCTCGGCCAGCCCCTTAGCCTTCAGGCCTTCCAAGATCGACGCGAACGATTTTTCATCCTGGAGCTTGGCGAGCGGGACGAGCGCCGCGGCGCGCACGTCCTCGTCCGCGTTTCCCCGCGCTTGCAGGATCAGCTCGAGCGCCCGCTCCGTCTTGAGATCTTCCAGGCCCTTGAAGGCCGCCACCCGGAGGACCGGATCTCCCCCCTCCACCGCGGCCTCCAAATCGGGCATCGCCCCCTCTCGACGCATCCGCACCCGGGCGAGAAGCGCGGCGGCGCGGACCGTGGGCGATGCGTCACTCGAGAGCGCCTCCAGCTCCGGACCGTCGGCGGCCAGGGCGTCGGCGTAGGCCTCGCGCACGTGATGGGAAGGGTCGGAGACGAGCGACTTGTCGAGAAGGCCGGGCTGCTCCAGAGCCTCGAGCGCCCGAACCGCCGCCTGGCGCACGAGCGAAACGGGGTCCTTCTGGGCCTCGGCCGCCGCGGGGGCGTACTCCTTGAGCTTCGCCCGCGTCAGGAGAACGAGCGCGTAGAGCCGGGTCCAGGGATGGGAATCCTTCGTGATGTTCTTCGCGAACAAGGCGGCCACAGGGCGCGGATCGCCGAACCGCCCGAGCGCCCAGGTTGCGCGCCATCGGACCCCGGGATCCGGATCGGAGGCGGCCTCCACGAGCGCCTTCAGCAGGGTCTCGGGGACCTCCGGCTTCACGTCGGGCTGGCGCAACCGGATGACGTGGCGCCAGCGGAAGGAGGCGACCGCCGCCATGCCCCGGACCATCGACGACTTGTCCTTTAGTGCAGGGATCACGATCGCGGGGGCCTTCTCGAGGGCGAGCTTCCCCACCGCTTCAATCGCCACGGCGCGCAGGATCTCGTCCGGATCCTCCAGCGCGGGCTGTAACGACGCGAGGAGTTCTGCCTCGCGGCCGGCCGCGCCGTCCGCGTCGAACCCGTACTGTCCCATCGCGAAGATCGCCGCCCGCCGTACGGAGGAGTCGGCGTCCTTGGCGAGCGTCCGGAGCGGATCGATTCCCTCCGGGGCCAGGATCCTTCCGAGCGCAACGGCGGCGCGCGCCCGGATTGCCGGATCGTGGGAAGTCGTCGCGCGGGCGAAGACCGGCGCCCCCGCCGTCCGCCCGTCCTCGGCGAGGAGGATCTCCTCCAGGACGGGATTTGGAAGGAGATGCGGGACCTTGGGAGGTCCCGTGCCGCAGGACGCAAGGACGAGGAGGGCGGCCAGCCCCCCGGCGCGCAACATGCGGTGGTTTATAGGGCTCCACTCTCCGGGTGTCAATTCAGGAAGAAGATTTGACGCGGCCCGGACCCGTTCCCATCATGGGTGGCCATGCGGACGGTCGTCACCGGCGGCGCGGGATTCCTTGGGTCGCATCTCTGCGAGCTCTTTCTCGCCGAGGGGCACGAGGTCGTCGCCGTCGACAATTTCCTGACCGGGCGGCGCGAGAACATCGCGGGATCCGCCTCGAATCCCCGGTTCCGGCTCCTCGAGCACAACATCTCGACGCCCGTGACGATCGACGGTCCCGTCGACAACGTCCTCCACTTCGCGTCGCCCGCGAGCCCGATCGACTATCTCAACCTCAAGATCCAGACGATGAAGGTCGGTTCGCTGGGGACGCTCAACGCCCTCGGGCTCGCGAAGGCGAAAGGTGCCCGGTTCCTGCTCGCATCGACGAGCGAGGTGTATGGCGATCCGCTCGTCCATCCCCAGACCGAGGAGTACTGGGGGAACGTCAACCCGATCGGGCCGCGCGGCGTGTACGACGAGGCGAAGCGGTTCGCCGAGGCGCTCACGATGGCGTACCACCGGACCCACGGCCTGAAGACGCGCATCGTGCGGATCTTCAACACGTACGGGCCGCGGATGCGCCCCAACGACGGCCGCGCCGTCTGCACGTTCATCGCGCAGGCGCTGAAGGGCGAGGACCTGACCGTCGCGGGGGACGGGTCGCAGACGAGGAGCTTCTGCTTCGTGACCGACCTGGTCGCCGGGATCCGCAAGCTGCTGGGCTCGGAGGAGGCGCTCCCGGTGAATGTCGGAAATCCGAACGAGATCACCGTCCTGCAGCTCGCGAAGGAAATCCTCGAGCTCACGGGCTCGAAGAGCCGGATCGTCTTCGTGCCGCGGCCCGAGGACGACCCGGGGAGGCGAAGGCCGGATATCACCAAGGCGCGGAAGGTGCTGAACTGGGAACCCCGGGTGGATCGCAGAGAGGGATTGCTCAAGACGATCGAGTACTTCAAGACGCTGGGGCGGAATCAGGAATCAGGAATCAAGAATTAGGAATAAGGAATCCGACCAGCGGCGGCCGGTTATTCGAGCTTCGCGAATTCCTTGAGGACCTTGTCTTCCCTCGGATCGACGTCGGTCCCGCTGCGGACGCGCGAAATGATGGAGAGCTTGAGGTTCGATCTCGGCACCACCGCGATGAGGTAGAGCGGGTGGGTCGAGAAGTCGCAGCAATCCCCATCCTCGACTTCCAGCCCGAAAACGATTTCGTCCTTCGTTTTCTTCACGGCGTGGACCGCCGCCTGGTCGTACGTGACACGGCCCATGAAGACGGCGACCACCATGTGCTTCTCGAAGTTCACCTCGGGCGCCTTCTCGCGCTTCCCCGCGTGGCGCTGCCACAGCGCCGTCCACGCGTCGGCGTCGGTGATCCGCTGGTATTCGGCCTTGTCGATCAGCGTGTTCTCGCCCGTCCAGGTGCGCTGGACGGTCACGACTTCCGTCGCGGCGACGGGATCCTGCGCCAGCACGGCGAGTACGACCAGGGCCATTCTCACGACATCGTCTCCTTCGGGGCGGACCCAATATACATCGGCTTGGCCGCCAACGAAACTGACCCGGCGCATTCCCGGCCCGCCCGCTCCCGATTCTTGGCAACCGAGAGCCCCCTGCTATAATCTCGCCTTGCCTCCTATGAGACTCCTCCCGGCGCTCCCCGTTCTCCTCCTCGCCGCGGCCTGCGCCGCGCCGGGACCCCGCGAGACGCCGGCCGCCCCGCCACCCTCCAATACCTGGGATCCTCCTCCCGCCTCCAATCCGCAGGACGAGGCAGTAGTGGCCTTCATCGACGAACAGCCCGTAAGGTGGCGCGACGTCGTCGATCGCGCGATGACCGCCCGCGGCAAGGAGCTCATCGACCAGTACATCCTCTGGAAGCTCCGGCGCGACCGGATCCAGGAGCTCGGGATCCGCAACACCCCCGGGGAGCTCCGGAGCCGCGCCAAGATCGGCCTCGACGCCAAGAGGGCGCAGGTCGGCGAGGAGGCGCTGAAGAAATGGCTCGCGGCGCAGAAGCTGACCGAGGCGGAGGCCATCGACCGGTTGGCGCAGAATCCCGACTTCGACGAGGTGGTCAAGAACGAGAAAGCGGTGACCTACACGATGCTCACCGAGGCGTCGATCGAGATCGACACCGTCGCCTTCACCGACGCGCAGGAGGCGGCCGCCTTCGCGACGCTCGCCGCGCGCACCTCCTTCGGCGACGCGGCGGAGCGACTCGCGTTGACGCCCAATCTCCAGGGGAAGGCGGCCCACTGGCCGAGGCACCGGTTCCCCCAGGGCCTCGCCCCCGACGCGATCGCGGCCGCGCCGGAGCTGGAGAAGAAGCTCTTCACGATGAAGAAGGGGCAGACCACCGGGGCCGAAAAGGCCTCGGGCGGCATCATCGTCGTGGTCAACGTCGCGGAGACCCACCCCGGCGATCCCGCCCCGTACGCGAAGATCGCGGACAAGGTCATGACCGAACTCCTCCGCCAGCCCCCGAGCTCCGAGCAGATCCAGCTGTGGATCGAGCGGCTCCCCCAGTCGAAAAGGATCCGGTATGAAGATCGGTATACCCCGGGAAATAAAGGCCGATGAGTACCGGGTGGCCATCGTTCCGGCGGGCGTGGACGCGCTCGTGCGGGGCGGCCACCAGGTGGTCGTCGAGAAGGGCGCCGGAGACGGCTCGGCCATCGGCGACCTCGCGTACCAGGCCGCCGGGGCGCGGATCGCCGGCTCGCGCGAAGAGGTCTTCAGCGCCGCCGAGATGATCCTGAAGGTGAAGGAACCCCTCGAGGAGGAGTTCCCCCTCATCACCTCCCGCCACATCCTCTTCACCTATTTCCATTTCGCCTCGTCGCGCGCGCTCACCGACGCGATGGTGAAGTCGGGCGCGGTCTGCATCGCGTACGAGACGGTCGAACTCGAGGACCGGTCGCTGCCCCTCCTCATCCCGATGAGCGAGGTCGCGGGCAGGATGGCGATCCAGGAGGGGGCGAAATTCCTCGAGAAGCCGATGGAGGGCCGCGGCATCCTCCTCGCGGGCGTCCCGGGCGTCGCCCCCGCGTCGGTCGTGATCATCGGGGGCGGCATCGTCGGTGCGAACGCGGCGCGGATCGCGGCGGGCCTCGGCGCGCAGGTCTGCATCCTCGACATCAATTTGAGCCGCCTGCGCTACCTTTCCGAGATCATGCCCCCCAACGTGATTACGCTCATGTCGAACCCCTTCAACATCACCGAGTGCCTGAAGGGGGCCGATCTCGTCGTGGGAGCGGTGCTCATCCCCGGGGCGAAGGCGCCGAAGCTGATCCGGCGGGCCGACCTGAAGCTCATGAAGCACCGGGCCGTGCTCGTCGACGTGGCGATCGACCAGGGCGGGTGCTCGGAGACCTCGCGCCCCACCACGCACTCGAAGCCGATCTACATCGAGGAAGACATCGTCCACTACTGCGTGGCGAACATCCCGGGCGCGGTGGGGACGACGTCGACGTACGCCCTGACCAACGTGACGCTGCCGTACGCGCTCGAGATCGCCGCCAAGGGCTGGTCGCGGGCCGCGCGGGAGAACGCGGCGATTCGAAAAGGATTGAACGTCGTCGGGGGGAAGGTCTGCTACCGCGGCGTGTCGGACGCCGTGGGGCTCCCCCACACGGCGGTGGAGCAGGTGCTCGCCTGAGCGCCGGAGTTGCAAGAATATAGGTCCGGAGATGCACTTTTTTCCTTGATTTCGGGGTCCACCCATGGAATATATGAACCCTAAGGGGTTCCAAGTCGTCTCATAGTGTAGGGATGATTAAGACCATACAAAAGACGGTCGGCATGCCGGCTCACCCCCGGCACCTGAACGAGGTCCGGCACCTCGTCGAGGAGACGCTTCGCGAGGCGGGCGTCCCCAAGCGCACCGCCGACCTCCTCGTCCTGGCCGTGGACGAGGCCATGTCCTCGATCGTCCACTACGCGAAATTCAAGGGCCAGGAGACCGAGATCACCCTCAGCGTCGACGTGGACGACGTCCGGTTCAAGGCCCGCATCGTCGACGCCACCAACGTCTTCGACCTCGACCGCGCGATCACCGACAGCGTGCGCCCCGAGGCCATCGAGCGCGAGCGGGCGTACGGCCTGGGCGTCTTCCTCATGCGCCAGATCTTCGACGAGATCCTCTACACGTACCGCAAGGGCTTCGAGAACGAACTGGTCCTGATCCGGTTCCTCGAGTAAGCCGACCGCATCAGGCATTAGGCATCCAGCATCCGGCATCAGGCATCCGGCATCAGGCCTGCAGCTTTCAGCAATCATTCAAACCACTCCGGCGGAATGCTGACTGCTGAATGCTGATGGCGGCCCCCATGGGCCATCTATAATCCCCCACCGTGGACATCCTTCTCACCGTCCTCGGCGTCCTCGCGGTCGCCGTGACGGTTTCCTACCTCGTCGCCCGCGGCGCCCTCCGGCGGCAGGCGGACCGGGGCCGCCGCGAGGCGCAGCGCACGCGCGAGGAGGAGCACGCGGCGCTCATGGGGACCATCGCGAGCGGACTCGCCCACGAAATCCGGAATCCCCTCGGGACCCTCTCGCTCAACCTCCAGCTCCTCCAGGAGGACTGGGCCGACCCGATCACCGACCGCGAGAAGAAGAGCGCCCGGAAAATCGGCGTGCTCCTGAAGGAGGTCCGCCACCTCGAGACGATCCTCAACAACTTCCTCAAGTTCGCGGCCGGCCGGCAGCTCCGGCTGGAGCGGGTGGACCTCAACAAGGTTCTCGACGAGCTCCTCGAATTCGCCGCGCCGCAAGTCGCCCGCGCCAAGGTCCGCGTGATCCGCCGCCGGGCCCCCGAGGCCCCGCCCGTCCAGGCCGACGCCGAGCTCGTCCGCCAGTGTCTCTGGAACCTGATCTTGAACGCGATCCAGGCGATGCCCGAGGGGGGCGAGCTCGAGGTGGTCACCGAGCCGGGACCCGGCGTCTCCCGGGTACGGATCCGGGACACGGGCGTGGGCATTGCGCCCGAGCACCTGGAGAAGATCTTCAACCTCTACTACTCCACCAAGCCGGCCGGGACCGGCCTCGGCCTCCCCATGGCGAAGAAGATCGCCGAGGAGCACGGGGGCTCGATCCTGGTCGAGAGCGCGCCCGGCCGGGGTTCGACCTTCACCCTCGAACTCCCCACCCTTGACGCGCGCCCCGCCCCTCACGACGATAAGGCCCCGTGAGCCCCGCCGAAAAAATCAAGGTCCTCGTCGTGGACGACGACGCCGCCCACGCCGAGGCGACCGCCGAATCCCTCGAGCGCGCCGGCTTCTCCATGCGCACCGTCACGAGCGGGAACGAAGGCGTGCGCGCGATCGAGGCGGAGCCGTACGACATCGTGGTGACCGACCTCGTCATGCGCGACCTGAGCGGGCTCGACCTCCTCCGCAAGGCGAAGGCGCGGTGGCCCGACATCGAGGTCATCGTCATGACCGGCTATCCCTCGTACGAGACGGCCGTGGAGGCCCTCGACGGGGGCGCGTACGACTACCTCGACAAGCCGGTGAACCTGCAGATCCTCCGCGCGAAGCTGAAGAAGGCCGTCGAGAAGCAGAAGCTCGTGCGCGACAACCTCGAGCTGCGCCGGCAGATCGACAAGCGGTTCGGGTTCCAGGGGATCGTCGGGAACACCCAGCGAATGCGCAAGGTGTTCGACGTCCTCCAGCAGGTGAGCCCGTCGAACGCCACGGTCCTCATCCTCGGCGAGAGCGGGACGGGCAAGGAGCTCGTGGCCCGCGCGATCCACCAGAACAGCCCGCGCCGGGGCAACCACTTCGTGCCGCTGAACTGCGCCGCGCTCTCCGAGAGCATCCTGGAGAGCGAGCTCTTCGGCCACGTGAAGGGCGCGTTCACCGGGGCGACCTACGACCGGAAGGGGCGGTTCGAGTACGCCCACCAGGGGACGCTCTTCCTCGACGAGATCGGCGACATGCCGCTCCCCATCCAGGTGAAGCTCCTCCGCGTGATCGAGTACGGCGAGATCTTCCGAGTCGGGTCGAACGAGCCGATCAAGGTGGACGTGCGCCTCGTCTGCGCCACGAACCAGAGTCTCGAGACGCTCATCCGCGACGGGAGGTTCCGCGAGGACCTCTACTTCCGCCTCAAGGTGGTGACCGTCGAGCTCCCCCCGCTGCGGGAGCGGCTCGACGACCTGCCGCTCCTCGTGGACACCTTCATCAAGGAGCTGTCGGAGACCCACCGGAAGCCGATCTCGCGGATCACGCCCGAGGCGATGCAGCTCTTCTACAAGTACCCGTGGCCCGGCAACGTGCGGGAGCTCCGGAACGCGATCGAGAGCATGATCGTGCTGACGAAGGACGACGTTCTCGACGGGGACGACGTACCCAATTACATCACGACGCCGCGCGCGGCGGGAGACTCCAAGGCCGGCGAGGCCGGGGAGACCGGGGTCCACCTCGAGACCGCGGAGAAGGAGCTGATCCGGCAGGCGCTCGCCATCAGCCAGGGGAACCGGGAGAAGGCGGCGCAGCTCCTCGGGATCGGGGAGCGGACCCTGTACCGGAAAATCAAACGGTTTGACTTGGGGTGAGTTATCAGGCATCTGACTTCAGACTTCAGGCGGCCCGGGCTGGGCGCTTCGGGCCGGGCCCTGGTCGCTGAAAGCTGAAAGCCGACACTATGGCCCGCTTCACCATCTCCCATCACACCGGCGCGACCGACGGGAAGGACCATTTCGATCTCTTCCTCGAGCGGTCGGGGAAGCTGAAGAGCTGGCGCCTGCCGGACACCGACCTGATGGAACCTTCGCCCGCCCTCATGACGCCGGACCACGACCTCAAGTACCTCACCTACGAGGGAAAGTTGAGCGGCTCCAAGGGGAGCGTCGCCATCGTCGACTCGGGAAACTACATCGAGGACACCTGGGGGACGTCGGGGATCCAGGTGGCGCTGACCGGGAAGAAGTCGCGCCGTCGCCTCTGGCTGGCCAGGACGGCCGGCGCCAAGGATTCCGCCGAATGGACCGCGGAGGACGTGACGCTGCCCGCCCGGCGGATCACGACGACGCTGTTGCGCGAGCCCGCGCCCGAGCCGCCGCCCACGGCCGACCTCGAGCCGCTGGCCGAGGCGCTCGTCGAGGAGGAGCGCGCGCTGGTGTCGCTCGCCGAGCGGTTCCTGAAGGCGGACGCCGTGGACTGGTCGCGCGTCACGACCGACACGGACCTCCGGTCGAAGATCCGGGGCGCGCTCGCGCGGTGGCGCCACCCGTGGCTCGTCGCGGCGGAGCGGCGCGCCCAATTCGTGGACGACCTCGCGAAAGTCGTCACGCCTTCGCGAGCCGCCGACCCGGCGGCCACCAAGCCGGCCTGACCTCCGCGAAGGTTATGATCAATCCAGGATGAAGTGGCTGATCGGGACCTGCGCTTTGCTCGCCCTCCTGCTGGCGGCCGGCACAACCCTTACGCTCGGTCGAAGCTCGCAGTACTCCTGCGTCGACTGCGGGATGCACAAAGAGGAAATCGTCTTCCTCGGTGTTGAAAACTCGCGCCTTGAGCGCAGGGTCCGGACCGACTGGTACGACCGGCGCATCGGACTCCACCACGATCACCGCTGGATCAAGACCACCTGCACCACCGGACTGAACCTGTGGCACTGCCCGACGTACTACGCGTACGCGGAATCCGAACCGCTGGCTTCAGATTACTTCTACCTGGCAAGCATCCTGCACCGCCTCGAACGATTGAACCTGGACATCGAGTTCCATCGAGATGTATCCCATCCCGACCCGCGCCACCGGCTGGCGGCCGCGCAAGCCTGGCTGGCATTCAGTCCTTGTTGTCATGACGAGACCTTGCGTTCATGGTGGGGCAAAGCAAGAACCTACCTGGACGATCCATCCCTCTGGAATCAGGGCTTTCACCAATGGGCTTGGCCTCCCCCTCGAATCCCAAGCTGGGGCGGGGGTTATTGAATCAGCCCTGTCGGATCAGCCAGCCCAACATTCAGCGTTGAATAATCGCGAGCATTCGATCCACGGTATCGGTCGGGGAGACCGCCCCATCGATCGCGACGGCATCCGAGAAGGTCTTGAACCACGTCGCCTGGCGGCGGGTGAACCGGAGCGTGTCGCGGACGATCGCCTGCCGGGCCTCCTCCAGCGAGCAGCGCCCCTCGAGGTGATCGACGATTTCGCGGTACCCCACCGCCGCTCTCCCCTCCTTCGACCACGGCCGGGCCAGGAGCTTTCGCACCTCGTCGACCAGGCCCGACTTGATCATGAGCCCCACCCGCGACTCCACCCGCGCCGCGAGATCCGCCCTCCGAATGATCACGACGCGCGCCTCGCCCTTCGGTCGGTCGAACTGCGACTGGCGCGAGCTGATCGGCTCCCCGGTTTTGCGGAAGACCTCGACGGCCCGGACGAGCCGCTTGAGATCGTTGGGGTGGATTCGTTTCGCCGCCGTCGGATCGACGCGCGACAGCTCCGCGTGGAGCGCCGCCGGCCCTTCGGCGATAAGCTCGTCGCGCAAAACGGGATCGGCCGGGGGTCCCTCGAAGAGCCCGTACCGGTACGCCTTGTAGTAGAGCGACGTACCGCCCACGAAGAGCGCCCGCTTCCCGCGCGCCTCGATCTCCCGCCGCGCCGCCGCGGCGTCCGCCACGAACCGCCCGGCGCTGTACGTCTCCGACGGGTCGCAGATGTCGATGAGATGATGGCGGACCAATGCGACTTCATCGCCATGGGGCTTGGCGGTCCCGATGTCCATCCCGCGATAGACCTTCATCGAGTCGACGGAGATGATCTCGGCGTCCAGTCGCTTGGCCAGCAGGACCGACGCCTGGTGCTTCCCCGACGCGGTCGGCCCGAGGAGGAAGACCGGCGTCATCGCGACAGGCGCTCGAACGCGACGCGGAAAAGCCGGAGCCCGTCAGGGTCGCGCGGCGCCTTCCTCGTCCAGCGGGGATGGTTGGTCCAGTCGAGGTGCTTTTCGGGATGGGGCATCAGCCCGAGGACCCGCCCCGTGGGGTCGCAGATCCCCGCGATGTTCCGGAGCGAGCCGTTGGGATTGACGGGGAATCCCGATTCCGCGCCCGCGGCGTCCACGTACTTGAGCACGACCTGCCCCGCCGCCTCGAGGCGGTCGATCGTCGCCGCCGGCGCCACGAATTTCCCCTCCCCGTGCGTGACGGCGGTCTCCATGAAATCGCCGGGCGTGACCCAGACGCACTTCGAGGGCATCGCCTTGAGGCGCACCCACCGGTCCTCGAACCGGCCCGAATCGTTGAAGGTCAGCGTCACGGACGGCGGCCCGTCGGCGAGCGGGTCGGGCAGGAGACCCGATTTCACGAGCACCTGGAACCCGTTGCAGATGCCGAGGACGAGCTTTCCCGCGCGGACGAACTCGCGGATCGGATCGATGAGCCGGAGGCGCAGCTCGTTGGCGAAGACGCGCCCCGAGCCCAGGTCGTCGCCGTACGAGAATCCGCCGGGGACGATGAAGAGCTGGTATTCCCCGAACAGGGCGGGCCGCTCGACGAGCCGGTTCACGTGGAGAAGATCGGCGCGGAACCCGGCCTTCTCGCACGCGACCACGGTCTCGAGGTCGGTGTTCGTGCCCGCCGTCCGGACGACCAGCGCCTTCACCATGCGAGGGGCTTCCTCCAGGCCTCTTTCAACTCCGCGATGGATACATCCAGGACCTTCCCGCGCCCGCGTCCCACGAGTTCCAATCGTCCCGTCGCCGTCACCTGGCCGACGCAGCCGCGCGGCACTCCTTCCGTCGCGCGCTCGAATTTGCCGAAGTCCCGTTCGCGCACCTCGACGAGGAATCGCGACGGGGTCTCCGAGAAGAGGAGCGCCGACTCGCCCGTGAGCAGCTTCACCGGCGCCTGCTCGAGGAACATGTTCAGGCCGAGCCCCCCCGCGAACGCCATTTCCGCGGCTGCGACGGCGAGCCCTCCTTCGGAAAGATCGTGGCAGGCCCGGACCAGTCCTTCTGAAATCGCGCGCGCCACCACGGACAGGATCTTCGGGCCCATCGCGGGATCGACGGTCGGAACCTTGCCTCCCGCGAGCCCGTTCACGAGCATGAAATGGGAGCCGCCGAGTTCCATCCGGGTCGGTCCCACGAGCCAAACGAAGTTGCCGGGCTCCTTGAGATCCATCGTGACGCACCGCCGCGCGTCGTGGACGATCCCCAGGGCCGAGATGAGCAGCGAGTGCGGCACCCGGACGGTCTTCCCGCCCGTCCTGAATTCGTTGTTCAGGCTGTCCTTGCCCGAGATGAAGGGCGTGCCGTACGCCTTCGCCATGTCGTAGCAGGCCTGCGCCGCGCGGACGAGCGCGCCGAGCGTCTCGGGATCGTTCGGATTGCCCCACGAGAAATTGTCGAGGATCGCCGTCCGCGTCGGGTCGGCACCCACCGCGACCACGTTGCGCAGGGCCTCGTCGATCGCGTTGGCCGCCATCTGGTAGGGGTCGAGGTCGCCGTATCTCGGATTCATGCCGCAACCGAGCGCGAGACCGCGGTGGCTCCCGAGGATTGGGCGCAGGACCGCGGCGTCCGAGGGACCGTCATCGCCCGCGCCGGTGAGCGGCTTGACGGCGCTGCCGCCCTGCACCTCGTGGTCGTACTGCCGGATGATCCATTCCTTGGAGCAGACGTTCCACGAGCCGAGGATCTTCAGGAGGTCTTCGCGGTAGTCCTTCTTTTCCGGCGGCCGGGGGTCGGAGACCTTGGGCTCCGCCCAGGTCGCGACGCGCGGCTCGCGGGGCAGGCCGTGGTGGAGAAATTCCATCCCGAGTCGGGAAACCTCGTGCCCGGAATAGCGCAGGACCAGGTCCCCCGTCCCGGTGAAGGTGCCGATGACCGTCGCTTCGACATCCTCGGCGGCGAAGACCTTGAGGAGCCGATCGACGTGTTCCGGCGGGACGGACAGGACCATGCGCTCCTGCGCCTCGCTGATCCAGATCTCCGCGCAGGTCAGGCCCTCGTACTTCAGGGGGACCTTCTCGAGATCGACCTCCGCGCCGAGCTCCTCGCCCATCTCCCCCACCGCGCTCGAGAGCCCGCCCGCGCCGCAGTCCGTGATCGCGTCATAGAGACCGAGATCGCGCGCCTGGAGGACGGTGTCGATGACTTTCTTCTCGACGATCGCGTTCCCGATCTGGACCGCGCCGCTCGAAACGGCTTCCGACTTTTCGTGCAGCTCGGCGGAGGAGAACGTCGCGCCGTGGATGCCGTCCCGGCCCGTCCGCCCTCCCACGACGACGACGCGGTCGCCCTTCCGCGCCGCCTTGAACGACTTCTCCCTGGGCAGAATCCCGACGGTTCCGCAGTAGACGAGGGGATTGCCGATGTACCGCTCGTCGACGAAGACCGCCCCGTTCACGGTGGGGAGCCCGATGCGGTTCCCGTAGTCGCGCACGCCCGCCACGAGTCCCTTGAGCAATCTCCTCGGATGAATGGTGCCGGGGGGAGTCGAGGCCGCGTCCGGAGGCCCCACGCAGAAGACGTCGGTCGATCCGACGGGCCGGGCCCCGAGGCCGCATCCGAGGACGTCCCGGATGACGCCGCCGAGTCCCGTGTTGGCTCCGCCGTAGGGATCGATCGCGGACGGGTGATTGTGGGTTTCGACCTTGAAGCAGACGTTGAACTTCTCGTCGAACTCCACGATCCCCGCGTTGTCCTTGAAGACGCTGACGCACCACGGCCTGGCCAGTTCCTCCGTGGCGCGGAAGACGGTCGACTTGAGCAGGTTCGGGATCGTCGTGCCGTTGAAGACGACGTCCGAGGTGAGGGTCTTGTGCTTGCAGTGCTCGCTCCACGTCTGGGCGAGCGTTTCGAGCTCGACGTCGGTCGGCTCGCGATCAAGTTTCCGGAAGTGGGCCTGGATCGCCTTCATTTCCGGAAGGTTCAGCGACAGACCCTTGTCGCGGCTCAGGACGGTGAGGCTCCGTCGTCGAGTCCGCGCATCGGCACCTCGATGCGACGGAAGGTCCACGGGGTGCCCAGGGCGAGCCGCTCGAAGGGGCGTTCGCCGAGAGTGATTTCGTCGATGGCCTCGTTGCCGAGGACTTTCGCCGCGGCGGCGCGAAGGGCCGCGTCGTCGGGTCCGCCGTAGATGACGTGCCGGAGGCCGGTGCGTACGGCGGAGGCGGAGAAGCCGAGGTCGGCGATCGCCTTGCGGGCGCTCGCCTCGACCGGATCCATGACGCCGGGTCGCTTGAATACGGTGACGGCGCGCGCTCCCGCCGGCACGGGCGGCGGCTGGGTCGCCGGGGTGGCGACGAACGTCTCGGAGATCGGATCGGCGAGAATTTCCCGGGCGACGCGCTCGGCGGGCAGGTCCCCTTCGAGGAGATAGACGGTCGAGGTCTGGACGCGTTCGACGCCCTCGACGGGGAGATCGCGGAGCGCGGCCAATGCGGAGGCGGACGGGGCATCGCCGAATTCGGGCCGGCAGGAGATGTCGATGCGCCAGAGCAACGGAGAGCCTCGTTGCAAAAAGCCAATTTATCAGAGTAGTCACGAATGGTCCAGACGATCAGGGGGTGGACGAAGCTTCCAGCGTCCCGTTCCCAGATCCCAGCCTCCGAAGCATGGAGCGTCGAGCCGGACAGGGAATCGGCTGACGATTGTGCTACCATTGGAAGTGATGGCCGAATTGAACGCGCGGATGGATGGCTTCGCCCGCGAGCAGCTGGGCCGGGGAAGAGGCCGCTGGTGGATCGTTGACGAGCTCGTGCGCCACGGCCGCATCGACGCGCGGAAGGCCCATGCGATCGTTGATCGAGTCGCCCCCGAGGTTTACGCGGACCTGATCCGACGTCGCCGTCCGTTCCTGCGCATTGGCCTGCTCCTGGAGATCATTGGATTGTTTCCCCTGGTGGCCGGTCTGCTGATGCGGGATTCGCTGGGGGGCTTGATGTTGAGCGCGCTGCCGCTCTCGATCGGCCTCTGCCTGCTCGCCTACGGATGGCCCGGGTTGCAGGACATTCGCCCCGGCCACCTCCCTTCGTACCTGCCGGTGTCGGGCCGGCACGGCCCCATCCGCCTCGGCTTCACGCTGCGCGCCGAGCCCTTCGAGTGGAAATGATCGGCCGCCAGATCGGTTCCAAATGGAATTCCCCGACCGGCGCCGAACCCGCACCCGTTCGGAATGGGCTTGATATCGCCCGCCGCCGGGTCCGATAATGAGTGACTGGCCGTTTGGAGACTTCGAATGGCCGCAAACATGTCCGACCCCCGCGACTTCGAGAAACCCCTCCTGGAGATCGAGCGGCGCATCGGGGATCTCGAGAAGGTCCAGCAGAAGGCGGGAGTCGACCTGGCGGGCGAGATCGCGAAGCTGCGGGAGGAATGGGAACGGACCGCCCGCGACATCTGGACGAAGCTCACCGCCTGGCAGCGGGTTCAACTCGCCCGCGACCCCGGGCGTCCCGAGGCGACCGACTACATCCAGATGATCCTCGAGGATTTCGTCGACCTCCACGGCGACAAGGCCTTCGGCGACGATCCCGCCATCATCACCGGCCTCGCGCGCATCGGCGGCCGCCGCGTCATGGTCGTGGCCCAGCGCAAGGGCAAGACGACCAAGGAGCGGATGCAGTGCAACTTCGGGAGCCCCCACCCCGAGGGCTACCGCAAGGCGCTCGAGAAGATGAAGCTCGCGGAGAAATTCGGCCTGCCCGTCCTGTCGATCGTCAACACGCCCGGCGCGTACCCCGGCATCGGGGCCGAGGAGCGCGGGCAGGCGACGATCATCGCGCGCAACCTGTTCGAGATGGCGCGGCTCGAGACGCCCGTCATCAGCGTCGTCATCGGCGAGGGCGGCAGCGGCGGCGCGCTCGGCATCTGCCTGGCGGACCGCCTCGTCATCCTCGAGAACGCCTACTTCTCCGTCATCTCGCCCGAGGGGTGCGCGTCGATCCTCTGGCGCGACAGCTCGAAGGCGTCGGAGGCGGCGGAGCTCCTGAAGCTGACGCCGAACGATCTCGTCGGCCTCGGTATCATGGACGAAGTCATCCCCGAGCCGCTCGGCGGCGCGCACCGCAATCCCGCGGCGATGGGCGAGATCCTGAAGAAGAAACTCATCGAGTACATCGACGAGCTCGCCGTCATTCCCATTCCGAAGCTCCTCGACCAGCGCTACCGCAAGTACCGCAAGATCGGCCAGTTCCTCGAGGTCGAGACCGCCAAGCTGGCGCCCACCCAGGCCTGAAGTCCGCCCGGCTCTTGACTCGCGACTCTCCGGTCGTGACTATGCTCTATCTTCGGTCCGTCGGATAACCACGTACGGAGCGCCCCGTGAAGACCGTCCTCTACCCCGAGCACCTGAAGCTCAAGGCCAAGATCGTCGACTTCCACGGCTGGGACATGCCCATCCAGTACTCGAACATCATCGAGGAGCACACCGCCGTCCGGAAGAAAGTGGGCCTCTTCGACCTCTCCCACATGGGCCGCATCTGGGTCCGCGGGAAGGATCGGAAAACGTGGCTCGACCGGCTCCTCACCGTCGACATCCCGAAGATGGCCCCGGCGCGCTGCCGCTACACGTTCCTCCTCACCGACCGGGGCACCGTCATCGACGACCTCCTGGTATACGAGGACGCCGAACGGGACGCCTCCTACCTCGTCGTCAACGCCTCCAACCGGGAAAAGAACCTGGAGTGGATGCAGAAGCAGGCGGGCGGCGCGCGGATCAAGATCGAGGACGAGACGACCTCCACCGCGCTGATCGCCGTCCAGGGACCGAAGTCGATCGAAGCCGTGAAGCTCGCGCTCGACGCCGACCCCTCGACGCTCAAGTACTACACCTTCGGCCGGTTCCCGATCCTCGGGACGAAGGACGTCATGGTCTCGCGGACGGGCTACACCGGCGAGGACGGGTTCGAGATCTTCGTGCCGAACGCCCTCGCGGCGAAGGTCTGGAACGCGCTCCTCAAGACCTCGAAAAAGTCCGGCCTGAAGCCCGTGGGCCTCGGAGCCCGCGACACGCTCCGGACCGAGGCGGGCATGCCGCTGTACGGCCAGGAAATCGACGACCAGACCACGCCCCTCGAGGCGGGCCTCGACTTCGCCACGGCGCTCGACAAGGGGGCCTTCATCGGACGGGAGTCGCTCCTGTCGCAGAAGGCCGCGGGACTCCCCAAGAGGCTCGTGGGGTTCAAGATGGAGGGGCGCCGGATCTCGCGCCAGGGAATGGACGTGTATGCCGCGGGCGATAAGGCGGGCGTCGTGACGAGCGGGACCTTCTCACCGTCGCTCGACGCCTCGATCGGGATGGCCCACGTGAAGCCCGGCCACTCCGCGGTGGGCACGGCGATCGAGATCGACGTGCGGGGGAAGCGGGAACCCGCCGTGACCGTCCCCCTTCCCTTTTACAAGCGGCCCAAGTAGGCCCCTGAAGTCAGATGTCCGATGTCTAAACTCTGGCAAAACACCCAGCGACGCCAAATTGCTTGACTTGATCCGTCTCCGCGCTATTTTTGAAACTCGCATCAAGGTACCCCGGGGGAAACGATGACCAGGCCCAGCGACGCGAAATACAGTGAAACGCACGAGTGGGTGATGCTCCCCAAGAAGGGCGACGCGGTCATCGGGATCACCGATTACGCCGTGAAGCAGCTGAGCGATCTCGTCCACCTCGAACTGCCCAAGGTGGGCGACACGCTCGAGGCGGGCACGCCCTTCGGCGAGGTCGAGTCGGTCAAGACGGTCGCCGACCTCGTCTCGCCCGTCTCCGGCAAGGTGACCGCCGTCAACAAGGAGGTCATCGACAACCCGGACATCCTCCACGAGGAGCCCTACGAGGACGGCTGGCTCATCAAGGTCAAGGTCACCGAGAAGGCCGACCTCGACTCCCTCATGGACGTCAAGGAGTACCAGGAGTTCATCGAGTCGGCCGAGGAAGAGGGGGGCGAGGAGGAGGAAGGCCGGACGAAGAAGGCCAAGGGAAAGGAAGAGGACGACGTCGACGAGGACGATTTCGTGTAGCGCCGACCTCGCACCCTAGACAGGCCCATTTGCGCCATTTACCGGCTGATCCAACCCCAACCCGAACGAACGAACGCGAGCGCTAGGCCATCCTCCATGGACTACATCCAGAATTCCCCGGACGACGCCGCCGCCATGCTCAAGGCGGTCGGCGCGAAGTCCGTCGACGACTTCTTCCAGTCGATCCCGAAGCAGATCCGCCTCAACCGGCCGCTCAACCTGCCCCCGGGTATGACCGAGCAGCAGCTCCTCGCCCACATGGCGGAGCTCGCCGCGCGGAACCGCACGACCGAATCGTGCACCTCGTTCCTCGGCGGCGGCGCGTACTCCCACTTCATCCCGTCCCTCGTGGAGCAGGTCGCGGGGCGCGGCGAGTGGGTCACCTCGTACACCCCCTACCAGGCGGAGGCGAGCCAGGGGACGCTCCAGTCGATCTTCGAATACCAGACGATGATCTGCGAGCTCACCGGGCTCGACGTCGCGAACGCCTCGCACTACGACGGCTCCACGGCCCTCGCCGAGGCCGTCGCGATGGCGCTCGACCACAGCGACCGGAACCGGATCCTCGTCTCGGCGGGGGTGAACCCGCAGTACCGCGAGGTGCTCCGGACGATGTTCCGCCAGCTGGGCGTGGAGTTCGTCGAGCTCTCGACGTTCGAAGGGGCCACCACCACGAGCGGGCTGACGGAATTCGCCGCGGCGGCGGCCGCCGTGGTCGTCCAGAGCCCGAACTACTTCGGCGTCGTCGAAGACCTCGCCGAGATCTCGAAAGCCGCGAAAGCGGCCGGCGCCCGCACGATCGCCAGCGTCAATCCCGTCTCCCTCGGGCTCCTGGAGCCGCCGGGGGCCTGCGGCTTCGACGTCGCGGTGGGCGACGCGCAGCCCTTCGGCATCGAGACGTCCTACGGCGGGCCGTGGTGCGGCTTCATCGCCGCCCGCTTGGAATTGATCCGCAAGATGCCCGGCCGGCTCGTCGGGCAGACCGTCGACGACAAGGGCCGGCGCGGCTTCTGCCTCACGCTCCAGGCGCGCGAGCAGCACATCCGGCGCGAGAAAGCGTCGAGCAACATCTGCACCAACCAGGCCCTCATGGCCCTGCGCGCCACGATCACGATGTCCACGCTGGGCCGCGAAGGCCTCCGCCGGATGGCGACGCTCTCCCTCCAGCGGGCGCATGAGCTGCACGACGCCGTGACGTCGCTCCCGGGCGTCTCGCGGCCCCACCGGGCACCGTTCTTCCACGAGTTCGTGATCCAGACGCCGGTCGATCCCGCCCTGCTCAACGAGCGCCTCCTGGAGCGCGGATTCCTCGGAGGAGTCGACCTCCACCAGTCCTACCCGGACCTGCGGAACGGCGTCCTGCTCTGCGCCACGGAACGGACCTCCAAGGCCGACATCGAGCGGTTCCGCGCGGCGCTCGCGGAATCGCTGAAGGATCCCCGATGATCGTCGACGACACCGCGCTGATCTTCGAGAAGAGCCGGCCCGGTCGGCGGACGCACATGCTCCCGGAGCCGGACGGCGCCCCCGCCGAGAAACTGCTCCCGGCGAAGGTCCTGCGGAAAAATCCGCCGCGCCTGCCGGAGGTCGCGGAGCTCGAGGTCGTGCGCCATTACGTGCGGCTCTCCCAGAAATCCTTCTCCATCGACACGAACTTTTATCCCCTCGGCTCGTGCACGATGAAGTACAACCCGAAGATCAACGAGAAGATCGCGGCGATGCCGGGGTTCGCCCGCATCCATCCCCACCAGCCGGCCTCGGAGGTCCAGGGCGCGCTCCACGTCATGCATGAGCTCCAGGGGTACCTCGCCGAAATCTCCGGGATGGACGCCGTCACGCTCCAGCCCGCCGCCGGCGCGCAGGGTGAGCTCACCGGCATCCTCGTCATCCGCGCCTACCACGCGGAGCGCGGCCAGGGCCATCGCAGCGAGGTCCTGATCCCCGACTCGGCCCACGGCACGAACCCCGCCACCTGCACCCTCGCGGGCTACAAGGCGGTCAGCGTGAAGTCGAACGCGCGGGGCGGCGTGGACCTCGACGACCTGAAGAAGAAGCTCTCGGACAAGACGGCCGCGCTCATGATCACGAACCCCTCGACGCTCGGCCTCTTCGAGGAGGAGATCGTGGCCATCTGCGGCCTGCTCCACGAGGCCGGCGCGCAGGTCTACATGGACGGCGCAAACATGAACGCCATCCAGGGAATCACGCGCCCCGGCGACTTCGGCGTGGACGTCATGCACTTCAACCTGCACAAGACGTTCTCGACGCCCCACGGCGGCGGCGGCCCGGGGTCGGGCCCCGTGGCGTGCAAGAAGCACCTCGAGCCTTACCTGCCGGTGCCGCGCATCGTGAAGCGGGGAGAGGCGTACTCCCTCGACCACGCGCAGCCGAAATCGATCGGGCGGGTCAAGGCGTTCTACGGGAACTTCGGGATGCACGTCCGCTGTTACGCGTACATCCGGACCCACGGGCCGGACGGCCTGCGTCGGAACGCCGAGAACGCGGTGCTGAACGCGAATTACCTGAAGGGCCGGGTCGCGAAGCGGTTCAAGATCGCCTTCGACCGCCCCTGCATGCACGAGTTCGTCATCGACGGGTCGCCCCTGCGGAAGCTCGGGATCCGGACGCTCGACGTGGCGAAGCGGCTCCTCGACTACGGCTACCATCCGCCGACGATCTACTTCCCGCTCATCGTGCCCGAGTGCATGATGATCGAGCCGACCGAGAGCGAGAACCGGGAGACGCTGGACGCCTTCGCCGAAGCCCTGATGAAGATCCTCGACGAGGCGAAATCAGATCCCGACTTGGTGCACCACGCGCCGCACACGATGCCGGTCGGAAGGCTGGACGAGTTGAAGGCCGCGCGCGAGCCGGTGGTGCGTTACCAACCCCCGGCGTAGCGCCCGCCCCACTGGGTCCGGAGGACGTACGGGACCCCCACGCATCCGTATCCGAGAAGCCGCCCCACCAGCAGGATCTCGTAGGCGTCGTTCCAGTTGACGATCGTCGGCGCGACGAACCGGCGCCGGGGCGGGGGCCGTTGGATTTCCCGCTCCCTCTCCGCTTCCGCGGCGCGCATCCTGGCCCGGGTCTCGGCCTCCTCGCGGGCCCGCCGGCGGGCCTCGTCGCGGGCGCTCCGAGAGGACTCCTCCTCGATCCGCCGGGCATCCGACTCCAGGCGG
>Ga0075423_10001294_pt1 | contig 21774 bp, 22 predicted proteins | sample SoiMethybrSBSTD2_FD_80114 | JGI IMG/M metagenome (GOLD analysis project Ga0075423, IMG submission 80114) | Bulk soil microbial communities from a Populus tree surrounding site in Tennessee, USA - Soil MetaG P. TD hybrid SBSTD2 | ecosystem: Environmental > Terrestrial > Soil > Tree plantation... | reverse complement strand
GATCACCGCCGTCTCCAAGGCGATCCGCCGCTCGCGCGCCGGGATCAAGGACCCCAAGCGCCCCTCCGGCTCGTTCATCTTCCTCGGCCCCTCCGGGGTCGGCAAGACCGAGCTGGCGCGGACCCTGGCCGAGTTCCTCTTCGGCGACGAGGAGGCGCTGGTGCGGATCGACATGTCGGAGTACATGGAGAAGCACGCGGTCAGCCGCCTGGTCGGCTCGCCGCCGGGCTACATCGGCTACGACGAGGGCGGCCAGCTGACCGAGGCGGTGCGGCGCAAGCCCTACAGCGTGCTCCTGCTCGACGAGATCGAGAAGGCGCACCCCGACGTCTTCAACATCCTGCTGCAGATCCTCGAGGACGGGAGGCTCACCGACGCCCAGGGGCGGACGGTTGACTTCCGCAACTCGATCGTGATCATGACCTCGAACATCGGCGCCTCGGAGATCGCCAAGAACACCTCGATCGGCTTCACCGTCGCCGACGAGACCGGCATGTCCTACGACGACATGAAAAACCGGATCATGGGCGACCTGAAAAAAGTCTTCCGGCCGGAGTTCCTCAACCGAATCGACGAGGTGATCGTCTTCCACAAGCTCGCCAAGGAGGAGGTCAAGGAGATCATCGACCTGATGATCAACCGCGTCCGCGTCCAGGTGGCCGAGCACGAGCTGCAGCTGGAGCTGAGCGAGGAGGCGAAAGACCTGCTGGTCGAGAAGGGCTGGGACCCGTCGATGGGCGCCCGGCCGCTGCGCCGCGCGATCCAGCGCTACATCGAGGATCCGCTTGCCGACGAGGTCCTGCGCCAGGGGCCGATGACGCCCGGCTCGACTGTGCTGGTCGACCGCGACGCCGCCGGCGACGACGAGGACAAGCCGTTGAAGCTGACGATCGTCGCGCCGAAGAAGCCGGCGAAGAAGGCGAAGCCCGAGCCGGCGCCCGAGCCGGAGAAGGTCGGCGACAGCTCGACCAAATGAGGGAGCCGGGCCGGGCGGCGGTCGGCACCTGGAGCGGGGGGCGGTTCCTGCGCTTTGGGGAGACGATCGAGGAGGAACGACTGGAGGCGCTGCTGCGCCCGGGGGGTGGCATCGACACCGTTCTCACTGCCGATACGTACGGCCAAGGTGAGGCTGACCGGGTGCTGGGGCGGGCGCTCGCCGAGATGTCTCGCGATGAGTACTCGCTGGTCGGCGCGGTCGGGCATGACTTCTACGAGGGCGAGCGGGACGGGCCGCGGGGGTTTCCCCGCTTCACCGATCCGCGCCTGCGCGGCTCCGGGGAGTACGCCGGCTACCTGCGAATGGCGGCCGAGCGCAGCCTCGAACGGCTCGGCGCCGATCGCTTCGACCTGCTGCTGCTCCACAACCCCGACCGGATCGGCTACTCGAGCGAGGCGGTCTGGGACGGGATGGCGGCGCTGCGCGAGGCCGGTCTCGCCGCCCAGATCGGCGTTGCCCCGGGGCCCGCGAACGGCTTCACCCTCGACCTGATCGCCTGCATCGAGCGCTTCGGCGAGCGGATCGATTGGGCGATGATCATCCTCAACCCGTTCGAGCCGTGGCCCGGCGAGCTCTGCCTCGACGCCGCCGTCCGCCACGACGTCAGGGTGATCACCCGCGTGGTCGACTACGGCGGCCTCTTCTGGGGCGACCTGAAGCCGGGGACGGAGCTGGCGCAGGGGGACCACCGCGCCTTCCGCCCCGCCGGCTGGATCGAGGCCGGGCTGGAGAAGCTGGAGCGGGTGCTGCCGATCGCCGAACGGGTGAGGCTGACGCCGATCCAGCTCGCCTGCCAGTGGAACCTCGCCCACGCCGCGGTCGAGTGCGTCGTCCCGACCCTGATCCAGGAGGCGGGCGAGGAGGCCTGCCCGATCGAGGCCAAGCGGGTCGAGCTGGCCGGCCTGCCGGCCGAGCAGCGGCTGAGCGAGGAAGACGTCGCGACGATCCGCGCCGTCGGCGACAACACCGGCTGCATGGCGCTGAAGGGGGCGAATCCCGGGCACGAAGGCGAGGAGCGCCCCGACCGCTGGGCGCTCGACGGAGACCTCGCCGCGGTCGGCGAGCGCTGGGGCATCGACCTCTGACGGTCCCAGGAGTCGCCATGCGGCGTCCTCAGTCGGCCACCTGCGGGTCACGCACTGTTAGTGCGCTCCCCTTGGTGGCCTCCCTGCGTCCTTGCCTGGCGACCCCTGGGCCGCGTCAGAGTCGGAAATTGGGCCTTTGGTGATGGATTCGGTTGACAACGACCAATCCGACCTGTCCACTAGGGATTAGGCAGACCGCATTCCAGAGCGGAATTTGCCATCCTAGAGGAGATGTCTGCGCCGCCTGGGGATGAGCTCCACGAGTTAGCGGAACGGCAGGATCCCCGGTTGCTGAGGGCCCTGGACGTCGTCGCCCCCGGCGGCGCGCTGCGCGAGGGCATCGACAACATCGTCCACGCCAGCACCGGCGGCCTGATCGTCGTCGGCGACCCCGGCGACATCTCCCACCTGCTTTCCGGCGGGATCAAGCTCGACATCGACTACACCCCGGCGATGCTCTACCAGGTGGCGAAGATGGACGGCGCGATCGTGCTCAACGCCGAGGCGACCAAGATCGTCTGGGCCAATGTCCAGCTGATGCCCGACCCGACGATCCTCTCCGCCGAGACGGGCACCCGCCACCGCACCGCCGAGCGCGTCTCCAAACAGACCAGCGCGCTGGTGATCGCGATCTCGCAGCGCCGCGACGTCGTCTCCCTCTACGTCGAGGGGACCAAGTACATCCTCGAGGAGATCCCGGCCGTGCTCGCCAAGGCCAACCAGGGCCTGGCGACGCTGGACAAGTACCGCGAGCGGCTCGAGCAGGTCTCCGACCGCCTCACCGTGCTCGAGTTCGAGGGCGGCGGCGTGCTCTACGACGCGCTCACCGTGCTGCAGCGGGCCGAGCTGACGACGCGGATGGCGGTCGAGGTAGAGCGCTACATCGTCGAGCTCGGCACCGAGGGCCGCCTGATCGAGATGCAGCTTGAGGAGACGATGGTCGGCGTCGCCGCCGACAAGTCGGCGCTGATCCGCGACTACAGCGTCGAAGACTCCGAGGAGAACCTGGCCACGGTGCTGCAGTCGCTGGCGCGGATGCCGCACGAAGACGTGCTCGACTTCGGCCGCCTCGCCGAGCTGCTCGGCTACGACCGCAAGCTCAACACGCTCGACTTCCCGGTGGCGCCGCGCGGCTACCGCCTGCTCGGGCGGATCCCGCGCATCCCAAAGCTTGTCGTCCAGAAGATCATCCGGGACATGGGTGGGCTGGAGGAGGTCCTGGCGGCCTCCGACGATGCCCTCGAGGCAGTCGAGGACGTCGGCCCGACCCGGGCCAAGGACATCCGCGAGGGCCTGCGGCGCCTCCAGGAGGTCGACCTGGCCGACCGGTACTTACAGAGTTGACGGTTACAGAGGCCGTCGCAAATCGAAAGGAGCAAGCAATTCCCCAGCTAGAGGAGGCCACCGAGGTAAGCGTCGAGGAGGTCGAGGTCGAGTACGTCTGCGACTTCGAGGAGGGCGACAAGGTCGTCTATCCCCATCACGGCGCCGGCCTGGTGATGAAGAAAGAAACCCGGGAGCTGATGGGGGAGGAGCGTGAATACCTCACGATCAAGATCCTCCACAACGAACTCACCGTGATGGTCCCCTGCGAAAACGCCGGCAAGGCGGGGCTGCGGCGGGTCATCGACGAGGTCGAAATCAAGAAGGTCACATCGGTCCTCACCGATGACGTCTCGGAGATGCCGAAGAACTGGAACCGGCGCTTCAAGTACAACCGCGAGAAGATCAAGACCGGCGACGTCTTCGAGCTCGCCGAGGTCGTCCGCAACCTCGCCATCCGCGAGATGGAGAAGGGCCTCTCCACCGGCGAGAAGCAGATGTACACGCGGGCGAAGAAGATCCTCGCCTCGGAGTTCATGTACGCGCTCGACAAGGACGAGGAAGGCGCGGAGCAATACCTCGACGGGCTGCTGGAGGAGCGCTTCGCCGCCACCGCCTAAGAGGTCATCCGCAAATCCCCCGCGCACGTCTGGCGGCGGCGGACCGGCACGGTGCGGCGTCCTCGGGGACCGGCAATGCCACCGGCATTGGCCGGCCCCCTGCGTCCTTGCCCCGTTTGGTCCGGCGCTCGCCAGCCGTACACGCGGGATTTGCGGATGACCTCTCGCGCCGCAGCTTCCGTCACCGCGGTCATCGCGGCTGCCGGCTCCGGGGAGAGGCTCGGGGCCGGCGGTCCGAAGGCCTTCGTGTCGCTGGCCGGCCGGCCGATGGTCGAGTGGTCGATCGCGGCGATGCGCGCGGCGGCCGGCGTGGGCTCGATCGTCGTCGCCTGCCCGCCCGAAATCGTTGCGGGGTCGTCGAGTCGCTACCCGGACCTCGGCAAGGTAGGTCCGGATAGCGACTCGACGACCTTCGTTGCCGGCGGGGCGACGCGGGCCGAGTCGGTGTCAAACGCGCTTCAGGTCGTGACGACGGAGCTGGTTGCGATCCACGACGCGGCGCGGCCGCTGGTCACCACTGAGCTGATCGCCGGGGTCCTCGCGACCCTCAAGGCCGACCCGGAGGCCGACGGCGCCATAGCCGCGACCCCGGTCGCCGACACGATCAAGCGCGCCGCGCCAGGCTCGCGGAGCGATCTGGGGGTCTCTAGACCCCCAAATGCTTCCTTGAAGGTTGAGGGGACGGTGGATCGCGGGGGGTTGTGGGCGGCGCAGACGCCGCAGGTGTTCCGGGTCGAGGCGCTGCGGCGGGCGCTGGAGGCGGATCCGAGCCGGGTCGAGGCGGCGACCGACGAGGCGATGCTGATCGAGGCGGCCGGGGGGCGGGTGCTGATCTATCCCGCCCCGGCGGAGAACATCAAGGTCACCACGCCCCTCGACCTGCGGCTGGCCGAGATGCTGCTGGCCGACCGCGCGGCGGGGTAGGGCGCTCAGCGCAGCAGAACCCAGACCAGCGCCGCGGCAAAGCAGATCTGACCGATTCCGAGCGCGACCCCGAAGCTGATCGCGCCCAGGGCGGCGGCAACCGCGGTGCCGACGACAAAGGCGCCGAGCATGAGCGCGAGCGGGTGGATCAGCGCCGGCCCCGCTCGGTCGAGAGGCCCGCGGCGGCGCGCGAATCGGCGCTGCGGTGCGCGCGACGGCGGCGCTCGTAGACGCGGTTCTGCACCACCAGGGTGCTGACGCCGGCGATCACGATCGCACTCAGGTTGATCGCAAGTTGGGCGATCGCGCCGCGCCAGTCGGCCCAGTCGCCGAAGGCGGCGGCGACGCCGATCGCCGCCGCGGCGGGGATCGTCGTCACAGAGATCAGCACGCCGACCAGCGCCCCCGACTTGGCGGAGGTCAGCGAGAGGACGCCGGCGGTGCCGGCGAAGAGGGCGACGAGGAAGGAGAAGGTGCTCGGTTCGGAGATGAAGGCGGTCAGTGGCCGATCGCCGACGAGGAAGCCGGGGCCGGTCAGGTCGGTCCACCGGCAGATCAGGCTGAAGAGGAAGGCTCCGGTGATGCCGACCGGGAAGCCGACGGTGAGCGCCGCCAGGGAGCGAAGCCCGAGGTCGGGCCGGCGCTGGACGAGGGCGACGCAAAGGCCGGCGAGCGGCCCGAACTCTGGCCCGACGACCATTGCGCCGACGATCAGGATCGGCTGGCCGAGCATCACCCCGACCGAGGCGATCAGGCAGGCGATGACCATGAAGGCGAGGAAGTTGGCGTTGAGCTCGACGCTCTCGGACGTGCGCGCCTCGACCTCCTCCCAGACCACCGCGTCGCCGGGGGAGCCCGGCGCCGCCCGCTCGGCTCGCTCGGCGGCGGTGGAGAGCTGCGAGTCGATCTCTTCGATCGAGATCGAGCCGTCGCTTGGCACGCCGAGCTCGCGCAGGTCGTCGATGACGACGCTGGCGTCCTCGCGGGTGACGTCGCAGAGGATCAGATCGCCGCGCGGCTTGCGCGAAGCGCCCTCGATCCGGGCGAGGCTGGAGACCGAGGGGCTCGCTTCGAGCAGGTCGACGACGCGCTGGGACTTTGCGCCGGGGACGACGATCCGCAGGTGGACCATGGCCGGGCGAGGGTAACGTGGTTCCCCGATGCTGACCGACTATCACCTGCACCTGCGCCCCGACGAGGACGACACGCCGCCGGAGCGCTACTTCACGGCGGAGAACGTCGAGCGCTACCGCGAAGCGGCGGACGCGGCCGGGATCGAGGAGCTGGGCGCCGCCGAGCACATCCATCGCTTCACCCAGGCGCTGGAGCTCTGGCGCCACCCGTTCTGGGAGGAGCAGGCTCGTGACGACCTCGACGCCTACTGCGAGTTCGTCCGCGGCGCCGGGCTCAAGCTCGGGATCGAGTGCGACTTCGTCCCCGGCGCCGAGGACCGCACCGCCAGCCTGCTCGAGGCGCGCGACTTCGACTACGTCGTCGGCTCGGTCCACTTCGTCGGCGAGGCGGCGGTCGACCACGAGGGCTGGGACGTCTGGGCGGGAAAGGGAGACGCCGACGAGGTCTGGCGCCGCTACTTCGCCGCGCTCGCCGAGTGCGCCCGCTCGGGCCTCTTCGACATTCTCGCCCACCCCGATCTGGTCAAGGTCTGGGGGCGCGCCCGGCCGCTGCCCGAGCGCGATCCGCGCCATTACTACGAGCCGGCGGTCGAGGCGATCGCCGAGTCCGGCATCGCGGTCGAGGTTTCGACCGCCGGCCTGCGCAAGCCGGTCGGCGAGCTCTACCCCTCGCGCGGCTTCGCCGAGATGTGCGTCGAGGCCGGCGCCCCCTTCGCCCTCTCCTCCGACGCCCACCTGCCCGAGCAGGTCGGCTGCGAATACGAGCGGGCGCTGGAGCTCTTCGCCGAGCTCGGCGTCGATGAGATCTGCGTCTTCGAGCGCCGCCGGCGGAGCTTGGCGCCGCTGCCGGCCCGGGTGAGCGAGAATCGCTGAACGATGAGCGTCGGCATCGGCTTTGACAGCCACCGCTTCGAGCCCGGACGCCCGTTGATTCTCGGCGGGGTGGAGATCGAGCACGAGAGCGGGCTGGCTGGGCATTCCGACGGCGACGTGCTCAGCCACGCCGTGATCGACGCCCTGCTCGGCGCCGCCGGCGGCGGGGGCGACATCGGCACGCTCTTCCCCGACGACGAGGAGCGCTGGCGCGGCGCCGACTCGATCGACCTGTTGCGCACGGTCGTCGGCACGGTCGGCGGCAGGATCGTCAACATCGACGCGACCGTCGTCTGCGAGGCGCCCCGCCTCGCTCCCCACAAGGCCGAGATCGAGCGCATCCTGGCCGAGGCGACCTCGGCCCGGGTCAGCGTCAAGGCGACGACCAACGAGGGCATGGGCTGGATCGGCCGCGGCGAGGGAATCGCCTGCATAGCGGTCGCTTCGGTGGAGAGCGAATAGGCTTCCGCGTCCCATGAGCAAGCTCGGATCGATCGCGGCGGCGGTGCGGCAGCAGGTTTCGGACAAAGCGTTCGAGGCCAAGGTGCTGCACGAGTCCGGCATCGCCGCCCTGCACCGACCCGACAAAGCCGTAAAGGTCGTCTCCGCCTTCGTGCGCTGGGGCGCTTCGCCCGCCCTCGGCATCACGACCGCGGCGATCCACTATCCGGACGAGACGGCGCTGATCGACGAACGCGGCTCGCTCAGCTTCGAGCAGCTGCACCGCCGCTCCAACGCCCTCGCCCACGCCTTCGAGCAGATGGGCATCGGCTATGGCGACGGGGTGGGGATCATGTGCCGCAACCACCGCGGCTTCATCGAGACGACCCTCGCCGCGGCCAAGCTCGGCGCCAGCGCGCTCTACCTCAACACGATGTTCGCCGGCCCCCAGCTGACCGAGGTGACCCGGCGCGAGGGGCCGAAGGCGCTGGTCTACGACGAGGAGTTCACTGAGCTGCTCGACGGCGTTGAGGAAAGCGTGCAGCGGGTCGTCGGCTGGACCGAGGGCGGGACCGAGCAGCCCACGCTCGACTCGCTGATCGCCTCCGCCGGCGACTCCGACCTGAAGCCGCCTCCCGACAAGCCGCGCTTCGTCATCCTCACCTCGGGCACGACCGGGACGCCGAAGGGCGCCCAGCGCTCCAGCCCCGACGGGCTTTTCGCGATGGCGGCGATCATCGACAAGATCCCCTACCGCAGCCGCGAGACGATGATGATCGCGGCGCCCCTCTTCCACTCCTGGGGCTTCTTCCACTTCGTCATGAGCCTGCCGACCGCATCGACGATCGTCCTGCGGCGGCGCTTCGACCCCGAGGGGACGCTGCGCGCCGTCGAGGAGCATCGCGCCCAGGTGCTCGCCGTGGTGCCGGTGATGCTGCAGCGCATCCTGCAGCTGCCGGAGGAGACGCTCGCCTCCTACGACCTCTCCTCGCTGCGGATCACCTCGCTCTCCGGCTCGGCCCTGCCGGGCGAGCTGGCGACCGAGTGGATGGACCGCTTCGGCGACAGCGTCTACAACCTCTACGGCTCGACCGAGGTCGCCTACGCGACCGTCGCCACGCCGGCCGACCTGCGGGCTGCGCCGGGGACGGCGGGACGCCCGCCGCGAGGCACGGTCTTGCGACTCTACGACGAGGCCGGGCGGGAGGTGCCGCGCGGCGAGGTCGGCCGCATCTTCGTCGGCAACGAGATGTCCTTCGAGGGCTACACCGGCGGCGGCGGCAAGGAGTCGATCGACGGCTTGCTCTCCAGCGGCGACGTCGGCCACCTCGACGCCGCTGGCCGCCTCTTCGTCGACGGTCGCGACGACGAGATGATCGTCTCCGGCGGCGAGAACGTCTTCCCACGCGAGGTTGAGGACCTGCTCGCCGCCCACGAGGCGGTGGTCGAGGTTGCGGTGATCGGGGTCGAGGACGAGGAGTACGGCCAGCGGCTGAAGGCCTTCGTCGTCGTCGCGGGCGATGCCGAGGTATCCGCCGACGAGCTGAAGGCGCACGTCAAGGCGCACCTGGCCGGCTTCAAGGCGCCGCGCGAGGTCGAGTTCCTCGACGAGCTGCCGCGCAACGCCAGCGGCAAGATCCTCAAGCGCGATCTGCACGCGCGCGAGGCCACCAAGCCCGCCTAGAGGAAGGCTCTTAGCCGCAAGCCGCTAATTGCGGGATTTGGCGCCGGGCGCGGGTGGCGGTGCTTCCGCGGGGGATAGTAGGTTGCGACGAATGGGTGAGCCCGCGGTCAAGTTGAACGCCCTGAGCGAGGCGAATGACGAGCTCAAAGGCGTCGCCAAGCAGGCTCTGGAGTGGGTTCGCACGAGCGAGGCGCGCGTCGCCGCGGCGGAGAAGGGTCGCGACGAGGTCAAGCGGCGGGCGAAGGAGGCGCTGGGCAAGATCGGCGAGGAGGGTCGCGCCCGGATCGCGGCCGAGCGCGAGCAGCGCCGCGCCATCGAGCAGCGGGCGGCGCGCGCGGAGGAGGCCCGCGATCGGGCCGAGAAGGCCTTCGAGCGGGCGCAGAAGCGGGCCGAGGCCGACCGCGAGGCCTTCACCACGCAGATGACCGCCTACCGCGTCAAGGCCGACGAGGACAGGGACCACGCGGTGAAGCGGACCGAAGAGGAAGCTTCGAAACGGGTGCGCGAGGTGATCGAAAGGACGCAGACGGACGCCGACAGGCGGGTCGCCGCGGCCGAGCAGCGCGCCGCCGAGGCGGAAGCGCGCGCCGAGGAGGCGCACCAGGTCGCCGTGAGGCTGGAGGCGGAGATCGAGGAGCGGGTGATGCAGGGGACCGTCGAGGTTCGCCGTGAGGCCGAGGAGCGGGTGCAGAGGCTGGTCGAGAAGGTCGAAGGGGAGGCCGTCGAGAAGGCGCGGGTCCGCGCCGAGGAGCAGCTGCAGGCGGAGTCCGAGCGGATCCGCGGTCAGGCCGAGCAGCGCGAGGAGCGTTTGCGGCGGGCCGCCGAGGAGGAGATCAAGGCGAGCGCCAAGCGGGCGCGGCGCGAGGTGCTGGCGGCGGCCGATCGGACCGCGCCTTCGTGGTCGCGTGACGAGTCGACCTCAGGCGCCGGTTACCGCACCTTCTGATCCTCTCTAGCATCCGGCCTCATGCGGGAGGTGCGGATAAGAGACACGCTGACTGGCGAACTGCGCCCTCTGCCCACTGGCGAAGAGATTGGCATCTATGCGTGTGGACCGACCGTCTACAGCCGGATCCACATAGGAAATGCCCGCCCCTTTGTGATCTTCATGCTGCTCGCGAGGTTCCTGAAGTCCGAGGGTTATGAGACGAAGCTCGTCATCAACGTCACGGACATCAACGACAAGATCTACGAGGCAGCGCGCAATGCATCGCAGCCATCGGAAAAGTTTGCGAAGGAGATGACCGCCTCCTATCGCTCCGACACTGGTGCCTTGAAACTCGGATGCCCCGACTTTGAGCCATTGGCCAGTGAGTCGATAGAGAGCATCGTCAGTCTGATCTCTGACCTAATCGAGTCAGGGCACGCGTACGAGTCTGGGGGCGATGTCTATTTCCGTGTTCGAAGCTTCAGTGACTACGGAAAGCTTTCTAATCGCCGCCCTGAGGACATGGATCAAGGGGAGGAGACTGGGTCTGCCTCCCTCAAGGAGGATCCACTTGATTTCGCCCTTTGGAAGGCGCATAAGCCGAACGAGGATTCCCATTGGGATTCGCCTTGGGGACCTGGCCGACCCGGCTGGCATATCGAGTGCTCGGCTATGGCGGAAGCAAAATTAGGTCCTTCCTTCGCAATTCATGGCGGCGGTTCCGACCTCGTGTTTCCCCATCACGAGAATGAGATCGCGCAGTCAGAGGCTGCTGGTCGTCCGTTTGCTCGTATTTGGATGCACAACGGAATGGTCGAAACCGACGCCGAGAAGATGTCCAAGTCCGAGGGCAACATCTTCCAGCTCTCCGAGGCGCTCGATCGGTACGGGCGCGAGGCGGTGGTCGACTACCTGATCTCCGGCCACTACAAGCAGCCGCTTGCTTTTGGGCCCGAGCAGATGGAGCAGGCCGTCGCGCGGGTTGAGAGGCTTCGGAACTTCTTCCGAGAGCACCCGGTTGGCGGTGGGGGGGAGTCGGGGGAAGGTTCGGCGGAGCAACAGCGGGGAGGCTCCGGCGAACCTTCCCCCGACTCCCCATCCGCGAAGCGCCTGGAGGCGTTTCACGCGGCACTAGCGGATGACTTCAATACCCCGCGCGCGATGGCTGAGGTGTTTGAGCTTGTGGGGGAGGCGAATCGGGGGGAAGCGCTCGAGGGGCCTGCGGTGAAGGCTTTGGAGGAGATGCTCGACCTTGTCGGCCTCAGCTCCCTTGCCCAGCCGGACAAGGGGGCTGAGGCCGACGAGAAGGCTGCGGGCTTGCTGCGGGAGCGGGGGGAGGCGCGGGCGGCCAGGGACTTTGCGCGGGCGGACGAGATTCGCGACCAGCTGGCCGAGCTGGGCTGGGAAGTGCGCGATTCGGTGGACGGGGCTAAGCTCGTGCCCAAGGGCTGAGCGTGGCGAACCAGATCATCTATGGTCGCCGGGCGGTCGAGGAGGCGGAGCGGGGTAGGCGCGCCGTGCGGCGGGTTTGGCGGGCGCCGGAGACGTCGGCGGAGGAGCTGGAGCGGTTGTGCGGGTCGCCAGATCACCAGGGCGTCGTCGCCGAGGTCGATCCGTATCCCTATGCGGACGCCGGTGCCCTGCTGCGGCGCGAGGGGGCGCTGCTGGTTGCTCTCGACCAGGTCCAGGATCCCCGCAACCTGGGCGCCATCTGCCGCTCGGCGGAGTTCGCCGGTGCCGGCGGCGTCGTCATTCCCGAGCGGCGCTCGGCCGAGATCACAGCGGTCGCCTGCAAGGCGTCGGCCGGCGCGGTCGAGCACCTCGACGTCGCCCGCGTGCGCAACCTCGCCGACTGGCTCGCCGACGCCCGGGCGGCCGGATTCTGGATTTGGGGCGCCGACACGGAAGGAGACAAGCCGCCGTGGAACATCCACCTGGTCGGACCGACGGTGCTCGTCCTCGGCGGCGAGGGGAAGGGGATCCGGCCCCGAGTCGACTCCGCCTGCGATGGCTTGATCGCCTTGCCTCGCCTTGGCCAGGTCGAGTCGCTCAACGTTTCCGCCGCCGCCACTGCACTGCTCTTCGAGGCTCTTCGCCAGCGCGAAGGCAGCCAGCTTTGACGTATCACCTGCAACGGCGTTTGCACAAAACTCGCAATTTGGGGTTGACAGAACTCCGCTGGGCGGTCAGAATGCCGCGCCAACAAGGGTGAAGCTCAGCTTGAGTCTGAGATTCATCCCGTCAAAAGGGGCGCCACAGGGGAGGTACCGGCGCCACGACCCTTCGTCTCAAAGGAGAAGGATCAGTGGCACTATCGTCGCCTACGCAGGAATTGCGTCTCCCCACCGGGCATTTCAACGGGTCCACCCGCCCTAACTCCAATCCTCAACCTGAGCTTGATGATCACTATCTGGTCGCCCTCGCCAAGGAGGGGCGAACCGACGCCTACGACACGATCGTGCGGCGCTACCGAGGCTTCGTCCGCCTCAAGGCATCGTCCTACTTCCTGCTCGGCGGGGAGAGCGACGACCTGATCCAGGAAGGCCTGCTCGGCCTCTACAAGGCGATTCGCGACTACCGCAGCGACCGCGAGTCGAGCTTTCGCAGCTTTGCCGAGCTCTGCATCACCCGTCAGATCATCACCGCGGTGAAGACCGCGACCCGCAACAAGCACACGCCGCTCAACCAGTACGTCTCCTTCAGCCAGACGCCAGCCGCCGCTGGGGACTCCGACACCACCCTCGACGAGATCCTGCCCGGACCGAGCGTCGCCGATCCGGTCAACCAGGTGATCGCCGGCGAGGAGCTGGCCAGCCTCGTCTCCTGCCTCTCGGGCAGCTCCGGCGTCCTCTCCGACCTCGAGAGCCGCGTCCTCTCCCTCTACCTCGACGGCCACTCCTACGAGGCGACCGCCGAGCGCCTCGAGTGCGACACGAAGACGGTCGACAACGCCCTGCAGCGCGTCAAGCGCAAGGTCGCCGCCCATCTTGACTCCCGCGAGGTACGCGCCTAGCAGACGGCTGATCTACTCGTCGGCGGAGGCCGGCAGCGGCTCGATCTCCACGGAGACGCCGAGCTCGGCGAGCGCGGCGAGGAAGGAGGTGGGGTCGAACGCCTGCGCGGGGGCAAGCGCGCCCTTGCGATCGTAGGACGGATCGGCGCAGAGCACGGCGCCGTGAGCGACGGCGGCGGCGGTGAGGCCGTAGACGTCGCTGCCGCGGACGGTCCCGCGGCGTGCGCCGGCCTTGCCCCGTGCCTCACAGCTGATCGTGAACCGCGATGCCTTGCGGCCCTCCTCGCCCGGCGCGGCCGGCAGTCGCCGGATCAGCGCTGCCATCGTCTGACGCAGGGGGGTGCGCATCGCCAGGCCGAGCAGGGGAGAGGAGATGACGGCGAGCGGCATCAGCCGCTGCGGCACGACCATGCCGTTGAGCAGCGTCCGCACCCGCGCGGTATCGACGTGTCGGGGCACCGTGATCTGCTCGCCGGCCGGGTAGCGCAGCATCCGCTGCTCGCCGATCGGGTCGGGGAAGTGCCAGCGCCCGCCGTCCGCGCTGCGGGGCGCTGGCCGCCAGTCCCGGCCGGTCCAGACCACATCGCCGCCTCGCATGATCTCCAGCCCGGAGAGGGCGGTGCCGTGCGTGGGGGTGAAGCCATGCACGCAGTAGGCAACGACGATCTCCTCCAGCGCTCCCATCCCATCGGCGGTGAGCGAGGCGATCAGGTCGCCGGGCAGATAGTCGAATCCCATCCCCGGGACGAGCGCGACTCCCTTCTCAGCCGCCCGGGCCCCATAGCGATCGAAGACCATCCGCATGAACCCCTGCTCTCCGGTCGTGTCGAGGTAGTGCGTGCCGGTTTCGACAGCGGCCTCGACGACCGGCTCGCCGTGAAGCGTGAACGGGCCGGCGCACGCCGCCACGACCGAGCACGGCTCCAGCGCCTCCCGCAACCCGGCCGGATCGTCAAGCGAGACCGCCGCGAAGGGAACGCCTCCAAGCTCCTCGGAAAGCGCCTCCAACTTCCCCCGATCCCGCCCCGCGATCAGGAATTCGGCCTCGAGCCGCTGCAGCTCCCAGGCAATCAACCCCCCGGTGAACCCGGTGGCCCCATAGACCGCAACTGGCCCACTCTGTCTCAATCGCGCCTCAAATCGGCGAGCACATATTCGAGCAGTTGGCGGCCATGGTCTGAAGCTACTGAGATGTCATCGGCATTGATCTTCACCCGGTGGAAGCCGGTCTCGTGGGCGCCCAGCTCCAGGTTGGCGCGCTGGCTGTACGGGTGCGCCGCGGTCGCCTCGCTGTACATCCCCGCCAGGCCGTGCTCGGTTGCCCAGTCCATCAGCCGGCGCTTGGTGCGGGTGAAGAGGTGCTGGCCGCGCGCCGCCGGCATCGTCACGGCCTGGCCGGAGTGGCCTACCGCGTCGCCCGCCGCCGCCAGGCTCATCCCCTCATGGCAGAGCAGCTCGCCCTGCGCCGATTCGGCGATCCAGGAGACGTACCTGCCGGAGGCGATGCGGGCTCCGACCTCAGCAGGGTCGTAGACCCAGCGCACGTCATAGCTCTCGCCGTAGGCCGCCCGGATCGCCTCGCTCAGCCTCCCTCCCTCGTTCGGCTTGAGGTACCTGAAAGTGACTGCGTCCTTTCCCACACCGTCGATCGGCCCCTCTATATTCGGCGGAGATCCGAGATCATTCATCTGCATGCCCGCCTAGCTCAACTGGCAGAGCACCGCTCTTGTAAAGCGGAGGTTTCCGGTTCAACCCCGGAGGCGGGCTTCACCCTGATCGCTTACGAGCCGCCGTTGCCCAGCACGCGGGCCTTCTCGGCGGCGAGCTCCTCGTCGGTGAGGACGCCCTTCTCGTGCAGCTCGGCTAAGCGTTCGAGGCGCTGCAGGCGGCTGTCCTCACCGTCCGCCGCCGGTGGGGCGCCCCCCTCGCCCTCGCTCGGCCTGCGCACCTCCGGCAGGCGCAGCTTTGAGACCTGCTCGCTGATGTTGGCGCTCTTCACCGCGCCGACCACCCGCTCCCTTGCACCGCCGAAGTAGTCGGCGATCGCGGCGTCCGGGAATTCCTCTTCGGACTGGCGGCGCAGCTCGTGGATGCCGAGGGCGACGAAGCCGGCGATGACCAGGGTGGTGAGGAAGGTGCGCAGGTTCTGCACCGAGGCGGAGAGGAACCAGATGCAGACGAGGACCGCCAGGCCGGCGTATACGTAGGGGATGTAGTCGCGCAGCCACGGCGCCATGAAGCGACGGGTCGAGCGCGCCGAGCCGGTCGGCGAGCCGAGCCAGCCGGCGACGCCGAAGAGGACGCCGATGACGATCACCGTCGTCGCGATGCTGACCATCAGCGAGGTGCCGATCGACCAGGCGGCTTCGGCCGCCGGCTTGACGCTTTCTTCCTTGACCAGCTGGTCGACGACGATGCCGCCGGCGACGGAGCGGAAGACGATCACGGCGAAGCCCGCGGCGACCAGGCCGACCCCGCAGAAGAGCACCGTCACCCAGCGCCCCTCGCGCGAGATGTAGATCGCCACGCCGAAGCAGAGCAGCGTCAGCAGCGAGAGCACCAGCGCCAGCCCCTTGATCCCGACGGCGATGTCCTGCGCGGTCTTCAGCTGATCGGAACGGAGAATCGTCACCTGGCCCGCGTCCGGCGGCAGTTTTTCGGCAAGCTGGGCGCCGATCCCCACCTGGTCGGCGAGATTGGTGACGAGGCCACCGAGGTTGAGCGTGACCTTGCCTTCTCCGGTTTCGACCGCTTCCTTCTTGTTTTCCAGCACCGCCAGCAGCTGTTCGTGGGCGCTGCGGTTCGCGTCCTTCCACAGCTCCTGCGCGGTCGAGGTCCGCAGCACCTCTTCGGCGCCACCGCCCGCAACCTGGCGCAGCCCACCGGACACCGGCCCCGCCAGCTGCTTGGTTTCGCCTGGCAGGATGTCTTCGAGTTCTTTTTCGACGTTGACGTTGGCGTAGAGCTGGTCGACCAGGTAGTCGCCGACCGCCGAGCGGATCTTTTCGTTTTGGATCAGCCGCCCGCTGGTTTCGACCCAGTCGTCGGTGTTGAGCGCCTGGCGCTCGGTCCAGATCGCGAAGACGCTGAGGAAGGCGAACAGCGAGCCGAGCACCACCAGGGCCTTAACGGTGCGTCGCCGTGCACGGCTCATCATCGAGGATGCTATACGTGACAGCGGTGAAGCTGGAGGGAATCCACCACATCACGGCGATCACGGCCGACGCGCAGAAGAACGTCGACTTCTACGCTGGGGTGCTGGGGCTGCGCCTGGTGAAGAAAACCGTCAACCAGGACAACCCGACCGTCTACCACCTCTTCTTCGCCGACGAGCAGGGCAGCGCCGGCTCCGACCTCACCTTCTTCGAGTTCCCCGGCGTGCCCGGCGGGCGCGCCGGGGCGGGCGACGTCCACCGGATCGTCTGGCGGGTCGGCTCTCACGAGGCGCTCGACTTCTGGGACGAGCGGCTCGGCGCCAACGGCATCGAGACCGAGCGGGCGGGGTCGAGCCTGCGTTTCGCCGACCCCGAGGGCCTCGACCACGAGCTGGCGGTGGTCGAGGTGCCCGACGAGCCGCTCAGCGCCGAGCACCCCGAGGTGCCGGCCGAGCTCGCCCTGCAGGGCTTCCACGCCGTCTGCGCCTACACCGCCAACGCCGACGCCAGCGGGCCCTTGCTCGAAGCGCTCGAGTTCGAGCCGGTCGAGGAAGGGTGGGAGGCGCGCGGCGAGCGCCGCGGCGGCCTATACGTCTACGACGACCCGCCCGAGGAGCGCTCGCTGCAGGGCGCGGGCAGCGTCCACCATGTCGCCTGGGCCTCGACCGTCGACGAGCACGACGCCTGGCGCGAACGGGCGGTCGCGGGCGGCGCTCAGCCGACCCCGGTGATCGATCGCTTCTACTTCCGCTCGATCTACTTCCGCGAGCCGAGCGGCGTTCTCTTCGAGATCGCGACCCTGGGGCCCGGCTTCACCGTCGACGAGCCGCTCGAGCACCTCGGTGAGAAGCTCTCGCTGCCGCCCGACTACGAGCACCTCCGCGCCGAGGTCGAACCGAACCTGCGCCCGGTCGTCAATCCACGCGTCGCCGAGCACAGGACTGGGTGAACGGGAACTTCGTCTGGAGGGACGCCGGCCGGGTCGTCGTGCTCCGCCACGACGGCATCGGCCAGGCACCCCACCTCTTGCACGAGCACGGCTTCGCCGAGTTCGAGCTGCTGACGACGCCGCGCGCCCTGCCGGGCGCGCCCGAGCTGGAGGCAGCCGCGAAGGCGGTCCACGCGGTCCCCGCCGGGCAGGTGCCGGAGGCCGCCGCCGAGCTGCTCGACCGGGCGGGGGCGCCGCAGCTCGTCGCCCTCGGCGGGGGCCGCGTGATCGACACCGCCAAGGCGGTCGCCGCGGTCAGCGGCGCCCGTGTCGCGGCGGTCCCGACGACGCTCTCCGGCGCCGAGATGACCGGCATCCACCGTCTGCCCGTCGGCGCCGAGTCGCGTGTCGGGAGGATGGTCAGACCGGACCTGGCGATCGCCGACCCGGAGGCGATGACCAGCTTGCAGGAAAAGGCGCTCCGCGCCAGCGCCATGAACGCGCTCGCCCACGGCGCCGACTCCCTCTACACGCCCTTCGCCAACCCGGTTTCGCAGCTGGTTGCGCTGCGCGGCGCCGAGCTGATCGCCTCTTCCCTCGACGAAGCGCGCGCCGAGCGCAACCGCGCCGCGCTCGCCCAGGGCTCTCTGCTCTGCGGCTACGCCATCGACTCGGCGATGTTCGGCATGCACCACGTGATCTGCCAGACCCTGGTCCGCGTCTGCGGCAGCCCCCACGCCGGGACCAACGCCGCGATCCTGCCCCGGGCGATGTCGCTCATGCTGCCCCGAGCCCCCGACGGCCTCTCGTCTCTGGCAGAGGCACTGGGCGCAGCTCCAGAGAACATAGAAGCCCGCATCCTCGACCTCGGCGGCAACCCCGCCGGCCTCGGAGCCCTCGGCGCCGATCGCTCGAAGCTCGATCAGGCCTTGGACTCGATGCTCCTGCGCCCCGAGCTGGCATTCACGCCGGAACCGCCCACCCGCGACGATCTACAGGATCTGATCGAGCGCTCGTGGTAGGGCCCGGGAGCCCCTCCTCATGAGGCTCAAGGGACCACGCCCGAACCTTGACCGGCGATCAGCTGCGCAACGGCCTCAGGAGGAGGGGCTCCCGGGCCCTACCAGGTAACCCCGATCCCAGACCCGTGTAGCGCTTTGCGTGACCGAGGCACGGCTCCAGGCGTACCACGACTACACGCGCGCCCACAGCGTCAACTGGCCGCTGTACCTGCTGGCGCGGGCCCTGATCACTCCGTTCCTGCTGCTCTACCTCCGCCTCGCCCGCACCGGTCGCGAGTACGGCCGCGTCGATGGCGGGCTGATCGTCGCCGCCAACCACCGCAGCTTCCTCGACCCCTTCGCGATCGGCGCCGCGCTGCCCTGGCGGCGGCCGATGAACTACGTCGCCAAGGTCGAGCTGTTCGAGCGCGGCTGGCAGGGCTGGCTGCTCTCGCGGCTCGGCGCCTTCCCGATCCGCCGCGGCGAGTCGGACGAGCTGGCGATGGAGACGGCGCGCCTCGCGGTGCGGCGTGGCGGCACCGTCTGCATCTTCCCTGAGGGGACGCGGATCCGCCGCGGCACGCTGGCGGCTCCGAAGCGCGGCGTCGGCAGGTTGGCCCTGCAGACCGGCGTCCCCGTCGTCCCCACCGCCGTCTTCGGCAGCGAGCAGGTGCGCAGGGGCTGGCGCATCCGCCCGCGCCGGGTCCGGGTGCGGCTGGGCAAGGCGATGACGTTTCCCGTCGTCGAGCAGCCCTCGCCGCCGCTGGCCGAATCGGTGACGGCGCGAATCTGGCCCAACGTCCTCCTGCAGTGGGAAGAGATGGGCGGCCTGCCGCCGATGCGTCGCGCCGCCGTGATCGGCGCCGGCAGCTGGGGCACCGCCACCGCGGTGCTGCTCGCCCGCGGCGGGCTCGAGGTGCAGCTCGGCGCCCGCACCGCTTCGCAAGCGGAGGAGATGATCGAGGCGGGCGAAAACCAGCGCTACCTGGAGGGGGTCAAGCTGCCGGAGACGCTGTCGGTTCGTCCCGCCGCGGAGATCGAGCTGGCCGGGCTCGACCTGGTCTGCATGGCTATTCCCTCCGGCTCGCTGCCGCAGGCGGTGGGGGCGATCGCGGACCGGGTCAGCGACCGCTCGGCCGTGCTGCTTCTGACCAAGGGAATGATCGCGCCGCTCGGCCAGCTTCCCGCCGAGTACGTCGGCGAAAGGATCCGCGCCCGCGCGATCGCCTGCCTCGGCGGTCCCGCGCACGCCCGCGAGGCTGTCTCGGGCTCCGCCGCCCTCGTGCTCGGCTCCGCCGACGCCGACTTGCGCGACCAGCTCGGCGAGGTCTTCGACCGCGCCGGGCTCGTCTGCGAGCGGACGGCCGACGTAACCGGCGTCGAGATGGCCGGCGCGGCGAAGAACGCCGCCGCCCTGGCCGCCGCGGCGACCGAGCCCTTCGGCCTCAACGCGGCGGGGATCGCCGCCGCCCAGGTCTGGCGCGAGTGCGTCGATTACGCGATCTCGCGCGGCGCCGAGCTGGAGACCTTCTCGGGCCTCGCCGGGGTCGGTGATCTGACCGCGACCGTGCTCGCCCCGTCGAGCCGCAACCGTCGCGCCGGCGAGCTGCTCGGGGGCGGCACCCCGGCGACCGAGATCCCGGCGCTGATCGGCCAGGCGTCGGAGGGTCTCGACGCGGTGCCGCTGCTGGCGGCGGCGATCGTCGCGTCCGGCAGCCAGGCCGAGGCGCTGAAGGGCCTCGCGGCGTTGATCGGCGGCGAGATCGACGCCGAGTCGTGGGTGGCCCGCCTGCGTCTGGGCGAGCGCGCGAGGGAGGCGGCGTGATGCGCGGGCTAGGCTTCGCCCGTGAGCGGCCCCAAGGAGAACGTCGAGCCGGCGAGCCTCGACCCCGCCGCCAAGGCGGAGCTCGACCGGGCCTTCGCCGACCTCTACCGCGACCACCTCAAGGACGTCTACTCCTACGCCTACTACCGGGTCGGCAACCAGCACGACGCCGAGGACCTGACCGAGCAGGCCTTCCTGCAGGCCTACCGGCACTTCGACCGGGCGCGGCGCGAGTCCGATGGGCGGCCGCTGCGTCCCTGGTTGATCCGCATCGCGCACAACCTGGCGCTCAACTACTACCGCGACCGCTCGCGGCGGCCGCAGACGCCGCTGGAGAGCGCCGACCCGATTCCCGCCCGCCACAGCACCGAGGCCATCGCCGAGGGCCGCGAGGAGCTGCGCCAGGTGATCGAGAAGCTCGACGACCTGCCCGACGACCGTCGCGACGCGCTGATCATGCGCTTCGCCCTCGGCATGGACAACCGCGAGATCGCCCGGGCGTTGGGGCGCAGCGACGGCGCCACGAAGGTGCTGATCCATCGCGCGATCAAGCAGCTGGAGGAGGAGATGGGCGATGAGTGAGGCGAGCGAGCGGCTGACCGGCAGCACCTGGGACGTCGAGCGCCTGCTCGGCGACGCGCTGCGGCCGATGGAGCCTCCGGAGCGGCTGTCCGGCCGCTTCGAGGACACCCTCGCCGCGGTCACCCAGGCCGCCGCCGAGGAGCTCTCCGATTGGGCCGAAGAGCTGTCGGGGAGCGAGCTGCGGGCGCTGCGCGATCCGCGCAACTGGGTTCGCCCGGTGGTCGCGGTCGGCGCCGGCGGGCTCGCCGGCAGCGCCCTCGTCCTGCTCGAGGTTCGCCGCCGTGGCCGCCGGCAGACCAAGAGCGGGATTCGCGACATCGCCAGCCGCATCCGTTAGACGGAGCCGAAGACGGCGACCGCCGCGTAGATCGCGGTCAGCCAGATCGCATAGCGGCGCGAGGCGAAGCCGGCAAGGAGCAGTCCCAAGGCCCCGGTGAGCATGTGGAAGACGTTGGCCCAGCCGTTTGCCGAGAGCAGGCCGAGGGCTTCCCGCAGGTCGTCCGGGCGGGCGAAGGAGGAGTCGAGGAAGAAGCCGACGATCCCCCAGACGACGAGCGCCGCGCCGGCGACCGTCGCGTACAGCCGTGCGGGGCTCGCCTGCTCCATCTGCGGCGATTGTAGGCTCCTCGTCCGCGATGGCACAGACCTGCTACCGACACCCGAATCGCGAGACCGGCGTCTCCTGCTCCAACTGCGGGCGGCCGATCTGCCCCGATTGCATGACGCCGACCCCGGTCGGGATGCGCTGCCCCGAGTGCGCGAGGCAACGCACGAGGGTCACGCGCGGCGCCGTGGCCCCCACTCACTACGACGCCCCCGCCACCTACGCGCTGATCGCGATCAACGTCGCCATCTACCTCGCCGAGATCGCCTCGGGGGCCGGCGGGCTCAACAGCCCGGGCGGCAGCATCGTCACCAACTTCGGCCTCTTCGGGCCCTCGGTTGCGGAAGGGGAGTGGTACCGGCTGGCGACCGGGGGCTTTCTCCATGCCAGCCTCTTCCACGTCGGCTTCAACATGTTCGCCCTCTACTTCCTCGGCCGCATGCTCGAGCCCGCGATCGGCACTCCGCGCTTCGTCGCGGTCTACGTCGTCTCGCTCTTCGGTGGCGCCTTCGGCGCTCTTCTGCTCAGCCCGGATGCGCTCACGGTGGGAGCGTCGGGGGCGATCTTCGGCATCTTCGGGGCAGCCTTCGTGATCGCCCGCGGGCGCGGGCTGGACGCCGCCGCCTCCTCGATCGGGTTGATCCTCCTGCTCAACCTC
>Ga0075423_10001287_pt1 | contig 21797 bp, 17 predicted proteins | sample SoiMethybrSBSTD2_FD_80114 | JGI IMG/M metagenome (GOLD analysis project Ga0075423, IMG submission 80114) | Bulk soil microbial communities from a Populus tree surrounding site in Tennessee, USA - Soil MetaG P. TD hybrid SBSTD2 | ecosystem: Environmental > Terrestrial > Soil > Tree plantation... | reverse complement strand
TAGGAACCGCGTCCGTACTGTGCAACTCCCAAGCCCAACAGCATGCGAGAGGAACGTGGGAACAGGCGATTGCCCTTGGTAAAGACCTCGATCGCGGGCTCGACCGCGCTATGTAATAGAAGTTCGGCTCCCCAGTCGAACAGATTGGGTTCGCTGACACTCAGTTCAGCAGCGCGCTGGTATTCGCGGACAGCTTCCACAGGATGGCCCTGCTTTTCTTCGATGTCGGCGAGCAGGTGGCGGAGTTCAGCTGTATTATCGCGAGCCAGCAGCGATTGAACATTCGCTCGTGCACGAGGATAGTCGCCGATGTTCGCGCAGGCCAGCGCAAGCTGGTAGGAGTTCTGGTAATCGCCGGGCTTCAATTGCGATGCCTTTTCGAGGTAGGGAAGGCCTTCGCGGACTTTGTTTGCAGACACCAGGTAGCGTCCCGCGTTGTGGTTCGCTTCGAAGCTTTCCGGGTTTCGCTGCACGGCATCAAGCAACGATTTCTCCTCGGAAGCGGTCGTGGTGGAAGAGGCCGGGGGTGAAGCTGCTGAGAGGGAGATGGTCTCTTTGGCGAGAGTTTCAGTCGTGCGCACCACGGTATCGGAGCCGTGGCCACCGAAGTTCGTGGTGTCGCTAACTCCTGCGACCGTGAATTGGGGCTCGTCGAAAAATTCGGGTTGGGCTTGGGGTTGAGTCTTGCTGGATTTTGACGGTCCGAATGCCAGATCGATCCGTTTCGTTTCACCGGACTTGAGAAATAGCGAGCTGAAGACCGCATCATCGAGTCCCGCCATTTCAGCTCGAAGACTATACTGTCCGGGCTTCACGGACGTGAAACGATAGCTACCCTTTGAATCCGTAGTGGTGGCAGCGCTCTTGGTTCCCTGCTGCACCCGCAGGTAAACGGTGGCACCAGCGATGGGACGGTGCTGTGCATCAAGGACGCTTCCCTGCAGGGTAGCGGGCGCGTTGTCGCTCGATTGTGCACAGAGGTTCGAATGAAAAGCAGCGAGGGCCAGAAGAGCGCATGGGACTACCGAGATGCGGAAAATCTTGATCATCCATGTGCTGACGCCGAGGCCCATAAGACAGTCACGCTTTTGAAGTGGTAAGAAGATCGTTGCGCGATTGGTGGCCTATTTTAGTATTTGATGACACCGTCAGCAATCGAACATCGATGAACACCTCAGAGTTGAAGGTACGCATGGTAACGAAGATATCGCCTGTTTGGACGAGGCGCGAGTTCGTCGCTTCAGCCGGAGCTTTGGCGGCGAGCGAGTTGACGCGCGGCCCCTTGGCGGACCGAGGATTTCGGATACAGAGCCCGTCAGAAGAGCGGCGCGGCTCCGTACGTACGATCATCGACACGGACCCAGGAGTCGATGACGCGCTCGCCCTTCTGCTCGCGATGAGGTCTCCGGAACTGAAGATAGAGGCCATCACGGCGGTCGCAGGCAATGTTCCGCTGGAACTAACGCTTCCCAATGCACTGCGCATGGTCGAAGTTGCGGGCCGCACCGACATTCCCGTAGCTGCGGGGGGAAAGGCGCCACTGGTGCGTCGTTTGGTGACAGCCGCCTATGTTCATGGCGAGAATGGATTGGGCGGAACTGTGTTTCCAGAACCAAAGACCAAAGCGATTGCCCAACCGGCAGCGGAGCTGATCCGGGAAATTGCTCGAAAATATCCTAACGAAATCACCCTCCTTACGATTGGCCCGCTCACTAACATCGCGACTGCTCTCAATTCTGATCCTGAACTGGCTGCTTTGATAAGGAGCCTAGTGATGATGGGCGGGTCGCTTTCTGGCGGAAATATCACACCGGCGGGCGAGTTTAACGTCTACGTGGACCCAGAAGCAGCGCGAATCGTCTTTCAGTCGGGCATTCCTGTCACCATGGTCGGACTGGACGTCACGCGTAAAACATCTCTGACGGACGAGCACCTGGGCGTGTTGGAGCAGGGCTCGGGTGCGGTCAATCAAGCCGCGGCCAAGATCGCGCGCAATGCAATCCAGCACAATCGCAACCAGGGTTTTCTGGTCGGACCGAATATGCATGACTCGCTGGCCGTGGCAGCACTCATGGATCCTTCGATTTTGAAATGGAAGGACTATTACGTGGACGTCGAGACGGCGGGTGAACTCACGGCGGGCGAAACGGTGGGTTACAGTCCAAGTTCGGGCGATTTGCGCCGACGCCCGGAGATGGAAAAGCAAGCTGCGTTGAATATGTCGATTCGAGGGTCGGCGCCGACTCTGGCCAGTACGAAGACGTCGCCGATCATACGGGATAAGTTCGTTCCCAACACAAAGGTTGCGGTGGATGTGGATTCTGCGAAATTTTTCGACCTCTTTATTGGGCGTTTGTCAGGAAAATCCCTGGGAGGTTCTGGTTAACCGAAGCGGAGTCTCTCAGCGGGTAAGCCGCATTGAATTGTGGAGAGATCGGACGGCCTGAAGGCCGTCCCCTTCAAAGCGCAGATTTTCAGAGTCTCTGTGAATTTCAGATTCCAGTCGTCGGACAACGCTTGTTTCTGACGGCTGACACTTGGGACTCGATTGGCTCACGAGGTGAACGATGAGGGTAAGCGGGTTCCGTTTGATAGCAATCGTTGCGGTGTTGGCGACATGCGTGACGTCCTGGGCGCAGGAGAAGCGAAAGGTCATCATCGATCAGGATGCGGCTGGGCCTGCCGGAACGGACTTGCAGTCAACATTGCTTCTGATCCAGTCACCCCAGACAGACGTGCTTGGGATCACGGTCGTCACGGGCGACATGTGGCTTAAGGCGGAGATCGCACACACGCTGCGGATGCTGGAACTCATCGGGCGGACGGATATTCCTGTAGTAAGGGGAGCTGAATATCCGCTGGTAAGGCGAAAAGAGGAGACGGAGATTCTAGAGCAGCTTTACGGCCCGTTCGCGTGGTTGGGGGCCTGGACACCGCGCCTGTATCATCCGCCGGATGAATTGGGCGACATGCCGGAGGGTAAGCCGACCACGAAGGTGATTGATGAAGACGCTGCGCACTTCCTCATTCGCATGGTTCGCAAGTATCCGCACGAGGTTTCGATTTATGCGGGCGGCCCGATGACGAATCTGGCTCTGGCGATTTCCATTGATCCAGAATTTGCCGGACTGGCCAAAGAGCTTGTCTTCATGGGGGCGAGTTTGAGCCCGGAGACGGACGATCCTGAATTCATCAATACACCCAGGCGCGAATTTAATCTGTGGTTCGATCCGGAGGCGGCGCACATTACCTTGCGGGCTCATTGGAAAAGAATTGTCTGCACGCCAGTAGATATTTCCGTGAAGACGCGAATGACCAACGAACTGATCAACAAGATTAAGACAGGCCAGTCTCCTGCTGCACGCTACGTGGGCACGTACGCGCGATTGCACGGCGAATACAACTATCTATGGGACGAATTGGCAGCCTTGGCGTGGCTGGATCCGAGTCTGATTACGAAAAAAGAGAACCGCTACATGGATATCGAGTTGCAAGGCGGTGCGAATTACGGCAACACGCTGACCTGGGTTGACAAAGACAAACCGAAGCTCGACGTTCAGCCGGTGGAGGTGCAGGTGGATCTCGATAAGGAGAGGTTTTACAAGATGTTCGTGGATCTTCTGATGGCAGGTACGCCGCAGTCGCGAGGGCAGTAGGGAGGACTCAGGAATCAGCAATCAGCATTAAGCGTTCCCTCAGGGGCTGAAGCCCGCATATTTTGCGGCCTGAGTGGCTCGGCTGAAGCAGAGCCCTTCCCAAAGCCATTTATGAGTAGCTTGTCGGCAATTAGCAGGCGCACTTAGCATTTGGCCTTGATGCGGTTGAGATGAACAATGTCTCGGAATGCCTGGGGGTTCAGCAAATCCCTGTTAGGGTAGGGCTGTGTCCAGACGGAATATCGACATCAATCCGACCAACAACGACTGGCTAAATGCCGATCTTAGTGAGTGCTTCTTACTGTGGGAGCTCGGCGAGCGCCCGCTGTGCCTGACTATGGCCGGGATGTTGCTTTAATAATTCCAGCAGGATTGAGCGCGCTTTCTGTGGTGTCCCTTCCAGCGCATAAACTCGTGCAAGATTCAGGTACGACTGGTCGAACGCGGGTGCGACGCGGATGCATTCCTCGAAACTTGCGACTGCCTGATCGCGCCGCTGTGTTCGCAAATACAGCACGCCGAGGTTATTCAACGCCTCGGGATAGGCCGGGCGAAACTTCAAGGCTTTTTGCAGATAGTCGTAGGCGCTATCGGAGTCATTAAGCTGCGCGTAGACCATCCCGAGGCTGTAGTTCGCCTCAGGATCCTGCGGGTCCACAGCAACCGCCCTCGCCAGCGTCTCCTTGGCATTTTCCCATTGCTTCTGCTGACGATATGCGTTGCCAAGATTGGTGAGGGCGACCAGATGATCGGGACTCAGGCGGAGTGCTTCCTGAAAGTTGCGAACGGCGTCGCCGAAATTTCCTTCGCGGGTCGCCAATAGTCCGAGATTATTCCACGCGTTGGGAAGCGTTCCGGGATAACCGGAACGCTGGCCGACGGCTTTTTCAAAGCTATGCCTGGCTTCCGCCGTCTTCTGCTGCTGGAGGTAGACACTACCTAAGCCATACAGAGCCTCGGCGCTGGCAGGGTCATCGGCGAGGGCGTGCTGGAACGACGCCTCGGCTTGTTCCATGTAGCCTCGCTGATAGAAGACCGAGCCGAGTGACAGATAGTTGCGGGAATACTCCCGGGAGTCGGTCACTCCGCGAAATGGCAGCGCGAGCGCCAGTCGATCGGATGCGGTCGTTGGGATTCGTTCGACGTCGCGTTCGAGAGTCCCGGGGTCGGTGGGCCCCTGATATACCTTCACGATCTCGCCTTTTTCGTTGAGTAAGAACGATGTGGGCAGGGTGAGATCGCGGTGTCGATCAAACAGGTAGCGATACAGGGTGTTGTAGATACTTGCGACGTCATCTGACGCACGCAGCATGGGAAACGAAAACGAGTGGTCAGCGGCCGGCGCGCGCTTGCTTCCGGCGTCAGTATCCACATCCACGTCGATCGCAATCAAGCCGAGACCTCGCTTCCGCCAGGACGTGTGTAATCGATCGAATGCGTTCAGTTGTTCCACCCAATCCGGAGATTTCGTCGTGCCGATGGCAAGCAAGGTTGGCTTCCCGTGGAGGGCCGCCAATGTGTGCATGCGGCCAGCTGAATCCGGCAACGTGAAGTTAGGCGCGGCAACCGGGGCCAGAAGCCAGGTTTCTACGTTCGTCGGAAGTTTTTCGACGTTGGCGAGTTCACGGTCCGTTAGTGCAACACCTGCTGACTCTTTCTCCGGCGCTTTGACCTGGAACGGCTCGGTGCGAATCTTGTCGGAGCCTTCATCAATCCAAATCCTGTGATTGGCCGGCAAATCGTGGAATTCCTGCTTAACTCCACTGGGCCAACGAACTGACGCTCGCGGAACACCTTTGGCAGAACCCAGTCCGAAATGGATTTCCTTGCTGTGTTGCGAGAGGAAACCAGATCCCGCTTGCACAGTTTTGGACTGTCGCCCGTTCCCTGTTTCGACCGTGACGATCGCCCCGATCGCATCGCGGTTGCTTTTTGTTCCACCAAGCCTGAAGGCTATCGACGGGCCAAGATCAGGAATCACGCTTTTAAGCACGCGCAGTTGAGGGGCGTTACGATTCTTCAGAAAGATTTCCAATCGGCCGTCGTGGTCGAAATCAGACAGAGCAAACGACCGCCCATCCTCTAAGAAATCAATTCCCCCCGCGCCCGAGACATCGGAGAATGTCCCGTCACGATTGTTCGCGTAAAAGACGTTGCGCTCGTAGCCACTCCATGTCGAGTCCGCACGGATGAGTTCGTTAATTGCGTTCCAGCCCTGCTCGTAGTCTGATGAAGCCGTCGCTCCCTGCGGAGATTTCGCCACGACCTGCCGCCAGAAGAAGCTATTCAAGTCTTCACGAGACGGTCCGGAGACCATACCGTTGGTGACGTAGAGATCGGGATATCCGTCATGATCAAAGTCCCAAGCATCACTTGACCATGACCAACGGCCCATCTGCACGTTGGCCGTGGCACTCCTGTCTTGAAACTTTTCGGCATTGTTGTTGCGGAAGAGAGAATTGCCCATCGCGTGCTTCTGGTACAGAGCACGCACCGAGTCGGGAGCATCCTTCTGGAAAATCTCCTGCTCGGAAAGCCTCTTCCCCGCGGCCGTCCACATGTTGGCGACGTAGAGGTCTTCCGCGCCGTCGTTGTCATAATCAAACCAGCAAACACTCATTCCCGCGCCGGTATCTTCCACGCCTGCCTGCGCGACAACATCGGTAAAGGTGCCGTCACCATTATTGCGATAGAGATTCTTTCGGCCGAAATCGTTGACGACGTAGAGATCCGGCCAGCCGTCCAGATTGAAGTCATTCCAGCCGCAGCAGAAGCTGTAGCGCGTGTTGTTTTGATTCAATCCGGACTCAGCAGTAACGTCGCGAAAGGACCCGTCGCGCTGATTGCGCATGAGAAAGTTGGGTGGTCCATTCTGCGCGTCGTAATAAGGGAGCGGATACTTGTACTGGTCCGTACCCTGATAGTAGGAGTAGAGGCAAAAGTAAATGTCGAGCCATCCGTCGCGGTCATAGTCGGCGAGTGCTGCGCCTGTGAAAGTTCCCTGCGGAGCGCTAGCAAACTGGAAGGCGGCCAGCTTCTGGCGAAACTTGCCTGCGCCGTCGTTCACGAAAAGCAAGGGGCCGTTTGTCCGCACGACGATCAGATCCTGGCGACCGTCGTTGTCGATGTCCGCGAACAACGCACAGGCGGTGTTTTCTAGAACGCCAAGGCCCGACACTTCTGTGATGTCTTCAAACGTGCCGTCGCCGCGGTTACGAAAGAGGCGATTGGGTAGTCCCGCTGGCTGGCAAACGTAGAGGTCGTCGAAACCGTCATTGTCGATGTCGCCGACCGAGACTCCGTTGTGACCGTAGATATCGACTCCGCAGGCTCCATCGAGAATTGTTCGCCAGTAGTCGGAGCCGTGAAGAAGTTGGGAGGGATACGATGAATTGCCGCCGAGAGTCTCAGCGGAGATGTCCACGAAAATTGGACTGAAGGAAATACTGCGTACTTCGTCCCGACAGTTCCACCTGCGGACGGCGAACTTCCCTTCTCCGATCGTTGCCCATTCAATGTCCCATTCGCCCACGCGCTGCTCGCGGTGGAAATCGTCACCTGTCCCGACGAATTCGTAGCGAATACGCGTTCCAAACCTGCCAGGAATACCACAGGGCGATGAAGAAGAACCCGCATCAATACTCGTAACCTGAAACTCCGCGGTGATCAGCCTCTTGACCGACCTCAGAGAGGAACGAAACCCGGCAAGGAATGCAGCTTTTGCAAGAGTTGGCTCAGGGGAAAACTCTTGTTGATGAACTTGAACTGCCGGGCCGGGCCGCACCAGCTTTGTTTCCGTTGCCTGCATCGAGGCCCCTAAGAAGTCTTTCGCCAGTGACGTCTCAATACGTGCGACGTCGCGCGGAGACTGAAGCAGGCTCGAGCTCCAGCCGCTGAGAATCGCTGATATCTGGTCGGAATATTTTTCGGTCTTGAACTCATCAAGACCTGCCTGAACCTTCAGTAGCGTCGTATCGAGAGGGCGAGGCGAGCGGTAATGCGGATGCAGGTGAAATTCGGCGGATGGTGAATAGGCAGCGGGCGAATCAAAGGGAAAGAGTCGTCCGAATGCTCGCTGCGGCCATTGGCCCAAAGCCCAAGCGGCAGAGGCACGCTGGCAGCATTGCTGGAGAAATCTGCGTCGGCGGAGGTCCACCGATGGACGCGTCTCCTCAGGCCGACTCAGAGCAATTCCCCCCGAAATCCATGCGTGTGAGCGGAAATCTAACAGCGGCAGCGGAGAGCGTCAACGTGGGGCGGGTGCCAGAGGACATCTCATGATGAATCTTCACTACAGCGGTACGCCTCAGGGGCTGAAGTCCACATCCTTTGTGGCCCTTTGACGGCACGGCCGAAGCGGTGCCCTTCCCAAAATTATTTATGATAGCCTCTGTTAGTTCCGAACGCCTTTCATGTTGAGCTTGATGCGATAAATGCTCGTGCTGGCGGTGATGTAAAGCGTCTTGCCGTCCTTGTCGCCCCAAGCCACGTTGCTGACGCGCTCAGGAATTTTGACGGTGCCGATATGCTTCCCTTCAGGGGAGATGATCCAGACACCACCCGGACCGGAACCATATAGATTGCCTTTCTGGTCGACGCGGATTCCATCGGGTCCGCCGTCGGCGGTGTCGCCGCTGGGATCGCAGAAAAGCGCGCCGTCGCTGACCGACCCGTCTTTCTGTACGGGGTAGCGCATCCAGATTTTCTTGCCCGAGTCGGCGATGTAAAGGAATTTTTCGTCGGGAGAAAAAGCGATCCCGTTAGGACGCGGGAGGTCCTTGATTACTACTTGCAGCTTATCGCGGTCTGGAGCAGCACCCGGCTTCTGCTGACGTGCGGCTGGAATGCGATAGACGCCGTTCACCTGCAATTCCTTCTGCGGGTCGTTGTCGCTCTGGGTCGGTAAGCCATAGGGAGGGTCGGTAAAGTAGAGCGATCCGTCAGATTTGTAGACGAGATCGTTGGGGCTGTTGAGCTTCTTCCCTTGATAGGAGTCGGCCAGCACCGTGATCTGTGCCTTTGGGTCGACGGACTCGAGGCGCCAAACGTTGCGGCGGCCATGTCCGGCAACTGTCACGCGGCCATCAGGATCGAGGGTCAAGCCATTCGATCCTGGTTCTGGCCCGCCGTAGGGCGCCGAACCCATGTAACCGCTGGGATGGATGAAGACACTCGCTCCCTTCCCCGGTATCCACCGAACCATGTTGTTGGCTGGAATCTCTGAAAACAGAAGGCTGTCTTCGCGCGTCCAGACGGGCCCCTCGGTCCACTTGTCGAAGCCACCGGCAACTTTCTCGGCGGCCGTCTTGGTCGACACGATCTCATCGAGGGCGGGATCTAGTCTTTGGACTTCCTGCGCGGATGCGGAGTTCATAAGAGTGGCCACAAACACCAGTAAGACGCCCAGTTGCGCTATTGTCATGCGCGGCATTTTACACAAAAGCAGGAAGGATGCTCAGACTTCATGGATCGGGCTGGGAAATCGAATCGGGACGGCAATGCCTGAATTGCTTCTCCCGCGCAGAATGAAGCGCCATCGCGCAAATATCTATAATGGTCAAGCACGGATCGCGATCGTGGGATCTGAAACGACAATTCGACTGATTCGCCAGCGTATTGCGGTGCCCGTGTGTCTCCTGGCGCTAGTCTGCGCAGGCGCCGGATCAATCAACGGCCAAGCCGCCGATCCTTCTAAGTCCGGCTTTCGCGACAGCCCGGAAACGCATCTCGGCCGGGGCTATGACGCGCTCAAGAACGATCGCTATGACGATGCGGTGAACGAGTTCCGTGCAGCCCTTGCGCTTGATCCGACGCTGGTGCAGAGAGCGAGATTCCCCCTGGCCGTCGCTCTGTTTGAGATGCACAAGCCTGAGGAGGCACGCCGGGAATTCGAAGAGGTACAGCGCGAAGTTGGCGACCATCCCAACGTGTCGTATTACCTTGGAAGGCTGGACCTGGACGGAGAGAACTATCAGGGCGCCATCCGCAATTTAACGCAGGCGATTGCAAAACCGCCGTTCCCCGATACTGCCTACTACTTGGGATTTGCCTACTTCAAGCAAGGAGATCTGGTTGGCGCCGAGAAATGGCTGAAGGAGGCTGCCAAGGTGAATCCAAGCGATTCTCGCGTCCAATACCAGTTGGGATTCGTTTATCGCAAGCTAGGCCGGGAGGTTGAGTCACGAAAGGCGTTGGCTCTTTCGAAGGAGCTCCGCGAGCGCGACAGCACTGAGAGCCAATTGCGCCGCGAGTGCGGAGAAAAACTGGAGAACGGGCCGAGCAAGGAAGCGCACGCTGTCTGCGAGCAGTTATACGATCCCAACAACGCGGAGCGCCTGACAGCACTAGGCACTCTCTATGGCCAGCACGGAGATGCCGAATCAGCCCTGAAACCGTTCCGCCGTGCTGCCGAACTCGCGCCTCAATCTCCGCAGATGCAGTACAACCTGGCCATGGTCTATTACCAACTAAAGCGCTTCTCCGATGCAGAAGTGCCCCTGGCGGGTGCTCTCAAACGCTGGCCCGACTTGTTTCAGCTGAACGCTCTGTATGGAGCGGTTCTTTTGAACATGGGAGACGAGCAGAAGGGTTATGCAGCGCTCAAGCATGCGCATGAACTCAACCCGGAGGATGCTGGAACCCAGGACCTTCTGTATCGCGCGGCTCTCGCGCTCGCCGAGAAGAGCCAAGAGGCGAAGCAATATACCGAGTCGCTTCGTTTCCTGCAGGAAGCTGCCAAAGTACGACCAAGGGAACCCGCACCCCACAAAAAGATGGCCGAGATTTATACGCTGACGGCCCGGACAGCAGAGGCAACCGCCGAACAGCGTGAGGCCGAGCGGCTGGCAAACCACTCAGCGGATTAAAATTCTAACGGGGAAGCCTCGCGCCGAAGGAAGGTCGACGAGTGCGAACGATATAAGTGGATTCCGTGCGCGTATCCACTTCCGTTCCTTGAAAACTCGACCCAGCAGTCTGGGATGGCAACAGCCATGAATTTCGTTTGGGACAAGGGGGCGAGGGCGCTCGTTCCATGCCCTGCAATTTCAAGCTGGAGTTGGCCTTCCTGCATTGAGATCCGTGCAGTTGGATCTTTGCCTGCTTGGCCGATGTAAGTGCCCGCGTAGGATTGTAGCGTTTGAGCATCGATGATTGCGGCCTCAGTTGACCCAGCCCCAGTTACACTGCTATGCGGTGAGGACGGATTACTCTCGGATGGCGCAGCAGCCTGCCTGTGCGACTTGAAGACCAGCACGACTCTGCCCTGGTCGGTGTATAAATCTTCATCGCCGACTACTTTTGTAGCTTCCTGTCCCGACGGCTTCGCCTTCCACGATTCCGGTGGACTGATCACAGGCTGCTGGATCCACACAAAGGACGGATGATTCCACGCGTAGCCCATCGTCCAGCAGGCAGCGTCTAGAACGAGAATGGAGAGAAAGGCGCCAAAAAGGAGAGCCTGCGTGCGCGGCTTGTTGCTCTCAAACGTTTGGAAAAGAGGGACGCCATTCGGAGTTGCGGCAATCGCCGGCTCTTTCCAGAATTCCGGACGCAATGTCCATTGCCGCACTAGCGAGATGATGGCGTCCACCAACAGCTTGGCGGCGGCCGTTCCGTCTTGCGTATCGTCAAAGATCGACTGCATCTCGTCGCCGAATCGCTCTTGAAACCGCGGCGGATGCGCACGCAGTACGCAGCGATAGAGGAACCGAAGCATCACGCCCTCCTTGGCCGGATCTGCAGACGCATTTTGCCTTCGCGCACGACGCCATCGAGCCGGGCAATTTCGGCGGTGAGGACTCCGCGGCCGAGCGAACTCAGACGGTAATAGCGGCGGCGCGGATCGTCGTCGCCCGGACGATGCCCCAACTCCTCCACCAGCCGGCGATCAATGAGCTTCTGCAGATTGTCGTAAAGGGTTCCAGGGCCCAATTTGTACTGCCCGTCCGATTGCCGCTGTACTTCCTGCATGATTCCGTACCCGTGCAACTCCTCCCCTGCCAGCGACAGCAGGATGTGAAGCGTTGCGGGCGAGAGCGGCAAGAACGAACTGATGTCATCTTTCATACTCGGATATCGTTATATCGGACTCCGAGTTATATGTCAAGAGATGCAGCAGTCAAGGGATCGGATTGGTTTTACTCCGGTATGCCGAGTCTTCGCATAAGGTCGGCGTAGCGGGGATCCGAACGAATCGAATCGAATGCGGGGAAACGAATGTTATTGATCAATTCCTCGTCTTCTTCGGCGTACGCCTTTTCGAGGCGCTCGAACGCCTTCTCGCGGTCTCCGACGAGGGCGTAGGCACTGGCCAAGGGCGACAGCCGGCTTCCTTCGGATGCCGTAGCCAACGTCAAAGCGAGGTAACCCTTTGCATCGGAACTGAACGAGCCCGGCGCCGATCGGAATTTCTGCAATTCAGCAATGGCCTCCGGGAAGCGCCCTGTCACCGCATACAGTTGCGATAACTTATAGTGCGCAGGCTTGAAATTCGGGTCGCTTTCCAAGGTTCTCTGGAATTGCGCCAACGATTCCGGGTAGCGGTGAGCCTCCATAAGGATTGCCGCATAGTTCGTGTTCACGATGAGTGAGAGAGGATCGAGGGAGATCGCCGTGCGGAATTCCTCGAGCGCCTGGTCCATGCGCTTCTGAGGCGCGAGAAATCCCATCGCATAGAAATAGTGCGCGTTAGCGCTATTGGGATTCAGTTCGAGCGCGCGGTGGAATTCTTGCTCCCCTTCGCTCCATTTCCACGCCTGGCATAAGGCGATGGCGCGCGTAGTGTGGGCTTCGGGAAGCGAGGGGTCCAACTCTAACGCCCGCCGCGAGGCCTGATCCGCGATCAGGCGCGCCTGTTTGGAAGTGATTCCTACGTCGTAACCGGGCGCCACGCTATATGTGTCAGCAAGGCCGGTATAGGCCAATGCGTAGTTGGGATCGGCGGCGATCGCCTGCTGGAAGAGATCGATACTTCTTTTGAGGCCCTCGGGCGTCCGGCCGTACCATTGCTGGCGCCCCTCCAGGTACAGGCGATAGGCTTCAGGATTGCTGGTACCGGCGCGACCCAGGCGCTGTTGCTGGCCACTATTTACGTGACTGCGGAGGCGGCTGGAGAGGTCGCGCGATATGTCACCTTGGACCTGCATCACGTCAGCCAACTTGCGTTCGTAGTGCGAACCCCAGAGCTCAGAGCCATCTGACGTATTGACCAGGTCTGCCTGGACGGCCACTTGATCGCCACGCTGAGAGATGCGGCCCACAAGCACGGCCGCAACCTTGAGGTTTGCGCCGATCTGCCGAGGATCCTCCTGGCTGCCTTTGAAGCGGAAGACCGTGCTGCGGGCCATCACCTTGAGGTCGGGTAGTTGCGAGAGTGCACTGATCAGGCTCTCGGTCATGCCGTCGCTCAGATACTCATTGTTAGGATCGGCGGTTGCATTGACGAAGGGCAGCACGGCGATCGAGTTGATCTGGCCGCGTGCGACACCTCCCCGCAGGAGGTAAGCCCCGATCGCAGCGGCAGCCAGCAGTACTGCGACAACAACAGCGCCGATCCAATACATCCGGGAACGAGTCGGTAAAGCCGCGGCAGGCACAGACGATGAACTCTGCGAAGCTGCCACCCCAACGGCAGATGACACACTGGAGGAACGGCCCGAATCGAGATCACGCTTCAGACGCGCGAGATCACTGCGTAGATCGGCTGCGCTCTGGTAACGCAGGTTTCGGTCTTTTTCGAGAGCCTTCTGAATAATTCGCTCCAGATCGGCCGGGAGGTCTGGGTTGAGGCGCACCGGTGAGACTGGTGTCTCATCCAGGATGGCCTTGAAAATGACGGGCGAGCTCTCGCCGCGGAACGGCACGACTCCCGTCGACATTTCGTAAAGCACGGATCCGAAGGAAAACAGATCACTGCGAGCGTCCAGTTCCCTGGCGCGTGCCTGTTCCGGCGACATGTACGATACGGTGCCCAAGGTTGACCCGGGACTGGTCAGATGCTGCTCATCGATGGTGCGGGTGTTTTCGGTCCCGATGGCGCTGGTCGTTTGAGAAACGGCGCCGACTTTGGCTAAACCGAAGTCCAAAATTTTGGCGTGACCACGTGTGGTAACGAAGATGTTTGCCGGCTTGATGTCGCGATGAATGATGCCCTTGGAGTGCGCGGCATCGAGGGCGTCGGCCATTTCGATGGCGAGCGATAGGAGCGTCTCGTTGTCCATGGGACGCCCGGCGATCCGATGCTTCAAGGTGCTGCCCTCGAGAAACTCCATCACGATGAAGGAATGCCCCTCGTGCTTGCCGATTTCGTAGATCGTGCAGATGTTGGGATGATTGAGGGCTGAGGCCGCCCTAGCCTCTCGACGAAAACGTTCCAGGGCCTGCGGATCCCGGGCCAGGTCATCGGGCAAGAATTTGAGTGCCACGAAGCGGCCGAGTTCAGTGTCCTCGGCTTTGTAGACGACGCCCATACCGCCGCCGCCCAGCTTGTCGACAATGCGGTAGTGCGAAACCGTTTCCCCGATCATGGAGTCGGTTCATGTTAGGGGGGATTAGAGGGCGCGTCAACAAACGGCGGGCTTACTTGCCCTGACGCCAAGAAACAGTGACAATGAGCCTCGATTTTGTGCACATCCAGGTGCAAACATGTCCCTGACCGTTTTTCTCTCACAAGCTTGGTCCGATGACCGAGGGCAAGACGTCGCAGAATACGCCGTAATATTGGCGGTCATAGTCGTTGTTGTGGTGGGCACAATCACTGCGCTTTATCTGAAGCTGAAAGGTATGTAGTATCCCCGCTCCTTCTTGGACGGTCGTCCGGGGCAATGAGTGTAACGGCGATATCAACAGCTGGGAACAAGGGGAATTGTCTCGGCCCAGCCTAGGGAACTGTCATCTAGAATCCATCGTATTCCAACGATATGCCTATCCGCTGTCAGCCGCTCGCAGAATTCTGGCCAAGCCCCAAGAACTGCGGTCTCATCCTTGCCTCGCTCCTTTGTCTCTTTGTCGCCAGCGGCTTAGGGCAGGAACCGGTCCGGGTTAACGTCAGGCTGGTGAATGTCGCGTTCTCGGCCCGCGATTCGCGCGGCGCTCTCGTCGAGAACCTGACCAAAAACGAAGTCGAAGTCTTCGAGGACGCTGTGCCTCAAAAAATCTCCTTCTTTGCCCACAGTGTGGATGTCCCCCTTACTCTCGGGCTAATTGTGGACTTCAGCGGAAGCCAGGATCAATTCTCCAAGCAGCATGAGCGTGACCTTCAAGTCTTCTTGAAGAACGTCTTGGGCTCAAAGGATCGAGTATTTCTGGTGTGTTTCGGAAATCACGTCCGGCTGGTCAGTAACTTTTCACAGTCTGGCGTGCAAATGATGCAACAACTCGACACCTACCGGCACGATGGTGGACACTTCCCTGAATTGGGCCCAAAAGAAAGCCGCGATCTCGGCACTGCTTTTTACGACTCAATTTTCTACTCCGTCACCGAAAAACTGTCTAACGAAAGTGGCCGTCGGGCGCTGCTCGTTTTCAGCGATGGAGAGGACAACTCCAGTTCTCACGACATGATTACAGCAATCGAGGCTGCCCAGAGTGCAAACGTTCTCATTTTCACCATTCGCTATACCGAGAAAAAGCATGGCAAGCTTACTGCCCGCAACAAATACGGAATCCGCGTGATGGACCGTGTTGCAAAAGAGACGGGTGGCCAACACATTGATGCAGAAACCACCGACGCTAAAACTTACTTCCGTCAGATCGCCGAAGAACTTCGATCTTCATACGAACTGGCATACTACCCCTCGAACCCAATCCGAGATGATACATTCCGAAAGATCGCAATCCGACCGAAACAGGCAGGGGTAACGATACGCTCCCGAACGGGATACTTCTCACGATCCGCAGACTGATCTCGCGAACTTACAGTTGATGTTGACAGGCCATTTCACTCACAACTCCCGATTTCAGTTCGAGACGGGAAGGAGCTGCGGGATAGTTGTAGTTGTTGGTGAATCGGAAATATCTTGAGAACGCCTCGCAGGTCGGGTGCTACGTAGTAGATACGGCTTTCAAGAAGGTCTCCGTGGATAGAGTAACCTCGACAGGCCCACGACGATGAAGGAGAGTCCAACAAACGTTCCCCGAGGGACTGGCCGAACTGCATCAAAATCCTTATTCGGGATCCAGCTTGTAAGGCTAAGCACGAGAAGTGGCAAGGGCGAGATTCTGGCCATGGTTGCGCCCGTTCGTATGAACCAGGAGTTGCGAAATCGAATCACGGGAGTTTATGCCATACACCTTATTGTGGGCTGGACTCATGATGGAGGAAGAGTTACGGCGGTTCAGGCATAACTGTGACCCATTGTTCAACGGGATCAATCTGCTCTTCACTTCGGCTTTCTTAACGCCCCGAGTTTTCGCTTGTTCCCGCCGTAGAAAGTCTCGCCCATCTGTTAGCTTCTCCATGGTGAAGTACCGGAGTAGAGTGTCACGGTCAGTAGTTTGCTAGTATTCCCACCCCATCTAAAGAGACACGACTGAGGTGACATAACCCGACAAATCTTTTGCACATTGGTGACGTCCGTTCTGGGGTGGGCGTTGCTAAACTTGTTAAGACGCGGTTACGGCTCATTGACCCACCAGAGCCTCGTATTCACAACGCCAACGGCTCTGCAACTCTCCCACTGTCTCCACCCGTCAAAGAATTCATCGCTGTCACGTGCAGGTCGCCGGCAGGGTGTTTGAAACCATTCCCCTCTTGCTGGAAGATAGATTGGTGTTAATCGCACTGCGCCCAGCACTCAGCGACGATTTTGAATATTGCAGACGGATCTACTTCGCCGAAATGGAGTGGATCATTGAGAAATTGCAGCTGAATCGAGCCTCTCAAACTGCCACATTTCGCCAGTACTGGGATCCGACACAGGTGCGTATCATTACGCTTGACGGCGCCGATGTTGGCTGGTTGCAGACAATAGCGCAGCATACGGAGGTCTTCCTCGCCCAACTCTTCGTGGATCGTGACTTTCAGCGGAGGGGCATCGGTACCGAGGTTATGAGGCGCTTCATGAGCGCGGCTCAAGAGTGCGGCCAGGCCATCCGTTTGAATGTCGTAAAAATCAATCCCTGCGTGCGCCTCTACGAGCGACTCGGCTTCCGAGTCATAGAAGAGGACGATCGCAAGTTTTATATGAAGCGTGATCCGGACCCATAGCACGTTGTTGTCGTTCTCTCGTTGGAACGGTCCCGTTCTTTGCTGCACGCTCGAGATTTTGCTACTCTAAGAAGTTTTCGCGCAGATTCCGTTTTCATCTAGAGGTCTACACTCATGCCAGCCATCAAATTCCGCGGCGTCGATTTCATCGAATTCGATTCTCTGCTCTCCGACGACGAGCGACTGGTCCGCGACACCGCGCGCAAGTTTATTGAAGACAACCTTATCCCGATCATTGAAGAGTGCAATCGCGCGGGCCGTTTTCCGCGCGAACTCGTGAAGCCCATGGCCGACCTGGGATTCTTTGGAGCGAATCTCAAGGAGTATGGCTGCGCGGGCATGTCGAATGTGGAGTACGGCCTGGTCACGCAGGAGCTCGAACGGGGCGATTCGGGCGTGCGCAGCTTTGTGAGCGTACAGTCTGCGCTTGTCATGTATCCCATTTATACATTTGGGTCCGAAGAGCAAAAGAAAACCTGGCTTCCCGCTCTGCAAAAAGGGGAGAAACTCGGTTGCTTTGGTCTCACCGAGCCTGATTTTGGTTCGAATCCGGGAGGGATGCGAACGCGCGCGAAGAAATCCGGCAAGGAATATGTTCTAAACGGCGAAAAGATGTGGATTACCTCCGGCACCATCGCCGATGTCGCTGTGATCTGGGCCAAGGTGGAAGACGAAGGCGACAAGGTGCGCGGATTCCTGGTCGAGACGGATCGTTCCGGCTTCAAGGCCGACGACATTCACGGCAAGTGGTCGCTGCGGGCCTCCGTCACCTCGGGGCTCTCACTTCAAGATGTGCGGGTACCCGAGTGTAATCTTCTCCCCGGCAGCGATGGCTTGAAGTCTCCGCTGATGTGCCTGAACCAGGCCCGTTACGGGATCGCGTGGGGCGCGATCGGAGCCGCGATGTCGTGCTATGACTGCGCCTTGCAATATTCCCTGCTCCGCAAGCAGTTCCGCGATCAGCCCATCGCCTCGCACCAACTTATTCAGGAGAAGCTCACCTGGATGATCAACGAAATCACCAAGGGGCAGCTTCTGGTGTTGCAGGTGGGCCGTCTGAAAGACGCCGGGAAGGTTGGTCATCAGCACATCTCGATGGCGAAGCGAAACAACGTGTGGATGGCGCTCGAGTCTGCCCGACTCTCTCGCGACATTCTGGGAGCGAACGGCGTGGCCGACGACTACCCGATCATGCGTCACCTGATGAATCTGGAGTCAGTAAAGACCTACGAGGGCACACACGATATACACACGTTGATCATTGGGCAGAGTGTTACTGGGATCGACGCATTCTAATCGCTGGTCTTGCCACGCTGAGATGGGATTCACTCGTGGGGCCGAATCCTCGCGAAGCGCGGTAGGGGCGCGGGTCAGGAGTCGCTGTTCTTCCGGATTTTGACAAGAGCAGGCAGAGTCGCGAAAACTCACCTTCATGGACGTTCTCCAGAAACTTTTTGAGAAGCATTTCGGAACACCGGTCGAGCACATCATCCCGCTACAGGGCGAGTTGGGAGGATCGGGACGCAAGATCATTCGTCTTGCTGGCGGGAAGAACAGCGCGATCGGCATTCTCTATGGGGTGCGCGAGGAGAACACCGCATTTCTGGAGTTTTCGCGGCATTTCCGCCGTCACGGTCTGCCGGTTCCCGAAATCTATGCGGAAGACTTGGCGCAGGGTGCTTACCTGGAACAGGACCTGGGCGACACTACGCTATTCGAGTTTCTTTCGAAGCATCGCACAGGAGAGAGTATTTCCGGCCCGGCGGTGGAAGCGTATCGGAAAGTGGTGGCCATCCTGCCGCGCTTTCAGGTGGAAGCGGGTCGCGACTTGAATTACAAGGTATGCTACCCGCGCGAGAGCTTCGATCGCCAGTCGATCAATTGGGACCTGAACTACTTCAAGTATTATTTTCTTCGGTTGGCAGGAATCCCCTTCAATGAACAGGCCCTGGAAGATGACTTCAGCCGGCTGACGAAGTTCCTGCTCAGTGCGCCTCACGATTACTTTCTCTATCGCGACTTTCAATCTCGCAATGTGATGCTGCCGGGGGGCGAGCCCTACTTCGTTGATTATCAGGGTGGGCGAAAGGGCGCGTTGCAGTACGACATCGCTTCCCTGCTCTACGATGCCAAGGCCGATCTCCCGCCAGAGTTGCGTCAGCAACTTCTGGACCACTACCTCGATGCGCTGGCAGGCTACATTCCACTCGATCGCGCTGCGTTTATGCAGCACTACTACGCGTACGTCTACGTGCGCATTTTGCAAGCACTGGGCGCATACGGCTTCCGGGGCTTTTATGAGCGTAAGGCGCACTTCCTGCAGAGCGTTCCCTATGCGCTAAAGAACCTGCGCTGGCTTTTGCACAACGTCAGGCTGCCGATTGCAGTACCCACCCTGCTCGACGCGTTCAACAGCATGCTGGCCTCGGAGAAGCTGCAGGGAATCGCGTCCGACGCAGACAACCTGGTGGTGCGTATATTCAGTTTCTCGTTCCACCGCGGTTGGCCCAAAGATGAAAGCGGAAACGGCGGCGGGTTCGTTTTTGATGGGCGCAGCTTGCCCAATCCTGGGCGCGAGGAGCGTTTCAAGGCTCTGACTGGCAGGGACGCCCCCGTCATCGACTATCTGAACCAGCAGGAGAGTGTCCACCAGTTCTTCGCTAGCGCTCTCTCGTTGGTGGACGCCAGCATCGCGGAATATCAAAGGCGCGGTTTCAAAAACCTGATGGTGTCGTTTGGTTGTACGGGGGGCCAGCACAGGTCCGTGTATCTGGCTGAGCAACTGGCGAAACGTTTGCGCGGAAGAAACGGAGTCGAGGTGATTGTGCGCCATCGGGAGTTGGAGAACCGGGCAGAATGAAAGCCATGGTGCTGGCCGCCGGTCTGGGCACACGTCTGCGGCCTCTCACCGACGATCGGCCGAAGGCCCTGGTAAAGATTTCTGGGCGGACTCTCCTGGATATCACGCTCGCTCGGCTACGTTCTGTCGGAATTCGCGACGTCATCCTCAACGTGCATCACTTCGCGGACATGGTTGTGGATTTCTTGCAGGCTCACGATAACTATGGCATGCGGATTGTAATTTCGCGCGAAGGGGAACTGCTCGATACGGGTGGGGGTTTGAAGAGGGCAGCGTATTTTTTCCTGGAAGACTCTGGCCCTGCCGACCAGCCATTTCTTGTGCACAACGTGGACGTAATCAGCACGATCGACCTGAATCGCATGCTTCGGGCGCACAAGGAAACGGAGGCCCTTGCGACTCTCGCGGTGCAGCAGCGGGAAACGTCACGCCCCCTGCTTTTCGATGACCACCTTCAGCTCTGCGGCCGCGGGGTAGGCAGTGATGGGAAAAATGAAACCGTGCGGACATGTTCTCAACCACAGCCGTTTGCTTTTTCCGGAATTCATGTCATTTCAACAAGGCTGCTGAGGCAACTGAGTGAAGACGGCGCATTCTCGATCATTACCTCTTACTTGCGCTTGGCGGGACAAGGCGAAACGATCAGGGCTTTCCGAGCTGATGAGTATTACTGGCGGGATCTGGGAAGACTCGCTCACGTGCAGCAGGTTGAAGATGAGGTAAGTCAGCGGATCGTCCAACTACCGTAAAGTGCCCGCCCAAGCCGCAAGTCTTCCTCGGGATGGTATCCTCGAAACCTTCCTGAGGTACGTGCGGCTTATGCTCCACAGACTACTTGTATCAATTCTCTTCTTCAGCCCCATCATCTCAGCACACGCAAAGACCGAGTTCGGAAAACTGCAAGGCGCTGAATTTCGGATTGACATTCCCGAGAATTGGAATCACGGGCTGGTCATGTACTGTCATGGGTACGATCCGCACATCGCCGGTGTCAGTTATGACCCAGTGAAGCCATTGCCGCCGGAACTCGGCGTATTCGTGAAGGGGGGTTATGCCCTTGCCCAGTCGGGGTACTCCACCGGCGGATGGGCTCTTGAGCAGGCAATTCCTGATATCGAAGCTCTGCGAAAGTACTTTGCGGATAAGTACGGACAACCGAAGGAAACGTACATCACGGGCCACTCGCTTGGAGGCCTGCTTACAGTTGCGATCCTGGAGAAATCGCCGGACCCATATCTTGCCGGACTGGATCTGTGCGGCGTAGTTGGCAATGCCACGACTGTTCTGAGCCATGCGTTCGATATGCGCGTACTCTTTGATTACTTTTTTCCAGGGGCTCTTCCACCTCCAACGAAGGTTCCGCAGGACTACGCGGTAACCCAGAAGTTGACGAAACAGATCTACGACCGGCTGGTTGCAAGGCCTCAAGCGGCAGCAGCCATGCGGAAGCTAGCAGGCGTACATAACAATCAGGACCTCGCCTCGGGCCTTGTCTTCGGCACCTATGTACTGAAGGACATTCAGGCACGGGCGGGCGGCAATCCTTTTGACAATCGCGACACGATCTACACCGGAACGGCCGACGACAACGCTCTGAACGATGGCGTGAAACGATATACCGCAGAAGCAGGCGCCCTCGCCTATCTGCAGCAGCATCAAACCTTGAGTGGGCATCTGACACGTCCGGTGCTTGCTATCCACACCACTTATGATCCGCTGGTAAGGCCTTCGATTCCGAATGATTACTCGCTGCTCACGCGGGAAGCCGGCAATGGCGATATGTTTGTTCAGCAGTATGTGAAGCACGACGGCCACTGCAAAATCACTCCCGAGGAGACTGAGCACGGCTTCAATGAACTGCGGGAGTGGGTGCACAGCAAGCGAGTGCCCCACGCGGGATGGCTGCACTGATGCTGTCTGTACTCGCGCGAGGCTCTGAGAGCGATCCCCGTGGAACCAGCCTTCGCTCCAAACCGCTCGCCTGCTCCTGCGACCGTTTTCTCTGCGGGATGTTGGGGACCTGATTCGGTTGGCCGGAGATCGCCATGTAGCCGCCACCACCGTGCGGATTCCG